>Ga0316593_10000101_pt1 | contig 11163 bp, 8 predicted proteins | sample S5NA_3_FD_204564 | JGI IMG/M metagenome (GOLD analysis project Ga0316593, IMG submission 204564) | Metatranscriptome of rhizosphere microbial communities from salt marsh grasses in Alabama, United States - S5-7_160517rA (Metagenome... | ecosystem: Host-associated > Plants > Roots > Rhizosphere ... | reverse complement strand
GATGGATTGTCCGATAGGCTGGTCGGCAACAGTCCTCAACACGGCCGCCCCGCCGAACAACTTGACTTCGAGCATCTCACGGTTTGCACCCGCGGCTTCCAGCAGATGAACCATCTCCGGAATCACACAGGCGACATACTGGTATTTTTTTTCACAATGCCGTGGACACTCCGCGGAGAGTTTTGAGCAGGTTGCCTGAAGCGCGTGGCATATGGCGGCCAGGCCCAGTTTCGGGTGATGCATGGTGACCGCCACGCAGGAGCCAAGAATGGTGGTCACCAGAGTCGGTACCCGGCAGATACACAGTTCAGCGGGCTTGAGATAAACTCTTTCAAAATCGGCATCAGGCCCCGTCATACAGATTTCCTCACCGGCGCATCGGGAAACGGATGAGACCGGCCATCCGCATTATCGATCTTCTTCGCCAAGCTTCGCCAGTTCAGGAATATCCAGTATGAGGGCCACGGTTCCGTCTCCCAGTATCGTGGCGCCGGAAGTTCCTTCTATATCCTTATAGATCCGGCCCAGGGACTTGATCACGGTCTGGTGCTTGCCCACCACCTGATCGACGCCTAGACCGGTACGCTCACCGCCTGCCTCCACCACCACAACCTGCTCGCTGTCATTCACGTCCCCATCGACATTGAACAGTTCACGCAACCGCAGATAAGAAACCGCCTCCCCACGGATGTTCATAATCCGGCGCTCCCGGGCCCGAATTACTTCCTTCCGCGTGCATCCCACGCACTCCTCGACGACAGACAGAGGCAGCACAAAAAATCCTTCACCGACCTTTACCATGAGACCGTCGATAATGGCGAGAGTCAATGGCAGTTTGAGAGTAATTTTAGTCCCTTTTCCGGCGCGGCTCTCCACGTCGATGCTGCCCCGGAGCGTCTCGATGCTCCGCCTGACCACGTCCATTCCCACACCCCGCCCCGAAATGCCGGTAATCTCCCGGGCGGTCGAAAAACCGGGTTCGAATATCAGGTCGAAAATCTCCGATTCGGGAAGCCGTGCATCCTTATCTACAATACCTTTTTCCACCGCTTTCTGGAAAATAGCATCCGGATCGAGGCCGGCGCCGTCGTCATCGATGGTGATAAGCACATTGGCTCCCGAGTGTGTCGCTGAAAGATTAACACATCCCTGGGGCGGTTTCCCCGCGGCCGTTCGTATGTCCGGCCCCTCGATACCGTGATCGATACTGTTTCGGATAATATGTACCAGAGGGTCTTTCAATTGATCGATAACGGTTTTGTCGAGTTCCGTTTCACTCCCCTCCATCACCAGCATCACGTCTTTTCCCAACTCAAGATTGAGATCCCGGACAAGGCGGTTGAAAGTACCGAAAATGGTCCCGATCGGAAGCATTCGAATACTCATGGTGTTGTCCCGAAGTTCCGTTGTGAGTCGCTCCACCTCCTCCGCAATCAGTATCAGATCGGGATCGTCCTGAAGGTCCGCCTTCTGGGAAAGCCGGGCCTGGACCGTTACGATTTCTCCCACCAGGTCTACCAGGGAGTCGATTCGGGCGGCATCCACACGAATACTCGATGCGGCCATCGTCTCCCTGCGTTCTTTCCGGATCTTTCGGACATGGGCCTGCTCCGCTGCAGCGGATTCGATGGCGCCTGCCGGAACGGCCTTGGCGGCTACCAATCGTTCACCGATTCGCGGCTGCTCATTCAACACCGCCGAAAGGATTTCTTCAGACACATCGCCGCGATCTACCAGTATTTCTCCGAGCTTTTTGTACTCGTTTTCCGTATCGATCTCTGAAACCGGCAGTGCGTCGATCTCTTTGATATCGACCCGGCAATCATCTTCCACAAAGATAAAAACATCCCGTATGGCATTTGCTCCCCGGTCCGTCGTCAAGATAATATCCCAGTATATGTAACACGACTCGGGATCCATCTCGTTCAAGGGGGGAAGCTCATCGGTAAAAACAGTAACACTTGCCTCTCCAAGGCAGGACAATTCATCGAGGAGAAGAATCGGGTTGGTACCGGTCTTTAAAATATCCTTGTTGGGATAAAACCGGATTCGATACGTCACCATCTCTCTTTCCGCCTGGCTTGCCGAATCATCCTCGAAGGGCGAACCGGTCGCTTCTCCCGTCTCATCAGATTCGTTTTCCCGTGGCACCAGCTCCTGAATAGCCTCAATGATTGCGTTCGCTTTTTGCTTATCGACTTCTTCCTCTTTGGTATCCGCATCCAGCAGGTCCAGGATATAATCCCTTGACATGAGCGACAGATTGATCAGTTCCCGGCTGATCGCCATTTTCCCTTCCCGGATCAAATCAAAAACGGTTTCCACCTCATGGGTAAACGCGGCAATTTCATCAAAACCGAACATGGCGCCGGAACCTTTGATGGTGTGAAGGGCTCGGAACACCCGGTCGATCAACTCGTTATCTTCCGGGGTTTCTTCAAGCGCCAGCAACGCTGCTTCAAGCTCAACCAGAATTTCATGCGCTTCCTGCCGGTAAATATCTTTTTGCTGATCCATGGGCGATTCCTTTTTATATTTTCCGCTGCAATGTTTTTGAGCAATTAAAAAAGCTCAACATTCTCACCAAACGCCTCATCGTCATCTCCCTTTTCCGAAGACGTCATTTCGGCCTCATTCTCGTCATCCCCCCATAGGGAAATGTTCCCCTCTTCCGGGAGTGTTTTCCGGCCTTCGTCTTCATCGTCTCCCCAGAGGGAAACATCCCCATCCATCTCAAGGGAGCGGGGGTTGTCATGGATTGCACCTGTCTCCTCCGGCAGTTTGCCGTCCGGGGAAAATACGGAAGCGTGAATCATTCGCTCCCGCTGCATGGTGTAACTTTCACTCAGCACATCCGCACCGGAAGCCTCACCCGTCTTCCATTTTTCCGACAGCGGAGACAAGCGGCTGTTTACGGCATCCAATGCCTCGAGATGCCCGGACATGTCATCAGCCAGAACCGTCAAGAACTCCAGGTTCGACAAGGTCTGTCGAACGACGACTCTGAGCGCCTCGACCTTATCCATCGCCTCACCCACCCGCGCGTTCATGAGATCTCTCATCCGGGAAATCTCATCGATACCTCCGGCAAGGATATTCGATACCTCCGAAGAGTGATGCCCGTTTTCTTCCCGGCCATCTTTCCCTAGTTTCTGAACACGATCACCGAATTCTCCAATCCGCCGCAGTTTTTCTTCCACGCCCTCAACGAAATCGTTCGACTGGTCCGACAGGCGGTTCATCTCCTGGGCGAGCACGTCCAGGGTCCTGCCCTCATCACTCATGTGACCCGCCTTTACAATAGCGTTCAGCGCCTTGATCTTCGTCTCGAAGCTGATCGCATTCACATCGTTCAGGTGAACTGAAAAACGGCGTCCTATCTCGGATGCCCTCGACACACTCTCTTCGATCTGACCGCCCAGTTCATCTCCCTGCTTCAACAGTTCATTGAGACCCGTCAGGGCAGTGGCGAGCTTCGAAAAGGGATCTGAAAACATCTCCCTGCGCCCCATGCCGGGCTCATGAATATCAGCGTTTACGGTGGACATGATTCCGTCGAGTTCTCCGATTTCTCTGCCGATTTCTTCAAAGGCGGCCGTACTCTCCCGATGTACCCGGTTTATCTCCATTATTACATCCGCCAATTGGCTTCTCTGCAACGCCGCTATGGAGCAGGCATGCCCGAGTGCCTCTTTTCGCGAATCGCCCTGTTCCGGTGTATGATCCGCCGTTTCTGAATTCACAGCCCCCCGGTCCGGAGATCGCCCCCCTAGCGTCCGGCCTGAGTTGTCCAGGGCATCAGTGATATGTTCGACACGCTGCCTCATATTGTCATGGAACTGGATATTCATGACGATTTCGCCAACCCGGCTCGATATCTCCCGGAAACGGATATCGGCTGTCTCGAACGCCTTCAGGAAGGCGGCGATTCCCCTTTCCGTTTCATTCGCCGCGGCGGAAGTCACACCGGATGCCTGGACGGTCAAACCGTTCAGCTCCCGCAGACCGCTGGATATGGTGTCAAATGCCTGCATCTGTTCCGTCATCGCCGCCGTGGCATCTTGCCGGATGCGATTGACGATGGCATCTACTTTTTCCGACAGTTGAAGGATCTCTTTGGAGACGACGGTAAACATTTCCTGTCCTTCTTCCGACCGGGTACTCTCCACACCGATATTCAGGCCCACCACTCGCAGGTTCATGGCGATTCGGCCCAGATAATCGCACGCCTGGTTAAGGCCGCCCAGATGATCGGCCACATCTTTTATTTCAATCAGGCTCGACGCCACCCGCTCCTGGTGTTGGGTCAGGGCTGTTTCCGCCTGTTTCGCCAGATCGCCGGCCCTGTTCAAAATATTGTCGTTCGCATCTCCCATTATCTCCTGAATCGTATCCTGAATATGTCGGATCAATTCCGTGGTATCGGTGTAAACGGATTGAAGTGTCCGGCCCATATCCAGAAAATCCGATTCGTTCGATGTCGATGATCGCAACCCCTCGCAAATCAGTGCCATCTGGTCCGGCAAGCCCTTGACTTTCCTCAGAGCTATCATCCTGGCGATGTTGTCCCGAAGCGCCGGCAACCTGACGGTATCGATCATATCACGACATTTTTCGATAATTCCGGCTATCATTTTGCTATCTCTATCCCCGGTCCGAACATAACCGCAATACCGCCCCGGCAATATTCTCCAGCCCCATCACCTTGTCCGCGGCTCCCCGTTTAATGGCCTCCATGGGCATACCGAACACTACGGATGTCGCCTCGTCCTGGGCAATCGTATCGGCCCCCGCCATCTTCATTTCCAGAAGCCCCTGGGCGCCGTCATCTCCCATACCCGTCATGATAACACCGACTGCGTTTTTTCCCGCATACCTGGCCGTGGACCTGAAAAGCACATCCACGGACGGTCTGTGCCGGCAGACCAAGGGCCCCTCTTTTACCTCTACGAAGTACCGGGCGCCGCTGCGTTTCAGCAGGAGATGATTGTTGCCGGGCGCGATGAGGGCACGGCCCCGGAGCACTGTATCGTTGGATTCCGCCTCCTTCACCGAAATCTGGCAGATACTATCCAGCCGCTGGGCAAAGGAGCGGGTAAAATGTTCAGGCATGTGCTGTACGATAACAATTCCCGGTGCGTCTATCGGCATTGCCTCCAGAAATACCCGAAGCGCCTCCGTACCGCCGGTGGAAGCACCAACAGCCACCACCTTCTCCGTGGTTTGGGCCATGGCTTTAGAAGGGGGTTTGGGTATGACCGCATCGGCACTGAGCTTCGGTTCGATTTTTTTCGGCATCGGAACCCGTTTTGACTGCACCTGGGCAGCGGCTTTCACCGCATCGCAAATCCGCACCTTGGATTCCTGCAAAAATTGTTTGGTTCCGACCACCGGTTTTGCAATGATATCGACAGCACCGTATTCGAGGGCTTTCAACGCCGTATCCGACCCTTTTCCGGTCAGACTCGAGCACATAACCACCGGAATCGGATGCTGACTCATCACTTTCTGGAGAAAAGTGATGCCGTCCATCCTTGGCATTTCCACATCCAGCGTAATGACATCCGGCACCTCGTCCCGAATCCTGTCTGCCGCCCGAAAAGGATCCGGAGCCGTCGCCATAACCTCGATATCCGGGTCTGATGATAGAATTTCAGACATTGTCTGTCGGACCACCGCGGAATCATCCACTACAAGCACTTTTATCTTTTTCATATCTGACAGGCCTTCATTCTATGCAATCATCAGGGTATCCGAGTTCTGAACCTCAGATGGCGCATCATTTGACAGCTCCCCATCGCATGATTGTTCGTACCAGGCAAAAAACAAATCCACAGACTCCGGGCAGAGTTGCCGCTCTCTTTCGAATCGTATAATTTCCAGGGCTTTTTCTTGCGGCATTCCGTCGCGATACGGACGGTTGCTTGTCAACGCGTGGAAAGTGTCCGCCACCGAAGTAAAACGGGCCCAAAGCGGAATCTTGTCTCCTTTCAGTCCCAGGGGATATCCACCGCCGTCCCAACGTTCATGGTGCAGATGCACAATAGGCATTATCTCCGAAAGACTTGGGATCGATTTCAGAATATCCTTTCCGATTGTGGGATGTTTCTTTATCTTCTCGAATTCGGTATCCGTCAATCGTCCCGGCTTCAGAAGAATGTGGTCCGATATGCCGATTTTTCCGATATCGTGGAGTCTTCCGGCCGTATGAGCCATTTCGATTGCCGCTTCTTCCGCGCCGGTCAAGGCCACCATCCGAGAAAGAATGCGGGCGACCGCTTCGGAATGACCGCGGGTATAAACATCCCGGGCTTCCAGTGCCGAAATCAGGCTGGTAATGCCGCCGAGCATCAGATTCCGCTCCAGTTCCAGCCGCTCCCTGTCTTTCAGCAGCAGGGCCACATGGTCCGACAGAAGTTTTTCGACCAGAATCACCAGTTGATCCAGATTGAACGGTTTGATGATATAGGAGGCCGCACCGTGGTCAATTGCCTCCATCATTTGCCCGCGCTCTTCTCTGGAACTCATCACCACGAAGGGAATGGCGGAAAAACGCTCGTCGGATTTCAAAGCCCGACACAACCGGACACCGTTCATTGCCGGCATATCGAGTTCGCTTAAAATGAGATCCGGCGGATTGTCCACCATCGATGCCATGGCGGAACTTCCGTTTTCAGCGGTCGTCACTTTGAATCCGGCGCTTGCCAGGCCTTTTTCAAGTATGCTTCGGACGGAAATGGAGTGGTCCACCACCAGAACAACCTGGTTCTGGCGAAACATCGCCTTTGACAGGACCCTTCTGGCCGTATGAAGCAATTTCGTTTTGAGTTTCCCTTTCGGAATGTATATTTCCACCCCTTCGTCATACCCTCTGCGGATATCCTGATCCGAATCCATTGTACTGATCATGATAACAGGTACGGCACGACACGCCGAGATGCTTTTAAAAGCACGGCAGAACGCCAGACCATTCATCACCGGCATATCCACATCGGTAATGACCAGATCAAATGGTTGTTTAGTTATGCAATCCAGTCCTTCTTTACCATTGCCCGCCTCTTCAATATCCGCATCCATGGGCCGGAGCAACTCACGAACCAGAAAGCGCGCCGATACGCTGTCATCCACAACTAGAATTTTCGGTTTATACATGGTCAAATTCTCTTTTTAACCCAGGCCATATCCTGAAAAGATTTATAGTTTACTTCTCGCTCTCTTCCGCGTCCGGATCGGATACACTTTCGGGCGCCTTTTCCGCCGATGCATCCACCAGGGCCAGCTCATCCACTGAAAACACCCGATTGATATCCAAAATGATGATAAAATCGTCATTTCGTTTACCAATGCCCCTGATGAACTCCGTCTTCCAGCGCATGCCGATTTTAGGAGGCGCTTCAATCTGTCCCGGCTCCATCTCCACCACCTCGTGAACCGAGTCGGCCAATGCACCGAGCGTCGACATTTCACCGTCCAGATCCAACTCCATCACAATGATCCGGGTATCGGTCGTATTGTTAATCTCGGACAATCCGAACTTGACCCGCATATCCACCACGGGAACAACGCTTCCCCGGACATTGATAACGCCCCGCATAAATTCCGGCGCCCGGGGTACCTTTGTAATCGTCGTCAGATCCAGCACCTCCCTTACCTGGGATACGTCCAGGGCAAACACCTCCTCCCCGAGCTTAAACGTCAGATACAGTGCCGTCTCTGTGATTTTTTTCATATTCATATTTTCTTCTCCGACCGTTGAAGAGGAAACACCCATTCTTATCCCGATCCGGTATCAATAGGATTCGAATTCGTCGTCGTACTTATCCCCTTTTGTTCCGCTCTCATCCAGGTTTATCGATACACCCTTTCCCGAGCTCCCCGCGGTTTCACCCTTACCGCCATATACCGCCACCGGTTTTGGCAACTGCCGCTGCGCGGGGGGCGCCTTGCGGGCGGCGGGAGCAGATCTCCCCCCCCTGCTTGGGGATGAGTAGCTGTTGCCGCCGTCATCCACTTTGAAAAAACCGACAAGGTCCAGCAATTGCTCCGCCTGGCTGGCAAGTTCTTCGGCAGTCGAGGACATCTCCTCCGCCGCGGAAGCATTCTGCTGTATCACCTGATCCAGTTGCTGAATCGCCCCGTTGATCTGTTCCGCCCCTGCATTCTGCTCGTTGCTGGCGGCACTGATTTCCTGAACCAGTTCCGCCGTCTTCTTGATGTCCGGCACCATCTCCCCCAACATCTTGCCGGCATCTTCGGCCATTTCGACGCTGGCGCCGGAGACCCTGCTGATCTCAGCCGCGGCTGCCTGGCTCTTCTCCGAAAGCTTCCGGACTTCCGATGCCACTACGGCGAAGCCTTTGCCGTGTTCACCGGCCCGGGCCGCCTCAATGGCGGCATTCAACGCCAGCAGATCGGTCTGTCTGGCAATCTCTTCGATGACCTGGATCTTTTCCGCAATGTTCTTCATGGCTTTTACGGTTTCCGCCACGGCCCCACCGCCCAGTTCCGCATCATTGGCGGCTTTCTGTGCGATTTTTTCGGTCTGGTTGGAATTGTCCGCATTCTGGCGAATATTGGAACTCATCTCCTCCATAGAAGAAGAAGCCTCTTCCGCTGCCGATGCCTGCTCCGTGGCCCCCTGGGACATCTCCTCCGAGGTGGAACTCATCTGCTGACTTCCGGAAGCCACATTGGCAGCCGAAGTCTTCACATCCATGACGATTCGGTTTAGTTTTTCAATCATTGATTTCAAGGATTTGCCCAGTGTATCCTTTTCCGAAAGGACATTCACGCTCGCCGTCAAATCACCGCCGGCCAATTTTTCAGCCACCATGACCGTTCCCTGAAGATTGGCGATCATTTTCACCATGGCGTCGTTCATCTGTCCGATTTCATTCCTGCCCGCGTCGGTATCCATGGCCACATTCAGATCTCCCAGGGAGACCTGCTTCATGTTTTCCGCCAGCGCTTTGAACCTGGTGCTCATAAACGAGGCAAACAGGTAGGCGACAAAGGAGCCGACGATAACAGCCAGGATCGTCACCAGCATCGTCAGACGTTTTACCTTTTTCAGCCCATCCAGAAAGTCTTCCTGGTATGCCGACGGCGCCACGATCCATTTCCATTCGGGGAAATAGGCATAACTGGCGAGCTTCATTCTGGATGTGCTTTCTCCTTCGTTCTGCCAGGGATAGTAGGTCGTGGCGGTCTCGCCGCTTCCCAACGCCATCCCCTTTCGAAGAATCTCCTGGATAAACAGGTTGCCGTCCGCATCCCTGTTTTCTCGAATATTTTCGCCGTCCCTTTGACGTTTGTAGGAGAGAACGTACTCGCCCTTATCATTCAGCATAAAAATATAGCCCGTTTTTCCCACCACGACATCGGCAAGCTGGTCTTTCAGGGAGTTGATTTTCGCCGCCTCGTACCCTGTATCCACCAGTTCGTCCATATAAACGCCGATGCCGATCACCCAGCCGCGGTCACTGTTGTGCAAAAGGGCCGCGATTTTATCCCGGGAATGCGTATCCCCTTCATTTTTCCAGGGGTACGTAATGTAATCGACCATGTTGCCGCTCAACCGTCGTGCTTTGGAAATAGCCTCCTGCATAAACAGGTTGCCGTCGGCGTCCCTTGAATTCCAGACACTCTCGCCATCCCGCTCCCGATTATCGGAAACGACGTAGTTTCCCTTATAATCCAGGACCCAGATATATCCGGTATTACCCACTTTAGTGGCTGCAATTCTATCCTTCAGGACCTCTGTTTTTCCATCCCACCCCTCCACGAAATTGGAAACCGCTTCCGCCTGGGAACTGACAATACTCTCCGCCATCTCCCGGGTTGTCCTTTTGTTGTCCTCGATTTCCGAATAAGCGCTCTCCACCAGGAGTTTCGATTGAAGCGACTGCTGCTGAAGCCGCTCCTCTATCTGGGAAAAAGTCTCGGTTCGAACGTTGCGATAACTCATGACGCCCAACGTGATGACGGGCACCGCCACCAGTAAGATACAAATACCCATGAGCTGCCACCGGATGCTGATATCTTTCATTTTCATTTTAAACATTCCCCTTTCATTAAGATACCGCCCTTTGTCTTTCTATTCTTTTAAGCCGACAATGCCTGAACGCATTGAAAATGGCTCATCCAATTACTTTTTTTACCACCGCCAGCAATTGTTCCGGTTTGAAGGGCTTGACGATCCAGCCCGTGGCGCCGGCCGCTTTTCCCTCCTGCTTCTTCGAAGCCTGGGATTCGGTGGTAAGCATGATGATGGGTACAAATTTGTTACTGGAACCGGATCGAACTTCTCGAATGAGTTCAATACCGTCCATGTTCGGCATATTCAGGTCGGTGAGAATCATCTTGACCGGTTGCTTCCCAAGCTTTTCCAGAGCATCCAGGCCGTCTTTGGCTTCAATGACGTCATACCCGGCGGTTTTCAACGTAAAACTGACCATCTGCCGCACACTGCTCGAATCATCGACGCTCATTATTGTATTTCCCATCAGCCATTACCCCTTTCCCATAAACACTCCGAATTCATATTCTGTCCGCATGCCTTTACCCGCGTAAAACCGGAACGCTGCATCATTTCCTGAAATACTTCATCCGTTTCAGGCGAGAGTGAAAGCTTTTTATTTTCCGCAACGAATAGCCGGTGTGCCGAACAGAGGACCTGAAAACAGGTAAGATCAACCGTGCTGATATCCATCAGTTTGACCACCAGCTGGTGAATCTTCTTTCGGTTCTCCAGCAGCATCGATCGAAGCTCATCCGCTCGATCGATCGTAAGAGCCCCGGTCAGCGTCAAAATTCCCATCTCCCCTTCGCGATCAAATTGGAACGTCATATCCCCTCCGGTCTGGTTTTTATCTGTGTGAGCATTTTATCAGCAAGGCTTATGCCAAAGCAAAATAAAAATACAAACTCTTTTTATTACAATCAGTTATAAGCACACACCCCGAAATAGCCGTCCCCTTTCATCTGGTTTGTCCTGTCGGACAGGAACCGCTTCTCCTGCGTGGCAGGAGTCATAATTCCACATTGCCGCTCATTCGATCAGCCGGTACTCCCTCAGGACATCGATCAGCTTTTCCTTCAGGATCGGTTTGACAAGGTAGGAGGTGCAATGCCCGTCCCAATATGCCTCCAGAACGCTTTTCG
>Ga0316593_10000100_pt1 | contig 11188 bp, 8 predicted proteins | sample S5NA_3_FD_204564 | JGI IMG/M metagenome (GOLD analysis project Ga0316593, IMG submission 204564) | Metatranscriptome of rhizosphere microbial communities from salt marsh grasses in Alabama, United States - S5-7_160517rA (Metagenome... | ecosystem: Host-associated > Plants > Roots > Rhizosphere ... | reverse complement strand
TTGCCCCTGTCGCTGGCTCGCTCAATTGACCGGTTATCCCCGCGCGGAGGGCACACGGACCTTCAGCCTCAAGAGAAGAAAGCATCGTCCGCCGTCGGCCAGGAGCGGTCCGGCGCGTTCACCCAGGTTCATTCGGTAGGCCCCGCCTATTTTGGTATGCTTGAGCGCACAGGTAGGATGAGGATGGCATCCGCAGTGCGCCAAGTTGATCATTGAGGGCGGAGGTAGTGGACGTGGCAGTGGTAGTGGGAGTTTTCGATAAATACCTGGCGAGCGCCCTCGCTCTGGCTTGCCTGCTACTCGCTGGTCGCTCCGTGGCGGCCCCGGCGCCGCGTGTTGCGCTTGTTGTCGCCAACGCCGACTACTCGGAGTTTCCCGCCTTGCCCGCCTGCGCGGACTCCGCCACTGCCGTGGCGGATGCGCTCCGCCGGCTCGATTTCGAGGTCATTGAGCGGAATGATGTGACCAGCGGCGGACTCGGGGCGGCCCTGACCGCCTTTGGCCAGCGCATGGATGAGGTCGGGGACGCGGCTGCTTTCCTGTACGTCTGCGGCTACGGCGCGGCCGTGAACGCGCGGCCGTTCCTGCTGCCGGTCTCTGCCAACATCCGGCGGGAAAACGATATTCTGACCCAAGGCGTCCTCGTTAAGACCACCTTGGATCTACTGAGCCGCAGCGAGCCGCGCCGCGGACTTCTGGCGCTCGATCTCGCTCCGCTCCCGGACAGTGAGGCTCCGCCTCTGGAGAGTCTTGCCGAGCTGCAGATCCCGAGCGGTGTCGGCGTCGTTGCCGCCATTGGCGCCCCCCCGGCCTCGGGTCCGACCGTCCTCGGCAAAGCGCTGGCAGTAGGCCTATCCGACCCGGAGGTGGAGACCGCCGCGCTGCTGTCCAGCGTTCAGGGCCAGGTGGACGTGGAGCGATCGGCGCGCATCGCCGCCCTGTATCTGCCCGAGGTATCGGGGCCGCTCGCCCTGGTGGCGGAGCCACCCCCGGCGCCTCCTGTCGCACGACCCGAGCCGGAGACGCCACCGCAGACCGATGCGAAGCCGCCGCCACCGAAGCCGCTCCCACGGCTGCCGGACGGACCCGACATGAACGACGGTGAGCGGCGTTTGGTGCAGGAGGCCCTGAAGCGGGTCGGGTACTACGCGGGGCCTGTCGACGGCATCTTCGGTCCCGAGACGCGGGCCGGCATTCGACGCTACCAGTTCGAAATTGGGGCGGAGATGACCGGCTCCATCACCGGCGAGCAGGCAGTCCAGCTCGTCACGATGCCAACCTCCACCAACCGCTGATTCAGCGCCTGGACCGACGGCGCCTGCCGCGCGCTGAAGATCCATCGACCGCGTCGCGAGAAGGCTTCGATGTCACTGAAACTCAAGTTTAATCTGGCCATGCTCGCAGCCCTTGCTATTGGGCTGGCAGTGGCTGCCGTGTTCTTCTACCAACTGGCCGTCTCTCAGGCCCGTGAGGAGGTGGTCCGCGAGGCATCGATTCTCATGAATGCCGCGTCCGCGACCCGTACCTACACGGTCCGCGAGATCCGGCCGTTGCTGGCGGAACAGAGCAAACTGCGATTCCTGCCTCATACGGTGCCCTCCTGGGCGGCGCAGATGAAGATGCGGTACCTCGAAAAGCAGCTACCAAATTACGTCTACAAGGAGGCGTCACTGAATCCGACCAACCCGGCGGACCGTGCGACGGACTGGGAGGCGGATATCATCGGAGAGTTCACACGCAACGAGGAGCTGGGCGAGTTCGTCAGCACGCGAGAGTCCGCGTTCGGGCCGACGCTGTCGCTGTCGCGCCCGATTCGCCTCAAGGACAAGGGCTGTCTGGTCTGCCATTCGACACCATCTGCCGCACCGGCAACGATGATCGACCTCTACGGCTCCAGCAATGGTTTCGGATGGGAGCTCGGGGAGGTCGTCGGTATCCAGGTTGTCACGGTGCCATTGCAGGTGGCGCTGGATCGAGCTTACGAGATCCTGACCCTTTACCTCGGCAGTCTTGCCGGAGTATTCCTGCTGGTCCTTATCCTGCTCAATGTCCTGTTGTCGACGCTGATCGTCAAGCCGGTGCGCCGAATGTCAGCGATCGCCGACGAGATCAGTACCGGCAACATGAGTGCGCCGGAGATCGAGCCGAAGGGGAATGACGAGATCGCATCGCTCGGCACTTCTTTCAACCGGATGCGCCGCAGCCTGGAGAATGCGATGAAGCTTCTGGAGAGCTAGCATCAGCACCGAACCGTCTTTCATTGGCCGCTATCGGGTCGTCCGGACGGTGGGTGGCGGCGCCATGGGTGTCGTCTTCGAGGCCCACGACTCCGTCATCAATCGCAAGGTTGCGGTCAAGCTGGTTCGCACCGAGTTGCTCGAGGGGCGCGAGCGCGAGGACTATATCCAGCGCTTCCGTCGCGAGGCCCAGGCCGCTGGACGCTGCAGCCATCCAGGCATTGTCGTCGTCTTCGACTATGCCCTGCACGAGGGAAACCCGTTCCTGGTCATGGAGTATGTCGAGGGACTCGGCCTCGATAAGCTGCTGGCCCAGGGTGAGCGCTTCGAGCCGGCCGCTGCCGTGCATCTGGCGGTGCAGCTCCTCGACGCGCTCGGCGCTGCCCATGCCGCCGGTATCGTCCATCGCGACATCAAGCCGGCGAATATCCTGCTGACCGCCGGCGCCCGCATCAAGGTCACTGACTTCGGTGTCGCCCGGCTCGATAGCTCGCAGCTAACCCACCGTGGCATGGCCATCGGTACGCCGAGCTACATGTCACCGGAGCAATGCCGCGGCGACGAGGTCGACGCCCGTTGCGACCTCTTTTCCGCGGCCGCCGTGCTGATGGAGATGCTGATTGGCACCCGGCCGTTCGGTGGCAAGAGTTTCACTGAGGTCGCGGTCCGGCTGCTGCAGGAGGTCCCGGAGGGGGGCGATCAGGTCGAGGCCGTCGGGGGCCGCCCGCTCCGTCAGGTCCTCGAGCGGGCGCTTGCTAAGCGTCCCGAGCAACGTTTCGCGACGGCGGGCGAGATGGCGCAGGCCCTGCGCGAGGCCATCGGCGGCAGCGAGCCCGATGAGACGGTCGCCGAGACCATCGATCGCACCGTCGTTGCCGTCCGCGCCCTCGCGATGGCTCGGACAGCGGCACCCGGCAGCTCCATCGACGCCAAGCTGCTCGGCACCATCGAGCGCCGTCTCGCCGAGCGCGTCGGACCGATCGCGCGCTATCTCGTTCAGACGTGCCTGCGTAGCGCCGACAGCGTCGAGGACCTCTGCAACGCGCTGGCCGAGCGCATCGATCGTCATGAGGATCGCCGCCGGTTCCTCGACGAGGCCCTGAAGGTGGCGCGCGACGATAGTGGCCTCGACGCCGCCTCCGCCCAGCGGGCATCGGAAGCGACGCCGCCTTCGCTGCGGTCGACTGAGCTGCGCATCCCTCCCGACGAGGCCGAGCGTGCTCGCCGCGCCCTATCCCGCGTCCTCGGCCCCATTGCGCAGATCCTGGTCCAGCGCGCGCTGAAGAAGGCGCGTAGCACCGACGAGCTGTGGGAAATGCTCGCTCACGAGATCGGCAGCCCCAGGGACCGGGCGGAGTTCCTGCAACAGCGTGATTGACCCCCGGCCGATCAGTCGAAGGCGTAGCTGAACTCGCCGTCGGCGACGCCCACGTGCACGCGCTCGATGGGCTCTCCCTCCATCATGTGTCGCAAAAACTCCTCGCTGATGCGCGGCAGCACCGTGTTGGTGAGGATGGCGTCGATCATCCGCCCGCCGCTCTCCAGCTCCGTGCAGCGCTCTGCGATGAGTGTGACCACCTCCGGGTCGTAGCTGAACGGAATCTTGTGGTTCTCCATGATCCGGCGCTCGATGCGGCCGAGCTGCAGCCGCGCGATGGCGCCGATCATTTCGTCGTTGAGCGGGTAGTAGGGGATCACCACGAGCCGCCCGAGCAGCGCCGGCGGGAACACCTTGAGCAGCGGCTCGCGCAGCGCCTTGGCCATGCCCTCGGCGTCCGGCATCAGGTCCGGGTCCGCGCAGAGGCTGGTGATCAGCTCGGTGCCGACATTGGTGGTCAGCAGGATCAGGGTGTTCTTGAAGTCGATGCTGCGGCCCTCGCCGTCCTCCATGTGGCCCTTGTCGAACACTTGGAAGAAGATCTCGTGCACGTCCGGGTGCGCCTTCTCCACCTCATCCAGCAGCACGACACTGTAGGGACGCCGGCGTACCGCCTCCGTCAGCACGCCGCCCTCGCCGTAGCCGACGTAGCCGGGAGGTGAGCCCTTCAGCGTCGAGACGGTATGTGCCTCCTGGAACTCGCTCATGTTGATCGAGATGACATTCTGCTCGCCGCCGTAGAGGGCCTCCGCCAGGGCCAGCGCGGTCTCCGTCTTGCCGACGCCAGACGTGCCGGCGAGCATGAAGACGCCGATGGGCTTGCTCGGGTTATCCAGCTTGGCGCGGGAGGTTTGGATGCGACGGGCGATCATCTCCAGCGCATGACGCTGGCCGATGATGCGCTGCTCCAGCGTGTCCGCGAGCTTCAGGATGGATTCGGCCTCGTTCTTGACCATGCGGCCGACGGGAATGCCGGTCCAGTCCTCCACCACCGAGGCCACGGCCTGCTGGTCCACCGTGGGTAGGATGAGCGGGCGCTCGCCCTGGTAGGCGTGCAGCTCGGCTTGCAGTTGCTTGAGCTTGGCCAGCAGGGCGTCGCGCTCTTCGCCGGACGGCGCCGAGTCGGTGGCCGGCGCCGGGTCCGCGTGGGCCGTTGGCGGTGCCTCGGCGTTGTCTCTTGCACTGGCTTCATCCGCTGCCGCCGCTGTCTCGGAACCGCCGCCGCTGCGCAGCCTGGCACGCAGCTCTAGGATCTCGTGCACGAGCTCACGCTCGCGGTTCCAGCGCTCTGCCAGGTCCCCGTAGAGGGCGCGCTGCGCGGCGAGCTTCTCGGTGGCCGCTGCCTCCCGATCTGCGGTTTCGATGCCGACAGCAGTCTCGCGGCGGATGATGGCGAGCTCGTTCTCCAGCGCATCGATGCGCTTTTGGCAATCATCCACCTCGGGTGGCACCGCGTGCTGGCTGATGGCGACCCGTGCGCAGGCCGTATCCAGCAGGCTCACGGACTTGTCCGGCAGCTGCCGGGCGGGGATGTAGCGGTGCGAGAGCTTGACCGCCGCCTCCAGGGCCTCGTCGAGCACCTGCACCTTGTGGTGCTGCTCCATGGTGGAGACGACGCCGCGCATCATCAGGATGGCCTTCTCCTCGCTCGGTTCCTCCACCTGCACCAGCTGGAAGCGGCGGGTGAGTGCCGGGTCTTTCTCGATGTGCTTTTTGTACTCGGCCCAGGTGGTGGCGGCGACGGTGCGCAGCGTGCCGCGGGCCAGGGCGGGCTTGAGCAGGTTGGCCGCATCGCCGGTACCGGCGGCACCGCCGGCGCCCACCAGGGTGTGGGCCTCGTCGATGAACAGGATGATGGGCTTCTCGGACGCCTGTACCTCTTCGATGACCTGGCGTAGGCGCTGCTCGAACTCCCCCTTCATGCTGGCGCCGGCCTGCAACAGACCCACGTCCAGCGTGCGCAGGGTCACGTCCTTGAGTGGCGGCGGTACGTCTCCGGCGGCGATCTTCTGCGCGAAGCCCTCCACCACGGCGGTCTTGCCGACGCCGGCCTCGCCCGTGAGAATCGGGTTGTTCTGGCGCCGACGCATCAGGATGTCGATGATCTGCCGAATCTCCTCGTCGCGGCCGACGATGGGGTCCATCTCGCCCTTCGCGGCCTGGGCGGTGAGATAGACGGTGAAGCGGGCCAGCGCCTCCTGCTTGCCCATCTGTGCGGGGGCCATGGCGCCGCTCGCCTCTCCGGGACTGCCGGCCGCGCCGGCCATCGTGCCGTCCTGCGCCACCATGGCGTCCTCCGGGGAGCCGCCCACGACCTCGGACCAGCGCTCGATGAGGGTTTCCACCTTGACCTTGTCGAACTCCTTGGAAATGCCGGCCAGGGCGTTGCGCAGCCCCGGTGTCTTCAGGATGCCCACCACCAGGTAGCCGGTGCGCACCTGGTACTCCTTGAACAGCAGCGAGCCATAGACCCAGCCGCGCTCGACGGCCTCCTCGACGTGCGAGGACAGGTCGGAAATGGACGTCGAGCCCCGTGGCAGCCGGTCCAGCGACTCGGTGATGTCCTTGGCGAGCCGCGACGGCTCTAAGCTGAACTGTTTGACGATGCGGTGCAGGTCGGAGTCGGGCAGTTGCAGAATCTGGTGAATCCAGTGCACGAGCTCGACGTAGGGGTTGCCCCGCAGCTTGCAGAACACGGTGGCGCTCTCGATGGCCTTGTAGCCGATCTGGTTGAGCTTGCCGAACAGGGCGACACGGCTGATCTCGGTCATGGTTGGCTTCCTCGTTTGGCGGTGAGCGGTGGGCCGCGATTACCTGAACAAATGAATGGGGGAACGGCAGGCAGCGTGCGTCCTGCAAGCGTCAGTTCGGCAACCTGCACTCAACACGCGTCGGCGCCCTCCAGGTGCCGCATGGGGTGGAGGTAGAGGTCGTCGGCGTCTTTCGCGGGCGTGCCGCTGATGGTCCAGGTGGACCAGCCGAGCCGGCCGTTGCCGCCGAGCTCGAGCGGTGGCACCTGGTCCTTCTTCAGGATCAGGTTCACGTCCCAGCTGAGCTCATCGCCGGCGTAGTTGCGCACCAGCGCCAGCAGCCGCGGTAGGTATTCCCCGCCCGGCAGTAGGCGCTCGAAGTCGTCCCGCTCCAGCGGCCCGAAGATGATGCGGAACTTGTATTGCCGGTCCCAAACCCGTGTGCCGACGATGGTGCCGACGCCGAGGGCACCGGTGCGCGGCGACTCGCCGAGCCGCCAGCGGCTCTCCGTAGGCAGCGTCAGCCAATGACCGATGAATTCCTCTAGGGCGACCGGCAGGCGGAAGAAATCCGTTAGCAGCGCGATGAGCCCCTCGGCGTGATGGGTCTGTGCCGCCAGTAAGCCCGCGTAGTGGAGCTTCCCGATATCGGGCACCGCGTTGCGGCCGCGTAGGCTCGGCATGCCGAGCCCGCAGGTGGCGGCGACGTAGGTGGAGAATCGGTCGCTGTCCGGGCGGTCGAAGCTCAACGTCGGGCGTGCGTTGGCCCAGGCGCGGTAGAACAGCGACAGCATGCGGTGGTGGAAGATGTCCGCGAAGCGCGACAAGGTGGCATCGTGGACGTTTGCGAGCCGCTGGCGGGCATAGTCCGAGAGGTGCAGCGGCAGCGGCCCCTGCGGCCCGAACAGACCGAGGAAGTAGACCGTCAGGAGAGGCGGTGCGCCGCCCTCGCCGGGTACGAAGTCGGCCAGCGTCGATGGCGCGAAGTTGAGCGAGACCTTCTGCCCGAGCCGCACCACGTCGTCCGTCGGGCGTGGAGCCGCGCCGAGCCGCGGGCGCTCCGGGTGGGCGCACTCGAGCCTTCGCAGCGCCTGGAAGAAGCCGAAGCTGTAGGGCGCCGCGCGCAGGGCCTCGAACAGCGCTAGAGTCGGTGTCGTCGTCCGATTCTCGTCGGCCACCGCGTCACCTCGTCGCCATCGCTCGTGCGCACGATGGTCTCGGTGCAGGAGTTAATGGAGACGTACTTGGCGAAGAACTGCTCCATCACCGCGCTGAACAGGAACAGGCCGCTGCCCTCGAAGGCGGCCTTATCCAGTGCCAGCGTCAGCTCCAGACCGCGGGCGAAGAAGGCGGGCCCAGGACCTGGCAGCCGCCGCGTCACAGGCCGCGATTGGATGCTGCGCACGCCCTTGATCTGGGTGCGGATGGCTGGATCGGATGCATTGGCATAGAGTGCCAGCAGCTCGCGCAGCGCCGCGGCGCCCTCCTCGGGGCTGCTGTCGCAGATGGACAGGTAGTTCAGCGATAGGTGACTCACCAGCCGCCAGGCGGTGTCGCCCTCCGGGAACGCTGGCCGCGGCCGCGTGGGTGTGAGCACGGCGCGCACCGCGTTCACGGGTGCGCCAGTGGACATCGTGAAATCCGTGTCGCCGACGCCCAGCGCTAGCGACAATGGCAGGTCGCGGTTGGTGCAGAGCGCTTCGACGCCGAGCTGGCGCAGGTCGCTACGGTAGGGCGCCTCGTCGCCGTCCACCAGCGCAATGAAGACCTCACCGCCGACATAGCTGGAGCGCGAGCCCACACGGCGCTGCTCGCCGGAGAGTACGCGCGGCTCCCGGTGCACGCTGTAGAAGGCACGGTGCTCGCGGCCGCTGATCCATTCCCGTGGCGCATAGAAGGGCTGAAAGGTCTGTTCGGGCTCCACGGCCATGCCGTAGCCGGAGACACCCAAGATGCTGTGTACCTCGTAGTCCATGGGCCGCGTGCGATCCATGACCACGTGGTGCTCCTCGGTACGGTCGCTCAGGTGGATGCGGTCCGAGCGCTTCGGGAACAGATTGATGGCCGGGCTGCAGAAGAGCGCGAAGAGCTCCGCGTCGAAACTGTCTTCCAGCGCCTGGTCATGGCGGTCCAGCAGCACCATCAGCTCCAGCTCGTCGCCTTGGTGGCGGCGTACGCCCGGCGCCAGCCCACTGAGCTCGACGAAGAGGAAACGGTCGGGAAACGCGAAGTATTCCTGCAGCAACCGGTAGCCCTGGAAGGAGCGAGGGCTGCGCGGCAGTAGGGCGTGCGTGTCGTCGAAGCCGATCTGCCGGACACAGTCCTTACCCATTTTCTCGCGCCAGGCGGGCTCCGGGCTCGCCGGCTGTACCACCATGCCGAGGCTATGCCCCACCATCTGCTCGTAGACGCGCATGCGCAGCTCGTCGCTTCCGCGCAGGAAGATCGGCAGCCGGTCGAGGGTCAGTTTGTCGAAGGTGAGGCCCGCCGTGGTGCGCAGCCGAAACACCAGTGCCGCGGCCGCCGTCTTGGGGATACTGCCACCGGTGTTGGTCAGCGCCGAGCCGTGCAGGTAGCGGGCGTCGACGAGCTGAAGCGGCCAGAGGGTGATGTCGTGGGCGGTGCGGTACTCGCAGGCCGTGCGCTCGCCTCGGCCGAGCACGCTCTTCACACTCGTGTCGCGGGGGATCGGGAAACCGTCGGCGAGGGCGCCCTCGGACAGATCCGGCTGGAATTGCAGCACCGTCATGGACGGCACCGGTGCGAGGAAATTGGGATAGACGCTCTCCAGCAGGTGCTGGGTAAAGCGCGGGAACTCCGCGTCGAGCTTGAGCTGCACGCGGGCGGCGAGGAAGGCGAAGCCCTCCAGCAGTCGCTCCACATAGGGGTCGGCACACTCGAAGCTGTCGAGCCCGAGTCGGCCGGCGATCTTGGGGTAGGCGCGGGCAAACTCACCGCCCATCTCGCGGATGAAGCGCAGCTCGCGGTTGTAGTAGTCGAGGAGCCTTGGGTCCACTGGAGTGGGCAGTGTAATGGCCGCGGGCTAGCCTGCGTGCTCGGTGACCTGGACAGCGCCGATGTCCAGGTCGATCTCGGTCTTGAGATACATGCGCAGCGGCACCGGCTGCGCCCACAGCTCGCCTTCGATCAGGAAGGTCATCGCGTTGTGGCTCATCTGCGATTCGTTCGTCTGCAGCCGCACGGCGAGGCTACGGCTCAGGATACGTGGCTCGAAGTCGATGATCGCCTGGCGCAGGTCGCGCTCAAGCTCGCCGATGTTGGCACTCGAGACGGACACCCCAGAGAGGTCGGGAATGCCGTAATTCACCACCGAGTGGCGGACCTCGGGGTAGGCGTCCAGGTCGGTGCCGGCCTCGAACTCGGTGGTGTTTAGCAGCCAGGCGAGATCGCGAAGCACCGCCTCGCGCAGGCGGGAGAGGGAGAACACCCGTTGCTCCCGGGATTCCACTTGCTTTGTGGGCTCGTCATCTGTAAGTCGATCCAGCAGCGAGGGCTGCAGTCGTTCCTTGTGCGTGAGTTCAGGCAAGGTCTGCCTCGGCCGTCTCGTCATCATCGGCGCTCGGCTCGAGCGTCAGGACGCGGATGTCGAACAATGCGTACTCACCCTGGTCGGTGAACAGCATGCGCTGGCCGTTGCCCAGGAAGGTGTCGGGGGCCTGCTCGATCCATTGCGTCTTGCGTGCACGCACAATGTCCGGATCTGCCGACGTCTCGCTACCCGGGTAGCGGCTCGGGATCAGCGCCACTGTCTGGCCGCCGTTGGCCCAGGTCATCTGGGCAGGCATCCAGATGATGTCACGCAGGTCTTCCGGAGGATCGAGCCGGACCTCTCGGATGCGATCGAATGGGGCCCAGTAGTAGCGGCCGTTGACGATGACCTCCAGCATCGGTCCGAGTCGGGTGTCGCCGTCGGTGATCCATTCGAAGGTGGCGCCGTCTATGTCGCCGGCCGTCGCCGGCGCCTGTTCCAAGGCCTCGGCCCGCACCTCGGCCGCCTGGCTGGCAGCGTCATCGGCAAGCAGGCGCTGGGCCTGCAACAGCAGCGCCATCCAGGGCTTCGGCTTGCCGATGAGCAGGGGCGTGCGCCTACCGGCGAAGACGTCCGCGCGGAAGACCTCGCATTGCAGGGCCTCGCGGTAGGTCTGCACCATCGCCAAGGTGCCGGCATCCAGCTCGCCCGCAACTCGGAGCTGATTCAGGGCTCGATCCCACTGCCCGAGCAATGCGAGTAGCTGGAACAGAAAGGTGCGATGTTTCGGTTCGGACGGGTTTTTGCGAATCTGATCCTGGAGACTCACCATGGCCTCCGCTAGATCGCCCTCGCGCCAGGCTTCCTCGGCAAGCATCAGATTCCCCCCGTTGGCAAGGTGTGGAGCGTGGCCGTGATCAGACAGTTTGGAATCGGAGGTCGCGGGGGCAGTACCCTTCCGCATCCACGACCACCGAACCGGAGATGAACGAATCTAAGCCTCGACATTCGCCTCGATGTTCCAGGCGGCTTCGATGGCGCCGCCCTCCGCGCCGCCTGTGTCGGACTGTGGCTGGTAACTCACCTTAACTTCCGCGAAGTTCAGCGTCACGTTTTCGGTCAATTGATCCTCGCCGCCCGAGCCACCCGTGGATTGGCTGGTGAACATCACCTTGGTCATCTCGATAATCACGTACTCTAGCGGTTCTGTACCAGCCTTGCGTACCGTCAGCGTGGCTGTGTCATAGTGCTGTCCGTTGCAAATCGATTTGAAGATCTCCGGGCTGGCTGCATCGACCCATTTGGTAACGCTGAGATCTTGGACATTGACCTT
>Ga0316593_10000099_pt1 | contig 11220 bp, 12 predicted proteins | sample S5NA_3_FD_204564 | JGI IMG/M metagenome (GOLD analysis project Ga0316593, IMG submission 204564) | Metatranscriptome of rhizosphere microbial communities from salt marsh grasses in Alabama, United States - S5-7_160517rA (Metagenome... | ecosystem: Host-associated > Plants > Roots > Rhizosphere ... | reverse complement strand
TGGGGATAAGGTCATTATGGGTCTTGAAGAAAAGGCGCTCCTGTCCAGTTCTCTATTGATGTATCTAGTCCCGTTGCTTGCAATGATTCTCGGAGCAATCATTTTTTCTGCCGGATTTACCGATCTCCTGCCGGGTGATGGTGCGGCCTTGCTGGGCGCGGCAATGGGCCTGGCTGCGGGACTGGGTCTTGCCAAGCTCCTGTCATTCCGCATGCGCAAGCAGCTTTACCCCATTATCACGCGAATTCTGCCGGGTTCACGATAGCCTTTTCAGCGCGGAATTGTCATAATCGTCCGTTATTCGGACAAGGTCTCGATTGGATTGAAAAATGAAGTATTCATCCTTCAAGTTGCTGTTTTTGTTTGTTCTTTGGCTATATGCCGGTACCGCCAGTGCGCTCAGTTCCAGTCTGCCAGATTTTACCTCGTTGGTGGAAGAGGCTGCTCCGGCTGTAGTGAACATCAGCACGACCCAGAAAACCACCCTGGCAGAACAGATTGCGCCAGGAATTGACATTCCTGAAATCCCTGAAGACGCGGGACCACTTGGTGATCTATTAAAGCGTTTTCTGGGGGATGGCCCGGAATTGTACGATGAGTTCGACACCACGTCTCTGGGGTCGGGCTTCATCATCTCGCATGATGGCTACCTGGTTACCAATTACCATGTCGTGAAATCTGCAGATGAGATCATCGTCAAACTCAGTGATCGCAGGGAGTTTAAGGCAAAACGGGTGGGCGAGGATCCGATGAGTGATATCGCCCTGCTCAAGATCGATGCAGAAAACCTTCCCACCCTTAAGTTGGGTGATTCCAGCAAGCTCAAGGTAGGAGAGTGGGTCCTGGCGATTGGTTCGCCCTTTGGATTTGATCATTCCGCTACCGCCGGCATCGTGAGCGCCAAGGGGCGCAGTCTCCCGAACGAAAATTATGTGCCATTCATACAGACCGATGTGGCCATCAATCCCGGCAATTCAGGCGGACCCCTGTTTAATCTCGACGGCGAGGTGGTAGGGATTAATTCCCAGATCTATAGCCAGACAGGTGGTTTCATGGGGCTTTCCTTTGCGATTCCCATCAATGTAGCCCTGGATATCATCAAACAGCTCAAGGAGACCGGTCATGTCTCACGTGGCTGGCTTGGTGTTTATATCCAGGAGGTGACCCGCGAACTGGCTGAGTCATTCGGCATGAAGCAGCCTGAGGGTGCCCTCGTCGCCCAGGTCATGAAGGACAGTCCGGCTGCCAAGGGGGGGCTAATGGTGGGTGACGTCATCCTGAAATATAACGGCCAGCCTGTAAATAAATCTTCTGACCTGCCCCCGCTGGTTGGACGCACGCCGATCGGACAGAAAGCCAGGATTGAGGTGATGCGCTCTGGCAAACCGATTACGCTGCGCATCACCATCGGAGAGCTTCCGGAGGAATCCCAGGCACAGCCATCCTCTGCTCCTGAACAGAAGGGCCGTACTCCTGATCTGGTTCTGGGGATGGCTGTTACCAAGGCGCCTGCTGAAGTGCTGGATTCCCTGGGCATTCAAAATGGTGTCATGGTGGAAAAGGTGGAAGCCGGGCCTGCTCGCGATGCGGGCATACGCAAGGGTGATGTCATCATCATGGTCCAGCAGCAGGTCATTAAGGAACCGGCTGAAGTGGCCAGGATAATTGCCAATCAACCGAAGGGGAAATCGCTAGCCGTGCTGATCCAGAGGAAAGACGGGCCTGTCTTCCTGGCTTTGAAAAAACCTGATTAGGCGGCATGATGAAATGGAAGCTTTTCACCCGTTCAGGTTGCGGTCTCTGTGAAGAAATGGAGCATGCTCTGGATGGCTATTTGTCTCAGTCGCGGGTAAACGCCTTTGAGTATCAAACTATCGATATCGACAGAGATAGCGAGCTGAAAAACCGCTACAATGCAGATGTCCCACTACTGGTGCGGGGCGATGAAGTCGTTCTGCAGTATTTCTTTGACGAATCTCGATTAACACAGGCTCTAATGCATGACTGACCGAATGCAGCGCATCCGGAATTTTTCGATCATTGCTCATATCGATCACGGTAAATCGACACTAGCAGACAGGCTCATCCAGAGTTGCGGTGGATTGACGGAACGAGAAATGGAAGAACAGGTTCTCGACTCCATGGATCTGGAGCGTGAACGTGGCATTACCATCAAGGCGCAAAGCGTAACGTTGAACTATAAGGCGAATGATGGAGAGGTCTATGAGTTCAATATCATCGACACGCCGGGGCATGTCGATTTTTCCTATGAGGTCTCGCGCTCCCTTTCCGCCTGTGAGGGTGCCCTGCTGGTGGTGGATGCCTCCCAGGGTGTTGAGGCGCAAAGTGTTGCCAACTGCTACACGGCCATAGAGCAGGGGCTCGAGGTTGTGCCCGTTCTCAACAAGATTGATCTGCCAGCCGCGGATCCCATTCGTGTCATTAACGAAATAGAAGAAATTATCGGTATTGATGCCGAGCATGCCCTCAAGGTCAGTGCCAAGACAGGGGAAGGTATTGATGACCTGCTCGAGGCCATCGTCAAGGACATACCGCCGCCGAAGGGGGCTGCGGATAAACCTTTGCAGGCCCTGATCATTGATTCCTGGTTTGATAACTACCTGGGCGTCGTCGCCCTGGTTCGGGTAATGGAAGGCGTGATTCGGCCAAAAGACAAGATCATGGCCATGTCAATCAGGAGGCAATATCTCGTCGACAAGGTAGGCGTGTTTACCCCCAAACGCAGTGATCGCCCCCAGCTGTCAGCGGGTGATGTTGGCTATGTGATAGCTGGTATCAAGGAAATCGATGGCGCAAAAGTGGGGGATACCTTCACGCACAATGACCGGCCGGCCAGTGAGCCCTTGCCTGGATTCAAGGAGGTGCAGCCCAGGGTTTTCTCGGGGCTGTTCCCGGTTAGTGCGGAGGACTACGAGGGACTGCGCGAAGCCCTGGAAAAACTCAGCCTCAATGATGCCTCACTGAAGTATGAGCCAGAGACTTCCCAGGCTCTTGGATTCGGTTTTCGTTGCGGCTTTCTGGGCATGCTGCATATGGAGATCATCCAGGAAAGGCTGGAGCGCGAATATGACCTGGACCTGATTACGACAGCGCCTACGGTGGTGTATCAGGTAGAAACCACGAAAGGTGAAGTGCTGGAGATCCATAATCCCTCCCAGCTGCCTCCACCTAATGAAATCCAGGAAATCCGCGAGCCGATCATTCGTGCCAGTATTCTCGTGCCTCAGGAATATGTCGGTGCCGTCATTGGCCTGTGTATAGAAAAGCGTGGTGCTCAAAAACATATGACCTATCTGGGCAATCAGGTCTCGCTTGAATTTGAGCTGCCGCTCAGTGAGGTGGTGCTCGATTTCTTCGACCGCCTGAAGTCCATAAGCCGGGGTTATGCCTCTTTCGATTATTCCTTTGTCCGTTTCCAGGCTGAACCTCTGGTCAAGGTCGATATTCTGATTAATGGTGAAAGGGTTGATGCCCTGTCACTAATCGTGCATAAAAGTGCCAGTCAGCATCGCGGACGCGATCTGACCGACAAGATGAAAGACATCATTCCCAGACAGATGTTCGAGGTGGCAATTCAGGCGGCGATCGGCACCCATATCATCGCCCGTAGTACCGTTAAGGCACTGCGCAAGAATGTTACAGCCAAATGTTATGGTGGGGATATTACCCGTAAGAAGAAACTGTTGGAAAAACAAAAGGCCGGGAAAAAACGTATGAAACAGGTTGGAAAGATCGAAATTCCGCAAGAAGCCTTCCTTGCTGTGTTGAAAGTGGAAGACTAGCGTCATGAGTTTCGACATTGAATTATTTCTGGTTATTGGCAGCCTGCTTACCGGTCTTGTTTGGCTGGCGGATATCCTGTGGCTCAGAAATCTCAGAACTGCAAAAGTGAAGGATGGTGGCAACACCGATGGCTATCCTGAACCCTGGTATGTTGAATACTCCAAGTCCTTTTTCCCCGTCCTTTTCATCGTACTGATACTACGGTCTTTTGTTGCCGAACCCTTTCGCATTCCCTCAGGTTCGATGATGCCGACCCTGCTGGTCGGGGATTTCATCCTTGTGAACAAGTTCTCCTATGGACTACGCCTGCCTGTACTGCATACAGAACTTACCGGCAGTGAGGGGCCGGAACGTGGTGATGTCGTGGTGTTCAGGTATCCCAGAAATCCATCGGTCGACTACATCAAGAGAGTTGTCGGGGTACCTGGAGATCATGTGGCCTATTTCAATAAGCATTTGTTCATCAATGGCCAGCCTGCAAAACAGTCTGGAGAAGAAAAATACAGCGACGTTGATCCGGAACGCGCCAAACCTGGACAGATGCTGCTAGAAGAAGATCTGACGGGCGTTGAGCATGAAATCCTCATCGATGAGCACAGATTTAGCGCTGAGGGGGAGTTTGTTGTTCCTCCACACAGTTATTTCGTTATGGGGGATAATAGGGATAACAGTAACGACAGCAGATATTGGGGTGTGGTGCCCGAAGAGAACCTGGTAGGTAAAGCGTTCATGGTCTGGATGAACTGGGATTTCGCTGATGGCACGATGGATGTTTCCAGAATAGGTGACAAAATCAACTGAGGGGGTGGGTGATGATTTACAGGAATAAACAATCGGGGATGTCGTTCATATCATGGCTGCTGGTCATAGGTATTGCAGGTGCTCTGGCCGTAGTGGGCCTCAAGCTGATTCCGGTGTACATGGAATACGGCACAGTGGTGTCTGTGCTTGAGTCAGTTGCGGAAGAGCAGGCATCCAACAGGCATCCTGCAAATGCCGTATGGAAATCCATTGAAAAGCGCCTGGAAATCAACAATATCAGTTATATCAAAAAGGAAAACTTCCAGTCAGAGAAGATTGATGGCGGTGAGAAGTTCACGATTAAATACGAGGTGCGCACCCACATGTTCAGTAATCTGGACACGGTGGCCAGTTTCCAGAAGACAGTAGAAGTCAAATACTGATAACCCATGCCGCGCCTGGACAAGATTTTAGCCGATGATGTCATGCAGGATCCTCTGTACGAGGAGGCGTTGACGCACCGGAGTCTGGGTAAAAGAAACTATGAGCGGCTTGAGTTTCTGGGTGACAGCATCCTGAATATGGTGATCGCCGAAGCGTTGTTCCGGGAGCTCCCGGATGAGAAAGAAGGAATCCTGAGTCGTCTCAGGGCAGGCCTGGTCAATAAGGAGACCCTTGCGGAACTGGCCCATGAGCTCGATCTTGGGTCCTTCATCAGGCTTGGCCCGGGGGAACTCAAGAGCGGAGGGTTTCGCAGGGATTCGATACTGGCCGATGCGATGGAGGCCATTATCGGTGCGGTTTATCTGCTCAAAGGCTATGAAGCCGCCAGGGAGTATATACTCGGGATTTATGACGAGAGGCTGGATAACCTTCCGGGTTTCGATGACCTGAAAGACCCAAAATCCAGATTGCAGGAATACCTCCAGAGCAAGGCCATAGACCTTCCGGTCTATGAGCTCATGGATGTCACTGGCAAGGCGCATGATCAGCATTTCAAGGTCAGGTGTGTGGTGCCGGACCTGGAACTATCGGATACAGGCGAAGGCAGCAGCCGCAAAAAGGCAGAGCAGGAAGCGGCCTCGCGGATACTTAAGAAGCTGGCATGAACTGCAAGGTGACACACTTCGGTTTTGTGGCTTTTGTCGGTCGCCCCAACGTTGGCAAGTCGACCCTGATAAACCGCATACTCGGCCAGAAACTGGTGGCTACATCCCGCAAGGCCCAGACTACGAGACACCGTATCCTCGGCGTCTATACAAAAGACTGTGCTCAGCTGGCACTCATCGACCTGCCAGGTATCCATGCCAGGCGATCTCACAAGCTCAATGCCCTACTGAATAAAACAGCCCGTGCAGCACTTGATGATGCTGATGTGCTGGCGGTGTTAATCGATGCGAGCAAGTGGACCGAAGAAGATGATCTCGTCATTGAGACCATTGCTACTTCGAAAAAGACCAAGATTCTTCTTCTGAATAAAATCGATCTGATCAAGAACAAGGATGAACTGCTACCGTTGATCGATAGCCTGTCTGCGAAAGCGGATTTTGCCGCTGTAGTACCGCTCTCCGCTGAAAAGGGCATCAATATCGAGCAAGTGCTGAGTGTCTTCACGCAATACCTGCCTGAAGCACCCTTCATGTTTTCCGAAGATGATCTTACTGATCGCAGTATCAATTTCCTGTGTTCCGAATTTATCAGAGAAAAGGTTCACCGCTTTACAGGTCAGGAAATCCCCTATGCCACCGCGATCAAGATCGATTCCTATCAGGATGAGGGTGACAGGGTGACCATTCATGCAGTGATCTGGGTGGACAGGCCCAGCCAGAAGAAAATAGTGATCGGCAAGCAGGGCGCCCTGATTAAGCGCATCGGGACCGAGGCACGGATAGAGATCGAAAAGCTGATCGAGAAAAAGGTTAATTTGCAATTATGGGTTAAGGTTAAGAGTGACTGGCAGAACAGCGACCGGGATCTGCTAGAACTCGGAATCGAATAAGATGGCGACGGTTTCCGATCGCGCCATAGTCCTGCATATCCGGCCTTATAGAGAAACGAGCGTCATTGTTTCCCTGCTGAGTGAAAGCAACGGTCTGGTAAGGGGCGTACTCAAGGGGTATAGAGGGGGGGGAGGAGCGAGGAAAAAGGCTTCGCTTCAGGATATCTCCCTGACAAACATCAGCTTCATGGGTCGATCCGAATTAAAGACCCTCACCATGCTCGAACCGATCCGGCAATATAGGATAAAATCAGCCCAGCTGAGCTATTCCCTGTTGCTGGTAGAGTTGTGCTACAAATTGCTTCCCGTTGGTCAGGAAGAAACCATGCTGTTTCATCTGCTAGACGAGAGTCTATGCGCGCTGGGGGATGATCAGAAAAGCCCCGACGAGGTAGTTATTAATTTCATCATCAGATTTCTTGATGAGCAGGGATATGACCTGTTTTCTGATGACGCCTCTGACGATATATTTCACGAACGCAAGGAGCAGGGCGGGCAAATTATGCCCAATCGGCAGGTATTAGCCTCCTTGCAGAAAGAGTTACATCGTTGTTTTCCATCACGCACCATACATTCTTTTAAATATCTTACGAGAACCGTACATGAAGCTCGGCGTTAATATTGATCACATCGCAACGATTCGGCAGGCCAGGCTGACGTCCTATCCCGATCTGGCAGAGGCCGTGAGGATGATTGAGGACGCCGGTGCAGATGGCATTACCCTGCATCTCAGGGAGGACCGCAGGCATATTCAGGATAGCGATCTTTATACATTGAAGGATGTTATCCGCACCAAAATGAATCTCGAGATGGCCGCTACTGAGGAAATGGTGTCCATCGCCCTGGAAATCAAACCCGAGGATTGCTGCATCGTTCCCGAAAAGCGCGAAGAGCTCACTACTGAAGGTGGGCTCGATGTCGCATCAAACCTTAACTGGATCAGGGAATGCTGCGGTCAGCTGCGTGGAGCCGGGATCGATGTTTCGCTCTTTATCGAACCCTCCGAAGAACAAATTGATGCCGCAGCAGAAGCTGGAGCCAACGTCATCGAACTACATACCGGAACCTTTGCCAATCATCCGGAAAGTCCCGAATATTATGACAAGATCGTGGCGGCTGTCGGGTATGGTCGCGATCGTGGCCTGATCGTCAACGCCGGGCATGGCCTTGATTACGATAATGTCAGGCAAATTGCTGCGCTGACTGACATCCATGAACTCAACATCGGGCATTCCATCGTGGCGAGGGCCCTGTTCGTCGGTATCGACAGGGCGGTCAGGGAAATGAAGCAGCTGATAGGTGACTGAACGTGTCTATTCATGGCGTGGGTGTTGATATCGTCAGCAAGGAAAGGATCAGGAAGATTCACCATAAATACGGCATACGTTTTGCCGAGCGCCTTTTCGCGGGTCATGAGCTCGAGGAATACCGTCAGGCGGGTGACAAGGATTCTTTCCTGGCCAAGCGTTTTGCGGCCAAGGAAGCGATTAGCAAGGTGCTGGGTACCGGGATAACCTCCAGTATCCACCTCAGGGACCTGATGCTGACGCATGATGAGCGTGGCAAGCCCCTGGTCGTGCTTGCAGGTTCTGCCCGGGAGCAGATGCATGTCCTGGGTATGGATGCCATACTGATTTCCATCTCCGATGAAAAAGAACATGCTATCGCGTTTTGCGTGGGCGCAAATAACGGCAATACAACTCCATTTGCGTAAGGAGTCGTTCGTCATTTACCCGGCCGGATTAAGACACTATGACCCAGTTTTTCACTCTCTCGCATTTTATCGGCAATACGCCCCTGGTTCGCCTGCAAAGGCTTGCCGGTAACACTTCGAACACCCTGCTGGTCAAGCTGGAAGGCAACAATCCGGCCGGATCGGTCAAGGACAGGCCGGCCTACAGCATGATCAAACATGCCGAGGAGCGTGGAACCATCAGGCCCGGCGATACCCTGATCGAGGCCACCAGCGGCAATACCGGTATTGCCCTTGCCATGGTCGCCGCCATTCACGGCTACAGGATGAGGCTGATCATGCCGGAAAACATGAGCGAGGAAAGACGTGCAGCGATGAAGGCCTATGGCGCCGAGATCATCCTGGTCAGCCGAGAACAGGGTATGGAGGGTGCGCGCGATCTGGCCCTTGAGATGCAGAAAAATGGCGAGGGTACCGTCCTGGACCAGTTTTCCAATCCGGACAACCCGAGGGCGCATTACGAAGGGACAGGGCCTGAGATCTGGCGCGATACTGACGGCGGCATTACCCATTTCGTGAGCGCAATGGGGACAACGGGCACCATCATGGGTACCTCGCAGTATCTGAAGGAACAGAACCCTGAGATCCAGATCGTCGGAGTTCAGCCGGATGAAGGTTCTCAGATTCCGGGCATACGACGCTGGCCGGAGGCCTATCTCCCCGAGATCTACGAAGCCAGTCGTGTCGACACGGTCATCGATGTAAGCCAGGATGAGGCCGAGGAAACCATGCACCGGCTCGCTACCGAGGAAGGTATTTTCTGCGGTGTCTCTTCAGGCGGTGCCATAGCGGCTGCACTGACCCTTTCCGCCCAGGTGGAAAACGCCGTCATCGTCTCGATTATCTGTGACCGCGGAGACCGGTATATCTCCACCGGCGTCTTTCCGGCCTGAACCCGTGGTGAGAAGAAAAAAGAGGCTGCCTGCAGGCGGGGTAGAGGTCGAGATTCGCGACTTGACCCATGAAGGGCGGGGCGTGTGTTCAGTCGATGGTAAAACCGTTTTCGTCGATGGCGCATTGCCCGGAGAGCTGGTCAGGTTTGATTATATTGCTACCCACAAGGATTATGACGAAGGGCGCGTAATCGAGGTGATCAGGGCCTCGTCAGACCGGGTGGATGCACACTGCGAACACTTTGGCATCTGCGGTGGCTGTAGCCTCCAGCATCTCGATAGCCAGAAACAGATTGAATACAAACAACAGGCCTTGCTGTCCGCACTGAAGCAGATCGGAAAACTGGAGCCGGCAGAAGTTGCCGAACCGCTCAATGGCCCGGCATGGGGTTATCGACATAAGGCGCGCCTGGGCGTGAAATATGTCGCCAAGAAAGGCCGTGTACTGATCGGTTTCCGTGAACGGCAGGGACGATTCCTGGCCGATCTTCGCTCCTGTCCGGTACTGGTGCCGGAGGTGGGGGAACAACTGGAATACATGGCTGCTCAGATTGGGCAGATGAAGGCGCGGGATCAGGTCCCCCAGATCGAGGTCGGAAAGGGCGATAACGCAACCAGCCTGGTAGTGCGGCATCTGGTCGAGCTCAGCGATGCCGACAGGGCGATACTCGTCGAGATGGCCAGGACCATGCAGGTGCATGTCAGCCTGCAACCCGCCGGGCCGGATAGTGTCGTCCCCCTGTGGCCGGAAGATCAGTCACTCATGTATGCGCATCCCGACTTTGATGTTCGCGTGTACTTCGAGCCGGGTGATTTCATCCAGGTCAATCCCGTGATCAATCGCCAGATGGTCAGGCAGGCCATCGAATGGCTGGATGTGCATGAAGACCACAAGGTGCTGGACCTGTTCTGTGGTCTGGGTAACTTTACCCTGCCGCTGGCGCGCAGGTGCCGTGAGGTGGTCGGGGTCGAAGGTGATCAGGCCATGGTGAACCGGGCCAGGGAAAATGCCCTGCACAACGGCCTGGACAATACCCGTTATTTTGTCGAGAACCTGATGGAGCCGGACGGCAAGAGCGCATGGCTCAGGGAAGACTATGACCGAATCCTTTTCGATCCGCCCCGTTCAGGAGCCAGGGAGATTATTCCACTGATTGCACGGCAGGGGGTAAAACGGATTGTCTATGTCTCCTGCCATCCAGGGTCGCTGGCGCGTGATGCCGGGGAACTCGTCAACAACTATGGATACCGGCTGGAGCGGGCAGGGGTGATGGATATGTTCCCCCACACCGCGCATGTCGAGTCGATGGCCCTGTTCGTTAAGGACTGACCGTATAAATTGTGCTGCGGGTAAAGCCGGACTGAGCTGGCGATTAATTAACGGTTTCGGTTCGATGCGTGTTCAGCATATGTCGTTCGGCGATTTTTATCGCCTCCTGCATGCTTCGTGAAAACTCGATCTGTCCGACCGCCTTACGTACGCCTGCGCGTCTGAGCTTAAGGATCAGGCGCGGTAACAGGTCATTGATCACCAGTCCTATGCCCTGCTTGTGCAGACTGACGACGATGGACTCCATAGCAATGATCGCGCTCATATCCAGCATCGAAACATCATGCATATCCAGGATGATGACCCTCACCTCGGGGGTGACCAGGGTGATATTCTTCAGCGCCTTCTGAGCCGAGCCGAAAAACAGCGGGCCGTTCAGGTCATAAACCGCGATCTCACGGGGGAGGTTTTCCAGGTGCGGGTGTTCCTTGTCATTTGCCAGCAGCTTGATCTCGGAAAGCTGGATACTGCGACGGATGAAAAGCATGGCGGCAAGCCCCATGCCTACGCCGACGGCGATTACCATGTCGAAGACGACTGTCAGTGAAAAACAGGCCAGCAGGGTGATGATGTCTTCCCTGGGCGCAATCTTCAGCGTGCGTACAAAGTGTTTTGCCTCACTCATGTTCCAGGCCACCATAATCAGCAGCGCAGCCATGGCAGCCATGGGTATATATGAGAGCAGAGGGGCAAGTAACAG
>Ga0316593_10000098_pt1 | contig 11249 bp, 10 predicted proteins | sample S5NA_3_FD_204564 | JGI IMG/M metagenome (GOLD analysis project Ga0316593, IMG submission 204564) | Metatranscriptome of rhizosphere microbial communities from salt marsh grasses in Alabama, United States - S5-7_160517rA (Metagenome... | ecosystem: Host-associated > Plants > Roots > Rhizosphere ... | reverse complement strand
ATGTCAGCGGCCTTGTTCAGGGGGTGTTTTTTCGAGAAAGCTCAGCCAGGCAGGCAAGAGCGTTGGGCCTGAACGGCTGGGTCAGGAACCTGAGAGATGGCCGGGTTGAGTTTTATGCCATTGGCGAGGAGGCTGCATTGCGTGAAATGAGGTATTGGTTGCAGGAAGGGCCACCGATGGCAGAGGTTGATCAACTGGAATGCAGGGATGATGTTGCCCTGGCTGAAGGTATGAATGATTTCAGGGTGCTGAGATGAATCATAGTGCTTTGGCAATAGCGACTACAGATGAGAGGGCCGTGACCCTCGAAGATGTTCTTGAAGACCTGGTATCAGACGGCGTGGTCGCGGCCGATGCGGCACGTATGCTGAGGTCGGTAGTGGGCTCAGGGGACAGGGCAAAACGTCATCCTTTGCAGATCATTGCAGATCGTGGCTGGGAGGATGGTCGTCATCCCGGCAGAAAAATGACCCTTGAAGGCCTAACCGATTGGTTTGCAGCTAAATCGGGGTTGCCACTCTATCGTATCGATCCATTGAAGATCGATGTGGCGGCAGTGACTTCGGTCATGAGCTACGCCTATGCCTCACGCTTCGGCATACTCGCCCTGGAGGTTCATGAACAGGAGGTTGTCATAGGCACTGCTCAGCCATGGGTCAAGGAGTGGCAGCGAGAACTGGAGCGTTTGCTGGGCCGGGTGATAAAAATTGTCATCCTCAATCCCGACGACATCAGCCGTTATTCGCTGGAGTTTTATTCACTTTCTCGTTCGGTTTCCGGTGCTGTGGAGGATCATGGCAGTCAGACCCTGAGTGGGGTGCAGAATCTCGAGCAGATGATGGAGCTGAGCCGCAGTGGCAAGCTCGATGCCAATGACCAGCATGTCGTTAATATTGTCGACTGGCTGTTACAGTATGCCTACGATCAGCGTGCCAGTGATATCCACCTGGAACCGCGCCGGAAGCAGGGGAATGTGCGTTTCCGCATTGATGGCGTGATGCATACGGTCTACCAGATTCCTTCTACCGTGATGGCCGCGGTTACCAGCCGCATAAAGATCCTGGGCCGCATGGATGTGGCTGAAAAGCGCAAGCCCCAGGATGGCCGGCTCAAGACCCGAACACCGGATGGCAAGGAGGTGGAACTGAGACTGTCGACCATGCCCACTGCCTTTGGTGAAAAGCTGGTCATGCGGATTTTTGATCCCGAGGTGCTGGTTAAGGATTACAGTGCCCTGGGATTCGGTGAAAAGACCCGCCAGTACTGGCAGGGCATGATCCATCAACCCAACGGCATCATCCTCGTAACGGGCCCGACTGGTTCCGGTAAAACCACCACGCTCTATACCACGCTGAATGAGCTGGCCCGCCCCGAGGTTAATGTCTGTACCGTCGAGGATCCCATCGAACTGGTGGAGCCGAAACTGAACCAGATGCAGGTACAGCATAATATCGGTCTGGATTTCGCCTCGGGCATTCGCACCCTACTGAGACAGGACCCAGATATCATCATGGTGGGTGAGATTCGCGATCTGGAAACGGCGGAAATGGCAATACAGGCAGCCCTTACGGGGCATCTGGTGTTTTCGACCCTGCATACCAATGATGCAGCATCAGCCATAACTCGCCTGCTGGAGATCGGTGTTGCCCCTTATCTGCTCAAGGCCACCCTGCTGGGGGTGCTGGCGCAACGCCTGGTTCGTATTCTGTGTCCCCATTGCAAGGAGCTAGAGCCCCTGTCAGCGGATCTATGGCAATCACTGGTTCATCCCTGGAAGGTGAAGTCCCCGGAATCGGCCTATAAACCGGTAGGTTGCCTGGAATGCCGTCAAACAGGTTTTCGTGGACGACTCGGCGTTTACGAGTTATTGCCCGTCACGGATGAGTTCAGGCGCTTGATCGGTCATGATTCCGATCTTCAGCAGTTGCGACGACGGGCAGTTAAGGAGGGTATGCATCCTATGAGACTGGATGGTGCTCAGAAAATTGCCCATGGACTCACAACGATTGATGAGGTTCTGAAAGTCGCCCCTGAAGCGATTGAATTGTAGGTCAACCATTGTTCATCAACCTGCTTGGATAAAAGGGCTGGTTGTTGTGACCAAGGCCCGTGGACTGGTATCCTTGCCGCTTTTAACCACTGCCTTTTGGCACGGATTTCATGCAAGAACAATACGATCCCCAAAGCATCGAGGAACAGGCCCAGAAATACTGGGTTGATAAGCAGACCTTCAGCACGGTTGAACAGCCGGGCAAGGAGACTTTTTATTGCCTGTCGATGTTTCCCTATCCCAGTGGTCGTTTGCACATGGGGCATGTGCGCAACTACACCATCGGTGACGTGATTGCCCGTTATCAGCGTATGCAGGGCAAGAATGTCCTGCAGCCCATGGGCTGGGATGCGTTTGGCTTGCCAGCAGAAAATGCGGCGATCAAGAACCAGGTGCCACCCGCAAAATGGACCTATGAGAATATCGACTACATGCGTGGTCAGCTCAAGCGTCTGGGCTTCGGTTACGACTGGAAGCGCGAGATAGCAACCTGCCGCCCCGAATATTACCGCTGGGAACAATGGTTCTTCACAAAGCTGTTCGAGAAGGGCCTGGTCTATAACAAGACCGCGATGGTGAACTGGGATCCCGTGGATCAGACCGTGCTGGCCAACGAGCAGGTTATCGACGGTCGTGGCTGGCGCTCGGGTGCCCTGGTCGAGCGCCGCGAGATTCCCCAGTGGTTTCTAAAAATCACCGATTACGCGGAAGAGCTGTTATCTGACCTCGATAAGCTGGATGGCTGGCCCGAACAGGTGCGTACCATGCAGCGCAACTGGATTGGGCGTTCCGAGGGTGTCGAACTGGAGTTCGGGCTCGAAGCTAGTGATCAGACGCTGACCGTCTACACCACGCGACCCGATACCCTGATGGGCGTCACCTATGTGGGCGTCGCTGCCGAGCACCCACTGGCACGTCAGGCCGCAGAAGACAATCCGTCCCTGCAGGCCTTCATCGATGAATGCCGCAATACCAAGGTGGCCGAGGCCGATATGGTCACCATGGATAAGAAGGGCATGGCTACCGGCATCACGGCCGTTCATCCTGTCAGCGGCCGCCGGGTGCCCGTATGGGTCGCCAACTTCGTGTTGATGGAATACGGTTCCGGTGCGGTGATGGCGGTGCCGGCCCACGATCAGCGCGACTGGGAATTCGCCCGCAGGAACGATCTGCCGATCGAGCAGGTGATTCAGCCCGAAGATGATGCCATCGAAGTGGATCTGGAACAGGCGGCCTTTACCGAAAAGGGTGTGCTGATCAACTCTGGAGAGTTTTCAGGTCTGAGTTCGGCACAGGCCTTCGATGCTATCGCTTCCTGGCTGGAAGAGGCAGGCAAGGGGCGCCGCCGGGTCAATTTCCGTCTGCGTGACTGGGGTGTGTCGCGTCAACGCTACTGGGGGTGCCCGATTCCGATCATCAACTGCCCGGATTGTGGGGCGGTACCCGTACCTGAAGATCAGTTGCCCGTGGTTCTCCCTGAGGATGTCGCCTTCGATGGTGTAGGATCGCCGATCAAAAAGATGCCCGAGTTCTACGAGACGACCTGCCCCAGTTGCGGCGGCAGGGCCGAGCACGAGACGGATACCTTTGATACCTTTTTCGAGTCGTCCTGGTATTTTGCCCGCTTTGCCTGCCGTGATAATGAAGAGGCCATGCTCGATGAGCGCGCCGACCACTGGCTGCCGGTGGATCAGTATATCGGCGGTATCGAGCACGCCATACTGCATCTGCTTTATGCCCGGTTCTTCACCAAGCTGATGCGCGATCTTGGGCTGGTGAGCGTGGACGAACCCTTCAGCCGTCTGTTGACTCAGGGGATGGTGCTCAAGGATGGGGTGAAGATGTCTAAATCCAAGGGCAATACCGTGGACCCCCAGGAACTCATCCAGCAGTATGGTGCGGATACCGTGCGCCTGTTTACCATGTTCGCGGCGCCGCCCGAGCAGTCGCTGGAGTGGTCGGATACGGGCGTTGAAGGTGCCCATCGGTTCCTCAAGCGCCTGTGGTCCATGGTTTATCAGCATCGCGAGGGTGGTTCCATCCCAGAATTCGATCCTGCTACGCTTGATGATGCTCAGAAAGACCTGAGAAGAAAGCTACATCAGACCCTGGAAAAGGTCAGTGATGATGTCGGCAGGCGCCAGACCTTCAATACGGCGATTGCAGCCAATATGGAATTACTGAACGAGTTGGGCAGGTTCCAGGATAGTTCAGAGCAGGGCCGTGCCCTGTTCCAGGAAGCCCTGGAGGCGATCGTCCTGATGCTCTCACCCATCGTACCGCATATCACGCATGAACTCTGGCATGAACTGGGCCATGCGGATGCCATCATTGATCAGGCATGGCCGGTTGTGGATGCATCGGCACTGGCACAGGACAGCATCGAACTGGTGGTGCAGGTGAACGGCAAGCTGCGTGGCCATATCCGGGTAGCGGCAGATGCCAGCCGGGAGGCCATCGAGGAGATGGCGATTGCCAATGAAAATGTGCTGCGTTTTGTCGAAGACAAGACGATACGCAAGATCATCGTGGTTCCTGGGAAACTGGTCAATGTGGTCGCGAACTAAGTCTTCAATCCTCCCCGTCTTCATGGTGGGACTGATGCTCCTTTACCTATCCGGTTGCGGGTTCCAGCTGCGCGGTAAGGCAACACTGCCGCCAGGGCTTGAGAAGATGACGATTACCGGACTGGATATGTATGATCCACTCGTCGTCGTGCTGTCCCGTTATCTGCGGGCGAATGGCGTTGATGTTGTTGCCAATGGTGATCCAAAAGTCGCTGAACTCAGGCTGAGCAATTTCAGCCAGATCAAGGAGATCATTGTTGTAGCTGTTGATGGCACGGTCAGGGAGTATCGACTGATCAGCGGTGTCACCATTGAATTGAAGGACAAAGCCAGCGGATTGAATCTCCCCGCAGAGCGCATCGGGGTAACGAGGGATTTCCTGTATAACCCGGATGATGTCCTGGGGAAATCCGAGGAAGAGAAGGTCCTGAGAGAAGAAATGATTCGTGATCTTGCCAGGAAGATCATGGAGCGTCTCGGAACGCTCACTCCCTAGCCTATGCGTCTGGGTATTCAGCAGCTCGATCAGCAACTGGCTACATCGCTGGCCCCTGTCTATCTCCTTGCCGGGGATGAGCCCCTGCAGATGATGGAGGCAGCCGATGCTATCCGTGCCCATGCCCGGGAACAGGGTTATACGGAACGTGAGGTCTTTACAGCCGAGAAGGGATTCGACTGGGAGACTCTGACAGCAGCATCGGACAGCCTTTCCCTGTTCGCTGAGCGCCGTATCCTTGATCTTCGAATCCCTACGGGCAAGCCTGGCCGTGAAGGTGGCCAGGCCCTGCGGACCTATGCCGACCGTCTTCCGGAAGATACGATTCTGCTGATCCAGTCCGGCAAGCTTGACAAGGAGCAGCTCAAGTCCGGTTGGGTCAAGGCCCTGGAAAAGGAAGGGGTCCTGGTACAGATATGGCCCCTGGATCTTGCGCAGACACAGGAGTGGATACGCAGGCGTATGCAGAGCCGTGGACTGCAGCCCGTGGATGATGCGGTCGTGTTTCTGGCCGAGCGGGTAGAGGGAAACCTGCTGGCGGCAGCCCAGGAAGTAGACAAACTGGCCTTGCTGCATACATCAGGTCCACTGGATACCGAGACGGTGTTGGCCAGCGTGGCGGACCAGGCCCGTTACAGCATATTTGATCTGGTCGATGCCGTCCTCGCGGGTGATGTCCGCCGCAGCGTCCGTATGCTGGAAGGACTCCGAGGTGAGGGCGTGGAGGCGATCCTCGTGCTCTGGGGGCTGGCCCGAGAGATACGGGGCCTGTGTGACCTAGCGAGGCAGGTGGAACGGGGGCAGTCGGTGGAGCGGGCCATGGAGATAGCTCGGGTCTGGAATCAGCGTAAACCCCTGGTGCGCAAGGCAGTAAATCGTCTCGATGCGGGGACCTGGCTGGCACTGCTGCATCAATGCGCCGAACTGGATCGCAGCCTCAAAGGCGTGGGGGAAGGCAGAATCTGGGATGAATTGTTACAATTATGCTTAAGAGCCTGCGGTGATCCCCTGTTCGATGCCGAGGTTGTCTGACAATGAGGAATTACACATCATGAGTGCTACGGCCGAAACATTTCTTGATATCCCTGCCTATATGGCCGATATCGGCCGTAAGGCGCGGGCGGCCAGCCGTTTTCTGGCCAGCGCTGATCCCGGCAGCAAGAATCGGGCGCTGATGGCTATGGCGGATATGATCGAGGCCCGGGCGGAGATCCTCAAGACCGAGAATGCACGCGATCTTGAGGCAGGCCGTGCCAATGGTCTGGATGATGCCATGCTGGATCGCCTCACCCTGACCGATGCCGGAATCAGCGGCATGGCTGAAGGCCTGCGCCAGATAGCGGGGCTGGCTGATCCCGTGGGCGAAATCAGCGATCTTGCCTATCGTCCGAGCGGCATCCAGGTAGGACGTATGCGCGTACCGCTGGGCGTGATCGGCATCATTTACGAATCGCGGCCCAATGTAACCGCCGATGCAGCCGGATTGTGCCTTAAATCAGGCAATGCCACGGTCCTGCGTGGGGGTTCCGAGGCCATTCATTCCAATCGCGCAGTAGCTGCCTGTATCCAGGCTGGGCTCGAAGCTGCCGGCCTGCCCATCGATGCGGTACAGGTCATAGAGACTACGGATCGTGCCGCGGTCGGTGAACTGCTGCGCATGAAGGACTCGGTAGACGTCATCATACCGAGGGGCGGCAAGGGCCTGATCGAGCGTGTCAGCAACGAGTCGCTGATCCCCGTGATCAAGCACCTGGACGGCATCTGTCATGTCTACATCGATGATGGTGCTGACCTGACCAAGGCCGTCGACGTGGCGGTAAATTCCAAGACCCAGCGCTACGGGACCTGCAACACCATGGAGACCCTGCTGGTGCATGAGGCCGTTGCCGAGCAGGTGCTTCCTACCCTGAAGGCTCGTTACGATGAGCAGCAGGTGGAACTGCGGGGTTGTGCCCGTACCCGCGAGATACTGGCCGGTATCAATGTGGCCACCGAGGATGACTGGCATACCGAATATCTGGCTCCGATCCTGTCGATAAGGGTTGTGCCGGATATGGAGGGGGCTATCTCGCATATCAACACCTATGGTTCACATCACACGGACAGCATTATTACCGAGGATTATTCTCGTTCCCGGCAGTTTCTGCGGGAAGTGGATTCCAGCTCGGTGATGGTGAACGCCTCGACCCGTTTTGCCGATGGCTTTGAGTATGGGCTGGGCGCCGAGATAGGCATTAGTACGGATAAATTGCATGCACGTGGTCCGGTTGGGCTGGAAGGGTTGACCACCTTGAAATATGTCGTCCTGGGTGATGGTCATATTCGTCGTTAATCCGGCAGGGATAGCCCCCTGTCCATGATCGGTATCCTCGGCGGTACCTTCGATCCCATCCATTTCGGGCATTTGCGCCCGGCGCTGGAATTGCTTGAGGAACTGCCGTTCGAAGAGATCCGCTTCATGCCTTCTGCGGTTCCACCGCACAGGGATCAGCCTCGAACCCTCACGGATGACCGCAGGGCAATGGTGGAACTCGCCATAGCGGGACAGCCCGGGTTCGTACTCGAGACCTGCGAACTCAAGCGCGGCGGGCCATCCTATATGGTTGATTCACTGGCGCTGTTGCGCAGCACCCTCGGAGCCCAGACGCCGCTGGTGCTTATTCTGGGAATGGATGCCTTTGTGAACCTGCCTCGGTGGTCTCGCTGGCAGGCTCTGGCCGATCATGCCCATCTACTGGTAAGCCAGCGACCGGGTTATGCGCCTGTGATGGAGGCGGAACTGGAAGAGTGGCTTGCCCCGCGCCTGGTGGAGGATGTGCAGGTTTTGCAAAGCCACCCGGGAGGCAGCATCCTGTTCCGACAACAGGTGCTGCTGGAAATCTCGTCAACGGACATCAGGGAACGGATAGGCAGGGGGCTGAGCCCGCGTTATCTGTTACCTGATGCTGTCTGCGACTATATTCGGGATAAGGGCCTTTATCAGCCCTGATGAAAAGAGAGTTGAATGAAATTAGAACAACTGGTTGAGCTGGTAGTAGAGGCCCTTGAGGACGTCAAGGCTGTCGATGTGCGTGTTGTCGATGTACGCGGCAAGACAGCGATTACCGATGTCATGGTGATAGCCAGCGGTACCTCGGACCGCCATGTGAAGGCCCTTGCCGATAATGTCGTGATCAAGGCGAAGGAAGCTGGTATTCAGCCCCTTGGTGTCGAAGGACAGAACAGCCGTGACTGGATGCTGGTCGACCTCAATGATGTCGTGATCCATGTCATGCTTCCCGAGGTCAGGGATTTCTATAACCTCGAAAAGCTCTGGTCACAGGATAATGAGGATGCACTGAGCGCCAAAGGCGAATAAGCGAGAGCCTGGCATTAATGCGCATTCATCTGCTTGCTATCGGCAACCGCATGCCGGGCTGGGTTAACAGCGGCTATGAGGAATATGCCGGTCGTCTGCCACAGGAATGCCGCCTGGAACTCAGGGAAATCCCGGCGGAAAAGCGCGGCAAATCAGCCGATACGCGACGTATAACGGAAAGAGAGTCTGAGCAGCTCCTGCAGGCGGCACCTAAAGGCAGTATGCTGGTTGCCCTCGATGTTAAAGGCAGACCCTGGTCGACGGAGCAGCTGGCGGAACAGCTCGACAGGTGGATGCAGGATGGCCGCGATGTCAGTTTGCTGATCGGGGGTCCGGAAGGGCTGAGCGATCACTGTATTCAGCAGGCCGAGCAGCGCTGGTCGCTTTCCCCGTTGACCTTTCCTCATCCCCTGGTCCGCATTATCGTCGCCGAGCAGATATACCGTGCCTGGAGCATCCTGCGCAATCATCCCTATCATCGCGCCTGAACATGCCGGATTCCCCCATCAAACCTCATATCATCCTCGCTTCCTCCTCTCCCCGCAGGAGTGAACTTCTGCAACAGGTCAGAGTCAGCTTTGAGGTGCTTCCCGTCGATATTGACGAGACCGTTCTCGATGGCGAGTCCCCTGAAACCTATGTCGAGCGTCTTGCGCTGGAAAAGGCGCGGGCGGGCTGGGAGTTATCCCGTCAGGAATCTCCGGTACTGGGATCGGATACGGTGGTGGTGAATGAGGGCAGGATACTGGGCAAGCCCCGCGACCGCCAGCATGCATTCGATATGCTCACAGGTCTTTCCGGGAAAACCCACCGCGTGCTGACCGCCGTGGCCCTCGTCATGGGAGATAAGAGCAGTATCAGGCTCAGTGAAAGCAGGGTTTCCTTCGGACCAGTCGATGAGCAGGATCTTCAACGTTACTGGGAGAGCGGCGAGCCTGCAGACAAGGCCGGTGCTTATGCGGTCCAGGGGCTGGCGGCCGCTTTCATCACTCGTCTGGAAGGCAGTTATTCGGGTGTGATGGGATTGCCGCTGCACGAGACCCTGGAGTTATTGAGGTCCTTTGGACTGGATGTGACTATGAACTGGGATTCGCCCCAATAAATAAGGCTAGAATGCATTTATGAGTGCGGAATTACTGATCAATGTAACACCGATGGAGACCAGGGTGGCCCTGGTTGAAAACGGGGTTTTGCAGGAAATTTCCATCGAGCGGACCGGCCGCAAGGGCCTGGTCGGCAATATCTACAAGGGGCGCGTATCCCGTGTGCTGCCCGGCATGGAGGCCGCCTTCATCGATATCGGTCTGGATCGTGCCGCGTTTTTGCATGCCTCTGATATTGCGCCATCCAGGCATGAAGATGCCACGGGCAAGGAAGGTATTGCGAACCTGCTTTACGAGGGCAAGGAGCTCCTGGTGCAGGTCGTCAAGGATCCGCTCGGCACCAAGGGTGCCCGGCTTACGACCCATCTGAGCATCCCTTCGAGGTTTCTGGTCCTGGTGCCGAATTCCGGTATTGTTGGGGTCTCTTCGCGCATTGAAGGGGAGGACGACCGCCCCCGTCTCAAAGGCCTGGTGGAACAACTGGCCGAGGAAATGGGCAGTCCACACGGTTTTATTATTCGTACTGCCGCGGAGGCAGCGGGTACAGACTCTTTGCGCAGGGATATGGAGTTCCTGAACAAGCTTTGGCTCTGCATCAGGGAGAATCATGAAAAGTCGCCTGCAGGCTCGGTCATCTACTCTGATTTGCCGCTCATCCAACGCACTATGAGGGACATGGTCGATGAGGATATCGAGAAGATCCGCATCGATTCACGCGAGACCGCGCAGCGCATGATCAGCTTTGCTCAGTCCTATATCCCGGGGCTGGCATCACGCATAGAACATTATCCCGGCGAGCGGCCCATTTTCGATATCTATAGCGTGGAGGACGAGATCGAAAAGGCGCTGGAGAGAAAGGTGCAGCTCAAGTCCGGCGGATACCTGATCTTCGATCAGACCGAGTCGATGACCACCATCGATGTCAATACGGGAGGGTTCGTCGGGCACCGAAATCTCGAGGAAACCATATTCAAGACCAACCTCGAAGCGGCCCAGGGCATAGCCAGGCAGCTGCGGCTGCGCAATCTTGGCGGCATCATTATTATCGATTTTATCGACATGGGGCAGAACGAGCACAAGGAACAGGTGCTGAGTGCTTTGGAGAAGGCGCTGGAGAGGGATTATGCCAAGAGCCATATCTGCGATGTGTCGGCCCTGGGGCTGGTGGAGATGACGCGCAAACGCACGCGTGAAAGCCTGGAGCACATCCTGTGCGAGCCCTGTTCGGCCTGCTCCGGCAAGGGCTATGTGAAATCTGCCGAAACCGTGTGCTATGAACTCTTTCGCGAAATTATGCGCGAGGCGCGACAGTTCGATGCCCGTGAGTTACTGGTACTCGCCGCACAGGGTGTCGTCGATCTGCTGGTTGACGAAGAGTCGGCGAGCCTTGCCGAGTTACAGGAGTTCATACAGATACCGATTCGCATCCAGGTCGAATCGATGTATTCACAAGAACAGTTTGACGTCGTCCCGCTCTGATCCATGAGGGTGATATTCAGACGATTCTATGTGAGTATCAGCTGGATTACGGTTGTATCGATTGTCATTCTTGCCGTCCTGCTCAGTATAGGCCGGATCCTTTCCCCCCTGGTGCAGGACTATCTGCCCGAGATTCGAGAACAGGCCAGCAGCGTCCTGGGTCAGCCCGTTAATATCGCCAAAATCGACATCCGCT
>Ga0316593_10000096_pt1 | contig 11298 bp, 21 predicted proteins | sample S5NA_3_FD_204564 | JGI IMG/M metagenome (GOLD analysis project Ga0316593, IMG submission 204564) | Metatranscriptome of rhizosphere microbial communities from salt marsh grasses in Alabama, United States - S5-7_160517rA (Metagenome... | ecosystem: Host-associated > Plants > Roots > Rhizosphere ... | reverse complement strand
CGTGGAGTACGAGAGCGACAAGCGTCACTACGCCCACGTGGACTGCCCGGGTCACGCCGACTCCGTCAAGAACATGATCACCGGCGCGGCGCAGATGGACGGAGCGGTGCTGGTGGTTTCGGCCGCCGATGGCCCCATGCCGCAGACGCGCGAGCACATTCTGCTCTCGCGCCAGGTCGGCGTGCCCTACATCGTCGTGTATCTGAACAAGGCCGACATGGTCGACGACGAAGAGCTCCTGGAGCTGGTGGAGATGGAAGTACGCGAGCTGCTCGACAGCTACGAATTTCCCGGAGACGACACCCCGATCGTCACCGGCTCGGCCCTCAAGGCCCTGGAAGGAGATGAGGGTGAGCTTGGGGCGCAGTCCATCGTCAAGCTCGTCGAGGCCATGGACAGCTACATCCCCGAGCCGGTACGCGACATCGACCATCCCTTTTTGATGCCGATCGAAGACGTCTTCTCCATCTCCGGGCGCGGCACCGTAGTGACCGGGCGCGTAGAGCGCGGAGTGATCAAGGTTGGAGAAGAGGTCGAGATCGTCGGTATCAAGGACACGGCCAAGACCGTCTGCACGGGCGTAGAAATGTTCCGCAAGCTCTTGGATCAGGGTCAGGCGGGAGACAACGTCGGGGTGCTGCTGCGCGGCACCAAGCGAGACGACGTGGAGCGCGGACAGGTCCTGGCCAAGCCCGGAACAATCAACCCACACACCCACTTCGAGTGCGAAGTTTACGTGCTGAGCAAGGAAGAAGGCGGACGTCACACGCCCTTCTTCAACGGCTATCGGCCGCAGTTTTACTTTCGCACCACGGATGTGACCGGGGCCTGTGAGCTGCCCGAAGGCATCGAGATGGTGATGCCCGGTGACAACGTAAAGATGACGGTCGGCTTGATCGCCCCGATCGCGATGGAAGAGGGGCTGCGCTTTGCCGTGCGCGAGGGCGGGCGTACCGTCGGTGCCGGTGTGGTCTCCAAAATCATCGAGTAGGGAAAAGAATGGCAAACCAGAGAATTCGCATCCGACTCAAGGCCTTTGACCACCGGTTGATTGATCAGTCCGCGCGGGAGATCGTCGATACGGCAAAGCGGACAGGCGCACAGGTGCGCGGCCCGGTCCCCCTGCCGTCGAAGAAGGAGCGCTTTACCTTGCTGATCTCTCCCCACGTCAACAAAGACGCGCGGGACCAGTACGAGCTGCGTACCCACAAACGGCTGATGGATATCGTCGATCCGACGGACAAGACAGTGGATGCGCTGATGAAGCTGGATCTGGCCGCGGGCGTAGACGTTCAGATCAAGCTGAGCTGAGGAAGCAAGCATGACGATTGGTGTGATTGGGCGCAAAGCGGGTATGACGCGGATCTTTACCGAGGATGGACTTACCGTGCCGGTAACCGTCATCGAGGTGTCGCCAAACCGTGTGTCCCAGGTCAAAACGAGGGAGAGTGACGGTTACCGGGCAATCCAGGTGACTGTCGGCTCGCGCAAGGCCTCGCGCGTCAACAAGCCGTCGGGAGGGCATTTCCTCAAGGCTGGGGTGGAGGCCGGAAGCACCCTGGGCGAGCTTCGCCTCGGCGAGGGAGAAGGCGCCGACCTCGATGCAGGCCAGGAGATTACCGTCGGTATCTTCGAGGTTGGGCAAAAAGTCGATGTGCGCGGTGTGACCAAAGGAAAGGGTTTTTCCGGTAGTATCCGGCGCCACAATTTCCGCGGGCAGGACAACACACATGGTAACTCCCTCTCGCATCGTGCTCCGGGCTCGATCGGGCAGTGCCAGACGCCCGGCCGGGTATTCAAGGGCAAGCGAATGGCCGGTCAAATGGGCAACGTCAACCGTTGCCAGCAGAACCTCGAGGTAGTGCGTGTCGATGCCGACCGCAACCTGCTTCTTGTCAAAGGTGGTGTTCCGGGACCTGCCGGCGGTCGATTGGTCGTGGTGCCGTCGGTAAAGCAGAAGAACAAGAGTTGATCGATCATGGAGCTTTCGATTCGCAGTGACAGCGCGGGTAGCCTTCAGGTTTCTGACTCGGTGTTCGGCGCCGAATACAAGCCTGGGCTTATTCACCAGGTGGTGACCGCTTACATGGCCGGCGCGCGTGCCGGTACGAAGGCACAGAAGAGCCGCTCCGCGGTCTCTGGCGGTGGCAGCAAACCCTACCGCCAGAAAGGCACTGGGCGTGCACGAGCCGGTTCCAGCCGCAGTCCCCTTTGGCGAGGTGGCGGTGTGACCTTCGCCGCTCGTCCGAGAGATCATGGGCAAAAGGTTAACCGAAAGATGTATCGCGGTGCCGTGCGCTCCATCCTGTCCGAGCTGGCCCGTCAGGAGCGTCTGCTGGTTTTGCCGGAGCTCGGGCTGTCGGCACCCAAAACCAAAGAGCTGGTACAGAAGCTCGATGAGCTGGGTGTATTGGATGTCCTGATTCTGACCGAAGGCTTCGATGAAAAGCTGCTTCTCGCGGCACGCAATCTCGCCAATGTGGGCGTGATGTCAGCGCAGGAAGTCGACCCGGTTAGCTTGATCGCCTTCGATAGCTTGATCCTTACCGAAGGGGCGATCCGCAAGCTGGAGGAGCGGTTGGCATGAACCAGGAACGACTGATGAAGGTGCTGCTGAGCCCGGTGATTTCCGAGAAGGCGACGATTGCGGCGGAGCAGGGCGCACAGTACGCGTTTCGCGTCGTACCGGATGCAACCAAACGGGAGATTGGCCGGGCGGTCGAGCTGATGTTCGCTGTAAAGGTAGACCGGGTCCAAGTGCTCAACGTAAAGGGCAAGAGCAAGCGCTTTGGACGGCGCCTGGGCAAGCGACCCGGCTGGCGAAAGGCCTATGTGCGGCTGGAGCCCGGCCAGGATATCGACTTCGGCGGTGGCGCCTGAGCAAAGACCCCTAGCTAGGACGATCCAAGATGGCAATCGTAAAGACCAACCCTACGTCCCCCGGTCGACGTTTCGTCGTAAAGGTCGTGGCGCCGGAAATCCACAAGGGAGCCCCCCTTGGTCCGCTGGTCGAAAAAAAGAGCAAATCGGGTGGGCGCAACAACAAGGGGCGCATCACCGTGCGCCATCGGGGCGGCGGCCACAAGCAGCGCTACCGCGTCGTCGATTTCAAGCGCAACAAGGAGGGTGTTCCGGCTGTTGTCGAGCACATAGAGTACGATCCGAATCGTAGCGCCAACCTGGCATTGCTCAAGTACCTGGACGGGGAGCGCACTTATATCGTTGCCCCCAAGGGCCTGGGGATTGGTGATCGGGTGCAGGCGGGGGAGGATGCTTCCATCAGCCCGGGTAACTGCCTGCCGTTGCGCAATATTCCGCTTGGTACCTTGGTGCATTGCATTGAGATGCGTCCGGGCAAAGGTGCGCAGCTAGCGCGGGCAGCGGGTAGCTCCGCCCAGCTTATCGCTCGTGAGGGTCGGCATGCTACCTTGCGCATGCGCTCTGGGGAGATGCGCAAGATCTTTGCCGAATGCCGTGCGGTGGTCGGAGAGGTTGGGAACGCTGAGCATAGCCTGCGCAAGCTGGGCAAGGCGGGAGCTACGCGCTGGCGCGGTAAGCGACCCACAGTACGCGGTGTGGTCATGAATCCGGTCGATCATCCCCATGGCGGTGGCGAGGGTCGCACATCGGGTGGACGCCATCCGGTCACACCCTGGGGTGTTCCGACAAAAGGCCACAAGACGCGCAAGAACAAGCGTACCGATAAAATGATCGTGCGCCGTCGGGGCAAGAAATAGCCCTCACCCCGCCCTCTCCCGGGGGGAGAGGGGGATAAGGAGCGCAGAAAGCGCGTTTTTATTGATTGAGGTTGAGCTAATGCCACGTTCCATACGCAAGGGGCCTTTCGTGGATCACCACCTGATGAAGAAGGTGGAAATAGCGGTCGCACAGAACAGCAAGCGCCCCATCAAGACATGGTCGCGTCGCTCCATGGTTTTGCCGGAGATGGTCGGCTTGACCATCGCCGTGCACAACGGGCGGCAGCATGTCCCGGTTCTCGTCAACGAGAACATGATCGGACATAAGCTTGGCGAGTTCGCCCTGACCCGGACCTACCGGGGCCATGCGGCGGACCGTAAGGCCAAGAGATAAGCCCGATAGGTTAGCCCTGATAGGTTAGTCCTGTAGGTTAGCGAGGAGAGGCAGATGCAGGCCGAAGCAAGTATCAAGCATGCCCGGATTGCGGCGCAGAAGGCACGCCTGGTGGCTGACCAGATCCGTGGATTGCACGTGGAGCAGGCCGTCAACCTGCTGGCGTTCAGCCCGAAGAAGGGTGCCGGAATTATCAAGAAGGTTTTGGAGTCGGCGATCGCCAACGCCGAGAATAACGAGGGAGCCGACGTCGATGAGCTCAAGGTAGCAGCGGTCCAGGTCAACGAGGGGCCGACTATGAAGCGCATCCGCGCTCGGGCGAAGGGCCGGGCCAGCCGGATTTCCAAGCGTACCAGCCACATCAGCGTGACTGTCGCAGAGAGCTAAGCACATAAGAGCAGCCAGCATGGGTCAGAAAGTACATCCGACCGGCATACGTCTGGGAATCGTCAAAGACTGGACATCCAAGTGGTACGCCGACTCCAAAGATTATGCGGATTTCCTCAATACGGATCTCCAGGTACGGGACTTCCTCAAGAAGCAGCTGTCCCAGGCCTCCGTCAGCCGTATCCAGATCGACCGTCCGGCAAAAAACGCCCACATCACGATCCACACCGCACGCCCCGGGGTTGTGATTGGCAAGAAGGGAGAGGATATCGATAGGCTGCGCAAGGAAGTATCCGAGAAGATGGGTATCCCGGTGCACATCAGCATCGAAGAGATCCGCAAGCCGGAGCTGGATGCCCAGTTGGTGGCCGAGAGCGTTGCCGGGCAGCTCGAGCGGCGCATCATGTTCCGGCGTGCAATGAAGCGTGCGGTGCAGACCTCCATGAGGTTGGGTGCGGAGGGAATTCGGATCAACATCGCGGGACGCCTGAACGGCGCAGAGATCGCGCGTAGCGAGTGGTACCGCGAAGGCCGGGTGCCGCTGCACACGCTGCGCGCAGACATCGATTACGGTTTTGCCGAGGCGAAAACGACTTATGGTGTGCTCGGCGTCAAGGTATGGATCTTCAAGGGTGAAGTCTTTGCCGGACAGGAAGCACGAGAGCCGGTGACCAGAGCCGCTCGCGGGAGGGATTGATCCATGCTGCAGCCAAAGAGAACGAAGTTCCGCAAACAGCACAAGGGGCATAACCGTGGTCTCGCCCAGTCGGGGAACCGCGTGAGCTTTGGTGAGTATGCGCTGAAGGCAACCACCCGGGGTCGGCTGACGGCGCGTCAGATCGAGGCCGCGCGCCGCACCATCACGCGTAAAGTAAAGCGTGGAGGGAAGCTCTGGATCCGGGTATTCCCCGATAAGCCCATCTCCAAGAAGCCCTTGGAGGTGCGCATGGGCAAGGGCAAAGGCAACGTGGAGTATTGGGTGGCCCTGGTTCAGCCGGGCAAGGTTCTCTACGAGATTGAAGGTGTACCGGAGGGTCTAGCACGCGAGGCATTCACCCTTGCCGCCGCCAAACTTCCGGTGCAGACGAGCTTTGCGAAGCGAACGGTGATGTGATGAAGGCAAACGAGCTTCGGGGCAACAGCGCGGAAGGGCTGCAGAAGCAGCTTGAAGGGCTGCTCAAAGAGCAGTTCAACCTGCGGATGCAGCAGGGAACCGGACAGCTCTCGCGCCCATCGCAAATGCGGGCTGTACGGCGGGACATCGCGCGGATCAAGACGGTAATGCATGAAATCAAGGCAGGCAGCGGGCAATGAGCGAGCCAAAGAGAGAGGAAGCCAAAAGTAACCGTAGGTTGACAGGTCGCGTCGTGAGCAACGCCATGGACAAGACCATTACCGTGGCGGTAGAGCGCCGAGTGAAGCATCCGTTGTATGGAAAGTTCGTTCGTCGCTCGACCAAGATCCATGCCCACGACGAAGAGAATACCTGCGCCAACGGCGATTTGGTTACTGTGGAGCAATGCCGTCCCTTGTCCAAGACCAAGAGCTGGCGTTTGCTCGAAGTCATAGAGAAGGCACGCTGACTGCCATGGCCGTATGTTCCCCTTACCCGACCCTCTCTTCGAGGGATAGGGGGTTCAGGGCGTCTTTGGCGCGATAGTTAGGACAGGACAATGATACAGATGCAGACAAATCTGGGCGTCGCCGACAACAGTGGCGCCAAGCGGGTGCAGTGCATCAAGGTGCTGGGTGGCTCGCATCGTCGATACGCCGGCATCGGCGACGTGATCAAGGTCGCGGTGAAGGACGCCATTCCCCGCGGCAAGGTCAAGAAGGGAGATGTTCTCAATGCAGTAGTGGTGCGCACCAGGAAGGGGGTTCGCCGCGGGGACGGGTCCACGATTCGCTTCGACGGCAACGCGGCGGTTCTTCTCAACAACCAGTTACAGCCCATTGGCACCCGCATCTTCGGACCTGTAACGAGGGAGCTGCGCAGTGAGCGTTTCATGAAGATCATCTCACTCGCTCCGGAAGTGCTCTGATTGGGCGCTGGTGATTGATCATCCAGATCAGATACCGCAGGATCAGCGTTTCTCGAGAGGTACACAGATGCGCAAGATTAGACAGGGGGATGACGCCGTCGTCCTCACGGGCAAAGACAAGGGTAAACGCGGGACCGTGCTGCGCATCCTCGACAATGACCGCATTGTTGTCGAGAACGTCAACATGGCCAAAAAGCACCAGAAGCCGAATCCCCAGAGAGGTGTGCCGGGTGGCATCGTCGACAAGGAGATGCCGTTGCACCTGTCAAACGTGGGTCTGTACAACCCGGAAAAAGGCGGACCAGATCGCGTAGGGTTCAAGATCCTTGAGGACGGCCGCAAGGTGCGTGTGTTCAAGTCCAACGGCGAAGTCGTCGACGTTTGAGCAAGGCAGTCATGTCCAGATTACAGACAGAGTACCGCGAGAGTATTGTCGGTCAGCTCATGGAGCGCTTCGGCTACAGCACGGTGATGCAGGTACCGCGGATAGAGAAGGTCACCCTCAACATGGGTGTAGGCGAAGCGATTGCGGATAAGAAGATTATGGACAATGCGGTCGCAGATCTGCGCTTGATCGCCGGACAGCAGCCGATTGTCACCAAGGCCCGCAAGTCGGTCGCAGCGTTCAAGATTCGTGAGGGCTGGCCCATCGGCTGTAAGGTTACCCTGCGTCGCGAGCGCATGTACGAGTTTCTCGACCGGTTGATCAATGTCGCGATCCCACGTATCCGTGATTTTCGCGGATTGAGTGCCAAGGCGTTCGACGGGCGTGGAAACTACAGTATGGGTGTCAAGGAGCAGATCGTGTTTCCCGAGATCGATTACGACAAGATCGACGCCTTGCGTGGCCTGGATATTTCGATTACGACCAGTGCGCCCAACGACGAAGAGGGAAGGGCGTTGCTTGAGGCCTTCAAGTTTCCCTTCAGAACCTGAGAACGCAATATGGCGAAGAAGAGCATGATGGCGCGCGAGGTAAAGCGCGCCAAGATCGTGGCCAGGTACGCGGCCAAGCGAGTTGCGCTGAAGGCGGTCATCAATGACCGTAGCGCGAGTCAGGGGCAGATCGATGAAGCGCTCGCGCAGCTGCAGAAGCTTCCGCGGGATGCCAGCCCCATTCGCCGACAACGGCGCTGCCGGCTGAGCGGTCGACCTCACGCCGTTTACCGCAAGTTCGGCCTCAGCCGGAACAAGCTGCGCGAGGCGACCATGCGCGGGGATGTCCCAGGTCTCGTGAAGGCTAGTTGGTAGAGAGGTCTTGCGTTGTTTGTGTTTGGTGGTTGTCTCTTTGTAACCGTTTAAAACTTAAATATTTTTTGGGTATCACGCCGCAACGGTGGGCTGACCCGAGGAAGTGCACATGAGTATGTCGGATCCTATCGCGGACATGCTGACCCGCATCCGCAACGGGCAGGCGCGCGGCAAGGTTACTATCGCCATGCCCTCGTCAAAGCAGAAGGTGGCGATCGCCAATCTGCTCAGGGATGAGGGCTACCTCAACGACGTCGGCGTAGAGTCGGAAGACAGCAAACCGCAATTGGTCATCAAGCTCAAATACTACCGTGGCAAACCGGTAATAGAGCTCCTGAAGCGCGTCTCCCGTCCAGGGCTGCGCATTTACCGGGGTAAAGAGGAGCTGCCGAGGGTTATGGGCGGTTTGGGAGTGGCGATTGTGTCCACGTCCAAAGGGCTCATGTCCGACCGTGCTGCCCGCGCAGCCGGACAGGGTGGCGAAATCCTCGCCTATGTCGCCTGACGCGGAGGAAGTGAGAGATGTCGCGCATAGCCAAAGCGCCCATTTCCGTCCCGAAGGGGGTCTCGGTGGCGATTTCCGGACAGGAGGTCCAGGTCAAGGGGGCCAAGGGCAGTCTGTCATGGAGCGTCCACCCGAAGGTCAGGGTCACGCAGGAAAACGACGAGCTGAAGGTCATCCCGGTAGCGGAGACCAAAGAATCCTGGGCTTTGGCGGGGACCACACGTGCCTTGGTGAACAACATGGTCGTCGGTTGCGGGACCGGGTTCGAGCGCAAGCTGATCCTAGCCGGCGTGGGTTACCGTGCCCAGGCGAAAGGCAATATCCTGAACCTGAGCTTAGGCTTCTCGCACCCGATCGATTATCCGATGCCGAAGGGTGTCGATGTTGCTACGCCTTCCCCCACGGAGATACTCGTGAGCGGTGCCGACAAGCAGCGGGTAGGGCAGGTGGCCTCCGAGATTCGTGGCTTCCGTCCACCAGAGCCCTACAAGGGAAAGGGCGTACGGTACGCGGACGAGCAGGTCCTGCGCAAAGAAGCGAAGAAGAAGTAAGGGGTTCGTTATGGACAAGAAACAAGCTCGTATGCATCGCGCTGCTCGCGCCCGCGCCAAGATCCGGGAACTCGGCGCGTATCGTCTCTGTGTTTTCCGGACCCCACGCCATATCTATGCCCAGGTCATCGAGCCGGGCGGTGGCAGGGTCGTCGCCAGCGCGTCGACTGTGGAGAAAGAGTATCGGCTCTCGGGCCAGGGTCATTCGGGTAACGCATCAGCGGCCGCAGTCATCGGCAAGACGATTGCCGAGCGCACCAAATCGGTGGGTATCGAGAAGGTGGCATTCGATCGCGCGGGCTTCCGCTACCACGGTCGGGTTAAGGCCCTTGCCGAGGCGGCACGGGAAAGCGGATTGCAATTCTAAGGGCTGAATCATGGCGAGCTACAATCCCAAGGCGGAAAGCGACGATTTACTCGAGAAGCTGGTGGCGGTGAACCGCGTCGCCAAGGTGGTCAAAGGCGGTCGCCAGTTCGGCTTCTCGGCTCTGACCGTGGTGGGCGACGGCAAGGGTCGCGTGGGTTACGGGACTGGTAAGGCGCGGGAAGTCCCGGTGGCCATCCAGAAGGCGATGGAGGGCGCACGTAAGAACATGGTCGAGATCAAGCTAAAGGATACGACCCTGCAGTACCCGATGATGGGTCGTCATGGCGCAGCCAAGGTGTTCATGAAGCCGGCTTCCGATGGAACCGGCATTATCGCCGGTGGCGCTATGCGTGCTGTATTCGAGGTACTTGGAGTACAGAACGTGTTGGCCAAATGTATCGGGACCAACAACCCGATCAATGTGGTCCAGGCCACCATCAATGGGCTGGAGATCATGACGAATGCCGAGAACGTCGCCGCGAAGCGCGGCAAGAGGATCGAAGAGATTCTGGGATGATCGATTGGGAGTAAGCGATGACGGACAAGAAGACAATGAAGGTCACCCTCGTGCGTGGCCTCGGTGGTCGTCTGGCAACGCACAAGGCCTGCGTGCGTGGCCTCGGGTTGCGGCGCATGCACCAAGTTGCTCAGGTCGAGGATACGCCGGCGACACGCGGCATGGTGAGAAAGGTTTCCTATATGGTCAAGGTCGTGGAGGAATCGCCCGATGCGCCTCAATGACATCGAACCAGCCGAAGGCAGTAAGCGCTCCGCAAAGCGCGTCGGCCGCGGAATCGGCAGTGGTCTGGGTAAGACCTGCGGGCGTGGCCACAAAGGCCAGAAGTCGCGTTCCGGAGGCTATCACAAGGTGGGCTTCGAGGGCGGCCAGATGCCGTTGCAGCGCCGCCTACCCAAGGTCGGCTTCAGCTCCCGCAAATCCCGGATCACCGACGAGATCCGCCTGCTCGAGCTTGGACGTATAGAAGGAGACGTTGTCGATTTGACGGCACTACAGAGTGCCGGCTTGGTCTCGAAGAGGATAAAGCGGGCCAAGATTATCGCCTCGGGGGCGGTCGACCGTGCATGGACGGTGCGTGGCCTGGCCGTCACCAAGGGTGCCCGTGCCGCGATCGAGGCGGCGGGCGGCAAAGTCGAGGATTAGGAGCCGGACACGCGCAAGCAGAACCCCAATGGCTCGAAACACTTCATCCATGGTTGGTGCCCTTGGCGGTATGGGTCGGCTCACCGAGCTACGTCGGCGGCTACTGTTCGTGCTCGGCGCGCTGCTCGTGTATCGCATCGGGACCTTTATTCCGGTTCCGGGCGTCAATCCGGAAGCCTTGGCCTATCTGTTCGAGCAGAATCAGGGCTCGATCCTGGGCATGTTCAACATGTTCTCCGGCGGCGCTTTAAAGCGTGCCAGCCTGTTTGCATTGGGGATCATGCCCTATATCTCAGCGTCCATTATCATGCAGCTGATGTCAGCCGTGATACCGACGCTTGAGCAACTCAAGAAGGAGGGCGAGTCGGGAAGGCGTAAGATCACCCAGTACACGCGCTACGGCACGGTGGCCCTCGCCACGTTTCAGGCCATCGGAATCTCCGTTGCTCTTCAGGGACAATCGGCAGGGGGCGCAGCGATCGTCGTGACTACCGGCTACGGATTCGTGCTCACCGCAACCGTGTCCCTCGTCACCGGTACGATGTTTTTGATGTGGCTCGGCGAGCAGATCACGGAGCGAGGTATCGGCAATGGGATCTCGCTCATCATCTTCGCTGGCATCGTTGCCGGTTTGCCCGCAGCGATCGGCGGTACCCTGGAATTGGTGCGTACCGGCGAGATGAACCCGCTTGCCGTGCTGGCCCTGTTCGTGCTGGCCTTGGGCGTGACCTCCTTCGTGGTCTTTGTAGAGCGCGGCCAACGACGGATCACGGTCAACTATGCGCGTCGCCAGCAGGGACGCAAGCTGATGGCCGCCCAGAGCACCCACCTGCCTTTGAAGCTGAACATGGCGGGTGTCATTCCGCCGATCTTCGCATCCAGTATCATTTTGTTTCCGGGTACCCTTGGCCAATGGTTCGGCCAGTCCGAGAACATGCGTT
>Ga0316593_10000095_pt1 | contig 11309 bp, 10 predicted proteins | sample S5NA_3_FD_204564 | JGI IMG/M metagenome (GOLD analysis project Ga0316593, IMG submission 204564) | Metatranscriptome of rhizosphere microbial communities from salt marsh grasses in Alabama, United States - S5-7_160517rA (Metagenome... | ecosystem: Host-associated > Plants > Roots > Rhizosphere ... | reverse complement strand
TTGAAGATCAATCAGGTCTGCGAGGACTATATCCGCCGACGTGCCGTACGCCATCTGGAAAAGGGCCGTGTCGTCATCTTTGCAGCCGGTACCGGCAACCCCTTTTTTACTACGGACTCCGCAGCGAGTCTTCGCGGTGTTGAAATCAATGCCGACCTTTTGCTCAAGGCAACCAAGGTAGACGGTGTCTATGACTCCGACCCTGTAAAAAACCCCGACGCCAAACGCTATGACAACCTGAGCTACGACATGGTCCTGAACCAGAAGCTGGGTGTCATGGATGCGACGGCGATCGTAATGTGCCGCGACAATAATCTGCCTTTACGAGTATTCAACGTATTTAATCAGGGTGATCTGGCCCGAATAGTCCGGGGTGAGCATGTCGGCACCCTGGTGGAATAGATTTGAAGAGGTTTGCACATGATCGATGAAATCAAAGCAGATGCAAAAAAGCGTATGGATAAAAGCATCGACGCCCTTAAAACCGAACTGTCCAAGATTCGCACCGGCCGTGCTCATCCCAGTCTGCTGGATCACCTGACCGTTGAATACTATGGCAGCGAAGTGCCCTTCAGCCAGGTAGCCAACGTCGGTATCGAGGACAGCCGTACCCTGACAGTCACCCCCTGGGAAAAATCCATGGTGCCGGTCATCGAGAAAGCGATCATGAATTCCGACCTGGGCCTGAACCCGGCTTCGGCGGGCACCGTTATCCGCGTTCCCATGCCTCCGCTGACCGAAGAACGCCGTAAGGACCTGGTGCGCCTGGTCAAGGCCGAGGCAGAAAACAGCCGCGTGGCGATACGAAATATCCGTCGTGATGCCAACAGTGACTTCAAGGACCTGCTCAAGGAGAAGGAAATCTCTGAAGATGCGGCCCGTAAGGCGGAAGACGATATCCAGAAGCTGACCGATCAGCATATCGCGCGCATCGATGAGGTCCTCGCCGAAAAAGAAAAAGAACTGATGGAGATCTGATCCAGATTATCCCGGTTCACATGGTGCAGGATTCCAAGCCACAGTCAGACAGTCTTCCCGAGCATATCGCCATCATCATGGATGGCAACGGGCGCTGGGCCCGTGCGCGTCATCTGCCCCGTACGGCGGGTCACAAGAAGGGTGTGGAAACGACCTCGCGTATCGTTCGCCTGTGTGGCGAAAAAGGCATCCGGGCCCTGACCCTGTTCGCCTTCAGCAGTGAAAACTGGCGCAGGCCCCAGGAAGAAGTCAGCACCCTGATGGAGTTGTTCGTGCTCGCCCTGAAACGCGAGATCAAACAGCTCAACAAAAATAATGTCCGTCTGCGCTTTATCGGCGATCGCAGCGCATTCAGCGCCAAACTTCAGGCCGGTATTCAGGAGGCGGAGCAGGTGACGGCAGGCAACACCGGCCTGCAACTGCAGATAGCGGCCAACTATGGCGGACGCTGGGACATCATCCAGGCCGCGCGGCAGATGGCCATCGCCGTGCAGGAAGGCAGCCTAAGCATCGAAGAGATCGATGAACAGCAGCTGACGGCCCGCATCTCCACCGCCGACCTGCCGGAGCCAGACCTCTTTATACGTACCGGCGGGGAACATCGCATCAGTAATTTCCTGCTCTGGCAACTGGCGTACTCTGAACTCTACTTTACCGATGTTCTGTGGCCCGATTTCTCCGAACAGGAAATCGATGCGGCCATAGACAGCTTCGCTCGCAGGCAAAGGCGTTTCGGCATGACCGGTGAGCAGGTCGAGGAACAGGCCGGTGCTTAAACAGCGGATCCTAACTGCCCTGGTGCTGGTACCGCTGGCCATTGCCAGCATCCTGTTCCTGCCGACGCCATGGTTTTCATGGGTCCTGCTCGGCATCATGCTTATTGGTGCCTGGGAGTGGGCGGGGCTGACCGGAGTCCAGCAGCCGCCTTATCGCCTCTTGTTTGCCGCAAGTCTCGGGCTGCTGTTGATCGGCCTCAGGCTCTACGGCATGCAGGGTGCGCATACCGTCATCATGATCGGCGTGGCCTGGTGGGTCATGGCTGTCATTTTGTTGCCTTATTATCAGCGCACCGATCTTCCCGAGCATCGCTGGCAGTTGCCACTGCGCCTGGTCATGTTCCTGGTGCTGGGCTCGGCCTGGACAGCGTATACACTGCTGCACCAGCTGAATCCGGAGTACGTGCTTTACCTGGTCATGCTCTCCATCATGGCGGATACCGCTGCCTATTTTTCCGGGAAGGCCTTCGGCAAGAACAAGCTTGCTCCCGAACTCAGCCCTGGCAAGACCCGGGAAGGCCTGCTCGGCGGGCTGGTGGGTGTCGCTCTGCTGGCGCTGCTGGCGGGGTGGTATTTCGGGCAGTCGGTAATGGCCATCGTTTATTTCGTACTGCTCAGTCTGGTTACGGCGCTGGTTTCGGTGGTCGGAGACCTGTTCATCAGCATGATCAAGCGTGAGTCGGGCGCCAAGGACAGCGGCTGGATATTACCGGGTCATGGCGGCATTCTTGACCGTATCGACAGCCATATAGCTACGGCGCCGGTGTTCACACTGGGCCTGCTGTGGTGGCAGGGGCTCCTGTCATGAGCGATACCACGATCCGGAATATCAGTATCCTCGGGGCCACCGGCACCATTGGCTGCAATACGCTGGATGTTATCCGTCGTCACCCCGATCGCTTCGCGGCGTATGCGCTTTCAGCCAACACCGATGTGGAAAAACTGGCGGGTCAGTGTCATGAATTCAGGCCACGTTATGCGGTCATGGCCGATGAGGACTCCGCCCAGAGGCTTCAGGAAAGACTGAAACAGGCCGGGCTGGAGACCGAGGTGCTGGCCGGGGTCGAAGGCATGGAATACATCTCCAGCCGCGACGAGGTCGATGCCGTGATGGCGGGAATCGTCGGGGCGGCCGGCCTGATGCCCACCCTGGCCGCAGCGCGTGCCGGCAAGCGCATCATGCTGGCCAACAAGGAGGCCCTGGTGATGTCGGGTCACCTGTTCATGGAAGAGGTGAGGCAGCACCACGCGGAGCTGCTGCCCATCGACAGTGAGCACAATGCCATTTTTCAGTGTATGCCGCATGATTTTCAGCGTGGCGTGGAACAGGTCGGTGTCAACCGGATCCTGCTGACCGCCTCGGGCGGGCCGTTTCGCACCATGGAACTGGAACAGCTCAACGAGGTCACACCAGATCAGGCCTGCGCACACCCCAACTGGGTGATGGGTCGCAAAATTTCGGTGGACTCGGCCACCATGATGAATAAGGGCCTGGAGGTGATCGAGGCCTGCTGGCTTTTTAATACACACAGTGATCTGATTCAGGTTGTGATACACCCCCAAAGCTACATTCATTCCATGGTCTCCTATAACGACGGTTCCATGCTGGCACAGCTGGGCAACCCCGATATGCGTACGCCCATTGCCCATGCCCTCGGCTGGCCAGAACGCATCGACTCGGGCGTGGCCCCGCTCGACATCTTCGAGGTTGCACGGCTCGATTTCGAGGAACCGGATCTGTCCCGTTTCCCCTGCCTGCAGCTGGCCTACGAGGCCTTCGAAAGAGGAGGGACGGCTACAGCGGTGATGAATGCCTCCAATGAAATCGCCGTCGCGTCCTTCCTGGCCGGCAGGATTCGATTCACCGATATTCCGCGTGTCATCGAGCAAAGCCTCGAAGAGGCCGACATCCGTGTAGCCGATGATGTGGAGACCATTCTTCAGGCAGACCATGAGGCCCGTATTATCGCCCAGAGTATTATCGAGGCGGGTCTGGGAGAACACCGATGAGCTTTCTGGTAAGTCTTGTTTCCTTCATTGTTGCCCTGGGCATCCTGGTGGTAGTCCACGAATTCGGACACTTCTGGGTGGCGCGCAAACTGGGGGTCAAGGTACTGCGTTTTTCCGTAGGTTTTGGGAAGCCCCTGTGGACGCGCCGATCAGGGCCCGATGACACCGAGTACGTAGTCGCCGCGGTTCCGCTGGGCGGCTATGTGAAGATGCTCGATGAACGCGAGGGCTCGGTAGCGGAAAAAGACCTGCCCCGCGCCTTCAATCGTAAACCTGTACTCTCACGGATCGCCATCGTGGCGGCAGGTCCGTTCTTTAATTTCCTGTTCGCCATCTTTGCCTATTACCTGATGTTCCTGGTCGGCGTCGAGGGACTGGTGCCCGAGGTAGGCAAGGTCATACCCGATACGCCCGCCTACCGTGCCGGCTTCGAGCAGGGCGACCGCCTGGTCAGCGCCAACGGCATTGCCATTCCGAGCTGGGAATCGGCATCCATCACCCTGCTGGATCAGGCCCTGGAAACCGGTGTCATCGATGTCGAGGTGCAGACCGAGCGGGGATATCCCATGCACCGCTCACTGGATCTGGGGGATACGCGGGAACTGCTGGATGAAGGCGATCTGTACCAGAAAATCGGGCTTGAACCCTGGAGGCCACAGATTGCGCCGATTATCGGGCAACTGGAGTCCGGCCTGCCTGCTGCACGTGATGGTCTGCAGACGGGAGACAAGATCCTGGCCGCCAATGGCACGCGGATACATGACTGGCGTGACTGGGTCAACGTCATCCAGAGCCACCCGGGCAAGGCCGTGAGCATCGAGGTGCTGCGTGCTGGCGATGTGCTGAACATGGAAATCACGCCCATGCCCAAAGAGGTCGGAGGCCGGGAGATCGGCTACATTGGCGCCGGGCCACAGGTCGACAGGGAGCGCTATACCGAGCAGCTACAAAGTCACAGAGTGCTGGTGCAGTATGGGCCATTCGAGGCCGTGGCCAAGGCCGGGGAGAAAACCTGGCAGGCGGTGATCCTGACCTTCAGGCTGATGGGCAAGCTGGTGGTCGGCGACGCCTCGCTGAAGACGATTAGCGGGCCACTGAGTATTGCGGAATACGCGGGTGTTTCGGCTACCATCGGCCTGGCTGCATTCCTGTCCTTCATGGCCATCGTCAGCGTCAGCCTCGGGGTGATCAATCTGCTTCCGGTACCGGTGCTGGATGGCGGACATCTTCTGTTCTACGCCATTGAAATGGTCAAGGGTTCGCCCGTCTCCGAACGCTGGGAGGCGATCGGGCAGCAGGTCGGACTGGTCCTGCTTGCAGCACTCATGATGCTGGCGTTCTATAACGATCTCTCAAGACTCCTGGGCTAATATGAGACCTGTCGCATTACTCTTTCTCCTGACCCTCCTGTCCATAGGTTCCGCACAGGCCGAGCAGTTCATCATCGACGACATTCAGGTCGAGGGGCTGGAAAGAATCCAGCCGGGTACTGTATTTACCTATCTGCCGCTCAAGGTAGGTGATACCTTTGATACCGAAAATTCCCCGGAGATCATTCACGAACTCTACAAAACGGGTTTCTTTCAGTCGATAGAGCTGGACAGGAAGGGGCGGATACTGGTCATCAAGGTCGTCGAGCGTCCTTCCATCGCCTCCATCAATATCGAGGGCAACAAGGACATCAAGACGGATCAGCTGCTGGATGCACTCAAGGGCGTGGGCATTGCCAAGGGCAGGGTATTTAACCGCTCGGTGCTGGTGCGTATGGAAATCGAACTGCAACAGCAATATTTTTCCCAGGGCAAGTACAACATCAAGATCGATGTGGAGACCAAGGATCTGCCACGTAATCGTGTCGACATCAATATCAAGATCTCCGAAGGTTCTCCGGCCAAGATCATGAAGGTCACGGTGGTCGGCAACAAGGCCTTCACCGAGAAGAAACTGCTCAAGATGTTCGACTCCGGAATTCCCGCCTGGTATGCGTTTCTGAGCGATCGGGACAAGTATTCCAAACAGAAGCTCTCGGGTGATCTTGAAAAGCTGCGCTCGCTATATCTCGATAACGGCTATATCAACTTCGATATCCTCTCCACACAGGTCACGATTACGCCCGACAGGAAGGATTTATACATCACCATCAATATCAAGGAAGGTGAGCAATACAAGGTCTCCAGCGTCAAGCTCGAAGGCGAATTCATCATCAAGAAGGAAGAACTGAAACGCCTGATCCAGATCAAACCTGGGGATGTCTATTCTCGTTCGAAGATTACCGCATCGACGACCGATATCGGGACCAAACTCGGTAATTTCGGTTACGCCTTCGCGAATGTGAATGTGATTCCCGATATCGATGAAAAGAACAAGACGGTGGGCCTGACCTTCTTCGTGGATCCAGGCAAGCGCGCCTATGTCCGGCGCATCAATTTCACCGGCAACTATGTGACCAGTGAAGAAGTGCTGAGGCGTGAAATGCGCCAGATGGAGGCGGGCTGGTATTCCTCATCCCAGGTCAACCGTTCAAAGGTCCGTATTCAGCGTCTGCCATATATCACCTCGGTGAATGTCGAAACCAAACGGGTGCCGGGCAGTGATGATCAGGTGGATCTGGACGTGGCGGTCGTTGAACGCATGTCCGGCAGTTTCACGGTCGGCGCAGGTTTTTCCCAGAGCCAGGGACTCTCCCTGAACCTCGGCATTACCGAGGATAACTTCAAGGGTACCGGCAAGCGCGTTTCCACAAAGATCAATGCCAGTAAGAGTACCAAGGACTTCAGCCTGTCCCTGACCGATCCCTATTACACGCTTGACGGTATCAGCCGCACTATGGGCTTTACCTATCAGTCGACGAACACCGATACCCTGTCGATTTCCAACTTCCTGCTCGACCGCAAATCCCTGTTCATGGGTTTTGGGGTGCCGCTGACCGAATACGATTCCTTTAATACGACGCTCAATCTGGTCAATAACGATGTCACGACGAGTGCGACCTCGGCACAGCAGGTCATCGACTTCGTGAACACTTATGGGAATAGCAATACGGTACTGGCCTGGAACAATAGCTATATCCACGATACGCGCAACCGCACGATTTTCCCGGATTCCGGGAATTATCAGATATTCTCTTTCATCCCCACGCTGCCCGGTAGTGATCTGACCTATTACAAGGTGACCTATAACGGCAAGGTTTATTACCCCGTCAAGAAACTGGTGCTATCAGCCAGGGCTAGCCTTGGTTACGCCGCCAGTTATGGAAGCGAGGAGACTGCGGTCGTACCTTTCTATGACAAATACTATACCGGTGGCTATAGCTCGGTGCGTGGTTACAAGGACAACTCGCTGGGTCCTCGCGGTTCCACCGGATCGGCCATCGGTGGCGATGTGAAGACGGTGGGTAATCTCGAGGTCTTTTTCCCGACACCGTTCCTGGATGATGCCTCCAATATCAGGATGAGCGTGTTCTACGACACTGGTAATGTGTTTGCCACGCCTGAAGATTTCGAGGTCTCGCAGCTTCGTACATCCGTAGGCATCGGGGTCGCCTGGCTATCGCCCATCGGTCCGCTGACCTTCAGTTATGCCAAGCCCTTAAGGTACTATCCAGGAGACGATCTGCAACAGTTCCAGTTCAACGTCGGGGCAGGATTCTGATGAGCACGAACAACCCTATCAGGCTGTCATTGCAGGTGATCGCCGATCATATCGGGGCTGAATTGCGCGGCGATGGCACGGTGATGATCGATTCCGTGACGTCCATGGATGCGGCAACGGCCGGCAGCATCACCTATATAAAGGATCGGTCCTACCTCGAATATCTGGCCGGTACTCAGGCCTCCGCCGTCATTCTGAAAGAAGAATTCGCCGATCAGTGCAGCGTTCCGGCCGTGATTGTTCCTGACCCGTATGTAGGCTATGCGCGTGTGGCCCAGCTTTTCCATCCCTTAAGGCCGATTCAGCCCGGCATCCATACCTCGGCGCAGGTCAGTCCGGATGCCCATATTGCCGAATCTGTCCAGGTTGATGCGCTGGCTGTGATAGAAGCTGGTGTCGGGGTAGGTGACGACTGTTATATAGGACCAGGCTGTGTGCTCAGAAGCGGGGCTCAACTCGGGAAAGGTACGCGCCTGATGGCCAATGTCTGCATGGGTGAGGACTGTGTCATCGGCGAACGTGGTCTGGTGCATCCGGGGACCGTGATCGGGGCAGACGGATTCGGGTTTGCCAACGATGCTGGTGTCTGGGTCAAGATCCCCCAGATCGGCAAGGTCGTGATCGGCGATGATGTCGAGATTGGCGCCAATACCTGTATCGACTGCGGTGCAGTTCACGATACCGTCATCGGCAATGGGGTAAAAATCGACAACCTTGTACAAATTGGTCACAATGTCGTGATCGGTGACCACTCGATCATCGTCTCCAATGCCGGTCTTGCTGGCAGCAGCAGGGTAGGAAAACATTGCGCGATTGCAGGCGGTGCCGGCCTGGCCGGACACCTGGAACTCTGCGATGGCGTCACCGTTACGGGCATGAGCATGGTGACGCACTCCATCACCGAACCGGGGATGTATTCTTCCGGCATCTCGGCGCAGGATGCGAAGCAGTGGAGAAGAAACCACGCCCGGTTGCACCAGCTGGATAAAACGATTAAAGAACTCAGAGACGAGTTAAGGTCCATAAAGAAACTCTCAGATAAGGGGTAAAGGCTTTGGAAACAATTGAAATACACGACATCATGAGGATACTTCCTCACCGATACCCCTTCCTGCTCATAGACAGGGTCACCGAATACACCCTGGGCGAGGAGATTACCGGTTATAAGAATGTCACCTTCAACGAGCCTTTCTTCCAGGGCCATTTCCCGGGCCTGCCCGTTATGCCCGGCGTACTGATCCTCGAAGCCCTGGCCCAGTCCACCGGTCTGCTGGCCTTCAAGACCCGAGCCGATGAACAGGGCATTTCGGAGCGTCCCGAGGACGAGGTCTATCTGTTCGTATCGATGGATAATGTGCGTTTTCGTCGCCAGGTCGAGCCCGGCGATCAGCTGAAGCTGCATGCCCGGCTGCTCAAGCGCAAACGCGGCATGTGGAAGTTCGCCTGCGTGGCCTCGGTCGGCGATGAAGTAGCCGCCGAAGCAGAGATTATGTGTGCAGCCAGGGAAATTGTGCGTTGATCCACCCCACCGCCATTATCGACGAGGCGGTGCGTGAGACACTGCCCGAGGATATCAGTATCGGCGCCTATGCCGTCATCGAGGCCGATGTCAGCATAGGGCCGGGATGCACTATAGGGCATCATGCCGTCATCAAGGGCCCGACCCGTATCGGTGCCGGCAACCGTATCTTTCAGTTCGCCTCCATCGGTGAGGAGCCGCAGGACCTGAAATTCCACGGTGAACCGACCCAGCTGATCATTGGCGACCGCAACACCTTCCGTGAATTCACCACCATCAACCGGGGCACGGTTTCCGGCATCGGCAGGACCGAGATCGGCAACGACAACCTGCTCATGGCCTACGTGCATGTCGCGCATGACTGTATCGTCGGCAACAACGTGATCTTTTCCAACTCGGCATCCCTGGCTGGTCATGTCGAGGTCAGGGATCACGCCATACTCAGCGGCTTTACCCTGGTGCACCAGTTCTGCAATGTCGGAGAGCATGCCTTTACCGGCATGGGAACGGCCCTGAATCGCGACCTGCCGCCTTATGTGATCGCCTCCGGCAACTATGCGCGTCCCATCGGTATCAACAAGGAGGGCCTTAAGCGCCGCGGTTTCAGCCCGGAGCTGATCCAGGCCCTGCACAAGGCCTTCCGGCTGATGATCAAGTCGCGCAAAAAGGATGAGGCGGCAATCGCCGAACTGGTCGAACAATGGCCGGAAGTGGCCCGTTTCAAGGCCTTCATCGACGCCAGCCAGCGCGGTATTATTCGCTGATAATCCTGCCGTCCAGCATCTCGTCGGCGACTTCGGCGACACGTTGTGTACCGCCGCCTTCACCCAGCTTTTCCCGCACTTCCTCCAGGTCTACACGGATCTTCGCCTGATACCTGGAGTCGGTCAGTATGCGGTCGATCTCCTCACAGATCAGTTCGGGCCGTGCCTCTCCCTGGATAAACTCACGAACCACCTCGCGGCCAGCGACGATATTCGGCAGGCCGGCATAGTCGATGCTCACCAGGGATTTGACGATCCAGTAGGTGAGCGTGGCGAGGCGATAGACGATGACCATCGGCACATCGTAGAGGGCGATCTCCAGGGTCGCTGTGCCCGAAGAGGCGATGACCGCATCCGAGGCGGCCATTACGTCGTGGGAGCGTCCCTCGATTACCGTCAGGGGCAGATCCGGATACTGATCCAGCAGGGGCTGCAGGTCCGCAGCTGTCAGGGTGTGGGCGAGGGGAAGCAGGAACTGGATGTTGGCATGCCTTTCACGGAGCAGGGCGGCGGACTCCAGCAGCACCGGCAGGATGCGCTGGATCTCTCCGCGACGGGAACCGGGCAGCAGACCGACCACGGGGCCGGGACCTTCGAGCTCGATAGGCACAGCCTTTTCGCGGCTCTCCATCACCTGGTCCACCAGGGGATGACCGACATAGCGCACCGGGATGCCCGCCTTCTGGTAATAACTCACCTCGAAGGGGAAGATCACCGCCATCATGTCGATCTTCTGGCCGATCTTGTGGATGCGTCCCGGCCGCCAGGCCCAGATCTGCGGGCTGACATAAAACAGTACGCGGATGCCGGCCTGCTTGGCGGCCTCGGCCAGTTTCAGGTTGAACTCGACGAAATCGACCAGGATGAGCAGGTCAGGCCTGCGCCTGAGCATCTCGTCCTGCAGGTAGTTCAGGGTGCGCTTGAGTTTGCGGTACTGGAGCAGCACCTCCCACAGGCCCATCACCGAGATCTCGTTGGCATCCACCAGTAGTTCGATGCCTGCCTCGCGCATGCGTGCGCTGCCCATGCCGTAGGCCTGCAGGCCGGGCCTCATGCTGCGCAGGGCCTGAAACATCTCGGCTGCATGGGTGTCGCCGGAGGCCTCGCCGGCAATGATCATGACCTGTTTGGGTTCTTCACCGACAGGGGAAGCTGTGTTCATGTGTCTGTATTCTCGGGGGCAGGAATGGTATGTTTAGCGCTCTTCGAACATAGTGTACTCGATCCCCAGTTGATACCCATAGCATGCAGCCAGAACTGATTGCCGGAATCGATGAAGTCGGTCGCGGCCCGCTTGCCGGACCGGTCATCGCTGCGGCGGTGATCCTTGATCCTGCCCGTATCCCGGTAGGGCTTGCCGACTCCAAGAAACTCAGCGAGAAACGCCGCGAGCAGCTGGCCGTCGAGATCCGTGACTCGGCCCTGAGCTGGGCCCTGGGCCGCTGCGAGGTGGCCGAGATTGACGACATCAACATCCTGCAGGCCAGCCTGCTGGCCATGAAACGGGCGGTTGAGGCGCTCGACGTCCAGCCCGTGCATGCCCTGGTCGACGGCAACAAGTTGCCGGACCTTGCCTGCAGCGCCGAGGCGATCGTGCAGGGTGACAGCAAG
>Ga0316593_10000094_pt1 | contig 11366 bp, 10 predicted proteins | sample S5NA_3_FD_204564 | JGI IMG/M metagenome (GOLD analysis project Ga0316593, IMG submission 204564) | Metatranscriptome of rhizosphere microbial communities from salt marsh grasses in Alabama, United States - S5-7_160517rA (Metagenome... | ecosystem: Host-associated > Plants > Roots > Rhizosphere ... | reverse complement strand
GTCAGGCACACGGCCGCCGACTCGCAGTCGTGGAAGGTCATCTGGCCGTTGAAGACGCCGTTGAGTTCGTTCACGGTGATCACGTAGTCCAGGTATCCGCTGTCACAGTTGATGACCTCGAGCAGGCTCGTCTCCTGGGTTCCTGTCGGGCTGGTGGTCTCCCGATTGATTCGTTGCATGGCCTGCATCAAGGCCAGGGGTATGAACACATGATAGGGCCGGGGGTGACTGGTCGGGTCGGTGGGGTCGGCAATGAATCCCCGGTTACCGAACAACTCCTCCAGCAGATCGGGGGCGTTTTGCAGAGTAATGACCGCCTGGGTGTCGGTCCCGGAATAGCTGATCGAACTGAACAGCGGGGGGATATCGGTACCGTCGCCGCCCCCGCATGCCGCCAGCATCAGACCGGCCAGCAGTGGGATGTGTGAGAGTTTGTGCGTCATGTGGCACCTGTTGGGGTTGCCTGGATGGCAAGCCTCGGACGCTTGGAGGGGGGCCTGGTTGCCGTGAGGGGGCTCGAGACCGGCATGATCCTGGGATTGCCACCGTCCGTAGATTAACGATCCTACTGTAAAAATAGCACAGTCTTATCATGGTTAAATCGGGCTGTCATAAAGCTGTCATTGTGATCGAATATTGGAAAAAGTTAAGATAGGCGTTTTTTCCGAATCCCTGAATACATGAGCGGCAAACTCTACATCAAAACCTTCGGCTGTCAGATGAACGAATACGATTCTTCGCGGATGGCGGACGCCCTGCGGGAGACGGAGGGCCTGGAACTGACCGACAGGCCGGAAGAGGCGGATGTGTTGCTGCTCAATACCTGTTCGATCCGCGAAAAGGCCCAGGAGAAGGTGTTTTCCCAGTTGGGCCGCTGGCGGCCCTGGAAGCAGCGCAAACCCGGCCTGATCATCGGTGTGGGTGGTTGCGTGGCCAGCCAGGAAGGGGATGCGATCCGTGAGCGGGCCCCCTACGTGGACCTGGTGTTCGGTCCCCAGACCCTGCACCGGTTGCCGGAGATGATCCGTGAGAGCCGCCGCGAGCACCGCCCGGTGGTGGATGTCAGCTTTCCCGAGATCGAGAAGTTCGACCGCCTGCCGGAGCCCCGGGCCGAGGGTCCCACCGCCTATGTCTCGATCATGGAAGGCTGCTCCAAATACTGCACCTATTGCGTGGTGCCGTTCACCCGCGGCGAGGAGATCAGCCGGCCGTTCGACGATGTGATCGCCGAGGTGGCGGGCCTGGCCGCCCAGGGGGTGCGCGAGGTCAACCTGCTGGGGCAGAACGTGAACGCCTATCGGGGTGAGATGCATGACGGCGTCAGCGCCGACCTGGCCCTGCTGATCGAATACGTGGCGGCCATCGACGGCATCGAGCGCATCCGTTTCACCACCTCCCACCCGGTGGAGTTCTCCGACAGCCTGATCGAGGTCTACGCCCGGGTGCCGCAACTGGTGAGTTTTCTGCATCTGCCGGTGCAGTCCGGTTCGGACCGCATCCTGGCGATGATGAAACGGGGCCACATGGCGATCGAATACAAGGCCAAGATCCGCCGCCTGCGCCAGATCCGCCCCGACATCACCATCTCTTCCGACTTCATCGTGGGCTTTCCCGGCGAGACCGAACAGGACTTCCAGGAGACCCTGCGGCTGATCGAGGAGGTCGGCTTCGATCACTCCTACAGCTTCATCTACAGCCGCCGCCCCGGTACCCCGGCGGCGGATCTGCCGGACGACGTGCCGCTGGCGGTCAAGCAGGCCCGTCTGGAGCGGCTGCAGCAGCTGATCAACAGCCAGGCCCAGCGCATCAGCCGCCAGATGGTGGGTACGCTGCAACGGGTGCTGGTGGACCGCCCGGCCCGCAAGGACCCGAACCAGCTGGCCGGACGCACCGAGAACAACCGGGTGGTCAACTTCGACGGTGCGGCATCGCTGATCGGCCGGTTCGTCGAGGTGGAGATCACCGAGGCCCTGCCCAATTCATTGCGGGGTCGCCGGGTTGAAGAGGTTGCCACCCAGGCGGTCAACGGCTGATAATCCCCCCATCTAGTCTGCGGAATCCCAATTTGTCAGAACACCCGGAATCCCTCGATCTGGTACTCGAACCGGTCGATAACGAGCAGTTGGCCAATGTCTGTGGCCAGCTCGATGAACATCTGCGCCTGATCGAACGTCGCCTGGGCATAGAGATCAACAACCGCGGCAACCGCTTCCGTCTGATCGGCACCCGGGACGCGATCCGCGCCGGCGAGCAGGTGTTGCAGGATCTCTACCGCACCGCCAGGGAGGAGGTGCTGGATCCCAAGCGGGTCCATCTGTTTCTGCAGGAGTCGGGGGTCGACGCCCTGTTGGAGTCCGACCGTCCCGATGTGCCGGAGGTAGTGATCAAGACCCGACGCGGCCTGGTGCGTCCCCGCGGGCCCAACCAGCAGGAGTATGTGCACAAGGTGCTGACCCACGACATCAATTTCGGGGTGGGTCCGGCGGGTACCGGCAAGACCTACCTGGCGGTGGCCTGTGCGGTGGACGCCCTGGAGCGGGATCAGGTGCGCCGCATCCTGCTGGTACGCCCGGCGGTGGAGGCGGGAGAAAGGCTCGGTTTCCTGCCCGGTGATCTGGCACAGAAGATCGATCCCTATCTGCGCCCCCTGTACGATGCCCTGTACGAGATGCTCGGCTTCGAGAAGGTGGCCAAGCTGGTGGAGCGCAACGTGATCGAGGTCGCGCCCCTGGCCTACATGCGCGGGCGCACCCTGAACGAATCCTTCGTGATCCTGGACGAGGCCCAGAACACCACCCCGGAACAGATGAAGATGTTCCTCACCCGTATCGGCTTCGGTTCCACTGCGGTGATCACCGGGGATGTGACCCAGATCGATCTGCCTCGGGGCCAGCTCTCGGGCCTGCGTCAGGCCACCGAGGTGCTGAGCAAGGTGGACGGCATCAGCTTCACCTTCTTCAACGCCCGGGACGTGGTGCGCCACCCATTGGTGCAGCGGGTGGTGCGGGCCTATGAAGATTTCGATCGTGGCAGGAGTTGAGCGGCAGTCCGCAAGGCCCATGAACCTCGAGGTGGAAATCCAGTATGCGACCGAGTATCCGGACCTGCCGGCGGAGGCGGACTTCATCCGTTGGGTAAGGGCGGCTCTGCCACAGCAACGGGAGGAGCTCGAGGTGGTGATCCGCCTGGTGGACGAAGCGGAGAGCCGGCATCTGAATCTGAGCTACCGCGGCAAGGACAGTCCCACCAACGTACTCTCCTTTCCCTTCGAAGCCCCGCCCGAAGTGCCCACGGGTCTGCTGGGAGACCTGGTGATCTGCGCCCCGGTAGTAGTGCGGGAGGCGCGCGAGCAGGGCAAGACCGAACTGGCCCATTGGGCCCATATGGTGGTGCATGGCGTACTGCATCTGCAGGGCTATGATCACCAGAACGATGCAGACGCCCAGCGGATGGAGGACCTGGAACGCGCCATCCTCGAACGCCTGCATTTTCCCGATCCCTATAGCGAAGAGGAGCCATGAACAGCGAAGATCGATCTACCAACGGTTCGTCCCGGGGCTGGCTGGAACGCATCAGCCGATTCTTTGGGGGCGAACCACAAGACCGGGAGGACCTGGTCGAATTACTCAAACTGGCCGAAGAACGCAACCTGCTGGATTCCGAAGTCCTCGATATGATGTTGGGCGCGATGCTGGTCTCCGAACGGCGGGTGCGGGATATCATGACACCCCGTCCGCAGCTGGTGATACTGCATCGCGACGATGATCTGGACGAGGTGTTGCGGGTGGTCACCGATTCCCTCCACTCACGGATTCCGGTGGTCGGCGAGGACACGGATGAAGTGGAAGGGGTGCTGCTGCCGAAGGACCTGTTGAGCTGGATGTATCGTAAGGAGGGGCGGGATTTTCGTATCAAGGACCTGTTGCGCGAGGTACTGATCGTGCCGGAAAGCATGCGCCTCAACTCTTTGCTCAAGGAGTTACGACACAACCGCAATCACATGGCCATAGTGGTGGACGAATACGGTTCCACTGCCGGTCTGGTGACCCTCGAAGACGTGCTGGAACAGATCGTCGGAGATATCGAAGACGAGCACGACGATCCCCCCGTAGGTACATCCATGGAGCCACCGAACGATCCCTCCAATACATCGGTCTGACGGCTCAGGATGCGCGGCCGGCCTTACACCGACGATCTGATCGCGCTGCTGGCGGGTGGCTTGACCACCCTGGCGTTCGCGCCCTTCGATCTCTGGCCCCTGGCCCTGCTGGGACCGGGGCTGTTGTTTCGTCTCTGGCTCAAGCGCGGTCGGGCCGGTTTTCGTCCCGGTCTTCTGTACGGCCTCGGACTGATGGGCAGCGGTGTGACCTGGCTGTATGTCAGCATCGCCCAGTTCGGCGATATCGGCTGGTTGTTACCGGTCCTGATTACGGCGGTGTTCGTATTGATCATCGCCCTCTACTATGGTCTGACCGGCTGGCTGGTCGGTCGCTTCAAAATCTCCCCAAGTCTCAAACTGGTAGCGGTGTTTCCCGCTGTGTGGGTGCTGGTCGAGTGGTTGCGCGGCTGGTTGTTCACCGGCTTTCCCTGGCTGCAACTGGGTTATGCGATGATCGATACCCCGTTGGCGGGCTATGCCCCATTGCTGGGTGCGCTGGGGGTCAGTTTCATGACGGTGCTCTCCAGCGGCCTGCTCCTGCTGTTGCTGGAGTCCGGCCGGCTGCGCCTGTATGCCACCGTCGGTTTGTTGTTGATCTGGTGTGGTGGCTGGGGGTTGCTGCAGATCACCTGGACCAAGCCCCAGGGCGAATCGCTCAAGGTGGCGTTGATCCAGGGCAACATTCCTCAGCATAAGAAGTGGGAAGTGGAGCAGCTGTTGCCCACCTTGACACTCTATGCCACCCGCACCAAGGAGCATTTTGGGGACGATCTGATCGTCTGGCCGGAGACGGCGATCTCCGCCTTTCAATACCAGGTGGACGAACCCTTCCTGCAGCCGTTGGAACAGGCGTTGCAGCGTCATGGTTCCCAGCTGGTGTTCGGAGTGGTCCAGTTGGACCCGGACGGCAAGCGTTACTACAACGCCATGGTCGCCATGGGAGAGCAGCGCGATCACTACCGGAAGCGGCATCTGGTGCCGTTTACCGAGTATCTGCCGTTCAAATCGGTGCTGTGGCCTTTGGTGGAGTTTTTCACCATCCCGATGTCCGACTTCACTGCAGGCAGCAAGGCCAAGCCGCTGATGCAGGTGGGCCAATACCAGGTCGGTATGTCCATCTGTTACGAGGATGCCTTCGGTGTCCAGACCATCCAGGCCTTGCCGGAGGCGGCCTATCTGATCAATGCCAGCAACGATGCCTGGTTCGGTGACTCTCTGGCCCCGCATCAGCATCTGCAGATTGCCCGCATGCGTGCGCTGGAGATCGCCCGTTTCCTGTTGCGGGCCACCAATACCGGCATTTCCGCGGTGATCGGGCCCAGCGGGGAGTTACGGGACACCGCGCCTTTGTTGCAGGAAGCGGTGGTGGAGGCAAGGATCCAGCCTCTGAGCGGTTCCACACCCTATGGTCGGATGGGCAATCTGCCGATCCTGGGGATTCTGGTATTGACCCTGGTTATCGGTTTTCCCTGTGGCCATGCCCGCTTTCGCGGCAGTTGTTCGACGTCAGGATCGTGATTCATCCGACAATGTTATGTGTTTTCCAGAGGTTGATTTGAGTCGAGCCGGGGATCATCGCCCGTTGGGATCGGGATTCTCCTAATTCCTTTTTTTTGCGCGGCAGGCGTATAAATATACCTGGGAAGACGGTGATGACCCTCCGTTGTCACCCTCCTGTTGGGAGCCCTTCGAGTAAGCCGTACAACCCGGTGATCGACCGGGGGCGAAGAAGGTTGTGGACGATAAATAAAAAAGGTTGCCTGGTGAGGATCAATCGATCTGATACCTCCACCGGTTTTACCCAGGGTAGTTTCCTGCAGAGCCATCCTTACTAGAAAAAAGCAAAACGATGGCCAGATTGAATCGCGGGTAGATTGCGCCGTGAGGCGTTTGGGTAAAACGGAGACAGAGCAGCGCCGGGGAGGAGATCGGACCGAAAAAGGGTATGACGTCGCAAGGTCGCAGTGGGAAGCAATGATTGATGCATGCCGAGCATACGGGCCGGCAACCCACCTTCACCAGCCGTTCGAGGCAGTGCATGCTTCCGGTCAAGACGTTAGCGGTCTGATCAACAGTGCCACATCCCAAGGGAGCGTTACTTCCCTGGTCAGGAGGACCTCAGCGAGCAAAGGGATATAAAGGAAGGTTCCCGGCCGTGACAGGTGTCTACATCGATCACGGTCGGGACCTCGGCTATTGGGGTGAGGAATATGCCTGGCAGATGGTTGGCAAGGGCAGCAAGGGAAGGGGGTGATAGAGTCGCCCTCTGTACCCAGGACAAGAATCTGACTTACACACAATTGCGGCAGCGGGTCGACTCGTTATGCGCCTATCTGTTGCAATTCCCGCATGCCTCGGTGTTTGGGGTAGAGGCACGAGACTCCCGGTTGATGATATTGGCCCTGCATGCCACGGCAAGATTGTCGCGGGTGTTGCTGCCGCTGGATCCGCAGTTGCCCGAGACGCAGCGTCAGGCGCTGTTGGCCCAAAGTGGTTGCCGACTGGTCATCAGTGACACAGAGATCGGGCGGCTGCCCACGGGTGTCAATTCATTCAGGATCGACGACGATGCATTGCTCCTGGACGGCGATGTCGAATGCCACAGCGCCCACGTGCCCACGACGATAAAGCCCTCGGAGATCGTGCTGATCATCCCTACCACCGGTACCACCAGCGATCCCAAGGGTGTGATGCTCTCCGCGGCCAATCTGCGCGCCAGCGTGGACCAGGTCAATCAGAGTCTCGATTTCCACAGCGGCGACTGCTGGTTGAACTGCCTGCCCTTGAGTCATATCGCCGGCCTGGCGATTCCCTATCGTTGTGTACGGGCCGGGGCCGCCATGGTTCTGCATCAACGCTTTGACGCAGAACAGGTGTGGCAGGACCTGGAACGCTATCGGGTCAGCCATATCTCCCTGGTGCCGGCCATGCTCGGACGCCTGCTGGATGCTGCGGCGGGACGCCGGGTGCCGGCGAGCCTGCGGGTCGCCCTGATCGGCGGCGGTGCCCTGGACGTCGCGCTGGCCAGGCGCGCCCATGCGGCAGGCTGGCCCCTGAAGGTCTCCTACGGCATGAGTGAGACCGGCTCGATGTGCGTATTGGACGACAGCGCCGGGGCCGGTACCAGAGCGAACCGGGTCGGTACCCCGGTGCCGGGGTTTCGCGTCACTCTGAGCGAGGGCTCACGCGGTCGGATTCGGATCGGCGGTGACGCGGTGATGGCCGGCTACGTCAATCCCCAACTGCGACCGGGTGAGGGCCTGCAGGAGGGTTGGTTCGAATCCGGGGATCTGGGCTACTGGAACGATGAAGGCCATCTGTGTGTCACCGGACGGGCCGATGATCTGCTCAATTCCGGCGGACTGCGCCTGCATCCCCGGGAGGTGGAGCAGTTGTTGGCGGATTGTCCGGGGCTGTCCACGGTGGCGGTGAGCAGCCGTTCCGATCCCCTGTGGGGCGATCGTCTGGTGGCCTTCTACGAAGGCAGTATCAGTGAATCCACCCTGGAGGACTGGGCTCGGGCGCACCTGCCCAGTGGTCTGCGCCCGCGGGAATTCAGACGCATCGAACTGCTGCCACGCAACCGCATGGGTAAACTCGACCGTCGGGCCCTCAAAGGCTATACGGTTGCAATGCCTGCCGCAGCGCCTCTGGCAGAGCCGAAGGTCGGCGGTCCGCGGGGTTGATCAGCACGTGCCGGGTCTGCATCCGGGCCGCCTGCATTCCCTGATCGGTGACGAACAGGTAGTCCACGGTGAAGGAGGTATCACCGATCCGCTCGATGCGCACATGGATATGCAGGGAATCTCCGTGTCTTACCGGTTGCAGAAAATCGGCGCTGCTGTGGACCAGCGGTAGCAGCCGGCCCTGTTCGATCAGCTCGGGCAGACTGAAGCCGATCTCCGCCATGAAGCCTTCATAGGCATCGTGCGCCAGGCGAAAATAACTGGCGAAGAACATCACACCGGCTGCGTCGATATCGTGGAGTCTGGTGAGATAGGTGTAATTGAAGGCTTTCTGGCGCATTCTTGCATCACTCCTTAAGGTCGAACTCCGGTTTCAGACTGATGCCCAGACCGGGTGAGTCGGGTAATACCATCTGACCCTGCACGATGCCCGGAGCATCCGCCAGGTCACGCTCGAACCAGCTGCCTGTGGCCAGGCCTTGGGCCAATGGTGCAGTCGATCGCGGCAGGGCCGCGGCCAGTTGGGCGACGGCCTGCACACCCAGGGCGCTCTCCAGGGTACTGGTGACCAGGGTCTGCAGGCCGGCTCTGGCTGCCTGCACGGCCAGGCTCAGAGCCGGCAGCATTCCCCCCAGGGCCGGGGGCTTCAGGATCAGACGTGCGACCGGTGGCTGGGTCAGCAGCGTTTCGCTGGGAAATCGCCCCAGGGACTCATCCAGCGCCAGGACGATCCGGGTCGAATCCTGCAGCCGGCGCAGCGCCCCGTGAGTCGGCTCGGCCAAGGGTTCTTCCAATGATTCTATCGCCAGTCCCGCAATCCCATCCAGGAATCGTTGCGCCTCGTTTCGGCTCCAGGCTCCGTTGGCATCGAGTCGCAGGCTGATCTGACTGGGCAGTCGAAGGCAGAGCGCACCGAGTCGGTCTATTTCCTGGTCCACGCCGGCCAGGCCCACCTTGAGCTTGAGGATGCTGAAGCCTTGCTCGATGAGTTCGATGCAGCGCTCCAGGGCCTGTTCGTCCAGGGCGCCGGCCGAGGCGTTCACCAACAAAGCGTCGACCGCATCGGGTGAAAGCCGACGGCGCAGGGGCATGCCTTCGATCTGGCTCAGCAGATCCAGCAGGGCGGTCTCCAGGGCGTGCCGGGCCGCCGGTGTCCGGGTCGGTAACGGCAGGGACGCGAGGGCGTCGTCGAGGTCATGCGCAGGCACAGATGCGAGGTATCGGCTCAGCCAGGCATGGGCCGCGTCGGGGTTTTCGGTACCCGCCTCTGGCAGCGGGGCGCAGTCGCCGTAACCCTGCCGGCCGTCTGCGGTGGTCAGTTCCACGATCCAGCCGGGGCGTTCGTTGAGCAGGCCCCGTCGGGTCCGCCAGGGTCGTTTCAGGGGTAATCGATAGGGCAGCAGGCGGCTGGTACGGATCTGCATGGTGCAGATTCAAACCAGCAGCGCAACGCTCAACAGCACCCCGTAGAGCAGTTGCAGCAGGGCGGTACGGGCCAGGATGCGGTTGAAGGCCGGCCCCGGTCTCTCCCGCACGAACCGGGACAGCAGCAGCAGGGCCAGGGGCAGCGCCAGCAGCACCAGCCAGGCGGCGTTCAAGCGAAGTGCCAGCGGCAACAGAAAGGGCGTCAGTACCAGCACGCCGTAGAAGACCTGTGAGCCGCGACTGCCCAGATAATGGGCCAGGGTCAGCTTGCCTGCCTTGCGGTCGCTCTGCAGGTCCCGGTAGTTGTTCACCAGCAGCACCGCCGCGGCATGCAGGCCGATGGCGCTGGCCCCGGCCAAGGCCGGCAGGGAGAGGTCGAGGGTCTGCAGATAGTAGCTGCCCAACACCGCCACCAGACCGAAGAACAGAAACACGAACAGCTCGCCGCTGGCACTGTAGGCGATGGGCCTGGGTCCACCGGTATAGGCGTAGCCCGCCATCAGGGAGGCCAGGCCCACGGCCAGGATCGGCCAGCCGCCGCGCCAAACCAGATAGAGGCCGATCAGAAAGGCCAACCCGAATGCCGTGTAGGCCCCACGCATCACCGCCCGGCTGCTGAGCCAGCCCTGGGCGGTGGCCCGTGGCGGACCCAGTCGCTCCGCGGTATCGGTGCCGCGGGCGAAGTCCTCGGCGTCGTTGTGCAGGTTGGTGCCGACTTGGATCAGCAGGGCGGCCAGCAGGGCCGCCAGGGCCGGCAGCACTACGAACTGCTGGGTGTCGTGCCAGGCCAGGGCGATACCGACGACTACCGGTACCAGGGACAGGCTGAGGGTCTTGGGTCGGATCGCCAGCAGCCAGTGTTTCATGCTTTGCAAGGCACTCATGGACGGCGCGGATACTTGCTGAAGTCCGGCGGACGCTTCTCGACGAAGGCGTTGCGCCCCTCCTGGGCCTCGTCGGTCAGGTAGAACAGGGCGGTGGCGTTGCCGGCCAGTTCCTGGATCCCGGCCAGGCCGTCGGTCTCCGCGTTGAAGGCCGATTTCAATACCCGCAGCGCGGTGGGGGAGTGCACCAGCATCTCCCGGCACCAGTCGACGGTCTCCCGTTCCAGGTCCGCCAGCGGCACCACCGCATTGACCAGCCCCATCTCGAGGGCCTGACGGGCATCATACTGGCGGCACAGGAACCAGATCTCCTTGGCCTTCTTCAGGCCCACGGTGCGGGCCAGCAGGCCGGCGCCGAGGCCGGCATCGAAGCTGCCCACCTTGGGGCCGGTCTGGCCGAAGCGGGCGTTGTCCGCGGCGATGCTCAGGTCGCAGATCAGGTGCAGCACATGGCCGCCGCCGATGGCGTAGCCCGCCACCATGGCCACCACCGGTTTGGGCAGGGTGCGGATCTGGCGCTGCAGTTCCAGCACGTTGAGGTGCTCGACCCCCTGGTTGTCCCGGTAACCGCCCTCGCCGCGGATCTTCTGATCACCGCCGGAGCAGAACGCCAGCTCACCGGCGCCGGTCAGGATGATCACGCCGATCTGCGGGTCCAGATGGGCGCGGCGGAAGGCATGGCTCATCTCCTGCACCGTCTCGGGACGGAAGGCGTTGCGTACCTGGGGACGGTTGATGGTGATCTTGGCGATGCCTTCGGCCTGGTGATAGAGGATGTCCTGGTAATCGCAGTCCGGCGGGGTCTGCCATTGGATGTCGCTGTTCATCGTTGTCTGCTGCTCCGGCGCTGAATTGGCAGGCCTATCTTAGGCAAACCGGGAAAAATTACCACCATTCCTACCGCCGGTGGAAAATGCATGCGACGTTAATATTTCATTGCCGGCTGACGCTATCTGGAGAGAGAAATTCAATCGTAATGTTCGGATGCTCAAGAAGATCCCCACCAGTGAATTACGAATCGGCATGTACGTGCATGACCTCGGTCGTGCCTGGATGGATCATCCCTTCTCGCTAAACCGTTTTCTGATCAAAGATAGACAGACGCTCCAGAAGATCATCGATGCAGGCATCCGGGTACTCACCATCGATGCCTCGAAAGGCCTCGCGGGTCCGGCGCCTGCGGCGGTCGGCTCGCCCCCTGTCCAATCGGTG
>Ga0316593_10000093_pt1 | contig 11368 bp, 8 predicted proteins | sample S5NA_3_FD_204564 | JGI IMG/M metagenome (GOLD analysis project Ga0316593, IMG submission 204564) | Metatranscriptome of rhizosphere microbial communities from salt marsh grasses in Alabama, United States - S5-7_160517rA (Metagenome... | ecosystem: Host-associated > Plants > Roots > Rhizosphere ... | reverse complement strand
TTTGCAAACCCTTTTTCAGGCAAGTTCCTGATTTGATTGGGATTAAGAAATTGTTTGCCCCTGCAAACAGAATAGTTGTATGTTTTGCCGGGGTTTTCATATGAAATAAAGTCAAAGTTCTATGTTTCTTGTTAGTTTTCCGTTTCTTTGTATACTGACAGGTTTTTAAGGTGTTATGAATATAAATCTGGATCCGGAGGTCCGGGCAAAGAGAGAGTGGAAAAGCCGAATTAGTTTATTCTGATAGCTATTTAGAGGTCAGAGAAGTGGCATGCATATATGCTGTGGAAAATAGTTCGGCACATATAAATGCCGAATTAGCTCAGTTGGCCAGAGCACGTGATTTGTAATCTCGGGGTCCTCAGTTCGAATCTGAGATTCGGCTCTTTTTGATAAAAAAAGTTCTTTGTATATTGTAAATGATACTTTTGGGGGAGATACCAAAGTGGCCAACTGGGGCAGACTGTAAATCTGCTGGCGTATGCCTTCGTAGGTTCGAATCCTGCTCTCCCCACAAAAACCAAAATCCAAATATTCAAAATCCAGATCCCGGATTTTTGGAATTTGGAATTTTTAGATTTGGTATTTGTAAAGTTGCGGGAGTAGCTCAGTCGATAGAGCATTAGCCTTCCAAGCTAAGGGTCGCGGGTTTGAGTCCCGTCTCCCGCTCTGGTATCAAAAAGGTTGCCGGGGTAGCTCAGGGGTAGAGCGCATCCTTGGTAAGGATGAGGTCACGAGTTCAAATCTCGTTCTCGGCTCGATTAAAAATTGAAATAATTAATAATTTTTTGGAATTATGGCTAAAGAAACATTTGTAAGGGATAAGGATCACGTCAATATCGGTACTATTGGCCATGTTGACCATGGTAAAACTACCCTGACAGCCGCTATTACAATGGTATTAGCAAAAAAGGGTCTTTCAGAAGTAAAATCATTTGATGCAATTGATAACGCTCCTGAAGAAAAGGAAAGAGGTATTACTATTAATACTGCCCATGTGGAGTATCAAACAGCTACTCGTCACTATGCCCATGTTGACTGTCCGGGACACGCTGATTATGTAAAAAATATGGTTACAGGTGCTGCCCAAATGGATGGTGCTATTTTGGTTTGTGCTGCTACTGATGGACCTATGCCCCAGACTCGTGAGCATATTCTTCTTGCCCGCCAGGTGAATGTTCCCAAAATTGTTGTTTTTATGAACAAGGTGGACATGGTTGATGATCCGGAAATATTGGAACTTGTGGAAATGGAACTTCGTGAATTGTTAGATTTCTATAAGTTTGAAGGTGATGACACTCCGGTGATTCAGGGATCTGCCCTTGGTGCAATGAACGGAGAACCGAAGTGGGAAGATAAAATTATGGAATTAATGGACGCCTGTGATACATGGATACCGCTTCCTCCACGTGATGTTGACAAACCATTCCTGATGCCTGTTGAAGATGTATTCTCAATTACTGGTCGTGGTACTGTTGCTACAGGCCGTGTTGAAACAGGTGTTGTTCATACAGGTGATGAACTTCAGGTTATTGGTTTAGGTGCTGATGGCCGTAAAACAGTATGTACCGGTGTTGAGATGTTCCGCAAAATTCTTGATGAAGGACAGGCTGGAGATAACGTAGGTCTGTTGCTCCGTGGTGTCGATAAAAAAGAAATCAAACGTGGTCAGATTTTGGCTGCTCCCGGGACAATTACTCCTCATACCGAGTTTAAAGCAGAGGTTTATATTCTGAAAAAAGAAGAAGGTGGACGTCATACTCCATTCCACAACAAGTATCGTCCGCAGTTCTATATCCGTACTCTGGATGTTACTGGTGAAATCCATTTGGAAGAAGGACGTGAAATGGTTATGCCGGGTGATAACGTGACTATTCAGGTTAATTTAATCTATCCGGTTGCTCTTAATGTAGGTCTTCGTTTTGCAATCCGTGAAGGTGGACGTACTGTAGGTGCCGGACAGGTAACTGAAATTGTTGAATAATTTTCAACTAAAATATGCAGATAGTGATCCCGGACCAATCCGTCCGGGACACTTTTCGGATGATACCCGGTCGGGGGTGCTGTATTTTTATACAAGGTGAGTTCGAGTCTTACCATCCGTGCAAAATATTTTTACACATAGAGATGAAACTTAGAGTTTATATGGAAGAAGCTTATAATGAGCTTGTTCATAAAGTTTCCTGGCCGACTTGGAAAGAATTGCAAAACAGTGCATTGATTGTAATGGTTGCTTCCTTAATTATAGCACTTATAGTCTTTGTGATGGATATCTCTTTTGATTCCATCATGGATTTTGTGTACAGTTTATTTTATTAATACTTTTTGAAGCAAGACATGAGCGAAAACGTCAAAAAATGGTATGTTCTGAGAACTATCGGAGGAAAAGAAAAGAAAGTTAAAGAATATATCGAAAACGAAATAGCAAATGCGGGTCTTCAGGAGTATGTTTCACAGGTTTTGATACCAACTGAAAAAGTTTTTCAAATCCGCAACGGAAAAAAGATCAGTAAAGAGCGGAATTTTTTCCCGGGTTATGTTTTAATTGAAGCATGCCTGGTGGGGGAAATACCTCATATCTTGAAAAATATCACCAACGTTATAGGCTTCCTTGGTGATACAAAAGGTGGTGATCCGGTTCCGATGAGAATGTCCGAGGTGAACCGTATTTTAGGACGAGTGGACGAGATGGCTGAGAAAAACGAGGAAATGAATATTCCTTTTGTGGTTGGAGAGACTGTGAAGGTAATCGATGGACCATTCAACGGTTTTAACGGAATTATTGAGCACATCAATGAGGAAAAGAAGAAACTGCAGGTGATGGTCAAAATTTTTGGTAGAAAAACTCCCTTGGAACTTAGCTACATGCAGGTTGAGAAGGAGTAAAAATTATTTATTTTAATTTATTATGGCTAAAGAAGTTGCTGGATTAATAAAATTACAAATTAAAGGTGGTGCTGCTAATCCGTCGCCGCCAGTAGGGCCAGCATTAGGTGCCAAAGGGGTTAATATCATGCAATTTTGTAAGCAGTTTAATGGCAGAACCCAGGATATGGCTGGTAAAGTTCTTCCTGTTGTCATTACTGTTTATGCTGATAAATCGTTTGATTTTGTAATTAAACAACCCCCAGTAGCCGTTCAACTCATCGACGCTGCCAAAGTGAAGAAAGGTTCTGCTGAACCTCATGTGAGCAAGATTGGTTCGGTAACCTGGAATCAGGTTAAAGAAATAGCCGAGTCGAAAATGTCAGACTTGAATTGTTTTACAGTGGAATCTGCGATGAGAATGGTTGCTGGTACTGCCAGAAGCATGGGGATTACCGTAACAGGCGATTTCCCATCTAATAACTAAAAAAATTATTAAAATGGGCAGAATTACAAAAAATAAAAAGCTTTCTCTGGAAAAAGTTGAAGCAGGAAAATCATATACCCTGAAAGAAGCTGCCGATTTGGTGAAGGAAGTTACTTACACCAGGTTTGATGCATCAGTGGATATTGATGTCCGTTTGGGTGTTGACCCCAGAAAAGCGAATCAGATGGTTAGAGGTGTGGTTACTTTACCGCATGGTACCGGTAAGCTGATCCGTGTGTTGGCTCTTGTTACTCCTGACAAAGAACAGGAAGCGAAAGACGCTGGTGCTGATTATGTCGGTCTTGATGAATTTATTGAAAAAATAAAAGGCGGATGGACCGATGTTGATGTTGTTATTACTATGCCACCCGTGATGGGAAAAATCGGACCACTTGGACGTATTCTGGGACCGCGTGGTTTGATGCCAAACCCTAAAAGCGGTACAGTTACTATGGATATTGGCAAAGCAGTTACTGAAGTAAAAGCTGGTAAAATCGACTTTAAGGTCGATAAATTTGGTATCGTGCATACTTCTATTGGTAAAGTTTCATTCGATCCTCAAAAAATCGTTGAAAATGCCAAAGAATTTATTGGTATGCTGAACAAGCTGAAACCGACGGCTGCTAAAGGTACTTACATCAAAAGTATCTACTTGTCAAGTACAATGAGTCCTGGCATTCAAGTTGAACTAAAGTCAGTTGCTGACTAGTAAATGAGTTGAAATGAAAAGATCAGAAAAACAACAGATTATTGACAGTCTTACAGGACAGATCAATTCATCAAGCCATTTTTACTTAACTGATATTGCTGATCTGAATGCGGGCGATTCAAGTGCTTTGAGGCGTTTATGCTTTTCAAAGAATGTAAAACTGGTTTTAGTAAAGAATACACTATTGCGTAAAGCATTGGAAGCATCAGAAAAAGAAGCTTCTGAACTTTATGATGTTCTCAAAGGTAATACTTCGATAATGTTTTGCGAAACTGGAAATGTCCCTGCAAAACTGATTAAAGAATTCAGTAAAACAAAGAAAAAGCCCTTGTTAAAGGCTGCTTATGTCGAAGAATCGGTTTATGTTGGTCAGGACCAGCTCGAAGTATTAATCGCTGTTAAGTCTAAGAACGAACTGCTTGGTGACCTTATTGGGTTGTTGCAGTCGCCAATGAGTAATGTACTGGGCGCTCTTCAATCAGGCGGAAATACTATTCACGGAGTTCTTGAGACACTTGCAAAAAAATAAAAAGTTAGTCATCAATTTTATATTATAAAAATTAAAGAAAAATGGCAGATTTAAAAGCCCTTGCAGAAGAGTTAGTAAACTTAACTGTAAAAGAAGTAAACGAATTAGCCGGAATTTTAAAAGACGAATACGGGATTGAACCTGCAGCCGCTGCAGTTGCTGTTGCTGGTCCTGTTGCCGGCGGTGCTGATGAAGGTGAAGCTGCTGCTCAAACCGAGTTTGATGTAATTTTGAAATCAGGAGGTCAGTCAAAATTAGCTGTTGTGAAATTAGTAAAAGAGCTGACTGGTCTTGGTTTGAAAGAAGCTAAAGCTGTAGTCGACAGCGCACCAAAAGCTGTCAAGGAAAAAGTTTCAAAAGACGAAGCTGAAGCACTGAAAGCTCAATTGGAAGAAGCTGGCGCTGAAGTTGAACTTAAATAGAACGTCTTACAACCTTTTATATAAGGTTGACATGGTTTAGAACCCTACAACAGACAGTGGGGTTCTAAGCTTTTTTGCATATTTAAGTTAAGTTCAATTAATTCAGAGAGATAGATGTTGTTAAAAAGTGAAAACCAGAGAATTAGTTTTTCTTCAACAAAAACAGTATTTGATTACCCCGACTTTTTGGAGGTACAGGTAAGATCTTTTATTGAATTTTTTCAGTTAGGTACAACCCCTGAACAACGGAAAAAGGAAAGATTATTTAAAGTTTTTGAAGAAAATTTTCCCATATCGGATACCAGGAACAATTTTGTTCTTGAATTTATCGATTACCAGGTTGATCCGCCAAGGTATGCCATTGAAGAATGTATTGAACGTGGGTTAACCTACAGTGTGCCGTTGAAGGCGAAGTTGAGATTGTACTGTACTGACCCTGAACATGAAGATTTTGATACGGTGGTGCAAGATGTTTATTTGGGAACAGTCCCTTATATGACAAAAAGAGGTACATTCGTGATCAATGGCGCTGAACGGGTTGTTGTTTCGCAGTTGCACCGTTCTCCCGGCGTTTTTTTCGGACAGAGCCTGCACGCTAATGGGACTAAACTTTATTCTGCCCGTATCATTCCTTTTAAAGGATCATGGATCGAATTTGCAACAGACATTAACAGTGTTATGTTTGCATATATCGACCGTAAGAAAAAATTACCTGTCACTACATTGCTCCGGGCCATTGGCTTCGAGAGCGATAAAGATATTCTTGAAATTTTTGGCCTCGCCGATGAGATCAAAGTTTCAAAATCTGGTTTGAAGAAGGTGGTTGGCCGTAAATTGGCTGCCCGTGTATTGAAAACATGGGTGGAAGACTTTGTGGATGAGGATACCGGTGAGGTTGTTTCTATTGAACGAACTGAGGTTATTATTGACAGGGAGACCATCCTTGAAAACGAACACATCGATGAAATTGTTGATGCAGATGTAAAAACAATCCTGTTACATAAGGAAGATCAGAACCTTCAGGATTTTGCAATTATTTACAATACATTGCAGAAAGATCCGTGTAATTCGGAAAAAGAAGCTGTGCTTCATATCTATCGTCAGTTACGTAATGCAGAACCACCGGATGAGGCGACTGCAAGAGATGTGATCGATAAACTGTTTTTCTCTGAAAAACGTTACGATCTGGGGGAAGTTGGACGTTATCGGATCAACAAAAAGTTGAACCTGAATATTGATATGGGAATTCAGGTATTGACCAAAGAAGATATTATTGAAATTATCAAATATTTGATCAAACTGGTTAACTCGAAAACTGATGTCGACGATATTGACCACCTGAGCAACCGTCGTGTCCGTACGGTAGGTGAGCAAATGTATGCACAGTTTGGTGTTGGTTTGGCCCGTATGGCCCGTACCATACGCGAACGAATGAATGTCCGCGATAACGAGGTCTTTACGCCAATTGATTTGATCAACTCAAAAACATTATCATCGGTAATTAATTCGTTCTTCGGGACGAATGCACTGTCCCAGTTTATGGACCAGACCAACCCGCTGGCTGAGATGACCCATAAACGCCGTATGTCGGCTTTGGGACCTGGTGGTTTATCACGCGAACGTGCCGGTTTCGAGGTACGCGACGTTCACTATACCCACTACGGACGTTTGTGCCCGATTGAAACACCTGAAGGGCCAAACATTGGTCTGATTTCATCGCTTTGTGTTTTTGCACAAGTTACCGAGTTGGGGTTCATTGCAACTCCTTACCGTAAGGTTGAAAACGGTATAGTTGATTTATCGCCGGAAGGGGTAGTTTACCTGACAGCAGAAGAAGAGGAAGGCAAAGTTATTGCACAGGCAAACGCCGTGATTGCTGAGGATGGTGTATTCATTAATCAGCGTGTGAAATCACGTCTGGATGGTGACTATCCGCTTGCTGAAAAAGAAGAAGTTCAGTTGATGGACGTGGGCCCGAATCAGATTGCTTCTGTAGCCGCATCCTTAATTACGTTCCTTGAACACGATGATGCTAACCGGGCCTTGATGGGATCGAACATGATGCGTCAGGCCGTGCCGTTATTGAGCCCTGAAGCCCCGATAGTGGGGACTGGTTTGGAAGGCCGTGCCGCTGTCGATTCACGTATACTCGCTATTGCTGAAGGCGAGGGCGTTATCGAATTTGTTGATGCCAACGAAATTGTGGTTCGTTACGATCGTACCGAAGAGGAGAAATTTGTAAGTTTCGATCCCGAAGTGGTTACCTACAAACTGGCAAAATATCAGAAAACAAACCAGGGGACTGTTCTCGACCTGAGGCCGATTGTGGAAAAAGGTGAGCGGGTAAAGAAAGGACAGGTACTTACAGAAGGATATGCTACCCAGGGAGGAGAATTGGCTCTGGGGCGAAACCTGAAAGTGGCGTTCATGCCATGGCAGGGATACAATTACGAGGATGCAATTGTGATTTCGGAACGTGTGGTACGTGAAGATGTTTTCACTTCGATCCATGTAGATGAATATTCTCTTGAAGTCCGGGATACCAAACGGGGGGTCGAAGAATTTACTTCAGACATTCCGAATGTTAGTGAAGAAGCTACCCGTAATCTTGACGAGAACGGTTTGATCAGGATTGGTGCCATAGTTAAGCCGGGAGATATTCTGATTGGTAAAATTACTCCAAAAGGGGAATCTGATCCTTCTCCTGAAGAAAAGCTTCTGCGTGCCATATTCGGAGACAAAGCCGGCGATGTGAAAGATGCTTCATTGAAAGCTTCACCATCACTGAATGGGACAATAATTGATAAAAAGCTTTTTTCCAGGGTTGTAAAAGATAAAAAAGGGAAACTTTCATCCAAACCATTGTTAGATCAAATCGATGAGGAATTTAACCGTATTGCTTCAGGATTGAGAGCAAAACTGGAAGATAAACTTTTCATCCTGGTAAATGGAAAAACAAGTCAGGGAGTAAAAGATTATTATGGTGGTGAAATTATTCCCAAGGGGGTGAAATTTACTTTGAAACAACTTCAGGAGGTGGATTTTCTGACAGTGGACCCACAAAAGTGGACTACTGATAGCGAAAAAAACGAAATGATTTTTAAACTCATCCTGAATTTTATTAATAAATATAAGGAACATGAAGCGATTGCCCGCCGGAAACGTTATAATGTGACTATCGGAGATGAGCTTCCTGCCGGTATTATCCAACTGGCAAAGGTATATGTTGCTAAAAAACGGAAACTTCAGATTGGTGATAAGATGGCAGGCCGGCACGGGAATAAAGGTATTGTATCACGAATTGTTCGGGACGAAGACATGCCTTTCCTGGCCGACGGGACACCGGTTGATATTGTTCTGAACCCGCTGGGCGTACCATCGCGTATGAACTTAGGACAGATTTATGAAACTGTTCTTGGCTGGGCCGGTAAAGAACTGGGACTTAATTTTGCAACCCCCATTTTCGATGGTGCTTCCCTGGAAGAAATTACTGAATATACAGATAAGGCAGGAGTCCCTCAATACGGACGTACCGCGCTCTACGATGGAGAAACCGGAGAACCATTTGACCAACCGGCAACTGTTGGCGTCATCTACATGATGAAACTGGGGCACATGGTTGAAGATAAAATGCACGCCCGTTCCATTGGTCCGTACTCACTGATTACCCAACAGCCATTGGGAGGTAAAGCCCAGTTTGGAGGTCAGCGTTTTGGTGAAATGGAAGTTTGGGCTCTCGAAGCATTTGGCGCTTCCCATATCCTGCAGGAAATTCTGACCGTGAAATCGGACGATGTACTGGGTAGGGCAAAAGCATACGAATCAATTGTGAAAGGCGAACCAATGCCACAAGCTGGTATCCCCGAATCGTTGAACGTACTGTTGCACGAACTGCGTGGGCTTGGGTTGAGCATCAACCTTGATTAATCATCTGAAACTTTGGTTTCTTTTTTATAATTTGAAAAAATAATATATCGATATATGGCATTCAGAAAAGACAACAAAGTTAAAAGTAGTTTTGCCAAGATTGGTATTAGTCTTGCTTCTCCAGAAGAGATACTGGAACGTTCTCACGGAGAAGTGCTAAAACCGGAAACAATTAATTACCGTACTTATAAACCCGAACGTGACGGTTTGTTTTGTGAGCGTATTTTCGGGCCGGTAAAAGATTACGAATGCCATTGCGGTAAATACAAACGTATCCGTTACAAAGGGATTGTTTGTGACCGTTGTGGCGTTGAAGTAACCGAGAAAAAAGTGCGTCGCGAACGTATGGGACATATTTCGCTGGTAGTGCCGGTTGCCCATATTTGGTACTTTAAATCTTTACCCAATAAAATCGGGTATTTACTGGGGCTGCCTACAAAAAAACTCGATGCTATTATTTACTATGAACGTTATGTTGTTGTTCATCCCGGTATTAAGGCCCAGGATGGTATTAAATACCTCGATTTCCTGACAGAAGAGGAATATCTGGATATTATTGATTCTCTTCCTAAGGAAAACCAGTATCTCGATGATGAAGACCCGAACAAATTCATCGCTAAGATGGGCGCTGAAGCATTGTATAGCCTTCTCGGGAGACTGGAATTGGATGAACTGTCGTACACATTGCGTCACAAGGCTAGCACCGAAACTTCACAGCAACGTAAAAACGAGGCATTGAAACGTCTTCAGGTTGTTGAATCGTTCCGTGCAAGCAAAAATGTAAACCGCCCGGAATGGATGATCGTGAAAGTAGTACCTGTAATACCTCCTGATTTACGCCCCTTGGTGCCGCTTGACGGGGGACGCTTTGCTACTTCCGACCTGAACGATTTGTACCGAAGGGTAATCATCCGTAACAACCGGTTGAAGCGACTGATTGAGATCAAAGCTCCTGAAGTGATCCTGCGTAACGAAAAACGTATGCTTCAGGAAGCGGTGGATTCATTATTCGATAACTCGAGAAAATCAAATGCAGTTAAAACGGAAAATAACCGTGCCCTGAAATCACTTTCAGACAGTTTGAAAGGAAAGCAAGGCCGTTTCCGCCAAAACTTGCTGGGTAAACGTGTTGACTATTCTGCTCGTTCGGTAATTGTGGTTGGTCCGAAATTGAGACTGCACGAATGCGGCCTTCCGAAAGATATGGCTGCAGAACTTTATAAACCCTTTGTAATCCGCAAACTGATTGAAAGGGGCATTGTAAAGACCGTAAAATCGGCTAAAAAAATCGTTGACCGTAAAGACCCTGTTGTCTGGGATATTCTTGAAAACGTATTAAAAGGGCACCCGGTTATGTTGAACCGGGCACCAACCCTGCACCGGTTGTCGATTCAGGCATTCCAGCCTGTGTTGATCGAAGGTAAGGCAATTCAGCTACATCCACTGGTATGTACCGGTTTTAATGCTGACTTCGATGGTGACCAAATGGCTGTTCATGTACCTCTTGGAAATGCAGCAATTCTGGAAGCACAGATTTTAATGCTGGCTTCGCATAACCTGCTGAACCCTGCAAACGGAGCTCCAATCACCGTCCCTTCGCAAGACATGGTATTAGGTCTTTACTACATCTCGAAACCGCGTGAAGGTGCAAAAGGAGAAGGGATGACCTTCTATTCTCCGGAAGAAGTGATTATTGCTTATAATGAAGGGGTCGTTGATTTACATACCATTATTAAGGTAAAGGTGATAGATGTTGATGAAAAAGGAGAGTCTTTCAAACACATCATCGAAACTACTGTTGGCCGTGTTATTTTCAACCAGCATGTACCAGCCAGGGCCGGTTACATCAATCAGCTACTAACTAAAAAGTCGCTTCGTACTATTATTTCCGATATTTTTAAACTGACAGGGAACGCCGAAACAGTTGACTTCCTCGATGCGATTAAAAACCTTGGTTACAAGATGGCATATCGCGGAGGATTATCATTCAATTTGAGTGATGTTGTAATCCCTGAAGATAAGAAAGAAATTGTAGATGATGGTTATAACGAAGTGGAAGAAGTGATGACGAACTACAATATGGGGTTCATTACTAACAACGAACGTTATAATCAGGTAATTGATATTTGGACACATGCCAATGCCAAACTGACTAGCTCGGTAATGAAAACACTGAGTACCGACCGTCAGGGGTTCAATTCGGTTTACATGATGCTTGACTCGGGAGCCCGTGGTTCGAAAGAACAAATTCGGCAGTTATGCGGTATGCGTGGACTGATGGCCAAACCACAGAAGTCTGGTTCAACCGGAGCGCAGATTATAGAAAACCCGATTCTTGCAAACTTTAAAGAAGGGTTATCAGTACTTGAGTACTTTATCTCGACCCACGGAGCCCGTAAAGGGTTGGCCGATACTGCTCTGAAAACAGC
>Ga0316593_10000092_pt1 | contig 11383 bp, 13 predicted proteins | sample S5NA_3_FD_204564 | JGI IMG/M metagenome (GOLD analysis project Ga0316593, IMG submission 204564) | Metatranscriptome of rhizosphere microbial communities from salt marsh grasses in Alabama, United States - S5-7_160517rA (Metagenome... | ecosystem: Host-associated > Plants > Roots > Rhizosphere ... | reverse complement strand
GCTGTCCGGCTGGCTGGCGTGTTGTGTACCGATACGTCTAGTCAGTTGGCGGCCCACCTGAATGGCTGGCAGCGTCCGTTCGAGTGGTGTGAGTGGGCTGTGCTGGATATGTTGGATCATTATAGGTCTGCTAATAGTGAGGGGCAGCCGGAGCCTGTGGCGAGGCCTACGGATGAGCGTAGGGCCCGGTTTACGTCTGGGCAGGTGGACGATATTTTGGCGCGTGTTCGTGCTAGTGGCGGGGTGTCTCGCGAGATTAATATTATGGGGTGAATAGTGTATGTCTGGTGAGATTGCTTCCGCATATGTGTCGTTGTATACGAAGATGCCTGGTTTGAAATCGGATGTTGGTAAACAGCTTTCTGGGGTGATGCCTGCGGAGGGTCAGCGTTCGGGTAGTCTTTTTGCTAAGGGCATGAAGTTGGCTCTTGGTGGCGCCGCAATGGTGGGTGCTATCAATGTTGCTAAGAAGGGCCTCAAGTCGATTTATGATGTGACTATTGGTGGCGGTATTGCTAGGGCGATGGCTATCGATGAGGCTCAGGCTAAACTTACTGGTTTGGGTCACACGTCGTCTGACACGTCTTCGATTATGAATTCGGCTATTGAGGCTGTGACTGGTACGTCGTATGCGTTGGGGGATGCGGCTTCTACGGCTGCGGCGTTGTCTGCTTCTGGTGTGAAGTCTGGCGGGCAGATGACGGATGTGTTGAAGACTGTCGCCGATGTGTCTTATATTTCTGGCAAGTCGTTTCAGGATACGGGCGCTATTTTCACCTCGGTTATGGCGCGCGGTAAGTTGCAGGGCGATGACATGTTGCAGCTTACGATGGCTGGTGTTCCTGTGCTGTCTTTGCTTGCCAGGCAGACGGGTAAAACGTCGGCCGAGGTGTCGCAGATGGTGTCGAAGGGGCAGATTGATTTTGCCACGTTTGCGGCCGCTATGAAGCTGGGGATGGGTGGTGCTGCGCAGGCGTCTGGTAAGACGTTTGAGGGCGCTATGAAGAATGTTAAGGGCGCTTTGGGCTATCTTGGTGCCACGGCTATGGCGCCGTTTCTTAACGGGTTGCGGCAGATTTTTGTTGCGTTGAATCCGGTTATCAAGTCTATCACGGATTCTGTGAAGCCCCTGTTTGCTGCCGTTGATGCTGGTATTCAGCGTATGATGCCGTCTATTTTGGCGTGGATTAATCGTATGCCTGCTATGATTGCGAGAATGAATACACAGATGCGCGCCAAGGTGGAGCAGTTGAAGGGCATTTTCGCGAGGCTGCATTTGCCTGTCCCTAAGGTGAATTTGGGTGCCATGTTTGCTGGCGGCACCGCAGTGTTTGGTATTGTTGCGGCCGGTGTCGGGAAGCTTGTTGCAGGGTTTGCCCCGTTGGCGGTTGCGTTGAAGAATCTGTTGCCGTCGTTTGGTGCTTTGAAGGGTGCCGCTGGCGGGCTTGGCGGCGTGTTTCGCGCCCTGGGTGGCCCTGTCGGTATTGTGATCGGCTTGTTTGCTGCCATGTTTGCTACGAACGCCCAGTTTCGTGCCGCTGTTATGCAGCTTGTTGGTGTGGTTGGTCAAGCCCTGGGGCAGATTATGGCGGCTATTCAGCCATTGTTTGGTTTGGTTGCGGGGCTGGTGGCACAGTTGGCGCCAGTGTTCGGCCAGATTATCGGTATGGTTGCCGGTTTGGCTGCCCAGATTGTGCCTTTGATTAGTATGCTTGTCGCCCGGCTGGTGCCTGTGATCACGCAGATTATTGGTGCGGTGACACAGGTTGCTGCAATGTTGTTGCCGGCGTTGATGCCGGTGCTTCAGGCTGTTGTTGCTGTGATACGGCAGGTTGTTGGTGTAATCATGCAGTTGGTGCCTGTTTTGATGCCTGTGATTCAACAGATTTTGGGTGCTGTCATGTCTGTGCTGCCGCCGATTATCGGCCTTATCCGGTCGCTGATACCAGTCATCATGTCGATTATGCGTGTGGTGATGCAGGTTGTTGGTGCCGTGCTACAGGTTGTGGCCCGCATTATTCCGGTTGTGATGCCGATTGTGACAGCTGTGATCGGGTTTGTTGCACGTATTCTTGGCGCTATTGTGTCTGCTGCAGCCCGGATTATTGGGACTGTCACCCGTGTCATCTCATGGGTTGTGAATCATTTAGTGTCTGGCGTGAGGTCTATGGGCACGGCCATCTTGAATGGCTGGAATCATATTAGAGCGTTTACGTCTGCGTTTATTAACGGTTTCAAGTCGGTGATTTCTGGTGGCGTGAACGCGGTTGTGGGGTTTTTTGCCCGGCTGGGTTCTTCTGTTGCTTCTCATGTGAGGTCTGGTTTTAACGCGGCTCGTGGTGCTGTTTCTTCTGCGATGAATGCTATCCGGAGTGTTGTGTCTTCGGTGGCGTCTGCTGTTGGCGGGTTTTTCGGGTCGATGGCGTCTCGTGTTCGTAGTGGTGCTGTGCGCGGGTTTAATGGTGCCCGGAGTGCGGCTTCTTCTGCTATGCATGCTATGGGCTCGGCTGTGTCTAGTGGTGTGCATGGTGTGCTGGGTTTTTTCCGGAATTTGCCTGGCAATATTCGGCGTGCGCTTGGTAATATGGGGTCCCTGTTGGTGTCTGCTGGCCGTGATGTGGTGTCTGGTTTAGGTAATGGTATCCGGAATGCTATGAGTGGCCTGTTGGATACGGTGCGTAATATGGGTTCTCAGGTTGCTAATGCGGCGAAGTCGGTGTTGGGTATTCATTCCCCGTCTAGGGTGTTTCGTGACCAGGTTGGCCGGCAGGTTGTTGCCGGTTTGGCTGAGGGTATTACTGGGAATGCTGGTTTGGCGTTGGATGCGATGTCGGGTGTGGCTGGCCGTCTTCCGGATGCGGTGGATGCCCGGTTTGGTGTGCGGTCGTCTGTGGGCTCGTTTACCCCGTATGGCAGGTATCAGCGTATGAATGATAAGAGTGTTGTGGTGAATGTGAATGGGCCTACTTATGGTGATCCTAACGAGTTTGCGAAGCGGATTGAGCGGCAGCAGCGTGACGCTTTGAACGCGTTGGCTTACGTGTGATTGGGGGTGTTGTGCATGTTTATTCCTGACCCGTCTGATCGTGCCGGTTTGACTGTTACCTGGTCTATGGATCCGCTGTTTGGTGGGGAGCGTGTGCTTCATTTGACGGATTATACGGGTGCGTCTCCTGTCATGTTGTTGAATGATTCGTTGCGCGGTTTGGGTGTTCCTGAGGTTGAGCATTTTTCTCAAACACATGTTGGGGTGCACGGCTCGGAGTGGCGCGGGTTTAATGTGAAGCCTCGCGAGGTGACGCTTCCTGTGCTGGTGTCGGGTGTTGACCCGGATCCGGATGGCGGGTTTCGTGACGGTTTTTTGAAGGCGTATGACGAGTTGTGGTCTGCGTTTCCTCCTGGCGAGGTGGGGGAGTTGTCGGTGAAGACTCCTGCCGGTGTTGAGCGTGTGCTAAGGTGTCGGTTTGATTCGGTGGATGACACGTTTACGGTTGATCCGGTTAATCGTGGCTATGCGCGTTATGTGCTTCATTTGACAGCTTATGACCCGTTTTGGTATGGGGATGAGCAAAAGTTTCGTTTCAGTAATGCGAAGTTGCAGGATTGGTTGGGTGGTGGCCCTGTCAATAAGAAGGGTACCGCTTTTCCGGTGGTGTTGACGCCTGGTGTTGGTTCGGGTTGGGATAACCTGTCGAATAAGGGTGATGTGCCTGCGTGGCCTGTGATTCGTGTTGAGGGGCCTTTGGAGTCGTGGTCTGTGCAGATTGATGGTTTGCGTGTGTCTTCGGACTATCCTGTCGAGGAGTTTGATTGGATTACTATTGATACGGATCCTCGGAAGCAGTCTGCGTTGTTGAACGGGTTTGAGGATGTGATGGATCGTTTGACCGAGTGGGAGTTTGCGCCTATCCCGCCGGGCGGTTCTAAGAGTGTTAATATTGAGATGGTTGGTTTGGGCGCCATTGTTGTGTCGGTGCAGTACAGGTTTTTGAGGGCTTGGTGAATAGTTTATGGCTGGTCTTGTCCCGCAGATAACATTGTTTACGCCAGATTATCGTCGTGTGGCGCCTATCAATTTTTTTGAGTCGCTCAAGTTGTCGTTGAAGTGGAATGGTTTGTCCACTTTGGAGTTGGTGGTGTCGGGTGATCATTCCAGGCTTGACGGGTTGACGAGGCCGGGTGCACGGCTGGTTGTTGATTATGGTGGTGGCCAGATTTTTTCTGGGCCTGTGCGTAAAGTGCATGGTGTTGGTCCTTGGCGGTCTTCGCTGGTGACTATCACGTGTGAGGATGATATTCGCCTGTTGTGGCGTATGTTGATGTGGCCTGTGAATTATTGCCCCGGTTTGGTGGGTTCGGAGTGGCGTGCGGACCGTGATTATGCCCATTATTCGGGTGCGGCGGAGTCGGTTGCTAAGCAGGTGTTGGGGGATAATGCGTGGCGGTTTCCGCCTGGTTTGTTTATGACCGATGATGAGCGTCGTGGACGCTATATTAAGGATTTTCAGGTGCGGTTTCACGTGTTTGCCGACAAGTTGTTGCCGGTGTTGTCGTGGGCTCGTATGACTGTCACGGTGAACCAGTTTGAGGATAAGGTGAATGATCAGCGGGGTTTAGTGTTTGATTGTGTGCCCGCGGTGACGCGTAGCCATGTGTTGACTGCCGAGTCTGGTTCGATTGTGTCGTGGGAGTATGTTCGTGACGCCCCGAAGGCTACTTCGGTGGTCGTGGGTGGCCGCGGCGAGGGCAGGGATCGGCTGTTTTGCGAGGATGTTGATTCGATGGCTGAGGGGGACTGGTTTGATCGTGTAGAGGTGTTTAAGGATGCCCGTAACACGGATTCGGAGAAGGTGTCTCTTTACGATGAGGCTGAGCGGGTGTTGTCCGAGTTGGGGGCCACGTCGGGGTTTAAGATCGAGTTGGCCGAGTCGGATGTGTTGCGTTTTGGGCCTGGCCGGCTGATGCCCGGGGATTTGATCTATGTGGATGTGGGTTCTGGGCCTATTGCGGAGATTGTTCGGCAGATTGATGTGGAGTGTGATTCGCCGGGTGACGGCTGGACTAAGGTGACACCGGTTGCGGGGGATTATGAGGATAATCCGTCGGCGTTGTTGGCTCGTCGTGTGGCTGGTTTGGCGGCTGGTGTGCGGGATTTGCAAAAATTCTAGAAAAGATTTGGGGGTTTGTTGTGGGTATTGTGTGCAAGGGTTTTGATGGTGTGTTGACCGAGTATGATTGGGCTCAAATGTCTGGTCTGATGGGTAACATGCCTTCGGTTAAGGGTCCTGACGATTTTCGTGTCGGTACTACGGTTCAGGGTGCCACAGTGTTGTGTGAGGTTCTGCCGGGGCAGGCTTGGGCTCACGGGGTGATGTGTACGTCTAATAGTGTTGAGACGGTGACGGGGCAGCTGCCGGGCCCTGGGGAGACCCGATACGACTATGTTGTCTTGTCGCGGGATTGGGAGCAGAATACGGCCAAGTTGGAGATTGTTCCTGGGGGGCGTGCGGAGCGTGCCCGTGATGTGTTGCGTGCCGAGCCTGGCGTGTACCATCAGCAGTTGTTGGCGACTTTGGTGGTGTCGTCTAACGGGTTGCAGCAGCAGCTGGATAGGCGTGCTGTGGCGGCTCGTGTGGCGTTTGGGGAGTCTGCTGCGTGTGATCCTACCCCTGTGGAGGGTGACCGGGTGATGGTTCCTTCGGGGGCTGTGTGGGCTAACCATGCGGGCGAGTGGATGTTGTTGTCTCCGCGTATTGAGACGGGTTCTAAGTCGATCATGTTTGGTGGTTCTGCTGTGTATGCTTACACGATCCCGTTCGAGCGGGCGTTTACTAGTCCGCCTGTTGTGGTGGCGTCTATGGCCACGGCGGCGGGGGGTACGCAGCAGATCGATGTGAAAGCCTACAATGTGACTGCCCAAAATTTTAGTTTGGCGTTTATTACGAATGATGGTTCGAAGCCGAATGATGTGCCTGCGGTGGCTAATTGGATTGCTGTCGGCGTGTGACTGTACAGGTGTTGTGGCGGATGGTGTGATGTTGGGGGGCTGTGGTGTCGTGGTTTACTCCTGCACTGGTGGCCTCTATTTGTACCGCGTTGGCCACGGTTTTGGGTTCTGTTCAGGCTGTCACATCCCGGTCTAGGAGGCGTTTACGCAGGCTGTCTGCGCAGGTGGATGCTTTGGAGGAGTATGCGTGGGGTGTGCGGCGTGAGGTGCGAAGGTTTAACGCCGGGCTTCCTGGTGATGTGGAGCCTATGCATCTTCCTGATTTGCCCGAGTTTTTGAAAGATACGGTTGATGGTGGAGGTGAGTAGGGTTGAGGGAGTTGGAGGAGGAGAAGCGGCAGCGCCGCAATTTTGAGAAGGCTTCACTACTACTGTTGTTTTTGTCGCTTGTGTTGTTGATGGTGGTTGCTGGGGGTGCTTTGCGGTATGGGTCTGTGGCTTCTCAGCGTGATTCGGAGCAGGCGAGGGCCCAGTCGAATGGTACGGCGGCTAAAGGTTTGGCTGCCCGTGTGAAGCGGGTGTGTGCTTCGGGTGGGCAGGAGTCGATGCGGCTTCACCAGTCTGGTTTGTGTGTGGATGCTGTGCGTACCGAGCAGAGTGTTCAGGGTGTGCCCGGTCCTGCCGGTGAGCGCGGCCCGCAAGGGCCCGCCGGTGCGAACGGCCGGGATGGTGTTAATGGTTCGGCTGGGCTGGTTGGCCCTGCTGGTCCGCAGGGTTCTCCTGGTTTGAATGGTGTGAAGGGTCCTGACGGGTTGCCTGGTGCGAATGGATCGGATGGCCATGATGGTGTTCCGGGCCGTGCCGGTGCTGATGGCGTGAATGGGGTTGACGGCGCTGATGGTCGGGATGGTTCGGCCGGTGAGCGCGGTGATGTGGGCCCTTCAGGTCCTGCCGGCCCGCAAGGTGCACAGGGGGAACGGGGTGAGCGTGGTCTCGCCGGTGCGAACGGATCCGATGGTAAAGATGGTAAGGATGGGCGCTCGGTGGTGTCTGTGTACTGTTCTGATGGTCGCCTGGTTGTGAAATATAGTGACGGTGTGGCTTCTACAATATCGGGCTCGGTGGCCTGCCAGGGTGTGAAACCGTCGCCTATAGTGACTATATCATCCCACAAATAGAAAGGAGTGGCTGTGATGGTAGTGTTTGGTGGTGGTGTGTGGTGAGGTTTATTCCTGCGGCGCACCATTCTTCCGGCTCGAATAGTCCGGTGAATAGGGTTGTGATTCATGCGACGTGCCCGGATGTGGGTTTTCCGTCCGCCTCACGTAAAGGGCGGGCGGTGTCCACGGCAAACTATTTTGCTTCCCCATCGTCGGGTGGTTCGGCGCATTATGTGTGCGATATTGGGGAGACGGTGCAGTGCTTGTCGGAGTCTACGATTGGGTGGCATGCCCCGCCGAATCCGCATAGTTTGGGTATAGAGATTTGCGCGGATGGGGGTTCGCATGCCTCGTTCCGGGTGCCGGGGCATGCTTACACTCGGGAGCAGTGGCTTGATCCTCGCGTGTGGCCTGCCGTAGAGAAGGCCGCCATCCTGTGTAGACATTTGTGTGACAAATATAACGTGCCTAAAAGGAAACTGTCGGCGAGTGATTTGAAGGCCGGGAAACGTGGTGTTTGCGGCCACGTGGATGTGACGGATGCGTGGCACCAGTCGGATCACGATGATCCGGGGCCGTGGTTTCCGTGGGACAGGTTTATGGCCGTCGTCTGCGGCGGCAGTGGAGATAGTGGGGAGTTAACTGTGGCTGATGTGAAAGCCTTGCATGATCAGATTAAACAATTGTCTGCTCAGCTTACCGGTTCGGTGAATAAGCTGCACCATGATGTTGGTGTGGTACAGGTACAGAATGGTGATTTGGGTAAACGTGTTGATGCCCTGTCGTGGGTGAAGAATCCTGTGACCGGAAAACTGTGGCGCACAAAAGACGCCCTGTGGAGTATCTGGTATTACGTGCTGGAGTGTCGCAGCCGCATCAGTAGGCTTGAGTCTGCTGTTAACGGTTTGAAAAAGTGATGGTGGTTTGTTGTGGGTAAACAGTTTTGGTTAGGTTTACTGGAGCGGGCGGCTAAGACTTTTGTGCAAACGTTTGTTGCGGTGTTGGGGGTGACGGCGGGTGTCACGTATACTGCGGAGTCGTTTCGCGGTTTGCCGTGGGAGTCTGCCCTGATAACAGCAACGGTGGCTGCGGTGTTGTCGGTTGCTACATCGTTTGGTAGCCCGTCGTTTGTGGCCGGCAAACCTAAAACCACGGTTGTGGATGCTGGGCTTGTTCCACCCGACGATGGGGGCTTGGTTGAGCCGCACTCGGTGGATGTGTCGGATCCTGGCATGATCGAGCCTGTAGACGATGCGGATGTTGCCGGCTATGTGCCGAAGCGTGCCGCCGAGTCTGAGGTTGGCACGGTAGAGCCGATCGAATGATAAGTGAATGTGTGTGTGCCCCAGCGGTGCTGCCACGATTGTGTGGTGGTGGCCGCTGGGGCACTATTTTTGTGTCTACAGGGGTTTTACAGGTTGTCGTCTAGTATGTCTTCGATCAGCTGGTCCAGGTGGAGGCAGGCGGAGATAGTATCGTTGGCCTGGTCTAGAACGTTCTGGCCGATAACATTTTTGTGGTTGTCGCGGTGGCAGATGATAGACCGCATGATATCGTCGGCCGCCGATTGTAGTAGTTTGGCCTGGTATGCGATTCCTGCCAGCCAATCTATGGCTTCCTGGCTTGCCCGTGTGTCGTCTGGAATGCCACGGGTGTTGCTGTTATTTGTGGGGTATCCTGCGCTGTCGCAGAACCATAGGATTTCGCTGCACTCGTCTAGCGTGTCCTGGTCGATAGCAAGATCGTCGAGGCTGACTTCTTTGACGGTAAGGTTCACGTTGTCGAGTGAGATTGGTACACGGTACTGGTTTTCGACACCGCCAACAATGTTTTCTAGCTGTTGCATGTTGGTGGGCTGTTGTTGGATGATTCGATGTACTACTGTTTTGAGGGCGGTGTAGGGGATATTGTGTGTGTTGTTCATGGTTTTATCCCATCCCTGTGCTGTCGTCGTTGTCGTCTTGGTAGTATCGACTGTTTGCGTATCCTGTGAGGGTGATGAGTGTTTGGTCTGCCCACTGTTTCACTGTCTGCCGGGTGACTCCGAGTCGTTGGGCGGCCGACGCATAGGTTTGGTCATACCCGTATACTTCACGGAATGCTGCCAACCTGGCTAAGTGTTTCCTCTGTTTGGATGGCTGGCAGGAGAGGGTGTAGTCGTCGATGGCTAGCTGCAAATCGATCATGGTGGCAATGTTGTTGCCGTGGTGTTGTGGCGCGGTTGGTGGGGGTGGCATGCCTGGCTCCACACTGGGTTTCCACGGGCCTCCGTTCCAGATCCATTGCGCGGCTTGAATGATGTCGGCGGTGGTGTAGGTCCGGTTCATGTGTCATCCCCTGAATAGGTTGTCGAGGTTGTCTGGGTTGCTGGTGTGGGTGGTGTCGAATCGTCCGACACAGTGACAGTAGTCGTACATGAGTTTGATAATGTGTTGGTGGTCTCCCAAATAGGTGTTTCCGCTGATGCTGTAGGTGGCTGTGCCGTCTTTGCTGATGGTGTATTTGGCGGTGATGGTTTCGGGTGTTTCGGTGTTGGTGATGATTGCTGTGGTGGTGGTGCCTACGGTTTGTAGCACTGTGGTTTGGGTTCCGTCGTCGAGGGTGGTTGTGACCATTGTGGTTTTCCTTAGATGCTTGTCTGGTTGTCGGCTAGATGAATAATATCGGTTAAAGGTTTCGGTTGGTCTAGGTGTTGTATGGTTTTGTTGGCTAAACGTTTGGCTACACGGTAACACATTTTGGTGTAGTGTTTGTTGTCTAGGTTGTGGTATTGTTCACGTACCGCAATGTAGAGTAGGGAGTCTTGGTACAGGTCGTCTGCACTGATTGCGGGGTAGTGTGTGGCTATTTTGGTGCATGCCTGGTTGAGTGTGCGTAGATGATGGTTTGTGGCCCACACCCACGATGCGGTGGTGGCCAGGTCTGCTTTTGTTGGTCGTCTGCTCATGGCACTATTTCATCTCGCTATCTGGTAGTTGTTTGGTGTTTTGTTGTGGATAGTGTAGCACACGAGTCCGGGGTGGCCGGTGGTGCCTGTGCGGTGCCGGTACCAGACGGATTCTCCTTCCATTGATGGGCATTGGATGAAGGTGCGTTGTCCTTGCTCGGAGATTTCTAGGTGGTGCCGGTGCCCGGCCATGAGGATGTGGGATGTGGTGCCGTTGTGGAATTCTTGGCCGCGCCACCATTCGTAGTGTTGGTTGTTGCGCCATTGGTGCCCGTGGGCGTGCAGGATTTGTGTGCCGGCCACATCAACGGTGGTGGTCATTTCGTCTCGGCTGGGGAAGTGGAAGTGAAGGTTGGGATATTGGTTGTTGAGCTGGTAGGCTTCTGCGATGGCCCGGCAGCAGTCCACATCGAAGGAGTCATCGTAGGTGGTGACGCCTTTACCGAAGCGCACGGCTTCACCGTGGTTGCCGGGGATGGATGTGATGGTGACGTTGGCGCAGTGGTCGAACATGTGGATGAGTTGCATCATGGCCATGCGGGTGAGCCTGATTTGTTCCGTCAGGGGTGTTTGGGTGCGCCAGGCGTTGTTGCCTCCTTGTGACACGTATCCTTCGATCATGTCGCCGAGGAATGCGATGTGGACGCGGCCGGGTTTTCCGGCTTGCTGCCAGTAGTGTTTAGCAGCGGTGAGGGATCGTAGGTAGTCGTCTGAGAAGTGAGAGGTTTCTCCTCCTGGGATGCCTTTGCCGATTTGGAAGTCTCCGGCCCCGATGACGAAGGCCGCATTGTTGTTGCTACCGGTAGTGTTTACCTGTTTTGGGGGTGTCCATTCGGCTAGCTTATCAACGAGTTCGTCGACCGGGTAGGGGTCGGTTGCGGGTTGGTGGTCGATGATTTTTTGTATGGATCGGCCGGTTGCTCCGTTGGGGAGTGTCCATTCGGAGATGCGTGTTCGTCGTACGGTGCCGTTGGCGAGGTTGTCGCAGATGGTGTCTGCTTCGTTGTTGTGTTGGGCGAGCTGGGTGAGTAGCCGGTCGATGTTGTCGATCATTGTTGATCATCCCCTTTCGTGTGGTCGAGTTTGCGACGGTGGTCTTTGATGACGGTTGCGGAGATGGGGTATCCTGCTTGGGTGAGTTGTTTTGCTAGCCACGAGGCGGGGATGGTTTTGTCGGCGAGCACGTCTGCGGCTTTGTTGCCGTATCGTTGGATCAATGTTTCAGTTTTGGTTGCCATGATATCCTAGCGGTTGTGTGGTGGGTTGCCATCCGGTGCGGCAGTCGCCGTCGTGTCCTGGTTTGCGGGTGCACCATGTGATGGTGCCGTCT
>Ga0316593_10000091_pt1 | contig 11384 bp, 8 predicted proteins | sample S5NA_3_FD_204564 | JGI IMG/M metagenome (GOLD analysis project Ga0316593, IMG submission 204564) | Metatranscriptome of rhizosphere microbial communities from salt marsh grasses in Alabama, United States - S5-7_160517rA (Metagenome... | ecosystem: Host-associated > Plants > Roots > Rhizosphere ... | reverse complement strand
GGAGCGGACCGAGCTGCTGCGGGTGGGAAATGAGATCTACCACGACGTCGCCGACGTCATGCTGGTGGTCAAGCCGCAGACCTACCGCCGCTGGCTGAGTCCAAAGGTCAAGACACGCAGTCCGAAACCGGCAGGTCGCCCCGGCACCGCCGAAGAGATCGTGGAGCTGATCCTGCGCATGGCGACCGAGAGTCTCTCCTGGGGCTACAAACGCATCGGATCGGGTGAAAATACAACGAAACGATGTTGGCCGGAGGAAATAATACCAATTCGACGTGATGTGCAACTTTTCAGGTTAAGCACGCACCAAACCGTCTAGCTCCAACGGCTCGCGGCCTTGTTGGATGTTGAGCCAGACGCCGAGGGTATGGGCCAGGATCTTGCGCGTGATTTGGTTGGTCAAATGCCATACATCGCGCGCCCGGGTTTTTGCTAATCCAAAGCGTTGCTCGAGTTGACTGATCACCGTTTCGATGCGCTTACGCAGCCGCCGTAACAGCCTTAACCACCAGCGGGGTCGGCGCTCGGTCATGTTCGTGCGCAGAGGCGTTTGCAGGTCAATACCCAGAGCCGCGCAATCGGCTTTAAATTGGGGACGGATATAACCCTTGTCACCCAACATCAGTCCCTCGATCGCCTGCAAGAGATCGTAAGCCGAATCGCGCTCATCAACGTTGGCCGCGGTGAGCGTAATGCCGGCCACCACTCCGCGCAGATCAATCAGCAGATTGGCTCTCAACCCGTAATAATGCTCGTCTTTGGCTGCGCAGTAACCGTAGTCGGCTTCGGCTTTCAAGACCTTGCTGCCTGGTGCTCGTGCTCGTTTGCACACGCTGATGGGGAACCCGTCGATAACGTGGCAGTCTGCGCTACGAGCTCCCAGGTCTGCTATCAATCGTTCTTGTAACAGCTGCTTCACCCGCCAGAGATTGGCCGCTTGCCGCACAAAGGTACTGCGGTTCCCCAAGCCGGGAAACCATGCCGCCCAGTGCCGCCGGAAGTATTCCCAAATCCCTTCGTCCCCCTCATGGCCGAGAAATTCACCCACGATTTCCATTGTGATTACTTCACTGTCACTCAGGCGGGGAGCAAACCCTCGGGTGCGCAACTTCACCCCGTTCGTCACCTCCCCAAACTCTTTTTCCACCCAACAAAACACTGTGATGATAAACTCGTCCATCGGCATGGCTATCCTCTCCAGGTCGGGATGTCATCTCTTCACTCCCAACCTACGACGATAGCTATGCCGCTTCAAGCCTCACCAGGAAAGTTGCACATCGCGTTATGCTCTTAAATTCTATCTCGATTTACCTTAATCTCTGCTTCCTTATGCAGACTTTGCACTAAGGAATCGAAACTCACTTGCCCGAAATCGCGGCGCAAGGCGTCCTGCAAGTTGTTGGCGTATTCCGCCTCAGCGGTTGTTGGATCGCCATCCATTACCGCATCAAGCGACAAAATAACGAAATCTCCAGAGGTGGTTAGCGTTCCGTCATATTGGCGCTGATTCTCATCGGGACGAGGCATGCGGAAAAGCGTGTTTCTGATTCCAGATTCTACCGCCGCAGATGTATCAGCTCTTTTGAGGGTACTTGGGGCGCTCCATTCAAGACCAAGCGACTTGGCAAGCTCTACCGGATCCTCACCAGCCCGCAAACGTGCAATCAAATCGCGTCCCACATCGACAACGCGTTCGCGCGCCCGCTCGTTTCGGATCGCGTCGATGATTTCTTCTCGAACGTCTGACAGGGGACGTTGCGCCGCGGGAAAATGCTCTTTCACTCGAAGCACAATGACGCGTTCACCATCGGTTTCGATGAGATCGCTATTGCCACCACCTTCCAAGACCTCTTGGCTAAAGGCAGCATCGATGACTTCTTGGTGACCGCTTATACTACCCTCCTTATCCCCGCCGCGATCGAAGGGGCCTGTTACTTTGATTGGTAACCCCAGCGTTTCGGCAGCCACTTGCAAACCATCGGGGTGTTCGAAAGCCAAATTTGCCAACTGTTCAGTTTGCTCAAAGAAGAGCGGCTCAGCCTGCTGTTGTTGATAGCGATGCAACACATCCGTGCGCACTTCCTCGAAAGGTTTCACCTTCTCCGGCTCAACTTCCGACAGTCTGATGATGTGAAAGCCATACGCTGACTGAACAGGATCGCTGATTTCCCCTACTTTCATCGAATAAACGGTATCCTCGAAGGCCTTATCCATCACCCCTCGACCAAAAAAGCCTAGATCGCCGCCCGATCCGCTAGAACCAGGATCATCGGAGGTTTCTTTGGCTAGCACTTCGAATTCCTCACCGTTTACCAGCCGACTGCGCAGTTCCTCCGCTCGCTTCCGAGCAGCGGCCACCTCCCCGGCATCAGCGCCTTTTGGAATCGACACCAAAATATGACTTGCCCGACGTTGCTCGGGCACAATATAACTTTGATGCTCCGCTCGATATAACTGCAGCAGTTCTTCATCAGATGCCGTCACGGTCTTTTCAATAGCCTCGCGAGAGAGCTCTAGGTACTCTATCTTCACCCGTTCAGGATTTCGATACTGAGGCAGGTGCTGCTGATAATAAGACTCTATATCCGACTGCGAAACATCAAACTCTTGACGGTAATCGTCAGCAGATAACTGTAGGGCGGCAAAGCGACGCTGCTGTTCAACAAGGCGCAACATATCGTCTCTATCTCGGTCAGTTACAATGACCGATTGGGTAATGCCAGCAGAAACCTGCTCCGTGGTTAACAAGCGGCGCAACTCTTGCTCGAAGCCAGCTGAGCTATATCCTTGAGCACGTAGCCAATTAACGTATAGATTTTCCGAGAAAGTGCCGTCCTCTCGAAAAACTGCTTGCTGTTGAACGCTTCGTGCAAGCTGCGCGTCAGAAATGCGCAAACCACTGCGATGAGCCGCTTGAATCAGTAATTCCCGTTCGATCAGTCGATCAAGTGCAGCCTGCTTAAACCGCCCCTCATCGAATAGTTTTTGATCCAAGCCACCGCCAAGTAATGCTTCCAAACGGGCTCTTTCCTGAGCATAGGCGCGCTGGAATTGCGGCACGCTTAGCTCTACCCCATTCACAGTGGCGACCGGTGCATCCGCATCGTTGCCCAGGTATTCCTGAATGCCCCAAAGGGCGAATGGCACACTAATCAGCAGAACGATTACCCATGCAATCCAGCCATGGGCGCGATCTCTTATACCCTGAAGCATAAATTTAATCTCTCATGGAAAATCAGCTTATCCCTGCGTTGATACCGCAAAAGATGCCCTCTGTTCCCAAGCAGCAATCGCCTAAAAAAATCCCAGGGTCGATAGGGCAAAAGTGCATATTCAAAACTAGCCCTCTACACCACCAATACGAGATCCAGGCCTCCCCCTAAATGCGGGAGGCCCAGCCGTCTCTTCCTACAAGCTGATTAACTTCGTAACTTAGATATGGCGGAGTGGACGGGACTCGAACCCGCGACCCCCGGCGTGACAGGCCGGTATTCTAACCAACTGAACTACCACTCCCGTGGCAACTGGTGGGTGCTGAGGGGTTTGAACCCCCGACCTTCGCCTTGTAAGGGCGACGCTCTCCCAGCTGAGCTAAGCACCCGGAAAGAAACAGGTCGCCTTCGGCGAGGCGCATCTATAAGTTAATTCACTACCTCCCTCAATGCCTTACCCGGCTTGAACACTGGCAATACCGACGCATTAATCTGTATCGTCTCCCCTGTACGTGGATTACGTCCACTTCGCGCTGCTCGCTCTCGCACTGTGAATGTGCCGAACCCTAACAAGGTCACCGACTCCCCGTCTTTAAGAGACTGCGCCACAACTTCAAACAGCGCATCAACGGCGCGCGCAGCAGCCGCTTTTGAAATATCCGCTTTCTCAGCCACTGCGTCAATAAGTTCAGACTTGTTCATGCCCTAACGTCCCCTCGACTTGCCGATATGCAAGCATCTGTGTACACCCTCCCTCTTGTCGATCCCTCTCGACAGCTTTAACCTGCCTTGCGGCTCAGCAGGGTGACCCGATACTATTCCATCAATCCCTTTTGGTCGCTTTCAAAGCCCCTGAAACTCAAGCTGTTATACCAACTGTGAAAAAGCCCTGTCAAGCTTCGATAGCCCAATTACCGAACCAAGACGAGTGATAGCGGCCTTGCGCCTCACTTCTAAGAAACTACTGGAAAAATGCCGTGAACAAAAAGCGTGACTCAGCGGCGTGGCACCTTCACTAAAACTAATGTGTCTGCGGGCCTACCCGGTCGCCCTCCCTTTCAGCAGCTGGGGCCGGCTCACCCTTAACCAAATCGGCAGGCGGCACCGCATCAGGAGCCGGCTTAGGGGCTGACGTTAACGCAATCTCTAATACTTCATCAATCCACCGAACCGGTCTAATATCAAGATTCTGCCTGATGTTGCTCGGAATTTCCGATAGTTCGCGCCGGTTCTCCTCGGGAATCAACACCACTTGAATTCCACCTCTCAAAGCTGCCAAAAGCTTCTCTTTAAGACCACCAATGGGTAGGACTTCTCCTCGCAGCGTGATCTCGCCGGTCATCGCCACCTCTGACCGCACCGGTATCCTCGTCAGCACGGATACCAACGCGGTGCACATACCAACGCCGGCGCTTGGGCCGTCTTTCGGTGTAGCGCCCTCTGGCACATGAATGTGGACATCGTGCTGCTGGTAGAAATCACCGTCAATTCCTAGCCTTTCCGTACGACTCCGGACCACCGTCATGGCTGCTTGGATGGATTCCTGCATGACATCCCCCAATTGTCCGGTGTGCAAGAGCTTACCTTTGCCGGGCATAATGGCGGCTTCAATTGTAAGAAGGTCACCGCCGACCTCAGTCCAAGCAAGTCCCGTGACATGGCCAATTCGGTTTTCCTCCTCCGCACGGCCATAGCGAAATCGCTTAACGCCGAGATACTTCTCTAGGTTACGCGGTGTTATATGGACACGCCTCTGTGCCGGCCGCAGGGTCTTCTCTTTCACCACCTTACGACTGATCTTGGCGATCTCACGATCCACGTTCCGGACGCCTGCTTCTCGAGTATAGAAACGAATTATGTCCCTGATGCAACTGTCGGAAATCGCCAGTTCGTCATCCATTAGACCGTTACTCTTAAGCTGCTTCGGTACAAGATAGCGCTTTGCAATATGAACTTTTTCATCCTCGGTATAACCGGAAAGTCGGATCACCTCCATCCTGTCTAGCAGAGGGGCGGGAATGTTTAACGTGTTCGCCGTAGCGACGAACATAACCTCGGAAAGATCGTAATCCACTTCCAAATAATGATCATTGAAAGTATGGTTCTGCTCTGGATCCAGGACCTCCAGTAGCGCCGAGGATGGATCGCCTCGAAAATCCATGGACATTTTATCCACTTCATCGAGTAGAAACAGAGGATTGCGTACCCCTGCTTTAGCCATATTTTGTACGATTTTTCCGGGCAGTGCTCCGATATAGGTGCGCCGGTGACCCCGAATTTCGGCCTCATCCCTCACCCCACCTAATGACATTCGAATAAACTCACGCCCTGTGGCCCGCGCCACAGAGCGACCAAGCGAGGTCTTACCTACGCCCGGCGGACCAACCAAGCACAAGATAGGTCCTTTGAGTTTTCTAACTCTTTGTTGAACTGCAAGATATTCCAGTATTCTCTCTTTTACTCTCTCCAACCCATAATGATCAGCCTCAAGTACGTCCTCCGCTTTGCGCAAATCATGGCCGATCTTTGTACGTTTCTTCCATGGAACACTGATAAGCCAATCGATATAGTTTCTTACGACGGTTGCTTCGGCAGCCATTGGCGACATCAATTTCAGCTTATTCAGCTCGGCAACGGCCTTTACCTTTGCCTCCTTTGACATCCCCGCACGTTCAATCTTCCGCGCTAGCTCCTCAACTTCATTGGGCGAATCCTCCATATCTCCCAACTCTTTCTGAATAGCTTTGATTTGCTCATTCAGATAATACTCGCGCTGACTTTTTTCCATTTGGCGCTTAACGCGGCCGCGAATTCGCTTCTCTACCTGCAAAAGGTCAATTTCTTCTTCTATTCTTACAATTAGGTGCTCCAAACGCTGCCGCACTTCGCTGATTTCAAGAATTTTCTGCTTTTGATCAAGCTTGATAGATAAATGAGCCGCGATGGTGTCCGCTAGACGCCCTGGATCCTCAATACTGGTAAGTGAGGCGAGTACTTCCGGAGGCACTTTCTTGTTCAGCTTCACGTATTGCTCGAACTGTTCTAATAAGGAACGTGAAAGCACCTCAATCTCTCTTGGATCTCCAAGATTTGGCTCCGCAATGTTGACTTCAGCAGCGAAGTAACCAGCACTTTCCACGAAGTGAGATACCTCCGCCCTTTGCGCGCCCTCGACTAGCACCTTTACCGTACCGTCAGGAAGCTTAAGCATTTGCAGTATGCTAGAAACCGTACCTATCCTGTAAATATCATCGGCTTCGGGTTGATCTTGCGCTGCATCTTTCTGCGCCACGAGCAAAATTCTTTTGTCGCTTTCCATCGATCGCTCAAGAGCTCGAATGGATTTATCGCGCCCCACAAAAAGTGGGATCACCATATGCGGGTAGACGACAACGTCCCGCAATGGAAGCACAGGAATTACTAGCTTTGTGTCCTGCATGGCAATAACGCTGCTCATTATCTATCGGTTAACCTCTGCGCCTTATAGCCTGATGATTACAGAAAGACGCATACCCATTAGTTGCTGTGGCGGTCGTGGCAAATATTAACCAAGTATCAACTATTCTCTGGCTAATACTCCGAGCCATCAAAAAACACTAGACTAGGCCATACTATAGTCAAAGGGACTTTCCAAGCGTCTACACAACTTCACCGCGTTGAGTTTGGTAGCGAGCCTGTACCGCAGCTGCTGCTTACCCGAGGGCAAAGAAAAGGTACCTTACTGCGCTGCCCCAAGAAGCCAATGTCGGACGTTCCGCTGTCAAATTGAAGTACTAGACTTTTGACTAGAGTTGCTTAGAAACTTAGCCACAATATCCTGGCGCTTAACCCCACTATTTAGCCGAACAGTAGGAAATCATTCCGATAACCCTAACCTCGACTCATTAGATTAGGGCAGAAATACCGCCAGAGGCGCGGCTCTATCACACCAAGTTCCTAATCTGAAGCCACGCGCTGCCGTTTGTCACCTTCATACAAGATAAGGGGCTCTGTTTCACCTTTGACGAGAGCCTCATCGATAACAACTTTTCGAACGCGTTCCATTGACGGAATGTCATACATTGTGTCCAGCAGAACGTGCTCAAGAATTGAGCGCAAACCGCGGGCACCCGTCTTGCGTTCCATCGCCTTCCGCGCGACGGCACGAAGTGCATCTTCTCGAAACTCGAGCTCAGAACCTTCCATTTCAAACAGTCGTTTGTATTGCTTAGTTAAAGCATTCTTTGGCTCGGTAAGGATCCTAAGTAGCTGATCCTCCTCCAGTTCATCAAGAGTAGCGATAACGGGCAGACGGCCAACGAACTCTGGAATAAGGCCGTAGCGAATGAGATCCTCGGGCTCGACTTCCGAAAGTATTTCACCCACTCTTTTTTGTTCGGCTTTGCTCTTGACCTCAGCTCCGAAACCGATGCCACCGTGGCGCGATATCCTACGTTCAATGATCTTCGCAAGACCGTCAAAAGCCCCACCACAGATAAACAAAATGTTGGCGGTATTGACTTGCAGGAATTCCTGTTGAGGGTGCTTACGCCCCCCCTGCGGCGGTACTGAAGCGATAGTACCTTCAATCAGCTTCAGTAGCGCCTGCTGAACACCCTCGCCGGAAACGTCTCTAGTAATCGAGGGGTTCTCCGATTTTCGCGAGATTTTGTCGATCTCATCAATATAAACGATCCCAGTTTGCGCCTTTTCAACATCGTAATCGCACTTCTGTAACAGCTTTTGAATGATGTTTTCAACGTCCTCACCGACATATCCTGCCTCAGTCAACGTCGTAGCATCTGCAATCGTGAACGGAACGTTCAGCAAGCGCGCCAAAGTTTCGGCAAGCAAAGTCTTGCCGCAGCCCGTTGGTCCGATGAGTAGCACGTTGCTCTTGGATAGCTCTACCTCATCGACCTTCAGCCCTAGCTCGAGTCGTTTGTAATGATTGTAGACCGCTACAGACAATATTTTCTTTGCGTGCGACTGCCCAACAACATAGTCATCCAGAATCTTACTAATCTCGCGAGGCGTCGGGAGCTTACTTCTCGTCGCTGAACCTGACTTTTCCTGTATCTCTTCGCGGATTATGTCATTGCATAGATCCACGCATTCGTCGCAGATAAACACCGACGGGCCGGCGATAAGCTTGCGCACCTCATGCTGACTCTTACCGCAGAAAGAGCAGTAAAGCAGCCTGTCACCGTCACCATTCTTACCCTGTTTATCGCTACTCATGGACCTACCTCATTACACAAGCCTGTGTACAGCCGTAGCACAGAAATACTGTCTTTACCGCCGCACCGTTGACGCGGCCTCCCGTCTCTCGAGAACCCTATCGATCAAACCATACTCCACGGCTTCTTCAGCACCAAGAAAGCGGTCCCGATCCGTGTCTTGTTGGATCCGCTCCAGCGGCTGTCCCGTATGCCGGGAGAAGATGTCATTCAGGCGTTCTCGTATGCGCAGAATTTCCTTTGCATGAATATCGATATCGGAAGCCTGTCCCTGGAAGCCTCCTAATGGCTGGTGAATCATAATCCTGGAGTGAGGCAGGCAGTATCTCTTACCGGCGGCCCCACCCGCTAGCAACAAAGCACCCATGCTCGCAGCTTGACCGACGCACATTGTGCTTATATCCGGCTTGATATACTGCATCGTGTCATATATCGCGAGCCCTGCACTCACAGAGCCGCCCGGGGAATTGATGTAGAGATGGATGTCCTTGTCGGGGTTTTCAGATTCCAAGAACAATAACTGTGCAACGACAAGATTTGCACCATGGTCCTCCACTGGACCAACCAAAAAAATAACTCGTTCCTTGAGAAGGCGCGAATAAATGTCATAAGCTCGCTCGCCCCGCGGAGACTGTTCAATCACCATGGGGACCAAGTTAAGACCCCAGGCGTTCAAACCCACCTCATTTTCTCGATTATCGGTCATGCCTTTTGCAACCTTTAAGCCTCCTCCAGGACGTACCGCCCGTGGAGTCAGCCAATCTTATCCCTCTGATTTACCGAAAATCCGGCAAGACACTGTCCTAGAGTGACGTAACTCAATCTACCTATTGACTGTTTCAGTATCAACAGTCATGTTGGCTGCTCAGTAGTCTGCTCCCGATTCAACAACTCGTCAAACGATGTGTTGACATCTGTGACTTTCGCACGCTCTAGTACCCAGTCAATCACTTGCTCCTCTAACAGGCCAGCTTCAATGTCGGCCAAGCGTTCAGGCTGGGCATAATACCATTGCACAACCTGTTCCGGACTCTCGAACGCCTGAGCCATAGTCTCCACCCTGTCACGAATTCTCCCTGGATCTACCCGAATGTCGTTCTTATTGACCACTTCCGCCAACAAGAGTCCTATTGTCACGCGGCGCTTAGCCTGTTCTCCGAGCGCTGCTTCGTCCGTCGGAAATCGCCCCGGATCAAGCCCCAAGCGAGCCAATGCCTCTTCACGATTTCTTGTCATCCTTTTTTTTTTTTTCCACATCGACCAAAACCTTAGGCACCTCGACTCGATTAACCTCTAATAGAGCGTCCACAACCCGCTGCTTTGTCTCTGTAGCGATGGCCTGGCTAAGCTCACGCTCTAGATTTTCCTGTACCGCTGCCCTCAAGCCTTGGACACCACCTTCCTCGATACCCAACTGAGAGGCCAAGTCGTCATCGAGTTCCGGGATGGTAGCCGTTTCGACTGCTCGCACGTGGACCTTCCACTCTGCGGATTTTCCTGCCACTTCCTTAAGGGAGTAATTCGCTGGATAGGTAACCTGGATAGTCCGTTCCGTTCCTGGAGTGACGCCAGCAAGACCCTCCTGTAAATCTTTGAACCTCTGATGGCCACCCAGTTCCATTTTAACGCCTTCGCCTTTATCTACCGCCTCGGGAACCCCGTTAAGCCTTGCTTCGTAATCTATAGTGATACGATCTCCAATCCCGGCCGGCTGCTCAGTGGTGGTCCAAACCTTCCGCTGATGACGCAATTTCTCCAAGGTCCGGTCAACATCGGCCTCCGTTACCTCCGCGACAGGTCGATCGACTTTCAAGTCATCAACTGCCGCTAAAGTGATCTCAGGATATACTTCAAAAACAGCGGTATACGAGAGCCCTTCACCGGGATTGTCTTTGATGGGGTCAATGATCGGTGCACCGGCAAGTCTGAGCTTCTCACGCACCAACGCACTCTCAAAGGTGGTTCGAATCATGTCGCCTACCACCTCATTGCGTACCCGACGTCCATATTGGTGAGCAATCACCTTCAGCGGCGCCTTACCCGGGCGGAATCCAGGCAAACGCACTGTGCGCGTAAGCGACTGTAGCCGGCTTCTCACTTCGTCGGCAACTTGCTCCTCAGGAATGTCTACTTTCATTAGCCGCTCGACGGTGTCCGTATGCTCAACAGTAACTTGCATTGCTTACCTCAATCGGGAGTCATCAGCTGTAATACCGCCGCACGAAGTGGAATCACTTCACCAAGGCTTGCGCGATACCGCGCAATGCAGCCGAGCCAAGCGCATTAACTTTCAAATCAACTTCTTACAAGCTGTTTTAAAAATGTCGCGAGGGCCGCCAGAGCAAGGCGCACGGCAGCAAGAAAGCGCAGTGTACAAGGGAGTACAGGAGCACTTCGAGCTGCCGCGCAACACAGCTATGGCAAGTGCAGTAGTTTTTAAAACAGCTTCTTAAGTATATTACAAATATGGGCTACAAGCCGGGCTCATGACAACGATCAGCCCGTTTGTTGGGCGGACCTAACGGTAGACAAATCAAAGCATTATGGAGAAATCCGGCAATGTTAAAGAACTGGCTCGCGCCCCGCCTGCTACCGTGAATCCAACGTAACGGCCCATGGACCACAAAACGTGGTGCGAAAGGAGAGACTCGAACTCTCACGGGTTTCCCCACTGGCACCTAAAACCAGCGCGTCTGCCAATTCCGCCACTTTCGCAAGCAAGCAGGAATTATATCAGGCTCTTGAGCAGCCAGACCAATCCTGGGCTCGACACCGAGCTCTCGCGTATCAGTACCGCTTGCGCTGGGAACACTTACGGGCCGCGGCGGTGAACATCAGCGGGGCTGAAAAAGACTTGGGCGGGGCGAACAATCATGCGCCGCCAAGGCGGCGCGTGATTGAATTGGTGGGCCGTCTAGGGCTCGAACCTAGGACCCGCTGATTAAGAGTCAGC
>Ga0316593_10000087_pt1 | contig 11479 bp, 9 predicted proteins | sample S5NA_3_FD_204564 | JGI IMG/M metagenome (GOLD analysis project Ga0316593, IMG submission 204564) | Metatranscriptome of rhizosphere microbial communities from salt marsh grasses in Alabama, United States - S5-7_160517rA (Metagenome... | ecosystem: Host-associated > Plants > Roots > Rhizosphere ... | reverse complement strand
CGCGAATGGGAGCGCTACGCGATGATCAAGGCGCGGGTCGTCGCCGGACCGCCCGATGCCGCCGATGAGCTGATGGCGATGCTGCGCCCTTTTGTGTACCGCCGTTATCTCGATTACGGCGCGCTCGAGTCCCTGCGCGCGCTCAAGGCGATGATCGATCGCGAGCTGCGCCGCAAGGGCCTTGCCGACAACATCAAGCTCGGCCCCGGCGGCATCCGCGAGGTCGAGTTCATCGGTCAGGCGTTCCAGCTGATCCGCGGCGGCCGCGATCCAGATCTTCAGCAACGGCCGATTCAGAGCGTGCTCCGAGAGCTGGCGCGTAAGGGACACCTGCCGAGCGAAGCCGTCGACGAGCTGGTCAATGCCTATCGTTATCTGCGCCGGGTCGAGAACCGCATCCAGGCCTGGCAGGACCGCCAGACCCATCTGCTGCCCGAGCGCCCCGAGGATCAGGTCCGGCTTGCCCGAACGATGGACTGTGCGGATTGGGATACCTTCTCCGTGCAGCTGGACCGACATCGGGCCCGCGTACAAGCCCACTTCGACGGCATCTTCGGAGACCCGGAGCCCGAGCGCGACGCTCTCGCCCCCATCGCGAGCCTCTGGGATCAGCGCCGTGACCCCGATGAGATGCGCGCTGCTCTTGAAAGTGCCGGCTTCAGCGATGCCGACGGCGCGCTGACCCGCCTCGAGCAGTTTCGCGATACCGTCGCCCGCAAAGGCCTGAGCACCCGGGCGGGCGAGCGCCTTGGTCAGCTGATGCCGCGACTACTGACCCTGATCACCGCCAGCGAGGCCCCCGATTCTGCGCTGCAACGCGTGCTTCGGGTGCTTGAGGCCGTCGTCGGCCGCACGGCCTACCTCGACCTGCTCGTGGAGCAAGAGGAAGTCCTCAATCAGCTGGTAGGGCTATCCGTCAAGAGCCCCTGGTTCGCCGCCCAGACTGCCCGCCACCCGCTGCTGCTCGACGAGCTCATCGACTCGCGTCGGCTTTATGCGCCGCAGCGACGGCAGGACCTGGAGGCCGAGCTCGCCGCCCTACTCGACCCGGTCCCGCAGGATGATCTGGAGCAGCAGATGGAGCGGCTGCGCCAGTTCGCACAAGGCAACATACTTCGGGTCGCCGCCGCGGACTTGACCGGCGCTATCCGACTCATGGTGGTCAGCGACTACCTCACCGAGATCGCCGAGGTCAGCACCGCGCGGACCCTCGCCATCGCCTGGCGCGACCTGGCCAGCCGCCATGGCGTGCCGCCCGGACGAGACTCGATCAACAGCGGCTTTTTGATCCTGGGCTATGGCAAGCTCGGCGGCATCGAGCTCGGCTACAACTCCGATCTGGACCTGGTCTTTCTCTACGACGAGCAGGCTGCCGGCGCAATGACCGATGGCCCGCGGCCGGTCTCAGTGGAGCAATTCTATGTCCGGCTCGGCCAACGCATCCTACACATCATGAGCACGCCAACCTATTCCGGCGTCCTCTACGAAGTCGACATGCGGCTGCGCCCGGACGGCAAAAAGGGCATGATCGCCCGCTCGTTGGCCTCGTTCGCCGACTATCAGGCCAACGACGCCTGGACCTGGGAGCACCAGGCCCTGGTCCGCGCCCGCCCCGTGGCCGGCGATGCGGCGCTCGGGGCACGCTTCGACCAGGTCCGCGAGCGCATTCTGCGCCGGAAGCGCGACCCGAGTATCCTGCGCACCGAGGTCCGCGCGATGCGCGAGAAGATGCGCACCTCCCTCGACAAGAGCAATGACGCGCGATTCGACCTGAAACAAGGCCGCGGCGGTATTGCGGATATCGAGTTTATGGTTCAATACTCGGTGCTTCGCTGGGCGCATCAGTGCCCGGAGCTGACCGACTGGACCGACAATATCAGGCTCATCGCCACACTGCATCGCCTGGAGCTGTTACCGGGGTCAGCGGCCCGGCTCCTGGAAGACGCCTATAAGGCGCTGCGCGGCCTTTACCATCGCAATGCGCTGCAAGATGCGCCGGGCTTGGTGGAGGCGACGCAGCTCACCGGAGAGCGCGACCAAGTGGCCAGGCTCTGGAGCCAGCTAGTCGAGTCCGACGACTGATCAGATCCGAGTGCGATAGTGCCATTCGTCAAGAAAGGTGCTCGCCGCGACCGCCCGACTCAGCCGATCGGTCTATTCCTATCCAAACGCAGTGCCCCCTAGTCGGGGGCGCAGATCGAGGAGTATGCCCCTATGACCATGGCAGACCGTGATGGTCTCATCTGGCACAACGGCCAGACGGTACCTTGGCGTGAAACCCAAACCCATGTCCTGACCCATACGCTGCACTATGGTATGGGCGTGTTCGAAGGAGTTCGCGCCTACGAGACCGATGGTGGCACGGCGATCTTCCGCCTCCAGGACCATACCGACCGGCTGTTCAACTCCGCGCACATTCTGGGCATGAAGCCACGATTTGACCGTGACGAGCTCAATGAGGCCCAATGCTTGGCCGTGCGGGCGAACAACCTGGCATCCGCCTACATACGCCCGATGTTTTATTACGGCGCCGAGGGCATGGGACTACGCGCGGACAACCTCAGTGTCCACTGTCTGGTCGCCGCCTGGGAATGGGGCAGTTATCTTGGCGAAGAGAACATGACCAAGGGGATACGCATCCGGGTCTCCTCGTTCACTCGGCACCACGTTAACGTGACCATGTGCCGCGCCAAGGCCAACGGCAACTATATGAACTCCATGCTGGCCTTGCAGGAGGCCCTACGCGACGGCTACGACGAGGCGCTGATGCTCGACGCCCAGGGCTATGTCATGGAGGGAAGCGGCGAGAACATCTTCATTGTCCGGGACGGCGTGCTGTATACACCGGATCTCACTTCGGCCCTGGATGGCATCACCCGACGCACCATCATGACGCTGGCCGGGGAGATCGGTGTCGATGTCGTCGAAAAGCGCATCACCCGTGATGAGGTCTACATCGCGGACGAGGCATTCTTTACCGGCACCGCGGCCGAGGTCACACCCATCCGCGAAGTCGATGGCCGACGTATTGGGCAAGGCGCCCGCGGCCCCATCACCGAACGCCTGCAATCCCTCTACTTCGACTGCGTCCATGGGCGTCACGAGGCCCATCTCGACTGGCTGACGCTGATCTGAGAACGCCTTGGCCGAACGATAAAGTATCGCACCTTACTGGCGCTCGCCCGTACGGCATAGCTCCCACGGGGATCAATCGACCTTCAATCCATCAAGAGACCATCATGCCGACCACAACCTTTCAATCGGCGACCGAGAAGACGGCGCCCCCGCAGATCATTGATGTCAAGTCAGCGGACCTTCCCTTGTCCTGCCCACGCCCCGGCGATGAGCTTTGGAACATGCATCCACGGGTTTATCTGCCGATCGAGCAAGCCCCCGACCACGAAGCCGTCTGCCCGTACTGCGGGGCTCATTATCGACTGACAACCTAGTTGGACAGATCGCGCTACGCGCACAAGCCGAAAGGAGAAGTCTAGGTGGTCGAAATCAGCGGGCTTCTATCGCTGATACTCGACCGGCACCAACGCCGCGTTAAGCACTTGCCTCCGTCATACCAAAATAATTAACCAGCCTTGACATAGCAGTAGTCAGGCTAAAATAATAGAGACGATATGCAGGTGGATGAAAGGCCTATCGATGGGCGTCATCCGCCAACCACGGATGGTGTGGCGAAGCCCGAAAGCACGCGGACATTGGCCTTCGCTGGCCGCAGCTGGTGTGCATTGTGGACGGACCCCGATGCGGTATCCGCAATCGCAAATGATTCGCCCGAGTCCTTTGAACCTAACCTAGACCGGAGGATTTCCTTGGAAATTCAAACACTCAGCGTCGATGAGCTAAAAGCGCAGCTTGAACAGATCGAGCAAAGCAAAGCAAATATCGAGCGCGCCCTTGTACAGCGCTGGCAAGAGCAGAAAGGCGATCTCGCACAGCAGATTCGCCAGATGATCGACGAGCATGGCTATGACCACGAAGAGATCATGGGATTGGTTGTGGGCCGTCGTCGTCGCGGCGGTGCAGCGAAAAAGACTGGGCAGGGATATTTGCGCTACGTTGATCCAGAGAACCCCGAGAACGTCTACACGCGTGGCGTTCTGCCCCGCTGGATGAAGGACAGGATGACGAGCAACGGCTACGATCCGAGCGTCAAAGCCGACCGGGAGGCATTCAAGGCCAAGTTTCTGCGAGCGGAGAGAGATTAACGGCGAGCGCCGCGGGGGGCGGTACAGTCGATCCCAATCCGGCTGCAGACGTCGGACTTAGAATCAAACGACCATCCTCCCGAAGTAGCCGGATCATCCGACCAACGATCCGGCGCGACCGTAAGCCTTGGCCGGTGCTCGCAACAAAACCGTTTGCTTGGGATGGCTCCACCGACAGTGACGTAGGACCCGGGGCAACGCACGGCATTAATGCGGCCGGCTTCGATACCGACGCTCAGGTCGATAGAACATCATTCAAGCGATCGTAAAGGATATCGACCAGCAGAGGATGTTCTCCAACCAGGGGCGTTTGCGTAATGCGCAGCCCAGGCGCACGCTGCTGCACGTCGGCGCAGATGTCGGAGATATCCCCTCCAACGCCGGCGTGCCGCCCAGGGGAAAGAAACAACATCGCCAGCACGACATCCCGCGAGCGTGACTCGTGCTGTGCAAGGTCGAGCAGCACCTCCTCCAGCAAGGGGCCGCTGAACGCGTACTCAGGCCCCGGACGTCGTTCCATCGCCGCCTCGAGTATCTGGCACGTTCCGCGCAGCCGCGACCGCATCTCCGACGCAATCGCATTCCTGACGGCCGTTACCCCAGGCAACGGAGAGCCGTGATCGACGAGCACCACCAAAGGTGCATCCAGCTTCCCGTCCTCCACGACTCGAGTAACGTGCTCGGTCAATATGGTGACCAGCCTCGACTCGCCCTCCGGCTGCTTCCACAGCACATCGGCGACACGGACCAACAACTTTTGCTCGACTGCCTCCAAGTACGAGAAGCGGTGATTCAGCGCGTCGACTTGCTCCGGAATATACGCGGTTAAAGCGCGACTCGGGCCGAAAAACAGCGGAAGGACGATGAAGTCCCGCGAGCCCTGCTGGATGCGCTCTGTCATGAACGGAACAAAAGTGACCGCCGACTCACCTCCGAGGTCGCGGGCCCGAATCCGATCAGAATGCAGTAACGACACGGGATTTACGGACATCCCGCAGCGCGCGCTCAGCGCCGCCGCTATGCGCCTTAGGCTAAGCGTCGAGGCTGGACGTCGCGAACCGTTGTCGACCAAAAGGATGGTGGGCATTTATCTACCGTGCGCTTAGCAGCCGAGAAGGCTGCTCGATCAGCCGCTGACGCGGGCCCGGCAGGATGCGCCTGTAGCCGGCGCCGATGCTCAGACCGCCTACCGACTATCGGTCCAAAATCCTAGCCGCCCCGCTTCCTGACGAGCACGTGGGGCGTCTCGGGAGGTTAACCAAGGTGCGCTGGGATTCGCCAAGGTCATCAGTCTACTCGCCAAGGCAGCGGGGCACGTGTCGCTCGTCTGTTGCCAGGGCGACGGTCCTGTCTGAATCTATCCGTCGACGCAAAAGAGCGGCTCAGAGCGCGGTCCCAGACGGAGGGCAAGCTCTTCGAGGCGCTGCGGCGTGCCGATGTCCATCCACTCTCCGTGGTGCTGGGTGCCGCCGACCTTACCCATATCCATCGCGTTATGCAGCAAAGGGGCCAATGGGAACTTTCCAGGTTGACATGCGGCGAACAACTCCGGGCGATAGATACCGATGCCGGCAAAGGTCAGCCTTTCCCGACCGTCTCGACGGACGCGACCGTCGATCAGCGCAAAGTCCCCCCGCGGGTGATGCCGAGGGTTGTTGACCAACACGAGCTGGGCCAAGTCATCTGCCGCGATGCTCAACGCGCTGTAATCCAAATCACACCAGATGTCACTATTCGTCACCAGAAATGGTCCACTGCCGAGAAGCGGCAATGCGTGAAAGATGCCACCGCCGGTCTCCAGCGCCTTGCCTTCCGGCGAGTAGCGAATGCTTACTCCATAGGCGCGGCCATCGCCAAGGCTGGCTTCGATCTGCTCGCCCAGATGCGCATGATTGATGACGAGCTCACGAAACCCGGCCGCACGCAGCCGCCGGATCTGGTGACCAATCAGGGTATCGCCCCCGACGCGGAGCAGCGGCTTCGGGGTTCGATCGGTCAGTGGACGCATCCGCTCACCGCGCCCAGCACCCAGTATCATCGCTTTCAATCGAGGAGCTCCTTCGGTGGCAGTGCCACCTCATATCGTGCGGGGACGCACCGTGGATTCCAATTTGGCTGAAACCAAAAGGCTGGCGATGACGAAGCCTAGAAACAGGTAGAAACCGACGAGCAGCGACGTGCCGTCGGTTGTCATGACGCGCACGCCGCTGCCGGCGTCGGCGATTCCCGAGAGCTGGCTGGCAATCAGTCCACTGAAGCCAATGTACGCCATGAAGATCGCGACGACGAGGACATCGGCCATCGACCATTTGGCCGAGCGCAAGGCGAAAAAACGGGTCAATGCCCGACGCCTGAGCCCCCCAGCGTCGGCATAATAGACGAAGGTCGCCAAGACCTTCAGCCCGGGAAAGATCAGGCTGAACAGCGTGATCAAGACGGCCACCAGCACCATGTCCGGTTTGCCAGTGTCGGCAAGCAGCTTCACGACATCGATGATGCTCTTGCTCTGAAAATAGAGCACCTGATCTTCGAACTGCACCGGCGAGCCGAGTATCTCGAATCGCAGCTCATCGATGCGCGCCTCCACTTCGATCATCGGTGTCAAAACGCCGCCGGCCAACAGCACCAGCGTTGCCCCGGTCAGGATGAAGATGGCTTCTGGCGGCAGGGTGCGCCGCGGAAGATTCAGGACGAGCAATAGCGCAATCAGCCCAAAGACGAGGAATGCCTGTTCGACCTCCTGCTGCTGACGCTCGGCGATCTCGGCGCCCAGGCGCGCGCGGCAGGCATCGGGGGCACCGCACTGATGCCGCGCGAGAACGTCTTGGAAGGCCGACATGTCGAGCCGGGTAAACGTGGCATCCGCCGCCTCGCGGATCATCGCGAGCAATTGCTGCTTCATCTCGACCTTGTTTTCCGGCCGGCTCAACTCGTCGAGGACGACATCGGCATACCGCGGGACTTGGGCGCGGAGCTCATTGAAATCCACCAGCAGGTCCTGCAACCCCTGTCGCAGCCCACCCTCGATTCGCTGGACGAGATTATCGCCACTGGCGTTGCGACGCCGCAGATAATGCTCCACCTCCACCAGAAGCCGGTCGAGAACAAGCTCCACCTTCCGCTTAATCTGGGGGCGATTAGTCTGATTCAGCTCGAAGCTGTCGATGCGATCGGCCAGTATGTCCGATACCTGGATCACCCAGACGTCTGCATTCAAAAGGCCATACTTGACATCCTCGAGCTCAGCGAGGTCTGTCCGCAGATGCTGTGTCTTGCGCAGGTCGCCGACGAGCTCAGTAACGACGACGATGCTGGCAAAAAAAACGATGGCCGAGGCGACGGCAGTGAGGATCCTCGCTGTGGAAGGAGACATCACCCCTTCATCGAGTCGAAGAATTCGTTATTCGTCTTCGTGTGCTTGAGCTTGTCGAGCAAGAACTCCATTGCGGCAAGCTCATCCATCGGGTGCAGGATTTTGCGTAGGATCCAGACCTTTTGCAGCTCGGCGGCTGGCATCAGCAGCTCCTCGCGACGAGTGCCCGAGCGGTTGATATTGATCGCTGGGAAGATGCGCTTCTCGCCGATTCGCCGATCGAGATGGATCTCCATATTGCCGGTGCCTTTGAACTCCTCGTAGATCACATCGTCCATCCGGGAGCCGGTGTCTACGAGAGCGGTGGCGATGATGGTCAAAGAGCCCCCCTCCTCCACATTCCGAGCAGCACCGAAGAAACGCTTTGGACGCTGCAGCGCATTGGCATCGACGCCACCCGTCAGCACCTTGCCGGATGAGGGGACGACCGTGTTGTAGGCACGAGCCAGGCGCGTAATGCTGTCGAGCAGGATCACGACGTCACGTTTGTGCTCTACCAGCCGCTTGGCCTTTTCGATCACCATCTCGGCCACCTGGACGTGGCGCGTCGCCGGTTCGTCGAACGTGGACGAAATCACCTCACCGCGGACCGATCGCGCCATCTCGGTGACCTCCTCCGGCCGCTCATCGATCAACAGCACGATGAGGAAGACTTCCGGGTAATTGTGGGCGATCGATTGGGCGATGTTCTGCAGCATCATCGTCTTGCCCGCCTTGGGGGGCGATACGATCAGCCCTCGCTGGCCCTTGCCGATGGGGGCGACCAGGTCGACGGTGCGTGCTGTGAGGTCCTCGGTGCTTCCATTTCCGATCTCCAGCTGCATCCGCTTTTGGGCGAACAGCGGCGTGAAGTTCTCGAATAGGATCTTGTTCTTGGCGTTCTCGGGCCGGTCCAGATTGATCTCGCTGACCTTCAACAACGCGAAATAGCGCTCACCCTCCTTGGGCGGACGAATCTTGCCCGAGATGGTGTCGCCAGTCCGCAACGAGAATCGCCGAATCTGGCTCGGCGAGACGTAGATATCGTCGGGACCGGCGAGATACGACGCATCTGCCGATCGCAGGAAGCCAAAGCCGTCGGACAGTATCTCCAGCACGCCATCCCCGTAGATATCCTCTCCGCGTTTCGCCTGCGCCTTCAAGATGGCGAAAATCAGATCTTGCTTTCGAGATCGGCCAACCCCTTCGATCTCCATTGATTGCGCCAGCTCGACCAGCGCGGGAACGGGCATCTGCTTGAGTTCAGTAAGGTTCATCACTGTGCTTGAAGGGCGGGGTAAGGGAGGGATGCCCGCAGGGACTGGGGCTGGAACGAGCGCCGGTCTTCGGACCGACAGCAGGGCTGGGTGGATTGGCAGCAAGCTCAGGCCATCGGCAGGGATCGATGGTCAGGTGAGCCGCAGCCACGGCTGTCTGTGGGAAACAGCCGATATCAGCAGTGTCGCCCGCTGAGGCGATGTGGAACGGTTCGCGCCGGGCTAGCGGATGAGGCTAGGGTCCGTCGGGGTGCGAGTACCCCAACCATGCAGGAGCTAGGCGGACAGACGACGGCTCGACGAAAAGCGCCGACCCGAAAATTAGAGGTTGCTATCAACAAACGCCGTCAGCTGAGACTTCGTGACCGCCCCGACTTTGATGGCCTCGGCCTCGCCATTCTTGAACAAGATCAGTGTCGGGATGCCACGGACGTTGAACCGCTCGGTGACCGCGCGATTCTCATCGATGTCAAGCTTGGCGACTTTGACGCGACCCGAATACTCCTGGGCAATTTCCTCCAGAACAGGCGCGATCATTTTGCACGGCGCGCACCAATTTGCCCAGTAGTCGACCAGAACGGGCTGCGGTGACTTGAGGACATCCTCTTCGAAGGACTCATCCGTTACATGGATGATGTGCTCGCTCACTTGGCAATCTCTCCTTTGCGGGGTTGAATCAGCCGGTCGTCCACAGCTTGCGGGACCGACGCTTGCGGAGGCCGTAGCGTCCGACAGGTGGCGCGGGGCTTCTCGATCAGCTCGCGTCCGGATCGCGTTGCAGTCCAAGTTACGCATCACCGGCGCTGGGTCCAGAATAAATCGTGGCAGGCGACCGGTCGGGGGCTGGGTAGGTAGGATGGCGTTGCGCCTGACCATTGGGTAAGATGCTATTTCAGCCAAAGTTTTCAAGTTTTGCAAGCCCCATCGGCCTAGCACCGGTTCAAAAAAGGGAGCAGTCCGCGTTCGCTCATGCCTGAGACCCACCTCACCGACATCCGCTTCGACAGCTTCGAGCTCGATCAACGCATCCTCGCCGGCTTGGCCGATGCTGGTTTTACCCACTGCACGCCAATCCAGGCCGCAACCCTGCCCATCGGCCTCGCCGGCCGGGACATCGCGGGCCAGGCCCAGACAGGCACCGGCAAGACCGCGGCGTATCTCCTCGTTGCCTTCCAGCGGCTACTCGCCGATCGCGTCGCGGCCGCCAACGGCGGCCAGCATACACGCAGCTCCCCAAGGGTTGTCGTGCTCGCGCCAACCCGCGAGCTTGCGATCCAGATTCACAAAGATGCGGTGGTCTTGGCCGGACATACCGGCTTTCGGCTCGGCGTGGTCTATGGGGGCACCGGCTACCAGCAGCAGCGGGACCAGATCGCCGCGGGCGTCGATATCTTGATCGGCACTCCGGGGCGACTGATCGATTACTACAAGCAGCGGGTATTCGATCTAAAGGCCGTCGAGGTCGTCGTGCTCGACGAGGCCGACCGTATGTTCGATCTCGGCTTCATCAAGGACATCCGTTTCGTGCTGCGGCGCGTCCCCCCCCCGGAGCGGCGTCTCGGGATGCTGTTCTCGGCGACGCTGTCCTTCCGCGTCACCGAGCTCGCCTACGAGCACATGAACGACCCGGAGATGGTCGCGATCATGCCTGAGCAGGTGACCGCCGACCGCGTCCGGCAAACCTGCTACATGGTCGCAAACGACGAGAAGATCCCACTATTGATCGGCCTGCTGCGCTCCCTCGATGACGCCCGGGTCATGGTCTTCATGAACACGAAGCGCGAGACCGAACGCGTCTGGGGGTACCTAGAGGGCAACGGCCTGAGCTCAGCGGTACTTTCCGGCGACGTGCCGCAAAAGAAGCGCATCAAGCTGCTGAAACAGTTCCAAGACGGGGAGCTGCCGATCATGGTAGCCACCGACGTGGCCGCCCGCGGTCTGCACATCCCAGGCGTCACTCACATCATCAATTACGACCTACCTGAGGATGCAGAGGACTATGTGCACCGCATCGGACGGACTGCGCGCGCCGGCGCGACCGGCGATGCGATCAGCTTCGTCTGCGAGAGCCATGCGTTCTGCCTGCCGGAAATCGAGCGCTTTATCGGGGCAAAGATCCCGGTCGCGATGATCGAGCCTGACATGTTGGCCGAGGTCGATCCCAAGAGCCGGGTCCGGACGCCCCGCCGCAGTCGCGACGATCTCGGCGGCCGCGGTCGAGGAGGCGGTGGGCGCGGTGGTCCGCGACACAAATCCGACAGCGGCAAGCGGGCCGATCAGCCGCCTGGCAGTGAAGGGGGCGATGGCAAACGCCGACACCGACGTCGCCGCCCGCGCACCGGCTCCGGCACGGGCGGACCCGACGGCGGCGCGGCGGTATAGCACGACCTATCCGCTAAGATCGGGTAACAACGCCGAGAAGCGCGTAACCGCGGGGAACTCCGTCACCTGCCGCCCCGGGCGCTTCGAGTCCGGCTCGGAGATCGCCAACAGCCAGCGAAACCCATACTCGCGGGCATTACGCAGCACGGCGAGATTGTCGTCGACGAATAGCGTGCGCGCCGGATCGAAGGGCTCGACCCCTTGGACCCGCGACCAGAACGCTGGAGTCTCCTTCGGCAGCGCCATAT
>Ga0316593_10000085_pt1 | contig 11586 bp, 24 predicted proteins | sample S5NA_3_FD_204564 | JGI IMG/M metagenome (GOLD analysis project Ga0316593, IMG submission 204564) | Metatranscriptome of rhizosphere microbial communities from salt marsh grasses in Alabama, United States - S5-7_160517rA (Metagenome... | ecosystem: Host-associated > Plants > Roots > Rhizosphere ... | reverse complement strand
TGACCTTGACGTCCAGGTTGCGCACCCCGTATTCCTTGGCCATCTGGCCGCAGCGGTCCGCCGCCACCTGGGCGGCGAAGGGCGTACTCTTGCGGGAACCGCGAAAACCGGAGCCACCGGAGGAGGTCCAGCACAGTGCGTAGCCCTGCCGGTCGGTGATGGTGAAGATGGTGGTGTTGATGGACGCATGGACATGCGCCACACCATCGGTCACTACCTTCTTGACCTTCTTGCGGGAACGGGTCGTGGTCTTGGCCATGAATCTGTTCCTGAAATCTCAGCTTATCGCTTGATGGGACGACGCGGGCCCTTGCGGGTACGCGCATTGGTTCGGGTACGCTGGCCACGCAGCGGCAGCCCACGACGATGACGGATGCCGCGGTTGCAGCCCAGGTCCATGAGTCGCTTGATGTTCATGGAGATCTCGCGGCGCAGGTCGCCTTCCACGCTGAGCTTGGCCACTTCGGCACGCAGGCGTTCCACTTCGTCCTCGGTGAGGTCGATGATCTTGCTGTCCGGGGCCACGCCGGCGGCGTCACAGATCTGGGCCGAGCGGGTGCGCCCGATGCCGTAGATGGAGGTGAGCGCAATCACGGTGTGTTTGCGGTCCGGAATGTTGACGCCTGCGATGCGGGCCATCTGGTTCTCTCCTGGAATTTCCCCGGAACTGGGTCCGGCGCGCGAAAACGCGTAATTCTACCCTTAATTCAAACTGCCTTCAACGGCCGAATCAGCCCTGGCGCTGCTTGTGGCGCGGGTCGGTGCAGATCACGCGCACCACGCCCTTGCGTTTGATGATCTTGCAGTTCCGGCAGATCTTTTTCACGGATGCACGAACTTTCATGGATGTACTCCTGCAATGGGCCGCGGTCAGCGGATCATTCCGGTCCCGCCGTAGCCCTTGAGATTCGCTTTCTTCATCAGTCCTTCGTACTGATGGGACATGAGATGCGCCTGCACCTGGGCCATGAAGTCCATGACCACCACCACCACGATCAGCAGCGAGGTGCCGCCGAAGTAGAAGGGCACGTTCCAGCCCACAATCAGAAATTCCGGCAACAGGCACACGGCGGTGATGTAGATGGCGCCGGCCATAGTCAGCCGGGTCAGCACGCCGTCGATGTAACGCGCCGTCTGCTCGCCGGGACGGATCCCCGGGATGAAGGCCCCGGAGCGCTTCAGGTTGTCCGCGGTCTCCTTGGAGTTGAACACCAGGGCCGTGTAAAAGAAGCAGAAAAACACGATCGCGCCTGCGTACAGGGCCACGTACAGGGGTTCACCGGGGGAGATCTTGGCCACGATATCCTGCAGCCAGCGCATGTTCTCCGAATTCCCGGCCCACTGGGCCAGGGTGGTGGGGAACAGGATGATGCTGGAGGCGAAGATGGGCGGGATGACCCCGGACATGTTCAGCTTCAACGGCAGGTGACTGCTCTGGGCCGCATACATCTTGCGCCCCTGCTGGCGCTTGGCGTAATTCACGGTGATGCGCCGCTGGCCCCGCTCCACGAACACCACGAAGGCGGTCACGGCGGCGGCCATCAGGAACAGGAACAGGGCCAGCAGGGCGTTCATCTCACCGTTGCGCACCAGTTCCACCACCGAGCCGAAGGCGCCCGGCAGGCCGGCCACGATGCCGGCGAAGATGATCATGGAGATGCCGTTGCCCAGCCCGCGCTCGGTGATCTGCTCTCCCAGCCACATCAGGAACATGGTGCCGGTGACCAGGGACACGGTGGCGGTGAACACGAAACCCGGGCCGTGGTGGGGAACCAGCGCCATGCCCCCGGCGGTCTGGCTCTGCAGGGCCACGGAGATGCCAATGGCCTGGAAGGTGGCCAGGCCGACGGTGCCGTAGCGGGTGTACTGGGTGATCTTGCGCCGTCCGGCCTCGCCCTCCTTCTTCAGCTGCTCCAGCTTGGGCAGCACGGAGGTCATCAGCTGGATGATGATGGAGGCGGAGATGTAGGGCATGATGCCCAGGGCCAGCAGCGAGGCGCGCTTCAGGCCGCCCCCGGAGAACATGTTGAACATGTCCAGGATGGTGCCCTGCTGCTGATCGAACAACGCCGCCAGCGCCGCGGGGTTCACCCCGGGAACCGGGATGAAGGTGCCGATGCGATAGACGACCAGCGCGCCGATCAGGAAAAAGAAGCGCTGGCGCAGCTCGGTGAGCTGCCCCAGCTGCATTCCGCCAGTCAGGGATGAATTGGCCACCGTGGGTCTCCCGTCAGTCCTCGACCCGGCCTCCGGCGGCCTCGATGGCCTGGCGCGCACCCTTGGTGACACCCAGCCCCTTGACGGTCACCGGCTTGTCGATGCTGCCGGACAGGATGACCTTGGCGCGCTTGACCGAATGCGGAAAGATGTTGGCCGCATGCAGGGCCGCCAGATCCACCACCTCGGCATCCACCTTGGCCAGTTCGCCCAGCCGCAGCTCGCCGGTAATCCGGCCCTTGCGCGAGGTGAAACCCACCTTGGGCAGACGCCGCTGCAGGGGCATCTGGCCGCCTTCGAAACCGACCTTGTGGAAACCGCCGGAACGGGACTTCTGGCCCTTGTGGCCGCGCCCGCAGGTCTTGCCCAGGCCGCTGCCGATGCCCCGGCCTACGCGCTTGCGGTCGCGACGGCTGCCCGCCGCCGGCTTGAGAGTGTTCAGACGCATCTCAGACATCCTCCACCAGCTGGACCATATAGGAGACCTTGTTCAGCATGCCGCGGGTGGCAGGGGTGTCTTCCACCGCCACCACCTGGTGTATGCGGCGCAGCCCCAGGCCGCGCACGCAGGCCTGGTGTGCCGCCAGCCTGCCGTTCAGGGAACGCACCAGCTTCACCTTCATCATGTTCTTGTCCGCCATGGCCGCTTACCCCAGGATCTCTTCGACGGTCTTGCCGCGCTTGGCGGCCACCATTTCCGGGGTGACCATTTCCGCCAGCCCGTTCAGGGTGGCACGCACCACGTTGACGGGGTTGTTGGTGCCGATGCACTTGGCCAGCACGTTGTGCACCCCCACCACCTCGAAGATGGCGCGCATGGCGCCCCCGGCGATGATCCCGGTACCTTCGGAGGCAGGCTGCATGTAGACCTTGGCGGCCCCGTGACGGCCCACCACCGGATACTGCAGGGTGCCGCCCTTGAGGCCCATCTTGGTCATGTTGCGGCGGGCGGTCTCCATCGCCTTCTGAATGGCAACCGGCACCTCTTTGGCTTTGCCGGTGCCGAAACCCACCCGGCCGTCGCCGTCGCCGACCACCACCAGCGCGGAAAAGCCGAACACCCGGCCGCCCTTGACCACCTTGGCCACACGGTTGACGCCGATCAGCTTCTCGATGAGTTCGTCGCCCGCGGCCGTTGCATCGTAATTTGCCATCGCTGCTTCCTCAGAACTGGAGCCCGTTTTCCCGGGCAGCTTCCGCCAGCGCCTTGACGCGGCCGTGATACTTGAACCCGCCGCGGTCGAACGCCACCCGCTCGACCCCGGCGGCCTTGGCGCGCTCCGCCACGGCCTTGCCCACGGCCGCGGCCGCGTCGGCATTGCCGGTGTAACCCGTGATGTCGGACTGCACGGCCTTGTCCAGGGTGGACGCGGACGCCAGCACCTTGGCCCCATCGGGAGCGATCACCTGGGCATAGATATGCCGGGGGGTGCGGAATACGGTCAGGCGGTGCACGCCCAACTCGCGGATCTTCGCCCGCGCCTTGCGTGAGCGACGGATACGGCTTGCCTTCTTGTCCATCGTAGCCACCCCTTACTTCTTCTTCGCTTCTTTGCGAAGGATGTGCTCATCGGCATACCGCACGCCCTTGCCCTTGTAGGGCTCCGGCGGCCGGAAACTGCGGATCTCGGCGGCCACCTGGCCCACCTTCTGCTTGTCCGCCCCGGAGACCACCACTTCGGTCTGGGAAGGAGTCTCGATGGTGATGCCCTCGGGCACCGGGTAATCCACAGGGTGGGAGAAGCCGAGGGTCAGGTTCAGGGTCTTGCCCTGGGCCTGGGCGCGGTAGCCCACCCCCACCAGCTGCAGCTTCTTCTGGAAGCCCTCGCTGACGCCCACCACCATATTGTTGATCAGGGCGCGCATGGTCCCGGCCATGGCCCAGGCGGCTTTGGACTCACGGGCCGGTTTGACCCGAACCTCGCCGTCCTCCATTACCACCGCGACGTCACGATGGACCTTGAGTTCCTGGGCGCCCTTGGGGCCCTTGACGGCGATCCGACCGCCGTCGATCTTGATTTCCACACCGGAGCCGATCGGGACCGGTGCCTTGGCAATGCGTGACATGCTCAGCTCCCTCCGGGTCAGGCGACGTAGGCGATCACTTCACCGCCGTGACCCTGCTTGCGGGCCTCCCGGTCGGTCATCACGCCTTTGGATGTGGAAACGATCGCGATACCCAGACCGTCCCGCACCTTGGGGATGTCGCCGCGACCCTTGTAGATACGCAGACCCGGCCGGCTCACGCGCTGCAGCAGCTCGATGACCGGCGCGCCCTGGAAGTACTTAAGTACCACCTCCAGTTGGGGCTTGCCGTCGGCCTCGGTGCGGGAGAAGTCGCTGATGTAGCCCTCGTCCTTCAGCACACCGGCGACGGCCATCTTCAGTTTGGAGGCAGGCATACTCACACGCTGCTTGCCCGCGGCTTGTCCGTTGCGGATGCGTGTCAGCATATCCGCGACCGGATCAGACATACTCATGATCGGCTCCTTGGGTCAATCCACCCGCTGGGTGCGATACCCGCATGAACGAAAGGGCTCCCACAGGGAGCCCGCTAAAATAGCCCAGTCGCCAGTAAAAATCCAGCCCCCGGGGGCAGGGATTTTCGACCTGCCGTTACCAACTGGCCTTTTTCAGGCCGGGCACGTCACCCCGCATGGCGGCCTCGCGCAGCTTGTTGCGGCACAGTCCGAACTTGCGGTAGACGGCGTGGGGACGCCCGGAGACCCGGCAGCGGCGCTGCTGGCGGGCGGGGCTGGCGTCCCGCGGCAGACTCTGCAATTTCAGCAGCGCGGCGTCCACGGCCTCGCCGGCGGCGCTGCGGTCATTGATGATTGCCTTCAGTTCGGCGCGCTTCTTGGCGTACTTCTCCGCCGCCTTGGCGCGCTTGGCCTCGCGGGCCCACATGCTTTTCTTTGCCATAGATCCTGACCCGACTTACTTGAACGGGAAGTTGAATGCCTGCAGCAGGGCCCGACCTTCCTCGTCGTTGGCCGCACTGGTGGTGATGGTGATATCCATGCCGCGCAGGGTATCCACCTTGTCGTAATCGATCTCCGGGAAGATGATCTGCTCGCGCACGCCCATGCTGTAGTTGCCGCTGCCGTCGAAGGACTTGGCGGACAGGCCGCGGAAGTCGCGGACCCGCGGGATGGCGATATTGATCAACCGGTCCAGGAATTCGTACATGCGCTCGCGGCGCAGGGTCACCTTGCAGCCGATGGGCCAGCCGTCACGGATCTTGAAGCCGGCCACCGACTTGCGCGCCAGGGTCACGATAGGTTTCTGACCGGCGATCTTCTGCATGTCGCCCACGGCGAATTCCATGACCTTCTTGTCGCCCACCGCCTCGCCGACACCCATGTTCAGGGTGATCTTCTCGATGCGGGGCACCTGCATCACACTCTTGTAGCCGAACTGTTGCATCAGTTCGGGCACAACCTTTTCTTTGTAGAGATCGTTTAACCTTGCCATGGGGAGCACTCGCCTCAGATGTCCACGACTTCGCCGTTGGACTTGAAATAACGGACCTTGCGGCCGTCTTCCAGGACCTTGAAGCCCACCCGGTCGCCCTTGCCCGCCGTCGGGTTGAACAACGCAAGGTTGGATATGTGGAGGGGCATTTCCTTCTCCACGATCCCACCGGGCTCACCCTTGGCCGGATTCGGCTTGGTGTGCTTCTTGGCCAGGTTGATGTTTTCCACGACCAGACGTTCGTCGTCCACCACCCGCAGGACGGTACCGCGTTTACCCTTGTCCTTGCCGGCCAGAACGATGACGTCGTCGCCTTTACGAATCTTGCGTGCCATGGCTATACCTCAAAGCACCTCAGGAGCGAGCGAGATGATCTTCATGAAACGCTCACTGCGCAGTTCACGGGTGACAGGGCCGAAAATGCGGGTGCCGATGGGCTGCAACTGGTTGTTCAGCAGCACCGCCGCATTGCCGTCGAAACGGATCAGCGAGCCGTCGGGACGGCGCACGCCCTTGCGGGTACGCACCACCACGGCGTTGAACACGTCACCCTTTTTCACCTTGCCGCGGGGGATAGCGTCCTTGACGGACACCTTGATGATGTCCCCAATGCCCGCATAGCGACGCTTCGAACCGCCCAGCACCTTGATGCACTGGACGCGTTTGGCACCGCTGTTGTCGGCCACGCTGAGCATGCTTTGCATCTGGATCATGACACTACCCTAAAAAAATCAGACTGTTGTCGTTATATCGGCTTCAGGCCGGACGCTCGATGAGCTTCACGAAGCGCCACTTCTTGCTCTTCGACAGGGGACGGCACTGCTCCACCACCACCACGTCGCCGATCCGGCACTGGTTGTCCTGGTCGTGCGCGTGCACCTTGGTGGAGCGGCGGACGAACTTCCCGTAGAGCGGGTGTTTCACCCGGCGCTCGACCATCACGGTGACGGTCTTGTCCATCTTGTCGCTGACGACGCGACCCTGGAGCGTACGGTTGCTGGTGGTCTGTTCGTTCATCACTTGCCTGCCTGCCGATTCTCGTTCATCACGGTCTTGATCCGCGCAATATTGCGACGCACGTCTTTCATCAGGTGCGGACGGGCCAGCTGCCCGCTCCCCTGCTGCATGCGCAGGTTGAACTGCTCCTTGAGCAGGTCGCGCAGGGACTCACGCAGCTCTTCCGCCGTCTGTTGCCGGAGCTCGTTCGCTTTCATCACAGAATCATCCGTTTGACGAAGGTGGTCTGGATCGGCAGCTTGGCCGCGGCCAGGGCGAAGGCCTCCCGCGCCAGCTCCTCGTTCACCCCTTCGATCTCGTACAGCATGCGGCCCGGCTGAATCTGGGCCACCCAATATTCAACGTTACCCTTGCCCTTTCCCTGGCGTACCTCGAGAGGCTTCTGGGTGACGGGCTTGTCCGGGAACACCCGGATGTACAGCTTGCCGCCACGCTTGACGTGCCGGGTGATGGTCCGACGTGCGGACTCGATCTGGCGCGCGGTCATCCGGCCACGGGTGGTGGCCTTGAGACCGAACTCGCCGAAGCTGACCTTATTGCCGGTCTGCGCCAGGCCGCGGTTACGGCCCTTGTGCTGCTTGCGGAACTTGGTTCTCTTGGGCTGCAACATGGCTTAGGCCCTCCCAGCCGCCGGCTTGCGGCCCTTCCTCGCCGGGGCCTCGGCCTCTGCCGACTCCTGGCCAGCGAACACCTCACCCTTGAACACCCAGGTCTTGATGCCGATCACGCCATAGGTGGTACGGGCCTCGGCAAAGCCGTAGTCGATGTCCGCACGCAGGGTGTGCAGGGGCACGCGGCCCTCGCGGTACCACTCGCTGCGGGCGATTTCCGCACCGTTCAGGCGACCCGCGACGTTGACCTTGATGCCGCCGGCGCCCAGGCGCATGGCATTCTGCACAGCGCGCTTCATGGCGCGGCGGAACATGATGCGGCGCTCCAGCTGCTGGGCGATGCTCTCGGCCACCAGCTGGGCATCCAATTCGGGCTTGCGGATCTCCTCGATGCTGATGTGCACCGGGATCCCCATCTTATGGGCGACATCCTTGCGCAGGGCATCGATGTCCTCGCCCTTCTTGCCGATCACCAGGCCCGGACGCGCGGTATGGATGGTGATGTGCGCGTTGTTGGCCGGCCGGTCAATCTGGATACGGCTCACGGAGGCCTGGGACAAACGCTTCTTGAGGTAGTCCCGCACCTCCAGGTCCGTGTTCAACAGATCGGCGTAGCGCTTGGTGTCGGCGAACCACTTGGACGTCCAGCCCTTGGTGATGCCCAGGCGAAAGCCGGTGGGATGTACTTTTTGACCCATAATCTTGTCCGCTCAGTCGTCAGCCACAGTGACGGTGATGTGGCTGGTACGCTTCAGAATCCGTGACGCCCGGCCCTTGGCCCGCGCCCGAATCCGCTTCATGGTCGGCCCCTCGTCCACGCAGATGGCCTTCACCTTCAGTTCGTCGACGTCGGCGCCTTCATTGTTCTCCGCATTGGCGATCGCGGAATCCAGCACCCTCTTGACCAGACCGGAGGCCTTCTTGTTGCTGAACGACAGCACATTGAGCGCCTGCTCCACCGGCAGGCCACGGATCTGGTCGGCGACCAGTCGGCCCTTCTGTGCGGAGATGCGCGCATAGCGCAGTTTTGCCAGTGCCTGCATGTGGGCTCTCCGTTATCTCTTCGACTTTCTGTCCGCCGCATGCCCGCGGTAGGTGCGGGTCAGCGCGAATTCGCCGAGCTTGTGCCCCACCATGTTCTCGGAGACGAGCACCGGAACATGCTGGCGGCCGTTGTACACGGCGATGGTCAGGCCGACCATCTCCGGGGTGACCATGGAGCGGCGCGACCAGGTCTTGATCGGGCGCCGGTCGTGGGCGGCCACCGCGGCTTCCACCTTCTTTGCCAGATGGTGGTCGATGAACGGCCCCTTGTGTATGGAACGTGGCATAGCCTGCTACCTCAGCGATTACTTGCGACGGCGGTCGCGCACGATGAACTTGTCGGTGCGCTTGTTGCTGCGGGTCTTGGCACCCTTGGTGGGCGTACCCCAGGGGCTCACCGGATGTCGGCCGCCGGAGGTGCGGCCCTCGCCGCCACCATGCGGGTGGTCCACCGGGTTCATGGCCACGCCGCGCACCGTGGGACGCACGCCGCGCCAGCGGGTGGCGCCCGCCTTGCCCAGCTTGCGCAGGCTGTGCTCCGAATTGCTCACCTCGCCGATGGTGGCGCGGCAGTCGGAATGCACCTTGCGCATCTCGCCGGACCGCAGCCGCAGGGTGGCGTAATCGCCTTCCCGGGCCACCAGCTGGCAGGATGCCCCGGCGCTGCGCGCCAGTTGCGCACCCTTGCCGATCTTCAGCTCCACGCAGTGCACCAGGCTGCCCACCGGGATACTGCGCAGCGGCAGGCAGTTGCCCGGCGTGATGGGCGACTCGATACCGGACTGCACGGTGTCGCCGGCCTTCAGACCCTGGGGCGCGATGATGTAGCGGCGCTCACCGTCAGCGTACTTCACCAGGGCGATGTGCGCAGTGCGGTTGGGATCGTATTCCAGGCGCTCGATGGTGCCGGCGATGCCGTCCTTGTTGCGCTTGAAGTCGATGATGCGGTAGCGCTGTTTGTGCCCGCCGCCACGATGGCGCGTGGTGATGCGCCCGGCGTTGTTGCGCCCGCCGGTCTGGCTCTTCTGCGCTACCAGCGGCTCATAGGGTGCACCCTTGTGCAACTCCTGATTGCTGGTGCGCACCACGAAGCGGCGCCCCGGTGATGTTGGTTTTGCCTTTACGACTGCCATGATCTTGTCTGCTCAGTCTCTTCGCCTGCTAGGTTTTCCAGGCGGTTCCAGTGTGGTGGGCCGCGTTCAGCCCGCCGCGAAATCGATATCGTGGCCTTCCTTGAGCCGCACGAAGGCTTTCTTCCAGTCCTTGCGTTTGCCCTGCATCTGGCCAAAGCGCTTGCGCTTGCCCTTGACGTTCAGCACCCGCACCTGGTCCACCTCGACGTTGAACAACAGTTCGACGGCCTTGGCGATCTCCGGCTTGGTGGCACCGGTGGCGACCTTGAAGCTGAACTGGTTCGCCTTGTCCGCGGCCAGGGCGCTCTTTTCCGAGATCACCGGGCTCAGCAGGATCTTCATCAACCGTTCTTCGCTCATGCCAGCCGCTCCTCGATCTGTTTCAGCGCCGCGGAGGTCATGAGCACCTTGTCGAAGCCCACCAGGCTGACCGGATTGACCTGCTCCGCCGCACACACACCCACGTGGTAGAGGTTGCGGGACGCCAGCTCCAGGTTCTCGTCGAATTGATCGGAGACGATCAACACGTCTTCCAGCCCCAGTTCCTTGAGCCTGGCCAGCAGGTCCTTGGTCTTGGGCGCATCCACGGCGAAGGCGTCCACCACCATCAGGCGGTCCTGGCGCAGCAGTTCCGAAAGGATGGAACGCAGGGCGCCGCGGTACATCTTGCGGTTGACCTTCTGCTCGTAGCTACGCGGCTGGGCAGCGAAGTTCACGCCGCCGGCGCGGAAGATCGGGCTGCGCATGGTGCCGGCCCGGGCACGTCCGGTGCCCTTCTGCCGCCACGGCTTGGCGCCGCCACCACTCACCGCAGCACGGTTCTTGTGCGCCTTGGTGCCCGACCGCGCACCGGCCAGGTAGGCGGTAACCACCTGGTGCACGAGAGACTCCTTGAATTCCGCGCCGAACACGGCATCGGAAACCTGCAGCGACGATCCGCCTTGTACGTTCAGGTCCATGATCATCAACCCTTGTTCTTAGCTTTCATCGCCGGGGTGACGATCACGTCGCCACCGCGGGAGCCCGGGATCGCGCCTTTCACCAGCAACAGGTTGCGTTCGGCATCCACGCGCACCACCTCGAGGTTCTGCGCGGCGCGCTGCACATTGCCCATGTGGCCGGCCATCTTCTTGCCCTTGAACACGCGGCCGGGAGTCTGGCACTGGCCGATGGAACCCGGGGCGCGGTGCGACAGGGAGTTGCCGTGAGTCATGTCCTGGGTGCGGAAGTTGTGGCGCTTCACGCCGCCCTGGAAGCCCTTGCCCTTGCTCATGCCACGGACATCCACCTTCTGCCCCGCGGAGAACATCTCCACCTTCACCTCGGCACCCACTTCGGGGGTCTCGGCGCCGGCCTGGTCCAGGCGGAATTCCCACAGGCCACGGCCCGCCTCGACACCCGCCTTGGCGTAGTGCCCGGCCATGGGCTTGTTCACCCGACTGGCCTTGCGTGCGCCGACGGTCACCTGGATGGCGGCATAGCCATCGCTGTCCCCGTTGCGCACCTGGGTGACGCGGTTCGGCTCCACCTCGATGACGGTGACCGGAATGGAGGCCCCGTCTTCGGTGAAGATCCGCGTCATGCCCGCCTTGCGGCCGACTACTCCGATTGCCATGTTCGAATCCTCAGTTCAGTTTGATCTGAACGTCCACACCTGCCGCCAGGTCCAGCTTCATCAGAGCATCGACCGTCTTGTCGGTAGGGTCCACGATGTCCATCAGGCGCTTGTGGGTGCGGATCTCGTACTGGTCGCGTGCGTCCTTGTTGACGTGCGGCGAGATCAACACCGTGTAGCGCTCCTTCTTGGTGGGCAGCGGGATGGGGCCCAGCACCTGGGCGCCGGTCCGCTTGGCCGTGTCCACGATCTCCCGGGCCGACTGATCGATGAGCCGGTGATCGAAGGACTTAAGCCGGATACGAATGCGCTGACCGTTCATGTCTGTTACTCGATAATCTTGGAAACGACACCGGCGCCGACCGTACGGCCACCTTCGCGGATGGCGAAGCGCAGGCCTTCTTCCATCGCGATGGGCGCAATCAGCTTCACCGTCATCTTCACGTTGTCACCCGGCATCACCATCTCCACGCCT
>Ga0316593_10000084_pt1 | contig 11588 bp, 13 predicted proteins | sample S5NA_3_FD_204564 | JGI IMG/M metagenome (GOLD analysis project Ga0316593, IMG submission 204564) | Metatranscriptome of rhizosphere microbial communities from salt marsh grasses in Alabama, United States - S5-7_160517rA (Metagenome... | ecosystem: Host-associated > Plants > Roots > Rhizosphere ... | reverse complement strand
CTCGACACCTCGCAGCGGCGCGCCCTCCGGCCTATGGTATTCGCACCCAGGCACTCGCCTGCCAGTGTCATCCCGCGTCTGGCCAGGGTCGTCGGCCACGAACCCGGACAACGCCTTTATCGAGAGCTTCGAGTATCAATATGACCGACCGCCATCTCACCATCGGACTCGTACAACAACGCTGCAGCGACGACCGCGATTTGAACATGGCCAAGAGCATCGCCGGCATCCGGGAGGCGGCCGGCCGCGGCGCGCAATTGATCATGTTGCAGGAGCTGCACGCGGGCCTGTACTTCTGCCAGACCGAGGACGTCAATTGCTTCGACCAGGCCGAAACCATTCCCGGTCCGTCCACGGCTGAGTTGGGCGCCGTGGCCCGTGAGCTGGGCATCGTCATCGTCGCTTCCCTGTTCGAGCGGCGTGCCCCCGGCCTGTACCACAACACCGCTGTGGTGTTGGAACGTGACGGCCACATTGCCGGCACCTACCGCAAGATGCACATTCCCGACGATCCAGGATTCTACGAGAAGTTCTACTTCACTCCCGGCGATCTCGGCTTCACCCCCATCGAAACCTCCGTGGGCCGGCTCGGCGTACTGGTGTGCTGGGACCAGTGGTATCCGGAGGCGGCACGGCTCATGGCCCTGGCCGGTGCCGAGCTGCTTCTCTACCCCACCGCCATCGGCTGGGATCCCAACGACGAGGCCGCGGAACAGGGGAGACAGCGCGATGCCTGGATCACCATCCAGCGCAGCCACGGTGTAGCCAATGGACTGCCGGTGCTGGTGGCCAACCGGACCGGCTTCGAAGCGGCGCCCGACAGCGACGCCGGAATCCATTTCTGGGGCAGCAGTTTCGTCTGTGGTCCCCAGGGCGAGATGCTGGCCGAAGCCCCCGTCAACGAGGAAACCGTGCTGGTCACCCAGGTGTCGCTCGGGCGCAGCGAACACGTTCGCCGCATCTGGCCGTTCCTGCGCGACCGGCGCATCGATGCCTACCCGGATCTGCTCAAACGCTATCGTGACTAACGCTGGCATTGGGCCGCGGACCGCAATTGACCAGGTGAATCCACGATGATTTTGATTCTGACCCCCAACGTCGATCTCAATGGCGACGACTACCACCGCCTGCTGGAGTTTCTGCGCAACCTCCCCAACGTGCAGATGCGCACGCACCACGAGAAAGGCACCCAGCAGGTGCTCACCGAGTTGTACCTGATTGGCGATACCGCCAGCCTGAACATGGAAGAAATGTCGCGACTGCCGTGCGTGGACCGGGTGGTTCGGGTGTCGGAGGAATATCGCATCCTGGGTCGTCATCGCGACGACAACCGCCCGACCTCGTTCGAATACAACGGCGTGCACTTTGGTCAGGACAACCTGAACATCTTCGCCGGCCTGTGCGCCGTGGATACGCCGGAGCACGTGGAGCAGATGATGCGTGGCTTGCGCGACCATGGACTGGTCTGCACGCGCATGGGTGCCTACAAACCACGCACCAGCCCCTATGCCTTCCAGGGTCACGGCAAGAGCTGCCTGCCCTACGTCTTCGAATTGGCCGGCAAATACGGTATCCGCGTGATCGCCATGGAAGTGACCCACGAGTCGCACATTCTGGAGATCGAGGCGGCGCTGGACCAGACGGGGAGGCCCACCGGCGTCATGCTGCAGATCGGCACCCGCAACACCCAGAACTTCGAACTGCTCAAAACCGCCGGACGCCAGGAGGAATTTCCCGTCCTGCTCAAGCGCGGCTTCGGCATCACGTTGGAAGAATCATTGAACGCGGCTGAATATCTGGCCAGCGAGGGCAACCGCCGCGTGGTGTTCGGCCTGCGCGGGATGAAGACCAACATGGGCGATCCGCATCGCAACTTCGTCGATTTCGCCCATGTTCCGGTGGTCAAGCGCCTGACCCGCATGCCGGTCTGCATCGACCCGTCCCACTCCGTGGGCAGCCGTGACCGCGCCCCTGACGGTCTGCTCGACGTCCAGCACGTCACCGCCCAGGGCGTTGTCGCCGGCGCCAACATGATTCTGGTGGATTTTCACCCGGCCCCAGCCAAAGCCCTGGTGGATGGTCCGCAGGCGCTGACCCTGGAGGAATTGCCGGGTTTCCTGGAAGACGTCGCCATCGCCCGCGAGGCCTACGAGAAACGCGTTGCGTTGGCGGCACGGCTGAGTGAAAAGCGCTAGCCGCGGGGAGCACGGGGGACACGGGGAAGGCCAAGGCGGTCGCCAGGCACGGCGTTTACACAGAAGGCCAGTGATCGGTTTTCACGGCGTTCTGGTGCATCCGAGGTTGGGGCTTCCATGTCGCCACTCTCTCTTTCCCCGTGTGCCCCGTGGCTTAAGCGTTCAATCCCATCGCCGCGCCAGTTCCTCCCGATACAGCTCGAGCCATTGCAGGGCGATGATGGGGGTGGCGGAGACGATGGTGCCGTCGTGCAGCCGTTGCAGCGCGTCGTCGACGCTCAGCACCCTCACGCGAATGTCTTCACCCTCTTCCGCGAGGCCATGGATACTGCCGTCGGCCGGCGCCTGGACGCGGGCACAGAACAAGGACATGCGTTCCACTGAACCCCCGGGGCTCACCAGGTAGCTGTGGATGGGGAGGATTTCCTCCACCCTGCAGCCGGCCTCTTCGAGCACTTCGCGGCGCACTACATCTTCGGCGGACTCCCCCGCCTCAATGTAGCCAGCGACGAGTTCGGTCAGCCACGGCCCGCCCGGATGCTCGATGGCGCCGATGCGGAACTGCTCGATCAATACCACCGCATCGATCTTCGGGTCATAGAGCAGCGCCGCCGCGGCGTGCCCCCGGTGCAGCAGTTCGCGCGTGATGGTCGGACTCCAGCCGCCCGCGAATTGCATGTGGCGCAGATGATGGCGCTGCAGGCGGAAGAAGCCCTGGTAGCACAGTTCGCTGTCCAGGAGTTCATAGCGGTAGTCCATGCGGTTCGATCCTTCGCGATGGCGCTATTTGTGCTGCCAGAGTCGGGGGGCGCCGGCGGGGCAGTCGAGGCATTCGAGGGTTCGGGAATTGCGCACGGCAAAGGTCCAGCGTGGTGCCCCGCCCCGGTCGGACAGCAACAACACCTGATCGCCATCGACGCGCACCGTGTAGACGAAGACGCCGGTCTGAGCCAGCAGCTCCACGTCGACGGTCGCCGTGTCGCCGTGGAAGCGCACCACGAAATGTGCCGGGGAAGGCGCCGCCGCGCCTGGGGCAACGCCCGGTTCCACGCCGACATAGGTGCCTTCGGGCCCCTGCGCGCCGCAGCCGCCCAGTGCGGCCGCCGCCAACAGGATGGCCGTCAGGCGGCTACTGTTTCTTCCAGAGAGTCGGGACACCGTCGCCGCAGTTCAGACATTCCAGGGTGGAGGGGTCCTTCAACGCCAATTCCATGGTCTGGTTGGCGCCATCACCAGGTTTGGTGAGGATGACGTGGCCGTTCTGGTAATGAGCGGTCACCTGAACCCGGCGCTTCTCTCCCATGGCACTGAGCTCGATGTAGGCGGTATTTCCGTCGAATATCAGCGACAGATTCATGAGTGAACCCGCGAGGGCCACGTTCTTATCGGGGCTGCTGGAGAAGATCGCGGAATAGGTGCCGGGAGGGATGGTGCCGGTGACGGTGACCGTGACCTGCGCTTGCGCGGTGTGTCCCTCTGAGTCGGCGGCAGTGTAGCCGAAGCTGTCCGTCGCGGAGGCGCCGGGTGCGAGATTGGTGAATTTGCCCGCTGGATCGTAGTGGACGGTCCCGTCCTTACCGATGCTCAGGGCGGCTCCCTGTTTGCTGGTGGCATCGACGCTCTTCACCGTCAGGGAATTCTTGGCGCCGGGTTCCTCATCGTTGGCCAGCACGTTGATGTCGATAGCCGTACCACTGTCCGTGGCCGCGACATCGTCGTGGGCCACAGGTTTACGGTCGCAGCCGCCCAACAGCAGTGCCGTCAATGCCAGAACTGCAAATCCGAATCCAGCCTTCTTGCTCACAGCTACCTCCTTCGCACCGCCGTCATCATGTCCAGCGGTCTTCCCCTGAATGGTGGCGAGCCCGCCAAGCGACCAGTATATCACCGGGACAGCGGTGCCATAGCCCCATCACACGGAACCGGGCGCGGCTCCAGGTCAGGGCACGGTCTGATCGATGTTCACCGTGATCGGCGTCTTGCCGCCCACATCCACCGGGCCCACGCTGCCCAGCAGGTCGCCACTCTTGGGCATCGCCGTACCCGAGGGTGAGACGCGTGCCGAGACCATCACCTGCTTGAACTTTGAGATCCGTGCCATGGGCGACATGGATTGGGCATCGCTCAGGGTTACCGTCAGCGGCAGGTCCTTGACCTGTTTGCGTACGATGGCGAGCGGCATGGGTGGGCCATTGACGGCGCGGGCAAAAATGAACACCGTGGTATCCGGCGATGCCTTGGCCGCGAACTTCGGATCCAACTCCACCTTGACCTTCACCGTGGCGCCGGAAGTCTCCGCCGTGGTCAGGGCCTGTTGTTCCTTCTTCGCCGCGGCGATGTTCTGAGTCACCAGCTTCGCCGGACGGCCGTCGGCCGGCAGTTCGGCCAGAAGCTTCTGCCACGTGGCGATGGCCTCGGCGTATTGCGTGTCGCGGTACTGGGCGATCCCGTAAAGCCAGAGTGCCTTCTGGTGCTTGGGCGCGATCGCCAGCGCCTGTTTCAGCAGTTGCTCGGGACGGCCGCTCAGATTGTCGTTGCGGGTCATGGCGATGGCTTCGGCCAGATTCACCAGCACATCGGGATTGCGCGGCTCCAACGTCGCGGCGTGGTTGTAGGCGCGCGCGGCGTCCTCGTAGCGCTGTAGGGCATTGTAGATGAGGCCCAACACGGTCCAGCGCTTGGCGTCTTCGGGATGCGAGCGCAATTCGCCCACCAGCCGATTAGCCGCATAGGCCAGCGCCGTGGGATTCTTGAGAATGTCGGCCGGCTTGTCGACCTTGACTTGAGGGTCGAGAAGATCGGAACGTCCGAAGTGCATGTAGAGCGAAACGGCCAGGACCGGCACGGCCACGCCGGCGATGATCGCGGTCACCCAGCGGCTGGTGCGGGTCGGTACGCGAGCCTGACGCTCGTCGGCGCCGGCCGTGTCCTGCAGCAACGCCCGCTCCAACTCGGCCCGAGCCTGCTCGAAACGTTCGTCGTCGATCGTACCGCTGTCGCGCTCCGCTTCCAGATCCTGCAGCCGTTGGCGATGGACGTCTACGTTCGCCGCACGGCGATCGAGAGTTTGGCCACCGCGCGCGCGCAGCAGAGGTACGAGCAACAACATCAGGGCAAGCAACACCATAGCCCCGGCGCTAATCCAGAAAAGCGTCATCGGAAAATGATTCCCTCTACTCTAAGAATGTCGATAAAAGGCGATGCCGGCCCACCGTTCTAACATGCGCCGATGAAAACGCAGTAGCGGCTGCGTGGCGATGCGCTATCGGCCGGTTATTATTGGGGCGGGCGCTCGTACACCGACGCGGCGACCAATGCCCGCCCTTTCTCAGGCCGCGCCCCCTTTAGCGAAGCCGTCCTTGGATTCGGCCTGACGCGCGGCACGCAATTGCGCGGTACGGTAGCGCCGATCACTGGCAGCCAGCAGACCACCGAAGGCCATGAACAGCGCGCCCAGCCAGATCCACCGCACGAACGGTTTGACGTACAGACGCACGCTCCAGCGGTTGTCGCCCAGCGACTCGCCCAGGGCCACGTAGATGTCGCGGAACAGACCGGGATCGATGGCCGCCTCGGTCATGGGCATACCGCCGGCCAGATAGATCCGTTTCTGCGGACGCAGCGTTGTCACCTCGCTGCCGTCCTTCGAGACCACGATCTTGCCCTGGGTGGCGGTGTAGTTGGGACCGCGGTTGGCGCTCACCCCGTCGAAGGTGAACTGATAGCCGCCCAGAGTGTAGGTTTCGCCTACGGCCAGGGACACGTCCTTCTCGGAACTGAATGCGCCGGAGAAGGCCACCCCCAGCATGAATACGGCTACGCCAATATGTGCCGCCGTCATACCCAGGAACGCACGCGGCACCTTGCGCCAGGAAGCGGCGAACCCCAGCTTGGCGTCATAGCGGGCATAAAGACCCTGCAGACTGGTAAACACGATCCAGGCGGCCAGCACGATGCTCACGATCACCATCAGGCTCGCGCCGCTGTTCAGCACCAGCCAGGACACGCCGCCCACGGCCACCGCCAGAATGGCGCTGTTGCGCACCCGGCGCAGCAGCCAGCGCCCATCGGTCTGTTTCCAGCGCGCCAGCGGCCCGAAGCCGAGCAGCACCGCGAGGGCCAGCATCAGCGGCACGAAGATCTTGTTGAAGTACGGTGGGCCCACCGAGATCTTGCCCAGATTCAAGGCGTCCAGGAACAGCGGATACAAGGTACCCAACAGCACGCTGGCGGCGGCCACCACCAACAGGATGTTGTTCACCAGCATGAAGGTTTCACGCGACATCAGCCGGAAACTGCCGGTGCTCTGCACCTTGGGCGCGCGCCAGGCATACAGGATCAGAGAGCTGCCGATGACGATGCCGAGGAAGATCAGGATGAACAGCCCTCGGGCCGGGTCGACGGCGAAGGCGTGCACCGAGGTGAGCACGCCGGAGCGGACCAGGAAGGTGCCGAGCAGGCTCAGTGCAAAGGCGAACAGGGCCAGCAGCACGGTCCAGGTCTTGAAGGCGCCGCGCTTCTCGGTCACCGCCATGGAGTGAATCAGTGCCGTACCCACCAGCCAGGGCATGAACGACGCATTCTCCACCGGATCCCAGAACCACCAGCCGCCCCAGCCCAGTTCATAGTAGGCCCACCAACTGCCCAGGGTGATGCCCACGGTAAGGAACATCCACGCCACCGTGAGCCAGGGCCGCGACCAGCGTGCCCACGCGGCGTCGAGCTGCCCACCCAGCAACGCGGCAATGGCGAAGGCGAAGGCCACCGACATGCCCACATAACCCATGTAGAGCATGGGCGGATGCACGGCCAAGCCGGGATCCTGCAGCAAGGGATTCAGGTCCCTGCCCTGCAGCGCCGCCGGCAGCAGGCGCTCGAACGGATTGGAGGTCAGGAGGATGAACAGCAGGAAGCCGATGCTGATCAGCGCCATCACGCCGAGCACGCGGGCCACGAAGGGCTGGGTCAGCGAACGGCTGAACGTCGCCACTGCGACCGTCCACACCGAAAGAATGGTGACCCACAACAACAACGAACCTTCGTGGGCACCCCACACGCCGGAGATCTTGTAGATCAACGGCAGCTCGGTGTTGGAATGTTCGGCGACATACATCACCGAGAAGTCGTTGGTCACGAACGCGTAGGTCAGACTGGCATAGGCAATCAGCAGGAACAGAAACTGTCCGTAGGCCGCCGGCCGTGCCACCGCCATCCAGGCCACGTTGCCACGAGCCGCGCCGGCGATGGGGAAGAAGGCCTGCGCGATGGCCATGCACAGCGCCAGTGCCAGTGCGAAATGTCCGAGCTCTGGAATCATTGCTTGGCCTCCCCGGCCGACATGGCTTTCTTCTCGTCCATCGCCTTCCTTTCCGCCTTGCCCTTCTTCAGGGCATCGGCCACATTGGGCGGCATGTACTTCTCGTCGTGTTTGGCCAGCACCTCGGTGGCGACGAACACGCCGTTCGGCCCCATCTTTCCGGAGGTCACTACGCCCTGCCCTTCGCGGAACAGGTCCGGCAGGATGCCGTTGTAGACCACCGGCACGCTGTGTGCGAAGTCCGTGAGCACGAAGCGAACTTCCAGATCGCCTTTATGGCGTTTGACGCTGCCCTTCTCGACCATGCCGCCGAGGCGGAAGGATCGCCCGGCAGGCGCCTTTCCGGCGACCACTTCACTGGGACTGATGAAATACAGCATGTTCTCCTTGAACGCCTTGAGGATCAGGGTGGTGGCGACACCGGCACCGATCACCAGGACGGCCACCAGGAACATGCGTCGTTGCCGACGAGTCATTGCTTCTCCTCACGCTGAATTTTGCGGGCGAGATCCCGCATCACCTGCTTCCGGCGCGCCAGCGGCGCCAGGACGTTGGCCACGAAGACGATCAAGCCGAGGGCATAGGATGGCCATACGTACCACGCGTAGCCACCCATGTGAATGAACTCTGACCAACTGTTCATGAATTTCTAATGACCTCCCGCACCCACTGACTGCGCCGTTCCTGCCACAAGACTTCGGTGCGAGCGCGCAGGAGCACTATGGTTGCGTAGAACAGCGTGAATGCCAACCACATAATGACCAAGGGTATGAGCATGTGCACGTCGATCGACGGCTTGGCGAATTTGGTTACGGTGGCGCCCTGATGCAGCGTGTTCCACCAGTACACCGAGTAATGAATGATCGGGATATTAACCACACCCACCAGCGCCAATATCGCGCTGGCCCGCGCGGCGTTGCGGCGGTCTTCGATGGCCGCCTGCAGTCCCATGTAGCCGAGATACAGAAACAACAGCAGAAGTTCCGAGGTCAGGCGCGCATCCCACACCCAGTAGGTGCCCCACATGGGCTTGCCCCAGAGCGAACCGGTGACCAGTGCCATGAACGTGAACGACGCGCCGATGGGCGCCGAGCACGCGGCGATCACATCGGCCATCTTGATCTTCCAGATGAGCGCGATGGCGCTGGCGCCGGCCATGACCATGTACACGAACATGGACAGCCAGGCGGCGGGCACGTGGATATAAATGATGCGGAAGCCGTCGCCCTGCTGATAGTCGCTGGGTGCGAACCACAGCCCACCTACCAGACCGGCGATCATCAGCAGCCCGCAGATCCAGCCCAGCCACGGAATCAGCCGGCCGGAGATGTCGTAGAAATATTTCGGCGACGCCAGTTGGTGGACGAATCTAGGCAAGAATTTCATTACGTTTATCCCACACTGATGCGCAACGCGGCCGCGGCGGCCAACGGCGCGAGGGTCAAAGCCATAACCAGCATGGCGGCCAGGAACCATATCTGGCCACTGACGGCAAAACCGCCGGCGGCATCGGCGACGGCGCTGGAAGCGAAAATCAACACGGGCACGTACAAAGGCAGAATCAGCAGCGTCAGCAGCAGACCGCCGCGGCGGATGCCGACAGTGAGCGCGACGCCGATAGCGCCCAGCAGGCTGAGCACCGGCGTACCCAGCAGCAGGGTCACCACCAGCGCGCCCATGCCCGCCGCCGGCAAGTGCAGCAATACACCCAGCAGGGGGGCGATAAGCACCAGCGGCAAACCCGTCACCAGCCAGTGTGCCAGTACCTTTCCCAGCACCAGCAGCGGTGCCGGGTGAGGACTAAGCAACATCTGTTCCAGCGCGCCATCGTCGAAATCGGAGCGGAAGATGCCTTCCAGTGACAGCAATGACGCCAGCAGCGCGGCGACCCAGATGATACCGGGAGCCAGCGGTTTCAAGGTGTGGCTGTCGGGTCCGAGCGCCAGCGGGAACAGACTGATCACCAGCACGAAGAACAGCAGCGGGTTGGCCAACTCGCTGCGATGGCGGTAAGCCAGCGTCAGATCGCGGCGCATGAGGGTGGCGAATGCGGTGGTCAGACTCGTGCTCATGGCGTCAACCGAATCGGATGCTCGGTGGTGCAACTCAGCGTCACCGGATGATGGCTCGACAGCAGTGCCATGCCGCCCTCGGCGCAGTGGGCTTCCAGCAGCGCCTCCACCATGGCGATGCCGCGCGTATCCAGGGCCGTGAACGGCTCGTCCATGATCCACAGCCGAGCGTCCACCACCAGCAGGCGCGCCAGGGCGACGCGGCGGCGCTGACCGGCGGACATGGTGCGCACCATGGCATCCTCGTAGCCCAGCATGCCCACCTTCTCCATCGCCTGCTCTTCGTCCAGGCCGGTGCGGCCCGCCAGCGCCCGGGTAATGCGCAGGTTTTCCACCGCGGTGAGTTCGTCCTTGATGCCGTGATGGTGGCCCAGATAGGCGATCTCGGCCTGATATTCGGGACGGATGCGATCGATATCCTCGCCGCCCCAGCGCACGCTGCCGCTTTCCGGGCGGACGAAGCCGCACACGGCCCGCAGCAGGGTGGTCTTGCCGCTGCCGTTGGCGCCTTCCACCAGCAGCGCGCGTCCCGGATGCAGCACGAAATTCAGTCCACTGAACAGGATACGGTCGTCGCGGCCGCATTCCAGCTCCACCGCTTCCAGGCAGGGGCCGGCGCGGCGGTCGGCGGCAGGCACGTCCGCGAACTCGGTGGCAGGAGTTTCCAATGGCGCAGGTCTTTGAATGGGAAATACTTTTCAGAACCGAATCAGCGGGCCATTGTGCCACATTCCCACCCCTGGAATCCAGGGTACTGGTTCGCACTGTAATTCGACCGGCGGCGTGTGCAATGATCCCCATTCCAACTACCAAAGACACTTTCGCCATGGCTTTCTACGACGTTTTCAACGGCGATGCCGACGGCATCTGCGCCCTTCACCAGTTGCGTCTGGCCGAACCCCGGGACAGTACCCTGATCACCGGCGTCAAGCGCGACATCGCTCTGCTCGGCCGCGTGCAGGCCGGCGATGGCGACCAGATCACGGTCCTGGACGTGTCCCTGGACAAGAATCGGGAAGCCCTGCAGCAACTGCTGGATGCCGGCGCGGACGTGCTCTACGTCGACCACCACTACGCTGGGGAAATCCCCGACCACCCGCGCCTGGAGGCCCTGATCAACACCGCTCCGGACGTGTGCACCAGCCTGTTGGTCAACGGGCGCCTCAAGGGGCAATACCTGCCCTGGGCCGTGGCGGCTGCCTTCGGCGACAACCTCTACGACAGCGCCCGGCACGCGGCGGTTCCCTTGAATCTGGCTGAAAATCGCTTGAAGGCGCTGGAGACCCTTGGGACCTGCATCAACTACAACGGCTATGGCGCTACCGAAGCGGATCTGTTCTTCCATCCCGCGCAGCTGTACCGCCGCCTGCATCCGTTCGCCGATCCATTCCAGTTCATGGCCGAGGAGCCGGCTTTCGCCACCCTGCGCGACGGCTACGCCGAGGACATGGCCCGCGCCGGCTCCGTGCAACCGGAGTCGGCCGATGATCAGACGGCATTGTTCATCCTGCCCGACGCCGCCTGGGCACGGCGCGTCAGCGGCGTCTACAGCAACGAACTGGCCCGCAACCACCCCGAACGCGCCCACGCCCTGCTCACCGCGAAACCGGACGGCGGCTACGTGGTCAGCGTCCGTGCGCCCGTAAGCACGCGCGAAGGCGCCGATGACCTGTGCCGAGCGTTTCCCAGCGGCGGCGGGCGCAAGGCGGCCGCCGGCATCAACCACCTGCCGGTCGAGGATCTGGAACGATTCGAGAAGGCTTTCCGCGCGGCGTTCGCGCGCTAGGAAGAATTCCGGCGCGGCGATCAATCGCGGAAATTGGTGAACTGCACCGGCATCTCCAGGTCTGCCTGGCGCAGCAGCGCGATGGCTTCCTGCAAGTCGTCGCGCTTCTTGCCGGTGACGCGGACCTGTTCGCCCTGGATGGCGGCCTGGACCTTGATCTTGCTTTCCTTGACCTGCTTGACGATTTTCTTCGCCAGTTCCTTGTCGATACCCTGACG
>Ga0316593_10000083_pt1 | contig 11612 bp, 11 predicted proteins | sample S5NA_3_FD_204564 | JGI IMG/M metagenome (GOLD analysis project Ga0316593, IMG submission 204564) | Metatranscriptome of rhizosphere microbial communities from salt marsh grasses in Alabama, United States - S5-7_160517rA (Metagenome... | ecosystem: Host-associated > Plants > Roots > Rhizosphere ... | reverse complement strand
GACTCCGCCATTGTTATTGGTAATCGCCGCCATTGTTCCGGCGACATGGGTACCATGCCCGTTGAAGTCCCTCGGATCGTTATCCTGATCGATACAGTCTTCGCCCGGAGCACACAACGAGCCGTCGTCAATGAAGTCCCAGCCTACAACGTCATCAATCTTGCCGTTGCCGTCGTCATCAAGAGTGTTACCCGGTTCCTCGTTCGGATTCACCCAAAAAAAGGTAAAACATCGCTCGGAATTTTCAAGTGCCCGCAGGCCCCGACGGAGTGATAGAGAACGGAGTGATAGAGAAGTTAGAAGAGCGGTAGGAACGGCAGAGCCAAAGAGGGACCGGGCCGTCGGCGAGGACGGCGTCGATTCGGTGGCGATGATGTTCCTGTCCCATCCGGGAGGGCCGCGGGCGGTGGCGGCGTGGAAGACGCACCGATGTGCTTCCGTATCTGGCGGATCGCCGGGGTATCGGTGGTGAACGCGATGATTCGCATCGGTGCCCCGCACGCCGGGCACAGAAGCGGAAATACCTCCTAGAGTCGCGGGCCAGCAGCATCGCCCAGAGAGAACGCGCCGAAGACGCCCTCGATGACGCAGAGGCACGAAAATGGGTGGGTTCGTTGAGGGAGGCACCGAAGTGGTGGAGGAAGGCGACGGCACCGATTTGGGCCGTTGGACCTGCTCCGGGGCTTTGCTCCCTGCGGGCCTGTTCGATCACGCGCAGCACAAGGCGCAGAGCGGCACGGCGGACCGCCGCGTCGCGTTGCAGAAAGGAGCGTAAGCGCTTGGGGAAAGAGATCACCCACTGGCGCACCGGCGACGGAACGGCAGGTCGGATTCGTGGCGCAGTTCCTCCGCTCGAAAGGGTCGGTGGTCGGCATGGATCGATTACTTCTGTTCGTCAACTGGATTCGACCCGCAACGGTACCATAACCCCCTCGGTCAGGCCCTGGCCTGTCTGGCCGACGGTTGCCGATGTGCGACGCCGGACAAGCGGGCGTAGGCCTCGGCCAGTGCATCAACAGAGCCCACATTGCCGGGAAAGATCACCACCGGCAGCCTGGGATAGCAGGGATGGTCTTCAGGACAGCGCACCACCGAACAGCCGGCCAGGATCTGGCCCACCACCCGGGAGGTGCCTAAGGCCAGGCCCGCGCTCAGCAGGTCGTTGGATGTGATGCCCCCCTTGCTGATCAGAAAGCCCAGACTGCTCGGCAGATTCCTCACCACGTCCATCAGCAACTCGGAAACCCGCTCGCCGAAGGCCAGGCGGGTTGCCTGGTCGGCGAAGGTTTTCTCCACCCGGCTGGTGTAGACCACCGAGGTCAGACCCTGCTCATGGGCCTGGTCCGCCTGCCGGATGATCTCATCCAACAGGGTCTGGCGATCCGAGTCAATGCGTTCCACATCCACCTCGATGGGTGTGATGCCGGGCATTTCGAGCAAGGATTCGAGCTGCTGGGTGGTCTTCTTTACATGGGAACCGACGATCACCGCGCCGGCACGACCGTCGCGGACATATTCGGCCATGGACTCGGCTGCCACCGGCTGGGGCGGCAACTGGGCCAGGGCGGTGAGCAGGCTGGCGGCACTGCGAAACAGAAACCGCTTGCCCTGAGCTGCGGCCTGGATCAGCTGGCTGCAGAAATGGTTCAGGTCCGCCTGGGTCTCCCCATCCACTACACAGCAGACATTGCCCTGCAGGGCCAGCAGCCGGGGCAGGGAGTCGCCGCGTACGTCATGCAGTAGAAAACGCGCAACCTGCTCGGCAAGGATACGGCCCCGGGTCTTCTCCTCCACATACTCGGGCAGGTAGCTGTGGGTGTAGCCGAACACCGAATCCCGGGCGAACTCGGTCTCGTGCACCGGCACCTCACGGCCGTCCACCATCAGATAATGGACGCTGTCCCGGGTGATGCGCCCCCCTTCGAAAAAGGCGGGCACCAGGAAATGGGCGTCGAACGGGCCCAGCTCCTCGGCGATCACGTCGGTCTCCACCGGATAATGGCCGCGCAGGGTGGAGTCGGAACGGCTCACCACCAGCGGATTGATCGGGTGGCCTTCGGCCGCCATTTCCTCAAGTGCCTGCTTCAAGTTGACGCAAACCTCCCGGGTTACCGTTGCGGCCCGCGCCGCGTCCATTCCCCGGGTGTTGGTGAGCACGAAGAACAGGGGGGCGGCATCCTGCAGCCCCCGCTTGAGGGTAGCGGCGTCCCAGCGGGTCAGCAGCAGGCAGCTGTGGACCGTCTGGGAGCCGGTCGGGTCGTCATCCAATACGACGATCTTGGTCTCGGACATGGTAGTTCTTCCAAGTTATACAATTGGTTGGGCATAGTCGGCCGGCCCAACCTCCGCTCGGTCAGGATCCCACTCCCGAAGGGAGTGGGGTTCAGGCTCAGGCCAGCGCCTTGGCTCGCTCGCACATGACTTCGGCGGTGATGCCGTTGTACTCCATGATCTCCGCCGGGGAGGCGGTGGTCTCGCCACGCTTCCAGCAGATCACGTCGCGCTTGGGGGCGCGGGTGCGCAGCATCACCGGCTCCAGCGAGGCGCTGGGCCCGCCGCTCACACCGAGCAGCACGTCACCGTCGAACAGGGCGTTGACGTGTTCGTCGTCCATGAAGCGGTTGTCGGGTTGGGCGACCGTATCCCAAGCCAGGTCGCTGGGGCGATACAGGGCTCGCGGATTGACCACCGCGACAATGCGCACCTTGTAACCTTCCGCCTCCAACTTGTCCTTGGCCTCGAATACCGGCAGAAAAATCATGTCGCCGGTGACCGCGAACACCACCGTACCCTTGTCGCCACTCGCCGATTCATACAGGACCGCCGCGCCGTCCTCGACCGCCTTGCGGGATTCCTCCAGGGAGAGGTAGACCGGCAGCGGGCTCTTGGAGGCGATGATCACCATGGCCTTGTTGAAGCTGTTGGTGGCGTATTCGTAAGCCGTTTGTATGCTGTTGGCATCGCAGGGGAACAGCGGGAAGGCGTTGCCGTTGCGCATCATGGCGCTGAAGTAGTTTTCGATCTCCGGACGCTGATGGGTCCAGCCGTTACGGCCTTGCTCCAGCGCACCGGCGGTGAACATGGTGACGATGGACGGGGTCTTGCGGCGCAGCTCTGCCATGGCCTGGGCCACGGTCTGCACGATGGGCCAGCCGTTGATCGCGAAGGACTCGTAGGACAGCCAAAGCGCCCGGGAGCCGAACAGGGCCAAACCGGAAGCGAAGCCTGCGCAGGCGTCCTCGTTCAGGGGCTCGTAGACCTGGCCGTTGGGGTTCTGGTTGTACAGAGGGTCCTCGGTCGGGTGGCGGATTTTCAGCACATCGTTGATGTTCTTCATCGCCGATGCCTCGTTGCCGTCCGCGTTGGTGACCACGAAGCGGCTGTCGGCCTGGCCGACCTGGCCCACCAGAGCGCCCATGGCGGTGGAGGACACGGCCTTCTCGCCCTTGGCGAACTCCTGCATCTGCAGCTTGGGCAGGGGAGTCAATTCCAGCTCGGATTCAGTGACCACGGTACGGGCGGAAGGACCGCCGCCGGCGCGAGTGAAGTTGTCGCGTACGATTTGCCATGCCTGGGTCGGCAGTGCGCGGCAGGTCAGTCCGTCGATGATGTGCTGGGCATCCAGGGTGTCTGCCGGATAGAGATTGTGTGACTTGGCGCCGACGGTGTGCACCCCGGAACCCTTCAGCTGCTTGATAATGAAGGCGGTCAGAGTCCCGCCCATGGCCGATTTGGCCGCCCGGTCCATCCCCTGCAGCACCGCCTTGGCAAAGGCCAGACGCTGCTGGAAGGAGAAACGGGTGCTGTCGACGAATTCGGACTGCTGCTCGCTGTCGTCGAATTCCTTCGCATCGACCAGGATGACCTCCTCGAAGCCGTGACCCTTCCAGTAGTCAATCATCTGCTCATTGGTATGCAGCGAGACCATGGAGTGGTGTTCCTGGGAGTAACCGTTCCAGATCAGGGTCGGCAGGAAGTTGTTGACCTCCGGATAGGCGGTATGGAAGTGCATCATGGAGTTGAGGACGTAGGGTTCACCCATGCCGCCGTCGCCGATGGTGACCGGGAAAAGCTTGTCGCGGTGCAGGTAGGCCCCGGCCATCGCGAAGTGCTGACCCTGACCCAAGGGGCCGGCGGGGGCTAGCAGGCCGGGAATCGCGCCGGACAGATGACCGAGCAGGCCGTGCTTCTCGCGGAAGCGCTGCATCATGTCGCTGACTGTGTGGATGCCCATCTCCTCCAGGGAGGAGTCAAGGAACATGGCGGAGTAGAAACCCGGTGCGTGGTGACCCACCTCGGTGACGATGTTGGTATGGCCCAGCATCATCAGCGCGGCATGGGCCTCGGCGCTGGAGGCGTAACCGCCGGGATGGCCGGAGCCCTTGGAACCGCAGACCTGCAGGGTCACGTAGCGCAGGGCGTCAGCCCCCAGCAGGGTCTGATAGGCGGCCTTGTCGTCAGACGCGTCGGCGATAGCGCTCTGGCCCTCGGCGATCACGGCGCTGTCGGCATAGGCTTCGAATTCCGGCCAGAGTTCACCGTAGTACTGAATACCCTCGGCAAAAGCCGGTGTGTTCATCGTGATCTTCTCTGCTGTGCTATTCATCGACCTGATCTCCCCTGTAGCGGACTTTTCAATCTGTAAAAATTATTTCATAATGTGAAAAATTGAGCTGAAACAAAAAGGCACTCTTCTGGAGTACCCGCTTCAAGCTCGACTTGGTGCTCAGTTTACTGATCAAATAATATTTCGCAATACACAATATTTTTCACATTACGAAATGAGTAAAACTTCTTCAATTCAAGTCATCGATCGTGCCGCATTCTTGATGGACGCCATCACCGCCAATGGCGGAGCGGTCAGTCTGAAGATCCTGGCCGCGGAAACCGGTCTGCACCCCTCCACGGCATTCCGTATTCTCGGTTCGCTCACCAATGTGGGCTTCGTGGAGCGGGACAGTGCCGGCCAGTATCTGCTTGGCCACAAACTGCTAAAATTAGCTGGACGGGTCAGCCGGGGCATCGACATCCGCAAGGAGGCCCTGGAAATCATGCGTGAGCTGCGGGATCAGCTGGGCGAGACGGTCAACCTGACGGTGCGGGAAGGCGACGAGGTGATCTATGTGGAGCGGGTCAGCGCGCGGCGTATGATGCGGGTGGAACAGGTGGTGGGCAGCCGCGCACCGCTGCATGTCACCGCGGTGGGCAAGCTGATGCTCGGCGAGCTGGGGGATGATTTCGTGCGCGCCTACGCGGAACGCACCGGCCTGCCCGCCTTCACGTCCCATACCCTCACCAGGGTGGATGAACTGCTGGACGAAGTGCACCAGGTCGATGCCCAAACCTGCGCCCTGGACAACGAGGAGGCGGAGGAGGGCGTCGGTTGCATCGGCACCCTGATCTACGACAGCAGCGGCAAGGCGGTTGGCGGTCTCTCGGTTTCCGCGCCCATCGAACGCCGCCGGGACGAATGGATTCCCCTGGTGCGGGATGCCGGCAGGCGGGTATCGGAGCGGTTGGGGTAAAAAGGCTAGGAAATCCAACCGCCTGTGCTTTACGACCGACGCCCCTTGAAAACTCCAAGGCGACTTCCATCGTTGAATTTAAGAAATATGAAGCTTTCATCGAATTGATTTTCTGGTATTTTTATTTCGATAGCCTTAGAGACTGTCTAAGAACTAACCTATTGATTATAAAATATCTATTTCCAGAGGTGGTGAGCTGCCGCCCAAGATGGGCATCCAGACCCAGCCCATGCAGAACCTGGTGGAGAAGATCCAATCGCTGCCGGCCGAACGTTTCGCCGAGGTGGAGGATTTCGTGGATTTCCTCAAACAGCGCACGCAAACCAGACAACCCGGTCCACGCCACGAAGGACTTCGAGCGGTTTAGGGAGGTGATCAGGATCGAGGGGATTTAAATCCAGGTCAACTTTCCGATCCGCTCGATGCGCTCCAGTGCGAACGGCGGGCGGGCACAGTAGCGCAGTAGCCGTTCCAGGCATGGGCGGTCGTGCCCTTTGATACGCACGGAGGCATCCAGGGAGAAGCCGCCGTCGTGTGCTGCCACGCGCCCATGTCCTTGGCATCGTCCGCGTCGAGGAGAGCGCGCCGGACGAACAGGCGCAGGATGGCTGTAAGCCGTAGCACGCGGAACTCAAGATGGCGGAACCGTCTGGCGGCGTTCCGCCCTACGCGGGCTGCTTTTCGATCCGGTTAGGTATTATTCGTGCAACCTCGAAGGATAGTCGCTCAGTCCCTGCCCGATCCCGCGCCATTGGCATCTTCCAGCACTCGGAACAGGGCGCTGGAATCCAGGTCACCGAGACCGCGGCCAACCAGGGCGTTCAGGTACTGCGAGACCAGGGCGGTGCCGGGCAGGGCGATGCCCAGCTCATGGGCGGCCTCGAGCACGATGCGCAAGTCCTTTTGGTGCAGGCCCGCCTTGAAGCCGGGCTCGTAATTGGCTTCGATCATGCGCTGGCCGTGGATCTCCAGTACCTTGCTGTTGGCGAAGCCGCCGAGCAGGGAGGCGCGCACCTTGGCCGGGTCCACGCCAGAGGCCCTGGCCATCAGTATCGCTTCTGCGACACCGGCGATGGTTTGGCTGATCGCGATTTGGTTGCAGGCCTTGCAGACCTGGCCCGCCCCGTTTCCGCCCACGTGCACGATGTTGCGGCCCATGACTTCGAATAGGGGCAACACCCGCTCGAAGATCGCCTCCGTCCCTCCGACCATGATGGACAGCACGCCGTCGATCGCACCCGCCTCGCCGCCGGAGACGGGGGCATCCAGCATCTGGGCACCGCGCTCGCGCAGGTGCTTGGCCATGGTCCGAGTCGCGGAGGGGGAGATAGTGCTCATGTCCACGACCACACTGCCGGCGCGAACGCCCTCGAGTACACCGTGCCGGCCCAGGATGACCTGCTCGACGTCGGGTGTGTCCGCGACCATGGTAACGACGATGTCCGCCTGCCGCGCGACCTCGGCGGGACTCGCGCAGGTGATGGCACCCGTTGCGACCAGAGGCTCCATGGATTCCTGCCATCGCGCGTGTACGAACAGATCGTAGCCCGCCCGTCCGAGGTTCAGGGCCATGGGTCGGCCCATGATGCCCAGTCCGATGAAACCGACCTTTTCGTTCAAAAAACCGGGATCAGCGCTCATCCAAGAGCTCGAGCCAATGAACGACCGGAGTGTCGGTGCCGGCTTCCAGATGAAGCTGACAGCCGATGTTCGCGGTCGCAATAATCTCCGGCATGCTGGATTCGAGCGCGGTGACCTTGTTGTCCCGCAGCTGCCGGGAAAGCTCCGGCTGCGTCAGAGAGTAGGTTCCGGCAGATCCGCAGCACAAGTGCGCGTCGGGCACCGATGTTGGCACGTAACCGGCCCGGGCCAGGATGGGCTCCACTAGGTTGTTCAGCCTTTGTGCGTGTTGCAGGGTGCAAGGGGTGTGGAAGGCAACCTTGCGCCCTCGGCCCGGTTGGCCCAGGGGCACGAGGTCCGCTTCGGAGAGTATCTCCACGGGATCCCGCGCCAGCTCCGATATCCGTGCCGCTTTGTCTGCGTAATCCGGGTCGTGGTGCAGCAACTCACCGTACTCCTTGACCATCGCCCCGCAACCGCTGGCATTGATCAGGATCGCTTCGGCGCCGGCCTGAATGTGTGGCCACCAGACATCGATGTTGCGGCGCATGGCCTCGAGTCCTTTCGCCTGGGCGTTCAGATGATAGGCGGCGGCGCCGCAGCAGCCCGCCTCGGAAACTTCGACCAGATCGATTCCAAGCCGGCTCAGAATCCGGGCGGCGGCGGTGTTGGTGTCGGGGGTAGCCACCGATTGGACACAGCCTGCCAGTGCGAGCATCCGGCGTCCACCGGTGGGGGCAGGCCAGGTTCCGGCTCGACGGGTTTTGGGAATCTTTGTCCTGAACGGCTCCGGCAACAGAGGCTTGAAGATCTCACCAAGCCAAATCAGGGGACCGAGCCAAAGGGGGCGGGGTACCACCTCGACCAGCGTCTGTCGCAGCAGCTTCTCGCTCCAAGGCCGTTCCACACGGGTCTCGACGATTGCGCGGCCGATGTCCAGGAGCCTGGCGTAGCGTACGCCGGAGGGGCAGGTGGTCTCGCAGGAGCGGCAGGTGAGGCAGCGGTCCAGGTGGATCTGGGTTGTCCTGGTCGGGGTCTGCCCCTCCAAGACCTGCTTGATCTGATAGATGCGTCCGCGGGGTCCGTCCAACTCGTCGCCCAGGAGCTGGTAGGTGGGGCAGGTGGCCGTGCAGAAGCCGCAATGGACGCAGGCGCGTAGGATTTCGTCGGCCTCCCGGCCTTCCGGGGTGTTCAGAAACTCAGGAAGGATTTCGGTCTGCATTTCTTAGCCTGAACGTATCATCAGGTGCGGTTTCAGAGCTCGGCGAAGAGCCTCCCGGGATTGAGCAATCCGTCGGGATCGAACGCCTGCTTGAGGTTGCGGTGAATGGCCATGAGGGATGGCGCCAGCGGTTGGAAGACCTCGCCATCTCTGTCACCGTTGCAGAAGAGGGTAACGTGACCACCGGCCTCGGCGGCTGCCTTGCGAACGCTCTGCATATCCAGGTCGCCCCGGTACCAGCGTTGGGCTGCGCCCCATTCGATCAGCTGCCTCCCCGGGAGGTCCAAGGGTGGTGTCGTCGAAGGGAGGGACAGGCGCCACAGGGGCACCTCCCCGGCAAAGAAGTCGTGGCCCTGCTCACGGATCCGAACGCGCCAGAGGTCGTCCTGATCCTCGATCGTTTCGCCCCCGATGGTCTCAGCTGCCTGAGTGATCGCCATTTTGGCGCCAGCGAGCCGGATGAAGAGCCGGTCGCCATCATGGCAGGTCGCGGTGATGGGCAAGGGGGTGCCGGCCCAGGCGTTCATGAGGCGGATGGCCTCCGCCTGGGTCCGCTCCTGCGCCAGTGTCGTTTGTGCTGCCGGGATGGGCATTACCTTGAGACTGACGTCCAGCAACAGGCCCAAGGTACCGTAAGCGCCAGTCATGAGCCGGGACAGGTCGTAGCCCGCTACGTTCTTCATCACCTCGCCGCCGAAGCGCAGCACTTGGCCCCGCCCGGTGAGAACGCGGGTTCCCAGCACCAGATCCCGCGCCGATCCGGCATAGGACCGAGCCGGGCCGGACAGGCCACAGGCGACAGTTCCGCCGATCGTGGCACCAGGTCCGAAATGGGGCGGCTCGAACGGCAGCATCTGCCCTTGCTCTGCCAGCGCTGCCTCGATGTTCGAAAGACGCGTACCGCAACGGGCGGTTACCACCAGCTCCTTGGGCTGGTAGTTGATGATGCCCGTATGGTTGGACACATCCAGGGGCTCTCCAGTCGGCGTACGGCCCAGGAAACGCTTGGAGCCGCTGCCGCAGATTTCCAGTGGAGAGCCGGACTCGATCGCGGCGAGGACTCGGGCTTTCAGCTCTTCGGTCAGGTCGTTGTCCATACTCAATCCGCGTTGCCGTGATAGAGCCAGGATTCCAGGTTCAGGGGCATTTGCAGGTGGAATCCCTGCCCGGTCAGGTTCTGCATGACCTGAGCTACATCTTCCCGGGCCAGTGGGCGTTCCGCGTGCAGCTCCAGTTCCATAACGAAGACCGGTTTTCCGAAGCGCGCCATCAGCGCGTCCGGTACCCGATCGAAGCCATCTTTCTCCGGAATATAAAGGTACATTTCGTCCTTGAGGGGACTCTTGTAGATCCAGCAAGGAACCGCGTCTTTCATTTAATTTAATGATCGTGCTTGTGTGAAGGAAGCTGCCGGTATTCCGAGCACCGGCGTGGTGTCGGTACTCCCTTGCCCGGGTTCAACAGCTCCTTCGGATCGAAGGCTCGCTTGACGGCCATGAATTGCTCGAGCTCGACCTTGTCGAATTGGACGCACATCTGGCGGATCTTCTCGATACCCACGCCGTGCTCGCCAGTGATGGTACCGCCGACCTCGACGCATAGCTCCAGGATCTTGCCGCCGAGCTCTTCGGTGCGCTCCAGCTCCCCGGGATTGTTGGCGTCGTAGAGGATCAGGGGGTGCATATTGCCGTCGCCGGCGTGGAAGACGTTGGCTACTGGTAAGCCATACTCTGCTGACAGCTCTGCGGTGCGGCGCAGGACTTCCGGTAGCTTGCGCCGGGGGATGGTGCCGTCCATGCAGTAGTAGTCGGGGGAGATGCGGCCTACGGCGGGGAAGGCGGACTTGCGGCCCTGCCAGAAGCGTACGCGCTCCAGGTTGTCACGGGCGGTCCGCACCTCTGTCGCACCACTGGCGAGCAGGAGTTCTCGCACCCGCTCGACGTGTTCGGCAACCTCCTGCTCGGTGCCGTCGACCTCGCACAGCAGAATGGCGGCGGCGTCTGTCGGATAGCCGGCGTGGACGAAGTCCTCCGCGGCCTTGATGGCGGGGCCGTCCATCATCTCCAGGCCCGCCGGTATGATGCCTGCGGAGATGATCTCGCCCACTGCCTGACCGGCTTTCTCTACGTCGTCATAGGCCGCCAACACCACCTGCGCCTGCGCGGGCGTCGGCAGGAGCCGAATGGTCACCTCGACCACGACGCCGAGCATGCCCTCGGATCCGACGAGCAGGGCCAGGAGGTCGTAGCCTGGGGAGTCAAGGGCTTGGCTGCCGACCTCGAGCAGCTCGCCGTCCACTGTAACCAGCTTGAGTGCCAACACGTTATGGACCGTCAGTCCGTACTTGAGACAATGCACACCGCCGGAGTTCTCCGCCACATTGCCGCCGATGGTGCAGGCGATCTGCGACGAGGGATCCGGGGCATAGTAGAGGCCGAAGGGGGCCGCGGCCTCGGAGATGGCCAGATTGCGCACGCCGGGTTGCACGCGTGCGGTCCGAGCGGTCGGGTCGATGTCCAATATCCGATTGAAGCGCGCCAGGCTGAGCAGAATGCCCTCGGCGTGGGGGAGGGCACCGCCCGAGAGACCCGTCCCGGCGCCCCTGGCAACAACTGGCACATCGCGTTCGTTGCACAGGCGCATGATGCGCTGGACCTCTTCCAGCTTGCGCGGCAGCACCACGAGCAACGGTAGCTGGCGGTAGGCGGAGAGTCCGTCGCACTCGTAAGGACGGAGCTCCTCTTCTTGCTCGAGGACGGAGTCCTCCGGCAGGAAGCTGCGCAGCTCCCGTACCAGATCCCTCCTGGCGACGATTAGGCCGGGCTCCTGGAAGAATCGTTGTCGAGCTTGAATCTGACTCATTTTCTCGTTTTGATTAGGGTGAGGGACAGGATCTGGAGGCGCGAGTAGGTCGTCGTCCGCAGCAGTCTGGGGAGGAATAACCTCGCTGAACGGGCTAGCCTGCGGATCTTTGCTCGAGTCTTTGGACGCGCTCTTTGAGGTCGGATACGTCCTCTTCCAAATGCTCGACATGGCGGGCGTGAAATCGTTCATGCTTGGCTTGATCCAGGGCGATTCGGCGCATGAACTTGCCTAGATCTTCGAGGCCATGCTCCACGCGCCCAAGCCGAGCGTTGGTCTGGTCCAGCCGCGCATTGGTCTGGTCCAGCCGCTGATTGAAGTCTTGCCGCAAATCCTGGATGCCGTCCCGGATTTGCTTCAGGATCTCGGTTGCCAAATCGGTG
>Ga0316593_10000082_pt1 | contig 11664 bp, 11 predicted proteins | sample S5NA_3_FD_204564 | JGI IMG/M metagenome (GOLD analysis project Ga0316593, IMG submission 204564) | Metatranscriptome of rhizosphere microbial communities from salt marsh grasses in Alabama, United States - S5-7_160517rA (Metagenome... | ecosystem: Host-associated > Plants > Roots > Rhizosphere ... | reverse complement strand
GCGGGAATTGTGCAAGCTCGCACATCATTATTGCCCGAATCTGCTGGCGGCGGACCTGGCCAAGCTCAGGCATCGCCCCAAAATCTACATTTCCCACCTTAAACCGGGCTCCGAAGCGGAAATAATGCAGGAATGCCGTCAGGCGATGCCGGAATTTTCCCTGGAACGGCTGCAGAGAAGCCAGGAAATCCTGATCTGAGAAAAAGCCCCTGCAGGATCCGGTAACCCTGGGGTACAATAACCGGGTTTCCAATTACTGATGTCCGGATAATTATTCATGTTCGATACGCTTACTGACAGACTGAGTCAAACCATTCGCAACCTGCGTGGCCAGGGCAGGCTCACCGAAGAAAATATCAAGGATACCCTGCGCGATGTACGAATGGCGTTGCTCGAAGCTGACGTTGCCTTGCCCGTCGTCAAGGACTTCGTAGAAAAAGTCCGGCAGCGTGCTGTGGGCGAGGAAGTGATCAAGAGTCTTACGCCTGGCCAGGCGCTGGTCAAGATCGTCAATGACGAACTGATAACGCTGATGGGGGAGGCCAATGACAGCCTGAACCTGAATGTACAACCCCCGGCGGTGATCCTGATGGCGGGCCTGCAGGGCGCGGGTAAAACGACCACGGTTGCGAAACTTTCTCGCTGGTTGAAGGAGAGGGCGAAGAAATCCGTGCTTGTGGTCAGCTGTGACGTGTATCGACCTGCCGCGATCCAGCAGCTGCAGACACTGGCCGGGCAGGTAGAGGCCGACTTTTATCCCAGCGATGTTTCCCAGGATCCGGTAGTCATCGCCCGCAATGCAATCGACCATGCGCGCAAGAAGTTCAAGGATGTGGTGATCGTCGATACCGCCGGCCGTTTGCATATCGATGAAGAAATGATGGCGGAAATCCAGCGCATTCACGCCGCCATCAACCCGGTGGAAACCCTGTTTGTCGTGGATAGCATGACGGGCCAGGACGCCGCGAATGCCGCGCGAGCGTTTAATGAGGCATTGCCCCTCACCGGTGTCGTATTGACCAAGACCGATGGTGATGCACGCGGTGGTGCCGCCTTGTCCATCCGCCAGATTACCGGTAAGCCGATCAAGTTCCTCGGTGCGGGAGAAAAGACCGATGCCCTGGAAGCATTTCATCCGGACCGGGTGGCGTCGCGAATCCTGGGTATGGGTGACGTACTGTCACTGGTCGAGGAAGCCCAGCAGAAACTGGACCAGGAAAAAGCCCTGAAGCTGGCCAAGAAGCTCAAAAAAGGCAAGGAATTCGATCTGGATGACTTTCGCGAGCAATTGATCCAGATGAACTCCATGGGCGGTATCGCAGGACTGATGGACAAGCTACCGGGCATGTCGGGTTTGCCACAGAACGTGAAAGCCCAGGTCAACGACAAGCAGATTGGCCAAACCATCGCGATTATCAATTCGATGACCATCAAGGAGCGTACACACCCCGCCATTATCAAGGGCTCGCGCAAGAAACGGATTGCCGCGGGTTCCGGAACACAGGTTCAGGACATCAACCGCCTCCTCAAGCAATTTTTGCAAATGCAGAAGATGATGAAAAAAATGGGCAAGGGTGGCATGGCCAAGATGTTGCGTGGCATGAAGGGAAAGCTGCCCCCCGGCATGATGCCCTTTTAACGTTGCCTTGGAACATCTTTTACCCCATATACTCGCGAGCCCGTCATGAAAAACCTGTGGAGCGACCAGGAAGCTGCAAATTTCCCCGGATTACTCGGTCAGCGCGTCTATACCTCGCGCCTGCTGGGGCGTGATCCCGACCTGGTCCTGCATGGAGGTGGGAATACCTCGGTCAAAATCCAGGAGAAAAACGTATTTGGTGAGCAGGAAGATATTCTCTATGTAAAAGGCAGCGGCTGGGACCTGGAAACGATAGAAGCCGCAGGATTCGCACCGGTACGCCTGCAGCCGATGCTGAAACTGGCGGAGCTGCCTGGTTTGTCGGATCTCGATATGGTCAATGCCCTGCGCACCAGCATGACCCGTGCATCCGCACCGTCGCCCTCCGTGGAAACCATCCTGCACGCGATTTTGCCCTACCGCTATGTGGATCACACGCATGCCGATTCACTAATCGCGATTACCAATACCCCGCAAGGCCTGGAACGAATACAGCAGATTTACCAGGATCGCGTGGTAATTATCCCCTACATCATGCCAGGCTTTGATCTTGCCCGGCTCGTGCAGGAACGATTTGCCGGGCAGGTTACGAAGAACACCATCGGCATGGTGCTGATGAATCATGGCATGTTCAGTTTCGGGGAAACCGCGCAGGAATCCTATAACCGCATGATCGAGCTGGTCAGCCTGGCGGAAGATTATTTACAGAAAAAAAATGCCTGGGCATTGCCCGAAGAAAAAGCATCGCTGGAGGATACAACCCTACTGCGGAACGAACTGGCTGAACTGCGTACCGGTTTGTCGCGTGTTGCCGGGCACCCGGTAATCCTAAAGACCGATCAGCAAGCCCTGTTTCTGGATTTCGCCCGGCACCCCGAGGTTGCCCGGTTATCACAGCAGGGACCCGTAACGCCCGATCATGTGATTCGTACCAAGCGATTCCCGTTGCTGGGCCGGGATATCGGGGCGTATGTGCAGGACTATCAGTCGTATTTCGATACTTGCGCGAAAAAGTCGAGTCGCGAGCTGACCATGCTCAACCCGGTGCCGCGCATGCTGTTGGACCCGCAGTTCGGCTTTGGTGCGGTTGGCGACAGCGCAAAGGATACGAAAATAATTACCGACATTTACCGGCATTCCATAGAGGTGATTCTGCGCGCTACCGCGCTCGGCGGGTACCAGGCCTTACCGGAGCAGGATATATTTGATATGGAGTACTGGGAGCTGGAGCAGGCCAAGTTGCGCAAGTCAGGCACACGACCCCTGTTTGCCGGCGAAGTGGTCCTGATCACGGGTGCCGCCTCGGGGATCGGGCGGGCCTGCGTAGACGCCTTTCTGCGACGGGGTGCAGCGGTTATAGCGGTCGATATCAATCGGTCTGTCGAATCCATGCTACCAGAGCAACCGGCATACCTTGGGCTTTGTGCCGACGTAACGGATACCGCTGCGATTCGCCGGGCCCTGGAACTCGGGGTTCGGCAATTCGGCGGTCTGGATATGCTGGTGCTGAATGCCGGCATCTTCCCTCCGGGTTGCGAACTCGCCGAACTCGGCCTGGAGGACTGGCATAAGGTTATGCGCGTAAACCTGGATGCCAATTTCATTCTGATGCACGAGGCCTATCCGTTACTGAAGCTGGCGCCCCGCTATGGCCGCGTGGCCATTATCGGTTCCCGTAATGTGACGGCTCCCGGACCGGGGGCGGCCGCGTACTCGGCCTCCAAGGCGGCGTTGAATCAACTGGCCCGGGTTGCCGCGATGGAGTGGGCCGGTGATGGCATACGGATCAACAGCCTGCATCCGGACGCCGTGTTCGACACTGGGATCTGGTCGGAATCCGTCCTGCAGGCAAGGGCGGCGCATTACCAGATGACCGTAGAACAATACAAAAAACGGAATCTGCTGAAAACCGAGATCACCAGTCGGGAGGTGGCTGAATTGACCGCCGAACTGTGTGGCCCGTTGTTTGCCGGCACGACCGGCGCGCAGTTGCCCATTGATGGGGGAAATGACCGGGTAATTTGATCCATTCCTGACGAAACTGCGTATTATCCATAATTATAATATGTTTAATTACGGATATTTATCATTTCCGGACTTGATTTCCCTTCACATTTGCGGAAATTCGCGTAAAATTCCACGGTTTCCTCTGCCGGGTATCCTATCGGGCAGAGTCAGGCGGTTTATTAAATGAGGAAAGATTGAAATGGTAAGCATTCGACTGGCCCGTGGCGGTTCTAAAAAGCGCCCGTTTTATCACATTGTGGTAACGGATTCCCGTAACCGCCGAGATGGTCGATACATTGAACGTATTGGTTTTTTCAACCCGGTAGCCAGTGGTCAGAGTGAAGGCCTGCGTCTGGATACAGAGCGTGCCGCACATTGGGTGTCCAAGGGTGCGCAGCCGACGGATCGCGTGGCCAAGCTGATCAAGCAGGCAAGTGCCTGATCATCCGCGTGAAGGATCCTGAACGAATACATGCCTGAACGAGCATATGCAGGATCAGCCGGATAATCTGGTGATCTCAGGCCGCATTACCGGTCTGTACGGAGTAAAGGGCTGGGTAAAGATCTTTTCCGATACCGAGCCCCGTGAAAATATTATCCAGTATACGCCTTGGTATGTACGTACCTCGGATGGCTGGAAAGAAATGAAAGTGGCGGAGGGACGCCGTCATGGCAAGGGTGTCGTGGCACGCCTGGAATCGTATAACGACCGCGATGCAGCCAGCACCCTGATCGGTGCCGAAATCGCATTGCGTCGCGATCAGCTGCCGGCGCTGGAGCAGGGAGAATATTATTGGACCGATTTGATCGGTCTCAAGGTAGTTACCGGCGATGGTACGGAGTTAGGCGTGATAGAACGCCTGTTCGAAACCGGCGCCAATGATGTTGTAGTGGTTAAAGGGGATCGCGAACGCCTGATCCCTTATCTGCCGGGCCAGGTGATTACCCGTGTCGACCTGAAGGCCGGAGAAATGGAAGTCGATTGGGACCCGGATTTCTGACGAGTTCGAGGTCTGCAATATGCGTATAGACGTAGTAACTCTGTTTCCCGAGATGGTGCAGACCATCACTGAGTATGGAGTAACGGGCAGGGCGTCCAGGAGCGGTATACTGGAACTGGTGACGTGGAATCCGCGGGATTACACTCGCGACCGTCACCGCACTGTGGATGATCGACCCTATGGCGGTGGCCCGGGTATGGTCATGATGGTGGAACCCTTGCGTGCAGCCATACAGGCCGCGCGAAGTTCGGTTCAGTCAGTAACGCCTGGACGCCAGCCCAAGATCGTGTATTTGACGCCACAGGGCCGGAAACTGGACCAGGCAGGCGTACAGCATCTGGCCGGCGAGGATTTGATCCTGGTTGCCGGACGCTACGAAGGCATCGATGAGCGCCTGATCGAGCTGGAAGTGGACGAGGAATGGTCTATTGGTGACTATGTACTCAGTGGTGGCGAACTGGCGGCGATGGTAGTGATCGATGCGGTGACCCGGCTGTTACCAGGGGCGCTGGGTGATGAGAATTCTGCGCAACAGGATTCCTTCATGGAGGGATTACTGGATTGTCCGCACTATACGCGGCCCGAGGATCTCGACGGAAGGCAGGTGCCTGATGTGTTGCTGGGGGGGAATCATCAGCAGATTGCCCGCTGGCGTTTGAAACAGGCCCTGGGCAGGACCTGGTTACGGAGACCTGAATTACTGCAACAGAAGGAACTGGATGCAGAACAGCAAGCGCTGTTGAATGAATTTATCGAGGAACACAATTTATAAACCGGAATTGGAACAAAACTGAGGTTTGCAGACATGAGTAACATAATTGAACAGCTCGAGAAAGAGCAGATGACCCGCGAAATTCCTGTCTTTGGACCGGGTGACACCGTCGTGGTACAGGTAAAGGTCAAGGAAGGTGCGCGCGAACGTTTGCAGGCATTCGAAGGCATAGTGATCGCCAAGCGCAATCGCGGACTGCATTCCGCATTCACGGTACGCAAGGTATCTCATGGTGAAGGCGTGGAACGTGTTTTCCAGACCTATAGCACCAGCATCGACTCGATCAGCGTGAAACGACGTGGCGATGTGCGCCGCGCCAAGTTGTATTACCTGCGCGACCGCCAGGGCAAATCTGCCCGAATCAAGGAAAAACTTTCCTTAAACAAGCCCTGACACCGGGGCCGGTTTCATCTTACAATGCGGGTATTCCGGTCATCGGAATACCCGTTTTGTTTTCAGGATTGTAGAAAACCTGGCATGGAATCTCGCAAACACGTACTGATTCATACCTACATGCATTTCATACTGCGCGTCAGCCTCTTCTGTCTGTTGCTATGCTATGGTAGCCCTGCTGTCCTGGCTTCCGACCCGTTGGAAGTAAGGGCACTGATGAAATCCGGTGCAATCACGCTCGCATTACAACAGCTCGACCAGTCCCAGCCGCCCTTTGAAAAAGATCCGCAGGCATGGGTCGACTGGGAACGGCAGCGCGTGGAAATATACCGCGACGCCCATGAATGGAAGCAGCTCATACAAAGACTGCAAAAGCGTCCGGAAGGTCTGGACGAGGAATTCAATCGGTGGGCACTCCAGCAAATGGCGGAAGCCTACCTGGCCACCAATGACAGTAACGGTGCGATCCGGATTTTACGCGAGCTGATCTGGCAGCATGCCCGGCAGGTTACCGGACAGGATGCCGGGCAGGTTCTGGATATTGCGTTGTCCTCCTGGCGGCGCTTGCTGATACAGGCCTATTTGCAGGCGGACCTGGTACAGGATGCTGAAATTGCGATGCTGCGGTTTCAGCAGGACTATATGCCGGAGGATCTTGACTGGAAACTGTTGCGCGCGCGGGTATTGTTGCGTACCGATCATGCGGACGAAGCCCAGGCCTTGCTGGCCAAGGAACGAAGCTCCCGGGCATTTGCCCTGTACTACCTGGCGCAATTGCGCGGTGTAAAAACCAAGCCGGAAGTGATCTATGTACGCGCGGCTGGCCTGGCCGTGAAAAAAAAGGTGCCGGATGACGTCCAGGGGCAACTTTGGGCGGTTGCCGCACAGGCGGCGATCCTTTCAAATAATTATCCCGATGCCATCCATGCATTCAGCCAGGCATTGATCCGGGAAAGTACTGTCGAACACCAGGATCCGCAGGAAGCCAGTCTGTATTCCTTGTCGGGGAATTCTCTGTGGAAGGTGTACCAGGACTATGGACGCATGTTGGGTAACAAGCAGCAATTGCTCGTTGGCAATGACCAGGAATGGTTTATCGCGGCCTCGAATAGCGTAGGCAAGAAACCATTGCAGGCCAGGGCCATGTTCGCCGCGTTGGCCGAGGATACACACAGCGAGCGCACCCGTCGTCTGGCACATGAACAGTTCGCCAACCTGATTATGAAAAACAAGCATGGCCTGGCGCTGATACGATCGTTATACCTGGAGGACAAGAAACTGTCATTGCTGGCGTATCTGCCGGAAACCCTGCGTAATCGCCTGGTGGACGATGCGTTGGCGCGCTCGGATGTTGCGTTGGCATCGCGAATCATTTCGATGGAAAGCGAGGCGCCGGAAGGCGTCGATGCGCTTTTCTGGAAAATGCGCAGGGCGCGTATCCTGATCATGGCCGGCCAAATCGATGAAGGGATCCAGGCATTGAAGGCCTTGATCAAGGACACTCCGGGATTTCCTCGCGAACAGATGGATCGCCTGATGCAGGTCCTGTTTGATCTGCAAACGGTTGGACGACATGAGGCCGCCGTGGAATTATTCAAGTCATTGCCGATGCAGGGACAGGATACCCAAATGCATCGCGAGGTCCTGTACTGGATAGCGGATTCCCTGCAGGCGCAAAAAAAATACCAGGAGGCCGCCCTGTATTACCTGCGTTCCGCCAGTTATCTGAATCCGGATGCCGAAGACCCCTGGGCGCAGACTGCGCGTTACCATGCCGCGGATGCAATGGTAGAGGCGGGATTATTCCAGGATGCCACGCACATCTACCAGAAGCTGTTACTGGTAACTCGGGATCCGAGCCGGCGTACGGTACTGAAGAACAAGCTACAGCAATTGATTCTGCAATCCAACCAGAAGGGCAAGCAGGTCAGCGTAAGTGAACAGAGTGAATGACGGAAGGCCGGAAACCGGTCCCAGCTATACGGCGGTATGTGAAACCCCAATGGGTATTCATCTCGGGATCCAGGTGCAGGATGGTATGCTGATCGGGCTGGATTTTCTAAGTACGCGCACCGCGCTGCATGCCGGCAGGGATGAATTGACCCGTGAAGTCGTCTCGCAGCTGCAACGTTATTATGCCGACCCGACCTGGAAATTCGATCTGCCGGTACGGTTGCAGGGTACCGGGTATCAGCAGCGTGTCTGGCGGTTGATGCGACAGATCCGCGCCGGAAAAACGGAAAGTTACGGGGGGCTTGCGAAGAAACTGTCCAGCAGTGCGCGCGCGGTGGGTGGTGCCTGCCGGGCGAACCCGGTCCCGATTATCGTACCCTGCCACAGGGTGGTCGCCAGCCATGGGATCGGGGGTTTTGCCGGCGATGGCAGTGGCGGGCGCGTGGCCCTGAAACACTGGTTATTACGGCATGAGGGGCTTACGGGCTTGAAATAGCCGGGAATGCCCATATCTGCCAGGTAAAATGTACACATCAAATTCAAATCATACGGAAACGGGAGAACTGCGTAGCCATGACTGTTGAAGCACATAAGGAAACCCTGGAATTTCAGGCGGAAGCCCAGCAACTGTTGAAGCTGATGATTCATTCCCTGTATTCGGACAAGGAAATCTTCCTGCGCGAATTGATATCCAATGCCTCCGATGCCTGTGACAAGCTGCGTTTTGAGGCCCTGGGTGATGATGCGTTATACGAAAAAGACAGCGAGCTCAAGGTTGTTATCGAATTCGACAAGGAAGCCAGGACCATCAGCCTGATCGATAACGGGATCGGCATGAATCGCCAGGAAGTAATGGACAATATCGGCACGATTGCCAAATCCGGAACGCGCAAGTTTTTCGAATCGCTGACGGGTGATCAGGCCAGGGATGTGCAACTGATCGGACAGTTTGGCGTGGGGTTTTATTCGGCGTTTATCGTCGCGGATCGGGTGGTCGTGGAAACCCGGCGTGCCGGGCTGACCCCCGAACACGGGGTCCGTTGGGAATCCGATGGTCAGGGCACCTATAACCTCGAAACCATGGAAAAACCCGAGCGCGGTACCCGTGTGACCTTGCACCTGCGTGAAGGTGAAGAGGAACTGCTTGAGTCCTATCGCCTGCGCCATATCATCAAGAAATACTCGGATCACATCAATTTGCCGATCCTGATGAAGTCGGAAGACGAAGAAAAGGCGGATGAATTCGAAACCGTCAACCAGGCCTCTGCACTGTGGACGCGAGCAAAGAAAGATATTTCCGAGGAAGAGTACAAGGAGTTTTACAAGCACGTCGCCCATGATTTCGAAGAACCGATGTCCTGGTTGCATAATCAGGTGGAAGGTACGCAATCCTATACCACGCTGTTCTATATTCCGAAACGTGCCCCGTTCGACCTGTGGGATCGCGACAAGCGTCATGGCATCAAGTTGTATGTGCGTCGCGTCTTTATAATGGATGACGCCGAGCAGCTCATGCCCGGATACCTGCGTTTCGTGCGCGGACTTGTCGATTCGGATGACCTGCCCCTGAATGTTTCGCGCGAGATTCTGCAGCATAATCGCGTTGTGGATAAAATCCGGTCCGGCTCGATCAAGAAGATTCTTTCACACCTGGCATCACTCGCGAAGGATGACAAGGAAAAGTACCAGGAATTCTGGCAGAACTTCGGCAAGGTACTGAAGGAAGGACCTGCGGAAGATTTTGCCAATCGGGAAGACATCGCCAAACTATTGCGCTTTGCCTCTACGCATACGGATACGGACGTCCAGGACGTTTCCCTGGAAGATTATATCGGCCGCATGAAAGAAGGGCAGGACAAGATCTACTACGTCACCGCGGACAGTTTTGCCGCGGCAAAAAACAGTCCCCACCTGGAAGTGTTCCGCAAAAAGGGCATCGAGGTACTACTGATGTTCGAGCGTGTTGACGAGTGGCTGATGGCGCATCTGAACGAATTTTCCGGCAAGACGCTGCAGTCCGTTGCCAAGGGAGAGCTGGATCTTGGCTCGCTCGAGGACGAAAAGGAGAAGGAAAGCCTCAAGCAGACGGAAGACGAATACAAGGATCTGGTCGCGAAAATGAAGGAAAGCCTGGGTGACAAGGTCAAGGAAGTTCGTGTGAGTCATCGCCTGACCAGTTCGCCTTCCTGCCTGGTGGTTCAGGAGGGCGATATGAATGTCGCATTGCAAAACATGCTGAAACAGGCTGGCCATAGCGTGCCTTCCCTGCAGCCGGCCCTTGAGATCAACCCGAACCATCCTATTATCCAGAAACTGAAGGACGAGAAAGATGATGCCCGGTTTACAGACTGGAGCAGCCTGCTTCTGGACCAGGCCATGCTCAGCGAGGGTGGTCAACTGGAAGATCCGGCATCTTTCGTCACTCGCCTGAACAATATGTTCCTGCATTTCATGTAATCTGTATCGACAGCCCCGCTGCGACATTCGCGTGCGGGGCGTATACCCGTCACCGTGTATGCCGTCGAGGATTCAGGATGCCAGTGTTCCGGTTTTTCTGGTAGGATAGCCGCAACCCGTCATACTAAAAAGGCCAGGTCATGGCAAAACAAAAAGTTTCCAATATTACTTTCCAGGGCATCCTGATGCGCTTTCTGTTTGCCGTAATCCTGGTATTCAGTACGTATAATCCCGAGGGATATTCCTATTATCACTGGGCGATAAAATCCTTGCCGGAATTCACTGTACTCAAGGCGTTTGTTGGCGTTGTCCTGATCATAGGCTGGGTAATCTACTTGCGAGCAACCCTTCGTTCGCTCGGGTTTGTCGGGCTTATGCTGGCGATTGCCTTTTTTGGCCTGCTGTTCTGGTTGGTTGTCGACTGGGGCCTGGTGCCGGCGGACAGTGTACGTGCCCTGACCTACCTGGTCGAAGTGGCCGCCTGCGCGGTACTGGCTACAGGGGTTTCCTGGTCGCATATTCGCAGACGCATAACGGGCCAGATTGACGTGGATGAGATCGAAGAGGGCTGATCTATTCTAGTAGGTGCCTGGCGGGCTTCCCGCACAACCGCCCTCCGACCATTGGAATCTCAAGACATGCTATCTTTGTCGATGACCTGTTCCCAGTCGAAGCGGGGCAGTTTCAGGAACGCATTTTTCAGTCCCAAATCCCAGGTTTCCCGAATGGAAGTGAGCATCGCATCGTCCTGGTTCAGGGACATATAATGAGAAAGATCAAGCGTATCCTTGTGATAGATCGCGAGTTCGAGGGGTGGCCCCACCGTGACATTACTGCGGATCGTGGAATCCAGTGAAACCAGGGCGCACCGGGCCGCGTCATCCAGCGTGGTGTCGTTCTTGATCACGCGGTCGAGAATCGGTTTGCCATACTTGGTTTCCCCGATCTGCAGGTACGGTGTCTCGGGTGACGCAGAAATATAGTTGCCCTGCGGGTAGATCATGTAGATACCATGCGGTTGCCCCTGGATCTGGCCGCCGATAATAAAGGAACTTTCGCCACTGATATTGCTGCGCGCCAGCGCATTCATGTAGGATTCCTGTACCTGTATGCTGATACGCCCTATATATTCGGCGGCCTCGAACAGGTAATTTACCGTCCGTAAATTGACACTTGCATCCGCTCGATTGAGATCCACCTCTATCCGGTTGAGTACCTCCTGTGTCGTGGCCAGGTTACCCGCAGATAGCAATACGAAAAGTCGGTCTTCCGTAGGCTCGAACACATGCATCTTGCTGTACGTGGTTACATAGTCAACGCCCGCATTGGTGCGGGAATCTGAGGCGAAGATTGCACCGTTTTCCACGGAAATTGCCAGGCAATAGGTCATATTATTTTCTTTCTGTACGCACGTAATGGATTATGGTTCAATTATAGCAGGT
>Ga0316593_10000081_pt1 | contig 11696 bp, 11 predicted proteins | sample S5NA_3_FD_204564 | JGI IMG/M metagenome (GOLD analysis project Ga0316593, IMG submission 204564) | Metatranscriptome of rhizosphere microbial communities from salt marsh grasses in Alabama, United States - S5-7_160517rA (Metagenome... | ecosystem: Host-associated > Plants > Roots > Rhizosphere ... | reverse complement strand
TAGGTGGGCAGGCCCTGCTCGATGGCGGCCCGGACGGACTGGCGCATGGCACTGTTGGCGGCCAGTGCCTGCATCTGGGTTTCGGGAAAGCCGCCCCCAAGGAACAGGCCGTCGCAGGCCGGCAGGGCCGGGTCGACAAGGGGACTGAAGGGGACGAGTCGGGCACCGGCTGCCTGCAAGGCCTCCAGATCATCGGGGTAGTAGAATCCGAATGCGGCATCCTGTGCGATGGCGAGTGTCACATCCGGTGACGGCAGCGTGGCCGCCTGAGGGGGGGCGGCTTCAGGCAGGGCGGGCGCGCTGGCCGCCAGCGCGCGTAATGTGTCGAGATTGACCTGGGCACCGATCTTCTGACCGATGTAGTCGATGCGCTGCTCGGCTTCCCGGTTTTCGTTGCTCGGGACCAGGCCCAGATGTCGCTCATCGATAACCATGGACGGGTCATGAAATACGGCACCGACCACCGGCACGTCCGTGTAGTGTTCCAGAACCGCCTGGAGCTTGCCCTCATGCCGCTGGCCCCGCACCTGGTTGAGAATAATGCCGGCAATGTTCAGTTCGGGCTCGAACGCCTGGTAGCCGAGGACCAGCGGGGCGATACCGCGGGTCATGCCCTGCACATCGATGACCAGGATGACCGGCGTGCGGGTGAGGCGGGCGAGGGCGGCGTTACTGTTGCTGCCTTCCAGATCCAGGCCATCGTAGAGGCCCTTGTTACCTTCGATCAGGCTCAGGTCGGCGTCGGCAGAGTGGTGTTGCAGGCGGGTGAGGATCTCCGCATGCTGCATGGTGTAGAAGTCGAGGTTGTAACAGGGCCGCCCGCTGGCCCGCCCCAGCCACATGGGATCGATATAGTCCGGCCCCTTTTTAAAGGCCTGCACCTTGCTGCCCTGCTGGGTCAGCGCCCGGCACAGGCCGATGCTGATGGTGGTTTTACCGGAGGATTTGTGTGCCGCAGAAATAAGCAGGCGGTTCATGCCGAATCACCAGGCGGTAAAGGTGTCGGGATCAACATCCTTCCCGGACAGAGAATAATGTCGGGCCGCGCTTATTCGGTATGCGAAGTGACATATTCGTCGGCCAGGCTGGCCGGCATGAATTGCAGTATACGGATAGCCAGCATGACAATGATCAGGGCAACCGCTGCGCCACCCAGACCGAGCAGGACTTCCGGCATGCTGGGTGAATAGCTGGCAACGACGCCGTCAAAGAAACTGCTGGAGACTTCCTTGCCGGGGAACATGACCAGTGGATAGGCCTGTCCGCCGATAATGATGACGTACATCTGCGCCAGGCCACCAAGAATAACCAGCAAGGCGCCGATCCCCACCAGGCTGCGGTTCTTGCCCCAGGTCGGGTGGAAGAACAGGGCCAGGGGTACCAGACTGCCGAGCAGGATCTGGCCTATCCAGAACAGCTTGGTGTAAATACCGCCGTCGAGCAGAATAAACCGTTCGACGCCATGATGTTCGGTGGCATACAGGTTGGTCAGGTGATATACGGCGACGAAGTACAGTACGCCTATTACAAAGATGCCCAGCAGGTTCTTGAGTCGCTGGAAAATATGTTCACCCAGCGTCCGGTTGGTACCGTTGTAGATGCCCATCACCAGCAGCAGGAAGATCGCCATACCAAATGAGAAGGACATGACAATGAACATGGGCGCCATGATTGCAGCGTCATAGGCCTGCCGTGCCACCAGGAAACCGAAGATGGAGCCGGTACCGGTGGTCAGGATAAGACGCCAGGCAAACGCGAAGAAACCGGCAGTACGGCTGTACTGGGTCTTGGTCCGATCCAGCATGGTCCATAGATAAAGGCCAACAATGACGAAGAAGCCATTATACAGGATGATGTTCCAGGCGAAGATGGACTTGAAATTATAATAGGTCATGGCGATGACCAGGCGATCCGGTCGTCCCAGATCGAGAACCAGGACCATCAAGCCGCCGGCCAACAGAGCGATTGCCAGCAGTCCCGAGAAGCGGGCCAGAGGTTTATGCGCCTTTTTGTTGAATACGGACGAGATGGATGCGACATTCAGGGCGCCGGAAGCGGCCACGATCAGAAATACGGCGAAGACATGCGGCATGCCCCAGACAATCTGGTTGTTCATGCCCGTCACGAAGTGGCCATTATGTTCCATGTAGTAGGCCGCACCCAGTCCCGCCAGTGCAAACAGGCCCAGTACAGCGATAACGAGAAAATAACCCGCGCTAAGACCTTCGATTTTTGAAAATTCTGCTTTTTTCATGGTTGTGAACTACCCGTAATTCGTCAGCATCAAATACCCTGATAACGTACGCCCGTATTCAGGCCAAGATCGGCGCGGATCTGTTTGCCGCCATGCTTCGCCAGGGCCTTCGAAATGGTGCTGCCGGGATCCATCAGGTCACCGAACAGCATGGCATCAGGGCAGGCTTCGACACAGGCTGGCTGTTTGCCTTCATCCACCCGCTGTACACACATGGTGCAGCTTTCCACCGTACCCTTGCCGCGCGGCGCGTTCACATGCTGGTTATGCAGGTTTTCATGGATGAATGAACGTGCCTTGTAAGGGCAGGCCATCATGCAGTAACGGCAACCGATACAAATGTGCTTGTCAACCAGGACGATGCCGTCGGCACGTTTCATGGAGGCACCGGTTGGGCAGACGTCAACGCAGGGCGGGGTTTCGCAATGCTGGCACATAACCGGCATTCGCTGGGTGTAACCGGTTTGTCTGTCCGTTACCTTAACAATGCGGATCCATTGGGCCTGCTGGGAAGGACTGCTATGGGCCTCGTTTTCGCCACTGTTTCGACCCCAGCCGTATTCTTCTTCGCAGGCCGTGACACAGGCATTACAGCCATCAGCACAGTTGTTGGCATTGATCAGGATCCCCCAGCGCTGCTTGTCCGTGGCGGGTTGATCGGCCGAGCGGGCCTGGGCAACCTGATGCAGCATCACACCCGGGGCAATGGCGACGCCGGTTGCGGCGGCCAGCTTGCCGAGAAAATTGCGACGTGCCTGGTCGGTCTTGTCATGCATGTCTTGCATTATCGGGTTTCTCCAGCTGGACTGGCATCGAGTACCGGGCTTGTTGCATCAGCCGACGGGCTGCTGGTCAGGCTGGCCTGGTAGTCCTGCGATGGTTGATAATGGTTGGCCGAATCGGCGGGCTTATCGCGGTGACACTGGAAGCAATCGATTTCCACTGCCGCGTAATGGTGACAACTGCTGCAGAAATGTTTCTCACTCCCAAATACCGGGTAGGTTCCCTGCGCCGTTTTAGAAACATGACAGTTAACGCATTCCTTGAGACTGTCCTGCTTGGTCCGGATGCCTTCACGCAGGGTTTCATCGCGGTGAAACTTCAGGTATTCCATGTGGTTTTTCCGCATGTCCGCGACCGGTCGTACGCAGCCATACTCTTCGGTGGCCTTGGCCTTGGCTTTTGGTACGTCTGGCGTTGGTATATCACCCGCGTATAGGGGCAGGGCCAGTAACAGCCCCGCCACTATCAGGAGAATTTTCTGACTTAGTTGTCCCACAAACACGCTAGTTTGTCCCCTTGTTATTCGCCCATCGCCATGTCGATGTAACCGGTCGGACAAACATCGGCGCAGATGTGGCAACCGATACATTTGCTGTAATCAGTCGCAACGTAACGGCCCATGGTTTGCTGGTCCTTCTTGACCCGGTAGACAGCGTCCTGCGGGCAGTAGATGACACAGTTATCACACTCAAAACACATGCCACAACTCATGCAACGATCCGCTTCGGCAACCGCTTCCTCTTCGGGCAGACCACTCATGCGTTCCTGGAAGTGACCCAGTACCTCGTCCATGGTAGGGACGTCTTCTTCACGCTTCTTACGCGCCGTGTAAGAGAAATGGCCGAGGAACAGCTTGTCAGCCGGAATGATTTCCTGCTTGGAGCGGTCTTCGAAATTATGAACCGCGAAATCAGCATCGGAGGTACCCCACAAACTGGAGTGGTCGTACTCAGCCGGATCAAGCCCGGTCTCACGAAGCTTTTGCAGCAGGTTGAACTGATGCTTGTCTACTTTGGGGCGCTTGCCCAGTTCTTCATGCTTCAGGTAGTGCTCGATACTTTCCACTGCAATCGAAGCCTGACCGATAGCTGTAGTCAACAGGTGCGGGCGAACGATATCGCCGGCGACGAAGTGACCCGGTTTTCCGGGCACCTGGTAGTGTTGATCCGCATCGATCAAACCACGTTCGTTACCAATTTCCTCAAAGCCATCCAGCTTGCCACCCTGACCGATGGCGGAAACCAGCAGATCCAGTTCGATTTCGTACTCTGAACCTTCGATGGGGGTCTTGCCGTCTTCTTCAAGTTTCTGTACGCGCAGTGCCTTGGCGCGACCGTTGTCACCCAGGATAACTTCAACCGGCGTGATACAACCGACAATTTGAACGCCTTCACGCAGGGCATCTTCGCGCTCGTGTTCAGCCGCCGGCATCTTCTCAATCGGTGAACGGCTCAGCAGCATGACTTCTGCACCCTGGCGAACCGCAGAGGAGGCGACATCATGTGCGGTGTGGCCTAGAACGACGTTTTCCGGACGATCCTTGTCTGCAACGTTCTGGATATGACCCAGACGACGTGCAACCGAGGCCACGTCGATAGAGGTATCACCACCACCGATTACCACAACCTTTTCGGTAACCAGTTGCAGACGACCGTCGTTGAACGCTTCCAGGAAATCGACACCGGTCAACGCGTTGGGGGCGTCTTCCGCACCCGGAATCGGCAGTTGCCTACCGGCCTGGGCACCGACCGTCCACAGAATGGCATCGAAATCTTTTTCCAGCTGTTCGACAGAAACGTCCTTGCCAACCCAGGTCTTCAGTTTGACTTCCACACCCATGTCGATGATGCGATTTATTTCACCATCCAGCACGTTACGCGGTGTACGATATCCTGGAATACCGTATTTCATCATCCCGCCGAGGGTTTCGTGGTTATCGAACAAGGTGACGCTGTGGCCCTTGCGGCGCAACTGATAGGCCCCTGCAAGACCGGCAGGCCCACCGCCAATCACAGCGATTTTTTTGCCGGTATCTGCACCAATTTCGAAGGTGAAACCTGCCTCAAGCGCAGAATCACCGATGTACTGTTCCACTGAGTTGATGCCGACGAAGTCATCGACTTCGTTACGGTTACAACCGTCTTCACATGGCGCCGGGCAAACACGACCCATAACCGACGGGAACGGGTTGGCATCCGTAGAGCGGCGGAATGCATATTCCTGCATAGTCATTCCTTCGGCGGGTTTTTCAATGCCGCGCACAATGTCCAGCCAGCCGCGAATGTCTTCGCCGGACGGGCAACTGCCCTGGCAAGGCGGGGTACGTTGTACATAGACGGGACACTTGTGGGACGTGTCTTCCTTGAAGATCTTGTTAGTCCAGGAACCCCATTCTTGATCGCCGTCTTTATAGCGCCGATACGTCAATTTTTCGTCTTGCATATCATCGCGGGAAGTAGCCATGCCATTTCTCCTGTGTGTAAGCGTTAATTCGGTAATACAGTAGTCATCAAATAGTGTTTATTCTTCAGAACTTTCAGTCGCCGTCGCTTCCGATGGTGCATCACTTAGAATAAGTGCATCACCGACAAGCTGATGAAGACTGATGATCTGGTCCATGGTAAAGCCGTAGTAGGGCAATACCTTGGCGAACTGGGTTTTACAAATAGCGCAGATAGCCGCGACGTTTGTTACACCGTGATCTTCGACGACGGTTTTGTAGGCCTGCATGCGGGGCATCGCACCCTTGACCCGGATTTCCATCAGGTCGTCGGTCAGCAAACCACCGCCGCCACCGCAACAGAAGGTGGCTTCGCCGATGGTGTCGGACGGCATGTCGTAAAAATTGTTACAGGTTGCCTTGATGATTTCCCGCGGAATCCGGAACTGGCCACCCGGCTTGTCTCCCATGCGGGAAGCACGCGCCACATTGCAGGAATCATGGAAGGTCAGGGTCATGTGATCGTTTTCTGACTTGTCGAATTTCAGTTTGCCCTGCTGAATCAGGTCGTGAGTGTATTCACAGATATGTTGCGGCACGGGATAGTTGGGATCCAGAAAGTCCCACGGGCCAGCCAGGGTGTTCAGAAAACTGTAGGCAACACGCCAAGCGTGACCACACTCGCCAAAAATGATCCGTTTGACACCGAGGTCTTTGGCAGCCTTGCGGATGCGCCGCGATACTCGCCGCATATTTTCGTAACTGCCAATGAACATACCGAAGTTGGCCGCTTCCGAAGCATAGGAACTGATTGTCCAGCTGGCACCGGCTTCGTGGAATACCTTGGCATAACCAATCAGGCCATCCACGTGGGGTTCGGCGAAAAAGTCAGCCGAGGGGGTGACCAGCATGATGTCCGCACCTTTTACGTCCAGCGGGAACTTGATGGGTATGCCGGTATCTTCCTCAACTTCTTCTTCCAGGCCTTCCAGCGTATCGGCAAGGGCAGGTTCGGGCAGCCCCAGGTTGTTGCCGATCTTGAAAACTTTGGCAATGATTTCGTTACAGTATTTCTGACCGACCCCGATTTCATCCATGATTTCACGTGCAGCCATGGAAATTTCGGCTGTATCGATGCCGTACGGACAATAGACCGAGCAGCGCCGGCACTGGGAGCACTGGTGGTAATAACTGTACCAATCGTCCAGCACTTCCTTGGTCATGTCGACAGCGCCAACCAGTTTCGGGAAGTATTTTCCGGCAAAGGTGTAATGACGGCGGTATACCTTGCGCAGTAAATCCTGGCGTGCGACCGGCATATTTTTCGGATCGGAAGTACCAAGATAGTAGTGGCACTTGTCGGTACAGGCACCGCATTTTACGCAGGAATCTAGAAACACCTGGAGGGAGCGGTATTTACCTTTCAGTTCACCCAGTTTATCGACAGCTACCTTTTCCCAGTTGTCGACCAGTTCGCCGGGGAAGCCAAGCGCCTCCTGAAAATCGGCTTTGGCGACATAGGGTTTGCTGTCCGCCATCACCCCTTCCTTGATGTGGGGGACGACGGGGATTTCTGTTAATTCTGGTGTTTCAAAGTCGGCCACAGGTTCTTCCTCAAACGGATTGTCGTTGAGTTACGATTCAGTTAACTGTCAGATTCTGCATCAAGTTTTGCAGCCCAGGGCGCAACATGCCTTACTTCACGCGGATTATCTACCTGGTTACGGGTCGGGCTGAAGAATACGCCTGGCGCATGCAGAAGTTTGCTGATGGGGAAAATAATCATCAGCACAATGATCAATGATAAATGTATGAGCAGCAGCGGGTCGGTCGGTACGGGTTGCCAGTTAAAATAGATCAGACCCAGAATGAATTCTTTCAGGTGAACGATATCGGTATGCGCGACAAAAGACATCATCATGCCAGTGACCGCTATACCCAGAATCAGTAATAACATAAGGTAATCTGAAGGACTGGAGATATACCTTACCCGGTCAACAAAGATCCGGCGTCCAAACAGACCTAACAGGCCAATAATCATTGCAAAGCCGGCATATTTTCCAAACGACTGAACGATCTCAAGATTAACCAGCGGCCATAAAAAAGAATCCGGCGAAATGACATATCGCAGGTGCCGGAAGAATGCCAGTAAAAGGGCGAGATGGAACATCCAGCCAAACAGCCAGGTCCACTTGCTCGCTTTAAACAGGCTGTTGAACAGGACAACTTCGCTGGCCATGCGTAATACAACACCTGACTTGGTCACCGGAGCGGGTGTAGTCGGAATCTTCAATGGGGCAGGCGTTTGTGCATACTGCACAATCTTTCTGACCAGACCGAACACCAGCAAGGCGGTTGCCAGGTAAAACATGAGCACATATGTAACGGACAGTGCCGACATGCAGCTGAACCCTCTTAAAAATTCGTGGCTGTCTTAAAACTGGAGGGGAACATGTCCCCTCCGTTATCGAACTGCTTTAGACGCAGCCGGTCGGCTTTGGTAGCCCGGCATACTTACATGCCTGCTTGCCAGGTCCATACGGGAACAGTTCATACAGGTATTTGCTGTTACCTTTTTCCTTACCCAGTTTCTTGCCAATTGCCTTGGTCAATACGCGTACCGCAGGGGCGATCTGGTATTCGTCGTAATATTCGCGCAGGAAGTTGATAACTTCCCAATGGGCGTCGGTCAGATCAGTGCCGTCTTCCTTGGCCATTGCTTCTGCGACTTCAGGTTCCCATTCGCTCAGGTTGGCCAGGTAACCTTCTTCATCAGTTTCGAAAACTTTACCATTTACTTCGATAGACATAATAGATTCTCCTCGTTTAGATACTTTTTGTACAAAAAATTACAACCAGGCGTTTACCTTGTCGTTTTCGACAGTCAGATCCACAAAACCCTTGTAGTCGACAACCTTGATACCATCGATGAGTTTGCTTGTATCTACACCGCGTGCCTTCATATCAGCACCCAGAACATATATAGACACATCACCCAAAGCTTTCTCTACAATTGCAGATTTTTCGGTTCCTTTCATCGCGCCGTATACGCCATCTTCAAACAGGAGCACTGCGCTACCCTTGGTAGCAAGGCGCAGACAAGATTCCAGAGCGCGGCGATCAAAAGGTGATTTGTTTACTGTGTGTAGCGTTGACATATTTCGACCCCTACTCTAGAAGCTGAAGACGACTTCTTGCTGCTCGAGAATCTCAGCAAGTTCAGTGGAAGATACGACACGAATTGAATCCTTTTCCGCCCAGTCATCGTCTTCGTCTTCGTATTTGAGACCTAACAAGTCATCAAGGGTCAAACCACGTGCTTCAAGGGACTCTTTTTCAACATAAATCTTGTTGACATCATAGTCACCCAGCGCGGAGTAGGTCGGTGAAAAGTTTTTGACACCCAGATCCGAGGTATCCTGTCCCTTGGCAATCTGGTAAACGCCATCGCCGATAAACGCCATGCTGACTTCCTGTTCGAATGCAGCGCCGATCAGGACAACTTCCAGCGACTCCCAGGCATAGATTGTGCCGTAGGGTGCCTTCGTGTTGATGTACATAAATTTCTTGATATCTGACATTAAAGCACCCCTGTTAGTCCCCAAATACGACAAGTCGGTCAGACTGGATACCGGCTTCAATCAATTGACCCAGGCCGGAAATCCGGAATCCGGGGGCAATGTTATTGCCGTCCTTTCCGTTACGTTCCTGTTCGCCTTCATCAACGATTCCGCGACGCTGGGCAGCAGCAACACAGACCACCAGGTCCAGATTGTGCTTTTCAGCAAGCTCCGACCAGCTGTTGACGATATTGATATCGTCTTGTGGTGGCGTCGTGTAGCGAGTGCCATTGTTGACACCGTCGTGATAGAAAAAGACACGGAAGATTTCATGACCCGCGTCCAGAGCAGCCCTGACAAAATTCAGGGCTGATACGGACGCTTCATGGTTATATGGGCCTTCGTTTATCTGTATGCCAAACTTCATACCTTGATCACCCCTTAGAAGCGGATGTGAGTGGAGGCATTCAGACTCGCACGCGCGCCACGCCAGTTATCAATGTGATACTTGGTAAAAGGCAGACCAGTCTTTTCGAAGAAACGCGGCCAGCCAATACGTTCAATCCAGTCATTGATCCGTTCCCAATCCTTGGCGTCTTCCTTGTAGGCTTTAAGGATCTGCTTGACGATAGCCGTTGCTTCAGGCCAGCGTGGCGGATTGTTCGGTACGCCAGCGGCAACCAGTTTCTGGAAGGTTGGCTTGCTGCGCGCATTGGAATGGTTACCACCAACCCAGATGGCCAGCTTGGTGTTTTCCGGGTCGTTGATCTGCATCGGCGGGCAGGGCGGGAAGCAGGCGCCACAGCAGATGCATTTCTTCTCATCAACTTCCAGTGAAGGCTTGCCGTTGACCATGGCGGGGCGAATTGCAGCAACCGGACAACGGGCAACAACTGACGGGCGTTCACATACATTGGCGACCAGATCGTGAGCGATACGTGGCGGTTTGGTATGTTGAACATTGATGGCGATATCACCCTGGCCACCGCAGTTAATCTGGCAGCAAGAAGTGGTGATATGGACACGATTCGGCATGTCGCAGTTTCTGAACTCATCGATGAGCTCATCCATCATAGCCTTGACCACGCCCGAGGCATCAGTACCGGGAATGTCGCAGTGCAACCAGCCCTGGGTGTGGGACATCATGGCCACAGAGTTGGCGGTGCCACCGACGATGAAGCCGGCTCCTTCCAGAGCATCGATCAATGGCTGGACCTGGTCTTCCTTGGTCACCATGTATTCAATGTTGGAGCGGATGGTGAAGCGAACATAACCATCGGCGTACTTGTCACCGATCTCGGTCAGTTTGCGCAGGGTAAATACATCCAGAATGCGCTGGGTACCGGCTTTTACGGTCCAGATTTCATCGCCACTGTGAGCAACGTGCAGCAACACTCCTGGACGTGGATGTTCATGGTACTTCCACTGCCCGAAGTTCTTGCGCATGACCGGGTGCATGTACTGGAAGCCGTCAGGGCAGCCCGATTCAATCGGCGGACGCATATTTTCTAGAGCCATACTTTATCTCCTGATTCGTATCTAATAATTACATCAGCAATTCGAATAACCTGACGGTTATTAACCTGCAGCCTGTTCCATTTTGCGCTGGAACCATTTTTCGGCTTCTTCATCCCATCCATCCATACGGACGTAGGAACTCTGACGCGGGTTGTTAACCATGTGTGGGTCAACGTCGACACCGATGCCTTCGAGGAAATTGACCAGACCAATACGCTCGATCATTTCACCGGTACGCTCGTGTTCAAGGGCGTTTTCAGCAAAGAAGTCGATTACGTCACCCGCCATTTCGACCAGGCTTTCGTAGTCTTCTTCTGTTTCGAGTTTCTTGAAAGGAACGATCACGGTGCCCATCAGGTCACCAATCTTGAGTGTGCGTTTTCCGCCAATGAGAACGGTAACACCCTTGTCGTCACCCGGAGAGAGTGCCTTGTTCATGACGTTCAGGCAGTGCATGCAACGGACGCATTCATGATCGTCAACTTTCAGAGTGTCATCATCATTCAGTGTCATACACTGGGTCGGGCAACGGGAAGTGACGTTGTCCAGTACGTACTGACGACCCTTGGCCTTTACGAATGCTTTTACTTCATCCTGGTCGATCTTCATGTTGTCGCGCCAGGTGCCGATGACGGCAAAGTCGGAACGTTCAATGGCGTTCTGGCAGTCGTTGGGGCAACCGGAAACCTTGAACTTGAACTTGTAGGGCAGGGCTGGACGGTGAACGTCGTCGGTGAATTCGTTTACCAGATGGCGCTGAATACCGTGTTCGTTAGCGCAGGACTGTTCACAACGTGCTGCACCAACACAGGACATGGCGGTACGTACGCAAGGACCGGCGCCGCCAAGGTCCCAGCCGTAATCGTTGATTTCGTCGAAGAAATGCTGGGTGCCTTCTGTAGTCGTACCGATAAACATGATGTTACCGGTCTGACCGTGGAAGGTAATGAGGCCGGAACCGTGTTTTTCCCAGCTGTTGGCTAACTGGTTCAGCATGTCGGTGGTGTAGTAGTTGCCCGGCGCAGGCTGGACGCGCAGGGTGTGAAATTCCTTGGATTCGGGAAAGGCCTTGCCCACTTCAGAGAAACGCGGAATGATGCCGCCACCATAACCGAAGACAGAAACGGTGCCGCCTTTCCAG
>Ga0316593_10000080_pt1 | contig 11715 bp, 13 predicted proteins | sample S5NA_3_FD_204564 | JGI IMG/M metagenome (GOLD analysis project Ga0316593, IMG submission 204564) | Metatranscriptome of rhizosphere microbial communities from salt marsh grasses in Alabama, United States - S5-7_160517rA (Metagenome... | ecosystem: Host-associated > Plants > Roots > Rhizosphere ... | reverse complement strand
CTGGTTGTGACAAGGAGAGTTTCTGAGGCGATGAGGGGGTGATAGAATTGGAGAATTTACAATTTCGCTTTAGAGGTTACCATGGCTGGACACAGTAAATGGGCCAACATCAAACACAAGAAGGCCGCCAATGACAAGAAGCGCGGTAAGGTCTGGACCAAATTGATCCGTGAGATCACCGTGGCCGCCCGCATGGGTGGGGGAGACATCAATGCCAATCCACGCCTGCGCCTGGCCGTGGACAAAGGGCTTGCCGCCAATATGCCGAAAGATACTATCGAACGGGCGATCAAGCGTGGCGCCGGTGGTATGGAGGGCGATAACTACGATGAGATCCGTTACGAGGGCTATGGGCCGGGTGGTACTGCGGTGATGGTGGACTGCATGACCGACAACCGCAATCGAACCGCCTCCGAGGTCCGTCATGCCTTTACCAAACTGGGCGGCAATCTGGGTACCGACGGCTCGGTAGCCTACCTCTTCAGTAAACAGGGGGTGATCAGTTTCGCCACTGGCGTGGATGAGGATGCGGTGATGGAGGCGGCTCTGGAGTCGGGTGCGGAGGACGTGATCACCAATGATGACGGTTCGGTCGATGTGCTCACCACTCCCGAGGGTTTCGAGGACGTCAAACAGGCGATGAACGACGCCGGTTTTGAGCCGGACAATGCGGAGATCACCTACAACGCCTCCACTAACGCGGAACTGGATGAGAACGATGCGGATAAACTCCTGCGCATGGTGGATATGCTGGAGGACCTGGACGATGTGCAGAACGTCTACACCAATGCCGAGATCGCCGATGAGATCCTGGAACGATTGAACTGACAGAATGGCGCGCTCGATCGCGGTTTCCAGGATCATCGGCATCGACCCGGGTTCTCGCATCACCGGTTACGGTGTGATAGAAAGCGATGGCATGCACACCCGGCACATCACCCATGGTACCCTGCGTCTGCAGGGCGATGCTCTGGCGCCGCGTCTGGGCCAGATATTCGCCGGCATCACTCGGCTCATCGATGAATTCCAACCCGCGGTCATGGCCATCGAACAGGTGTTCGTCTCGAAGAATCCCGCTTCGGCACTGAAATTGGGACAGGCCCGCGGCGCGGCCATTTGTGCCGCCGTGAGCCGCCGGCTCGAGGTGGTGGAGTATACCCCGACGCGGATCAAGCAGGCGGTGGTAGGGGTCGGACGGGCGCAAAAGGAGCAGGTCCAGCATATGGTGCAATTGATCCTTAAGTTGAACGACAGACCTGCGGCGGATGCGGCGGATGCCCTGGCCGTGGCCTTGAGCCACGCCCATACCGGTTCCACGCTGGAGCATATGGCGAATCGCCCACGAGGTTTACGGCGATGATAGGAAGACTACACGGTGAAGTGGCGGAAAAGAAGGCGCCCTATCTGCTCCTGGACGTCAACGGCGTGGGCTATGAACTGGAGGCGCCCTTGTCCACCTTCTTCAATCTGCCGGACAAAGGCCAGCCGGTCACCCTGTATACCCATCTGGTGGTGCGGGATGATGCCCATGTGCTCTATGGTTTCAGTAACGAAGCGGAACGCAGCCTGTTCCGCAGCCTGCTCAAGGTCAACGGCGTGGGGGCCAAGATGGCCCTGGGTATCCTGTCCGGGATGAGCGGCGAGGAGTTTTTCCAGTGTGTCCAGAACGAGGATATCGCCGCCCTGGTACGCTTGCCCGGGATCGGGCGCAAGACCGCCCAGCGACTGTTGGTGGAGATGCGCGACCGGTTGGATAGAATGGAATTCTCCCCAACTCTGACTAAGGTTGCGGTAACGAAGGCGGGGGCTGCTCGACCCGCCACCCCGGTCTCCGATGCAATCGCGGCCTTGACCGCCCTGGGCTATCGGCCGCAGGATGCCGGCAGTATGGTCAAGGCCGTCGAAACCGCCGGGCAGACCAGTGAAGAGTTGATTCGGGCGGCCTTGCAGGCGGCGGCAAAGAAATGATCCAGGAACCGAGAATCATCAGCGGCACAGCCAACGGCGAGGACACGGCCTTCGACCGTGCCATCCGGCCGCAACACCTGGTCGACTATGTGGGACAGCCCGCAGTCTGCGAACAGATGGAGATCTTCATCCCCGCCGCTCGGGGGCGGGGCGAGGCCCTGGACCATGTGCTGATCTTCGGTCCGCCGGGTCTGGGAAAGACCACTCTGGCGCATATCATCGCCAACGAGATGGGGGTCGGTCTACGCCAGACCTCGGGGCCGGTGCTGGAAAGGCCAGGCGATCTGGCCGCCTTGCTGACCAATCTGGAACCGCGGGATGTATTGTTCGTGGACGAGATCCACCGTCTCAGCCCGGTGGTTGAAGAGGTGCTGTATCCAGCCATGGAGGATTTTCAGCTGGACATCCTGATCGGCGAAGGCCCGGCAGCACGCTCGATCAAACTCGATCTGGCGCCCTTCACTCTGGTGGGGGCAACCACCCGCGCGGGTCTGCTGACCTCGCCGCTGCGGGATCGCTTCGGTATCGTACAACGCCTGGAATTCTATTCGGCAGGGGATCTGGCACATATCGTCACGCGCTCCGCCGGTATCCTCAATATCGGTATCGACGCCGACGGGGCCATGGAGATCGCCCGGCGTTCCCGGGGCACCCCGCGTATCGCCAACCGGCTGCTGCGGCGGGTGCGGGACTATGCCCAGGTCAAGGGAGACGGGCACATCTCCGCCGCGCTGGCGGACCGGGCCCTGGCTATGCTCAAGGTCGACGGCAACGGATTCGATGCCATGGATCGTCGCCTGCTGAGTGCGGTGATCGAGAAGTTCGAAGGCGGTCCGGTAGGGGTAGACAATCTGGCGGCTGCCATCGGAGAGGAACGGGGTACCATCGAAGATGTGCTGGAACCCTATCTCATCCAGCAGGGCTTCATCATGCGCACCCCACGGGGTCGGGTGGCGACCCAGGCCGCCTATCTGCACCTGGGTCTGGCGCCCCGGACGGGACACCCGTCGTCGGGCGTGGCGGATTTATTCGATGAGTCAGGGAACTGAATCCGCATTTGATAATCTTACTGCCGAATCACCGCAGGGTTGAGGAGACCCCTTATCGAGGTTGAGATGAACGAGTTTGTCTGGCCGGTCCGCGTCTATTATGAGGACACTGATGCGGGTGGCGTGGTGTATTATGCCAACTATCTGAAATTCCTGGAGCGGGCCCGTACCGAATGGCTGCGCCAACTGGGTTTCGAACAGGACAGGTTACTCCAGGAGTACGGGATCATCTTCGCAGTTCGCGAGGTGGTGCTGGGATATCATCGACCTGCACACTTCAACGAACTGTTGGAGGTGAGCGCGAGGATAATCCATCGCGGCAAGGTCAGTCTCACCTTCGAGCAGCAAGTCAGAAGACCACAGGACCATACCCTGCTTTGCAGCGGCAAGGTGAAACTCGCCTGCGTGGACAGGGAAGCCATGCGTCCTGCCCCCATACCCGATCCAGTATTACAGGAGATCATGCATGTCGAATGAGCTGTCGTTTGCTCATCTGATCCTTGGCGCCAGTCCGGTGGTGCAGTTCGTTATCGCGCTGTTGGGGCTTGCCTCGCTCACTTCCTGGACCATGATCTTCGATCGCATGCGGGTGATACGGCATGCCAAGCGGGATGCGGAGGAGTTCGAAAGCCGTTTCTGGTCCGGTGGTGATCTGGCCGAACTCTATCGTCAGGTGGAGCGGGACGGGGCTGACGAATCGGGCATGGCCGCCATCTTCCGTGCCGGCTTTCGGGAGTTCGCCCGCCTGCGCGGTAAGGGTCCGGTGGACGCCATGGCCCTGGTACAGGGTGCGCAACGTTCCATGCGGGTGGCGTTGAACCGGGAGATCGACGACCTGGAGAACCATCTTTCCACCCTCGCCACGGTCGGTTCCACCAGTCCTTACGTGGGACTGTTCGGTACCGTTTGGGGCATCATGAACTCCTTCACCGCCCTGGGCAACGTGAAGCAGGCGACCCTGGCGCTGGTGGCGCCCGGCATCGCCGAGGCATTGATCGCCACCGCAATCGGACTGTTCGCCGCGATTCCGGCGGTGGTGGCCTACAACCGTTATTCCAACGACGTGGAACGTTTGAACAATCGCTATGACGATTTCGTCGAGGAGTTTTCCACCATCCTGCAACGGCAGGCGCACGGTTGAAGCTATGTCACGCAAACTCAAGCGTCGTCGTCCCATGTCACAGATCAACGTCGTACCCTATATCGACGTGATGCTGGTGTTGCTGGTGATCTTCATGGTGACCGCGCCCCTGCTGACCCAGGGCGTGAAGGTGGAACTGCCCCAGGCGGATGCGGAGCCCCTGCCGGCGCAGGCCGAGAATCCCGTGGTGGTGTCGGTCAATCGGAGTGGAGAACTGTTCATCGATGTGGGAGAGGGCAAAAACCAACCCATAGATCCGGATACCCTGGTCGCACGCATCCAGGCGGTGCTCAAACACAAGCCCAAGACCCCGATTCTGGTGAAGGGTGACACCGGAGCCGAATACGGCCGGGTGGTCGAGGCCATGGTGCTGGTACAGGCGGGCGGGGCCCCCGGTGTCGGACTGATCACCGAGCCGTTGGAGCACTAAACCATGTGGAGTCTGATCAAACGCAGCCCGACGGCGGCCGTGCTGGCGGTCGTCCTGCATGTTCTGATCCTGTTGTTTTTGATCTTCGGGCTGGATTGGGTCAACCTGCACAGACCTGCGGAAAAGGCTGCCGTGGTGCAGGCCCATGTGGTGAATTCGGAAAAGATGCAGGCCGAGCTGGACAAGCTCAAACAGGCGGAAGCGGATGAGCAGGCCGCCAAGGATGCGGCCCTGCGTGCCGAGCAGCAACGGCTCGAAGCGCTGAAACGACAACAGTCGGAGGAACGGCAACGATTGCAGCAACTGGCCGAGCAGCGTAAGGCCCAGGAACTCGAGCAACAGCGCCTCGAGGCCGAGACCAAGCACCAGGCTCAATTGCACAAGGAGCAGGAGGCCAAGCGCAAGGCGGAAGCGGAGGCCAAAGCCAAGGCCAAACGCAAAGCGGAGGCAGAGGCCAAACGCAAAGCCGAGGCGGAAGCCAAACGTAAAGCGGAGGCAGAGGCGAAACGTAAAGCGGAGGCGGAAGCCAAGCGCAAGGCCGAGGTAGAGGCGAAACGCAAGGCGGAAGCGGAAGCCAAGCGCAAGGCGGAAGCCGAAGCCGAAGCAGCAGCCAAGCGCAAGGCGGAGGAAGAGGCCAGGCGTAAGGCCGAAGCGGAAGCCAAGCGCAAAGCGGCAGCTGAGGCCAAGGCCAAGGCGGAAGCTGCGGCGCAAGCAGCGCGGGAAAGGGCCTTGCAGGAGCAAATGGCGGCGGAACGCAATGCCCGGGAAATCGACCGTTATGCCGCGGTGATCAAACAACAGGTCACCCGCAGCTGGTTGCGTCCGCCGAATACCGGACAGGGCCTCGATTGCGTGGTCGAGGTACGTCTGATTCCCGGTGGCGACGTGGTGCCAGGCGGGGTCCGGGTGGTCAAGAGCAGCGGTAACGCCGCCTTCGACCGCTCCGTGGAGACCGCGGTGTACAAGGCGGCGCCGTTTACAGTACCCAGTGGCAATCTGTTCGAGTCATTCCGTAACTTCAAGCTTTATTTCAATCCGCAGTGAGAAAAGACAGATCGATGAAGCAATTGATTTTAGTGTTGATGGTAATCTTCTCTTGGCAGACCGCGGTGCGGGCCGATCTGACCATCGAAATAACCGAGGGTGTGGAGGGGGCGCTGCCGATTGCGGTGGTGCCGTTTGGCGTGCAGGGCGCCACGCCAAGCGAGGACGTGGCGGAGATCATCGATGCGGACCTGCACCGCAGTGGCCGTTTCAAGACCCTGCCCCGAGTCGATATGCTGGCCCATCCGAGCCGCGGTGACCAGATTGAATTTCGCGACTGGCAGGCCTTGGGATCCGACTACCTGGTGATCGGGGAGGTGCAGGCCAGCGGTGGCGGAAACTATGCCATCCGTTTTCAGTTGTTCGATGTCTATCGTGGAGAGCAGTTGACCGGTTACAACATGACCGCCAACGACAATAATCTGCGTCGCACCGCCCATCATATCGCAGACCTGATCTACGAAAAGCTGATGGGGGTGCCGGGCGCCTTCGCCACCCAGATCGCCTATATCACGACGATCCGGGAACCGGCGGGCAAGAGTCGCAACGAACTGCGTATCGCCGATGCGGACGGACACAACCCCCAGACCATCGTCAGTTCCAGTGAACCCCTGATGTCACCGGCCTGGTCGCCGGATGGCCGCAAGCTCGCCTATGTGTCTTTCGAGGGGGGGCAATCGGCCATCTACATCCAGGAGGTCTATACCGGCCAGCGCCAGAAACTGACCTCCTACAAGGGCATCAACAGCGCCCCGGCCTGGTCGCCGGACGGGCGCAAACTGGCCATGGCCCTGTCCAAGAACGGCAACCTGGACATCTATGTGCTGGACCTGGCGACCCGAGATCTGCGCCCGATCACCCATCACTATGCCATCGACACGGAACCGGCCTGGTCGCCGGACGGGCGTTACCTTGTGTTTACCTCGGATCGCGGCGGCAAACCGCAGATCTATCGGGCCCCCGCCCTTGGGGGTAACGCGCAACGCCTGACCTTCCAGAACCCATACAATGCCAGTGCCTCCTATGCGCCGGACGGGAAGTCCATGACCCTGGTGACCCAGGACAACGGCAACTACCGGGTGGCGGTGCAGGATCTGGACTCGGGGGTGATGCAAGTGCTGAGCCGGGGTAGTCTGGATGAATCCCCCAGTTTCGCCCCCAATGGCAGCATGATAATTTATGCCACCAAGGCGGCGCGTCGCGGGGTGCTCGCTGCGGTTTCGGTGGACGGTCGTGTACACCAGCGTATCGCCTTGGACGAAGGCGATGTACGGGAACCGGCCTGGTCGCCGTATACGAAATGACTCGAGTTTCCGTCCATACAGGGCCGAAATGGATCTGGCACAGGGAGCTTGCCGGCATCGGTAACGATGTCAGACCGCTGCCGATGCAGTATCGAAATGCCTGTTTAAAGGGTGCCGACAACAGGGTAGTGGCTCCTTGTCGGAAAACAATATACGAATTCTAGTTGCACGGAGTATTTCCTATGTGTAGTTCCTTGATGCGTTGGGCGTTGGTTGTGGTAGCTTTGGTTACTTTGGCGGGTTGCTCGTCCACCCCCACTCAAGAGGGCGGGGCGGCCGTATCAGAGCAATCTACCGGAGCGACAGGGGCCTACGGTGCTAGCGAAGGTGGTTCTTCGACCTCGGCAGCGAACCAGGGCGCCGGTTGGTATGGCGATCCCTTGGAGGATCCGAACAGCCCGTTGGCCACCCGGGTCATCTATTTTGATTATGATCAGAGCACGGTGCGTATGGAGTACATGGATGTGGTGCGTGCCCACGCCCAGTATCTGGCAAACAATCCCCAGGTCACGGTACGGCTCGAGGGACACGCGGACGAACGCGGCTCCCGCGAGTACAATCTGGGCCTGGGTGAAAACCGCGCCAATGCGATACGCAATCTGATGCTGGCGGAAGGTGTGGCGGATAATCAGATCGTCGTGGTCAGTTATGGCGAGGAACGCCCCGCCGCCTACGAACACAACGAAGACGCCTGGGCCATGAATCGACGGGTGGAACTGGTTTACTGATTGGCGGAGAGATAATGAAGATCCCTTACAGCAAAATACTCTTGGCAGGTCTCAGTTGCGGCCTGTTGACACCGACCTGGCCGGTCTTGGCGGCGGATCAGACAGCGTCCATGGAACAACGCCTGGAACGCCTGGAGCGCATCCTGCGAAACCAGAGTCTGACCGACATCATCCTGCAGCTGCAACAACTGCGGCAGGAGGTCCGCCAACTGCGCGGCGAGTTGGAGTTGCAGGCCCATACCCTGGATTCCTTGAGTAAACGCCAACGGGATCTCTATCTGGATATCGATCAGCGGCTCTCAAACCTGCAGTCGGCCCCGCCCAGCCCGAGCGGGGTTGAACCCCCTGCGGTTCCGCCGATTGCCGAGTCCACACCTCCAAAAACCGCTATGCAGCCGGAACCGGCGATGCCATCGAGCCAGGAGACTGCAGCACCGGTCGTGGTGACGCCGCCGGATCCCAAGAAGGAATCCGAGGCCTATCAGGCCGCCTTCAATCTGTTGCAACAGGGTCGCTATCAGGACTCGATCCGGGCCTTCCAGGATTTTCTCAACAACTACCCCGGGGGTACCTATGAGGACAATGCCCAGTATTGGCTGGGAGAGGCCAGTTATGTGAGTCGGGACTATGCTACGGCCCTGAGGGAGTTCACCAAGGTGGTCGAAAGTTATCCCACAAGCCCCAAGGTGGCGGGGGCATTGCTCAAGAGCGGCTATATCTATTACGAGAAACAGGACTGGCAAAAGGCCAGGGAACTGTTCAACAAGGTACTGACGGATTATCCCGGGACCACGGAGGCGCGTCTGGCCGACAAGCGCCTGGAGCGCATGGATAAGGAAGCTCACTAGGGTTTGCGCCCGTGATCGCCGACCACCTGTCCCATGGACCAACTGCGTATTACCGAAATCTTCTATTCACTCCAGGGTGAAGGGCGTTTTGCCGGTTGCCCTAGCGTCTTCATTCGTCTAACCGGCTGTCCGTTGCGATGCAAATACTGTGACACCGCCTATGCCTTCAGCGGCGGCGAGCGGCTCGCGTTGAACCAGATCTTGTCCCGGGTCGCCGAGTATGCGCCCGAGTATGTCTGTGTGACCGGTGGTGAGCCCCTGGCACAGCCGGCCTGCAACAGCCTGCTGAGCCGTTTGTGTGATGCGGACTACCGGGTCTCCCTGGAGACCAGTGGGGCGCTGGACATCTCGCAGGTCGATCCCAGGGTCTGTCGGGTGTTGGATATCAAGACCCCGGGTTCTGGCGAGGAGCGACGCAACCTGAACTCGAATCTCGAAAGCCTCGGTTCCCGTGACCAGTTGAAGTTCGTGATCTGCGACCAGGCCGATTATCAGTGGGCGAAGCGGCGTCTCGCACAGGATGCCTTGGCCAGCCGTTGTGAGGTCCTGTTCTCACCGGCCTACGGGCAACAGGACCCAACGGAGCTGGCGGAGTGGATCCTGCGGGATCGGTTACCGGTGAGACTGCAGTTCCAGTTGCACAAGCTGTTGTGGGGGGAACAACCGGGCAGATGAACAGCAACCAAGAAAAGGCCGTCGTATTGTTGTCAGGCGGGCTCGATTCCGCCACCACCCTGGCGATTGCCCGTCAGCGGGGCTATGCCTGTTATGCCCTGAGCCTGGAATACGGTCAGCGGCATGCGGCGGAGCTGAATGCGGCCAGGCGGGTTGCCCGGCATCTGCAGGCGCTCGAGCACAAGGTCATTCGTATCGGTCTCGAGAGCATCGGGGGCTCAGCGCTGACCGATCAGACGATCCAGGTTCCCGAGGCGCTGAGCGAGGGAATTCCGGTTACCTATGTACCGGCCCGCAATACGGTCTTTCTGTCCCTCGCCCTGGGCTGGGCCGAGGTGCTGGGGGCTCGACATCTCTTCATCGGGGTCAATGCGGTGGACTATTCGGGTTATCCGGATTGCCGTCCCGAATTCATTCGCGCCTTCGAAAATCTGGCAAATCTGGCGACCAAGGCGGGCGTCGAGGGCGAGCGGTTCATCATCGAGACCCCGCTGATCACCTTGAGCAAGGCCCAGATCATTCGTCAGGGTGCGGCATTGGGACTCGATTACGGCATCACGGTCTCCTGTTACCAGGCCGATCCGGATGGTCTGGCCTGTGGGGTCTGTGATTCCTGCCGTCTGCGAGCCAGGGGCTTTGCCGAGGCGGGGGTTGCGGATCCGACCCGCTATGCCGACCCCATGACATGAAGCGGCTAAGATCTTCAGCATTGTTCCCATGAGACACACCGCCCGCCCTGATTCCATGGCAGTTTCATGAGCGGCTGGATGCAGACCTCTGAGTGAGTCGTATGAATTTAGCTCGTTCCTTGTTTTTGCGTACCACCATCGCTGTTTTACTCGGTTGCTTGTTGAGCTTCAACCTGCAGGGGGCGGACCCGGAGACACCCCAAGGGTCGACCAGCGATGTGGTCGCCAATCGGCAAAAACTGCTGAACGAGGAGGCGGCTGAGATCGCCAAGGAACAACAGGAGCTGACGCTCTGGCAGGCTCAGGCACCCAATCGCGCCGCCGAGCTGTTGACCCGTAAGATCACCCAGGCCGAGCTGGACCAGGCCACACTCGCGGCGGAGACCGCCAAGGTAACCCTGGAGTCGATCCAGCTGGACATGACCGCAGCGGAACAAACGCGCAAGGAACTCGCAGCCGCCATCAAGACCCTGAACGACAAGCTGCAACAGATCTCCACGCTGCCTGAGACGGAACGGGACCAGGGACTCGCCAGCAAGACCAAGGCGTTATTGGCGGAGAAACAACGCTTACTGGAGTTGGAGCAGGAGCATGCCGATCAACTCGCGAAACGCAAAAGGCTCGCTCAGGACCGTCTGACACTGACGGAGAAGTGGCGCAATGAACTGCGAGAGTCCTTCAAGGGCCAGGCGGAACAGGCCATGCAGGAATCTTTGGACGAACTGGACAAGCAGTTGTCCGAGCAACGCAGCGTATGGCAGGAAAAGCTGATCAAATATCGTGAACGGGTCAATGAACTCAGGGAGGACCCCAACGCCGCCTCGGCAGAGCAGGATTTTGCCTTGGCCCAATTGATCGAGGCCGAGGAATCTATCTTTCTGCTCGGCAATCAACTCAAACTGGCACAGATCAACACCCAATTGCAGAAGTCGACAGCCGGTGCATCGGAGAGGGTACCCGAGCTTAGTCTGTTGAAGAGCAAAAGCGATGAACTGGGCCAGTTGCAAGACCAGCTGCGTAGTCTGGCGGACCTGTTGAAAAGTAAACAGGACCTGCTCAAACAGCGTCGAGACGTGATCGACAAACGCAAAGAAATGGATAGCCCTCACCAACAGGAGTACCGGGAGGTCGAACGGATCCTGGCACGCTTGATCGATGAGTATGCCACTCAGTTGAGACAGATTGCCGAATTACGTGAGTCTGTGAGTGCCAGGATCGAGGTGATCGATGCAGCTTATCTGAAGCATAAAAAACAGGGGCTGACCGCGCGCCATCAATTGCCGGGTAATATCGATGAATGGGAAGCCTTGTTGAGTGAATTGATGACCGTGCCCGGCACCTTCCTCCAGGTCGCGCGTAATGTGGTGCTGTCCCTGGGGGTTGCGGTAGCACAGGCCGGCGCGGCCACCTGGACCTTGCTGATCGTGCTCGAGCTGCTGTGGATCGGATTCTGCCAGGCTTTGGGGCGGCTGGCGCGAGTCAAGCATATCGACGCGGAACAGTCCTTTACCCAAAAGGCGATGCTGGTGGCTTCCGATCTGTTGCGGGATGACCGTTATGATCTGATGCTGGGCGGTATGTTCGTGATCGCGGCCTGGATCCTGGATATCGTTCCCCCGGGCCTGATCCTGGTCAGTGCCCTGGTGGGGGTCTGGTTGGGCCTGCGGATCACGATCAAGCTCAGCCATTGGATCCTCAATTCACCGATCGGTTTCCCCACGCGCCAGCCGGGGCTGAACCGTTTGATCGTGGTCTATGCGCTGCTGACGTCCCTATTCGGCCTGGTGCTGCTGAGCGCCCACCTGGAGTATTTTTCCATCACGCTACGCGAGATGTTGG
>Ga0316593_10000079_pt1 | contig 11831 bp, 7 predicted proteins | sample S5NA_3_FD_204564 | JGI IMG/M metagenome (GOLD analysis project Ga0316593, IMG submission 204564) | Metatranscriptome of rhizosphere microbial communities from salt marsh grasses in Alabama, United States - S5-7_160517rA (Metagenome... | ecosystem: Host-associated > Plants > Roots > Rhizosphere ... | reverse complement strand
GTGGCATCTGGCGCTACCGCTGGTACGTGCTCATCATTACGGCGGTGATCTCGCCGATCGGATGGGCCTACGTCGCTTCGCTGCCCGACGAGTATCGGGCATCAGCGCGTGTTTTCGTCGATACCGATTCTGTGCTGACGCCGCTGCTTCGGGGGCTGGCGATTCAGACCGACGATAGCCGCCGCATTCGGATGATGACGGGCGTCCTGTTCAGCCGTGAGAACATGGAGAAACTCGCCCGCATGACCGACATGGACCTGCGGGCCAAGACGCCGCAGGAGATGGATGACCTCGTCGCCAGCCTAAAGCGGCGAGTCAAGCTCCAAGGGGCAGGCGGTAACATCTATACTATCTCCTTTGAAGACCCGTCGCCGGACCTTGCCAAGCGTGTGGTCCAGTCGATGCTGACAATTTTCGTTGAATCCAACCTCGGATCATCGCGTCAAGATCAGGATTCCGCCGAGCGCTTCCTTCAGCGTGAAATCAAGGATTACGAACGGCGCCTGATCGAGGCGGAGCGAAAGCTCAAGGATTTTCAGATGCGCAACCTGGATCTCCTTTCGGAAAAAGGCGGCTACTATCAGCGTCTCAAACAAGCTCGGGACGGCCTTGCCGGGGCCGAGGACGAACTGGCGCTGGCCCGCAGCCGGCGGGACGAAATCCGGGAGCAGATGGAATACCTGGAAAGTCAGGGTGCCAGCCTGCCTAGCTTCCAGATGTGGCTCGAAGACTCCGCGGTTGAAGTTACCAACCCGCTGGATCAGAAGATCCAGAAGGTTCAAAGTCAGATTGACGATCTCTTGATTCGTTACACGCAATACCATCCGGAAGTGATTGCGCTGCGCCGAGCCCTCGCAGAGCTCGAGCGAAAGCGGGAGGCCGCAAAAGACGAGTACGTCCAGGAACAGAGCGATAACGAACTGGCGGTCTCGCGCTCCCTTGAGGAGAACCCCGTATATCAGGAGATGCGGCTGCGCCTCGCGGATGCCGAGGCCGAGCTTGCGATGCAGCAGACACGGACCGAGACACTTCGCGAAAAAATCGAACAGTCCCAGGCAGCGGTCGACGAGGTGCTTCAGGTCGAATCCGAACAAAAGCAGCTCAACCGTGACTATTCGATTCTCTCCAGCAATCATCAGCAACTGATCCAGCGGCTGGAGAAGGCCCGGCTCACCCGCGAAGTGGATACCAGTGTCGACACTGTCAAGTTCCGCACTCTCGACCCACCCAAAGTACCGGAAGATCCATCGGGGCCCAACCGCGTTGCGATGAGTTCGGGAGTGTTTGGCGGAGCGCTGATCGCTGGACTTGGCGTTGCGTTTCTATTGGCACAGTTGCGGCCGGTGTTTTTTGATAGACGGCAGTTGTCCGAAGTGTCCGGCGTCCCCGTGATCGGCAGCGTAAACATGATATGGGTGCCTCAACAACGCCTGCGCAAGCGCCTTGCAGACTTGGCATTCCTAGTGGGCTTTTTCGTGCTCGTCGCTGCATACGTGGCTGTGCTCATGATTTTCATCGCCGACGTCGATATCATGAGTCGCTTGCCGTTCTGAACAATGGTCCGTTCTTCGTCCGGAGTCGGCCGACGCTTGCTCTCTGGTTTATAACTTCGCAGTAGTCCACTGCGGGTAGGACATCAACCGAGCGGCATCACCGTCGGGCGACGGGCGTCGATCGTCCGGCGGACCTTGAGTGCAGCCGCCGCGGCCGAGCGTCGGGGAGAAATGGCATGGCAGGATTCCAAAATGCCTTGCCGATGGCGAACCCCTTCTGATCCCGTAGCGGAGTGACGGCGTCCGCTTTCAAGCATGCTCGGGTTGAGACATATTCTCGTCAAGAACCGTCCAGATCAACGCAGACCACATCATGAGCCGCGACACCCAACAGCTCGATAAGGGCGCTGAAATCGACGCATCACGCTGGACGCGCCACGCCCAAGTAGCTCAATCTGACCCCCAAGCTCTTGGGTTGCCAAGCGCAGCGTATGGGGCCCCTGAGGAGGGTGCCTCTGGCGACTCGCCGGAGGACCGGCTGGCTTTGCAGGAGAGCTCGGAAATCCTCGTGTTCCCCAAACAGGCCATGACCAAGCGGCAGCGGGCCGACCAGAAGCGGATCGCCGAGGAGTTCAGGATGATCAAGCGGCCCTTGCTGGCAAATGCTTTCGAGCGGCGGCCGGATGGCGACATGCCCTCCAATCTGATCATGGTTTCGAGTTCGGTGCAAAGCGAAGGCAAAACCTTCGTGTCGTTGAACCTGGCAGCGTCCCTGACTATGGAACTCGACTGTTGGGTGCTTCTGATCGACGGAGATGTCGCTAAGCCCGGACTATCTCGGCGCCTGGGCATCGATCAGGACGCCGGACTCATCGATCACCTGGATGGTGGAGCGGAACTGTCGGATTTGATCAAGAGGACCGATATCGACAAGCTTTCGGTGTTGCCGGCCGGCCGTCGTCATAAACAGTCTACTGAATTGCTCGCGAGCAAGAACATGCGCCGGCTGCTTCACGATGTCGCCACACGATATCCGGATCGGATCGTGCTGTTCGACAGCCCGCCGGTGCTGGCAACCAGCGAGGCGCCGGTGCTCGGCTCATTGATGGGTCAGATCATCGTCGTCGTGGAACACGAGGTGACGCCTCAGGGCTTGGTCAGGGAAACGATCAACCAGCTCGGTCGTACCGACAACGTCTTCATGTTGTTGAACAAGTGCAAGAGCACACTGTTCTCCGGGAAGTACGGCTACCAGTATGGCTATGGGTATGGCTACGGCTACGGCTATGGCTACGGATATGGCTATGGGGGCAACTACGGTTCCGAGGACGACGACTGAGTAGTCGTCTCCGGCTCTGGCGGGCAGCGATGAACGTGTGGCGCTTGATCGTGGCAGTGCTGGCCGGCGTGCTGGGGTGGGCTAGTGACGCCTGTACGGAGGACGATCTCCTTGCTGGATGGCGAGGAACAGCCGGCGTTCGGGTCGGGCTGATTTGGAGCGATAATCTGACGCTGACGCGAACCGGCGGAGAGAGCGGTGGCGTTATCCGTCTGCTGCCGTACATCTCCACCGCACGGGACGGCAATCGCTTGCGGTTGTCGTTCAACTACGGACCAAGTATTCTGTATTATCCGACCCTATCGGATAGAACTCGCGTGAACCACGTGCTCGGCGCCAACGCATCGGCTGAGTTGGTCGAGCGGTACCTGTTCCTTGACGTGCGGGCACGAGCCAATCAAGCGCTCATCAATCCGAGCGCGCGGGCTGGCTTCGACTCGATCGCCAACAATGGAGCATACACGCAGACTGCGTCCATCACCGTCACGCCGAGGCTTGTGGTGCCGGTCCTGGGTGGGAGGTTTGCGACGATCGAGGTGCAGCCGGGCGCAGGCAATGTGTGGACCGCGAGCACGGCGGGCGACAATGGTCGTAGCTCGACGCCAACCACCAACACTCGAATTAGCGTCGTAAGCGGTCCGATGTTCACGCGAGTGCCCTGGAGTCTCAACTGGCGGCGCCGCCAATGGGACGCCGACACGGGCGACGGTACAGGCGTTTTCACCGCATCTGTGGGTTATATACTGAGCTCACGCTACAGGGTGACAGGGATAGTCGGTTACGAGGATTCTTCATATACGGCTCGGAACAACAGGAGTCGCGGCACGAGGTGGGAATTCCGGTTCGACTGGACCCCGAAGCCGACCACGGCGGTAAAGCTTGGTTATGGCCAGACGTTCTACGGCGACTTCGGCGACGTTGCTATCTCGCATCGGCACAAATACTGGGCATTTTCCACGACCTATCGAGTGTCCATAGAGACAGCGTTTACATCAATCGAAGAGCAGGAGGTCGTCCCGTTGGAGGACGCCTTCGGCAATCCGATACTCGATCCGATCAATGGCGATGTGATCCGTGCATCGGTGACGACGCCTGTATTGATAGAAGAGTCTTTCCTGAGACGGCGGTGGAGGACGACTCTTGCGTATAGCCGTGGAAGAACGAACGTCACAGGACAATGGATTGTCACCGACCGGGAATATTCGCAGAGCGACCGCGATACCTCTGACAACCAATGGCGGTTGAACCTACGACGGAGCCTAAGTGGGCGACTCTCTGCCAACGCGCAATTCATTTACTGGGATCACTCCCAATCCCAGTCTGCCAACAGTCTCAACACTGATTACATACAGCATGCTGTGACGGTCGGGCTCAGCTATCGGCTAGGGGAGAGGACCACGCTAAGTGCGCGCGTGGCCCACGAGGCGCGAAACGCGGAGGACAGGTTCGGGGATTTCTCGGAGAATCGAGCGTCCTTGGACCTGTCGTTCCGCCTGTAATCAACTCGAGGTTGTTGAAAGTAAACATGCCATCTCCGCAACGACTTAGCCGCGTCTTATGTGTCGTGGGTGCGCGGCCGAATTTCATGAAGATCGCGCCGATTATGGCATCTTTTTCGCGTCATCCGGCTTTAGTGCCGATTCTTGTGCATACCGGACAGCACTATGACGACGCAATGAAGACCTCTTTCTTCGGCCAACTCGGTATCCCCGAGCCCGATGTCGACTTGGAAGTTGGCTCGGCCAGCCACGCACTCCAAACGGCTGAAATCATGAAGCGCTTCGAGCCGGTGCTACTGGAGCGCCAACCGGACGCCGTGCTCGTTGTGGGCGACGTTAACTCAACCATCGCCTGTGCTCTGGTAGCCTCAAAGCTGGACGTTCCAGTCTGTCATGTCGAAGCGGGACTGCGGAGTTTTGACCGGCGCATGCCGGAAGAGATCAACCGAGTTCTGACTGATCAGTTGTCGTCCTTGCTGTTTACCACTGAGCGGGCCGCGGAAGACAACTTGCGCCGCGAAGGCATCGACAGCGGGCGTATCCGGTTCGTGGGCAACGTGATGATCGATACCTTAGTGGCACAGAGTAAAAGAGCGCCCGACGTGTTCTCTGTGCTGGAGCGCTATGAGGTTGGCCGTGCCCTGAGCGCGACCGACTCCGGCTATGCCGTCGTGACCTTGCACCGGCCATCAAATGTTGACGATGTGAAGACCCTTCGCTCGCTCATCGAATGCCTGGGGGAGGTGGCAGAGCGTCTGCCGGTTGTATTCCCCGTCCATCCGCGAACGCAAGCGCGTTTGCGGGAGACAAGTCTGATCGAGGAGGTGTCTAGTCGCGTCATTCTGATCCCAGCCGTTGGGTATTTGGAAATGATCGGCCTTATGAAGACCGCTAGCATGGTGCTGACAGATTCAGGAGGTGTGCAGGAAGAAACCACGGCGTTGGGTATTCCGTGTCTAACGCTTCGGGAGAATACAGAGCGGCCCATCACAGTTGAGCAAGGGACGAACACTGTCGTCGGTACCTCAAAGGAACGGATTCTGGCTGCCGTGGACCAAACACTTCGTGCCGGCGAAAAGCGTGGACGTTTGCCGGAGTTATGGGACGGGCATGCTGCGGAGCGAATCGCGCAGCATACCGCAGACTGGCTTGGTCGGTGAAGGAATCGTATCCCGTGTCTGTGATCTCGGGCTCGCGCGCCCTCTTAAGTGATTCGTCCCGGGCGAGGAACGGGGAGCACCTCCGGGCGGCGCCTCCTCCGGGACGCGGATGGTTAGACCGGGAGTGGTTTCATGGAAACACGTAGCGTGAACGCGATGACGGTCGACGTCGAGGACTACTTCCAGGTTTCCGCATTCGAGGATCACATTCCACGGTCCTCCTGGGAACGTACTCCGTCACGGGTGGAGGGCAACGTCGGACGAATTCTTGCGCTCTTCGAAGAGCATGATGTCAAGGCGACGTTTTTTACGTTGGGCTGGGTCGCTAAACGACATCCTTCTCTGATAAGGCAAATTGCTTCTGCGGGACATGAAGTAGCGAGTCATGGTTGGTCCCATGTGCGGGTCACCGAGTTGGACGAGCGCGAATTTCGCGAAGATCTTGTGCGGACCAAAGCTCTCTTGGAGGACGTTTCCGGAGTGTCCGTAGTTGGCTACCGTGCGCCTACTTATTCGATCGGGGAAGGGAATATGTGGGCGCTTCGAGTCATTGAGGAGACGGGTCATCATTATTCTTCGAGCATCTATCCGATTCGGCATGACTTGTACGGTATGCCGGACGCGCCCCGGTTTAATTTCGTGCCCGAGAACTGTCGGTCGTTGGTCGAAGTGCCCGTAACGACCGTTCAGTTCGGGCATGTTCGGGTCCCTTGTGGCGGGGGCGGGTATTTTCGCTTGTTTCCGTACCGATTTTCGCGATGGGCGCTGCGCCGCGTAAACGAACGGGATCACCATTCTGCTGTATTCTATTTTCATCCCTGGGAGATTGATCCATCACAGCCCGTGCAAGAAGGACTGCCGGTGCGCACCCGTGTCAGGCACTACCTCAATCTGAGCAAGATGGAGGGACGGTTGCGTCGATTGGCGCAGGATTTCAAGTGGGATCGAATGGACAAGGTATTTCTCGACAGTGGTGGCGACCTGCGACTAGATCATGTCTGAGCTTACTGCCGGTAATATCGTGGTGACCCGAGTCACCGAAGCGGAGGAATCCGGTTGGAAGGATTTCGTAAGCCGTCAGAAACATGCAACGTTCTTCCACGACTTGCGGTGGAAGGGTGTGATCGAATCCGGGCTGGGACACCGGACCCACTATCTTATCGCAAAGCAGCGCGAAGACATTGTCGGCGTGTTGCCGTTGGCTGAGGTCAGGAGCCGTCTCTTCGGTCACCGTTTGGTGTCGAATCCTTGCTGCGTATATGGCGGGCCGCTGGCGGAGACGGCTGATGCGGAATCGGCACTCCTGACTGAAGCAAGGAAGTTGGCCGTGCTCTTGGGCGTGAACGCTTTGGAGATCCGTCCCTTACCCGGCGACGCGGGAGAGAGTTGCTATGCTCCGGAGGAATGGCACACAAAGGATCTCTATGTCACCTTTCGCAAGCCTATTTTTGAAGACCGGGACAAGAATTTGAGTTCCATTCCCCGGAAGCAACGGGCGATGGTGCGAAAAGGCATAGCTTCCGGTCTTCATTCCGGAGTGACAAATGACGTGCGACGCTTCTACCGGATTTACGCGGAAAGCGTTCGCAATCTGGGTACGCCCGTTTTCTCATTACGCTACTTCAAGGCCTTGTGCAACGCCTTCCCGGACAGTGTCGAGTTGGCTATGGTGATGCATAACGGGTTGGACATCGCTACCGTAATGAGCTTTTATTTTCGCGATGAAGTTCTTCCGTACTACGGTGGAAGTCGACGGGTTGCTCGCGATCTTAAAGGCAATGATTTTATGTATTGGGACCTAATGTCCCGAGCCGCTGAGCGCGGTTGTCGTCTATTCGATTTTGGACGTAGCAAGCGCGGGACGGGTTCCTTTAGCTTTAAAAAGAATTGGGGGTTCGTCGCTACGCCGTTGCCGTATCGTTACGATCTGGTTGTTTGCGAGAAGGTTCCGGACGTAAATCCGACGAACCCGAAGTATCAGCTATTAATCGCTGGTTGGAAGATGATGCCTTTGCCGCTGGCAAACGCCGTCGGTCCCTTGTTGGCGCGCCATCTTGGCTGAAACAGGGCGACATCTGCGGGGCCAAGAGCCGAGGCCGAGGGTTCTGTTTCTGTGCCATCGCCTACCGTTTCCTCCGAACAAGGGGGACAAGATCCGGTCGTATCATTGGCTTCGCGCACTGTGTGACCGGTTTCGCGTCAGTCTCGGTGCATTCGTTGACGCCGCGGATGACTGGGCGCATGAAGATTACTTGAGCGGCCTGTGCGAAGATGTTTGTCTCGTCGCCTTGAAGAGGACCCGCGCCACCATTAGAAGTCTCGCGGGGCTTTTTTGCGGCGAACCCCTCACCAAGCGCTATTATCTCGATGCCGAAATGAGCTCTTGGGTAAGGGCATGGAGCAAACGGGAAGACGGCGGCACAGTCTTCGTTTATTCGTCAGCGATGGCACAGTACGTTACCGGCGGGGAGTTCAGGGTTCGGCGGCGCGTGATTGACTTTGTGGATGTGGATGCTGAGAAGTGGCGCCAGTACGCGGATCATCGGCGGGGGGCTGGAAAGTGGGTGTATCGTCGGGAGGCAAAAACACTTGCGAAGTACGATGCGGAGGTCGCTCGCACCTTCGACTTCAGCTTGTTCGTTTCGGAGGCGGAGGCCCGACTGTTTTCGATGTGCGCGCCCGCGGCGCGACGGGTTGGGGCGCTGGGCAATGGCGTAGACAGTGATTTTTTCACGCCCGACGTAAAGTTAGCGTCGCCGTTCGACCCAAACGTGGCTCCGGTCGTCTTTACCGGCGCGATGGACTACTGGCCTAACGTCGACGCTGCGTCCTGGTTTGTAACCTCTGTCTGGCCGGATGTGCTGCGCCAAGTGCCTACGTCGGTGCTTTATCTGGTCGGAGCGAATCCCGCCACCGGGGTTGTACAGTTGCAGTCTGAGTCGGTTGTGGTCACCGGAACGGTTCCGGACGTGCGCCCCTACTTGCGGTTTGCGAGGGTCGTGGTCGCGCCGATGCGCGTAGCGCGGGGTGTCCAGAATAAGGTGCTGGAAGGTATGGCGATGGCTCAGCCGATAGTGGTGACTTCGGCGGGACTAGAGGGTCTAAGCGCTCGTGACGGCGAGCACCTGCTGGTCGCAGACGAACCGGACGAATTTGCCCGGCGGGTGGTCGCGGCGCTTGAAGGGAAGCACTCTGAACTCGGACACGCGGCGCGGGAGTGGGTGCGGCGTGAATACGACTGGACGAGCCGGCGGGAGCAGTTGATTGAGCTACTCTACCCGCATTGCAGCGGGGCACGGGCTGAAGCATGACCGAATTACAGAGTAGGCGGACGAATACGGGGGACGATAGCCCCAACGTGTACCGGTCCGTGGGGACGGACTGGGTTTGGTCCCTAGGGGTAATGGCTATCTCTCTCGCCGGCGTAACGTTGTTGTTCCTCCCGACCGCCGTTTCGATCGTTTCAATTTGGATGCGATCCGAAACTTATGCTCATGGCTTTCTGATCGTGCCTATTGCCCTGTGGCTGGTATGGGAAAAGCGTCAGGGCGTAGCTCGGCTCAAGCCGCTGCCAGCAATCACTCCGCTGCTGTTATTGATTCCACTGGGGCTCGTATGGCTGGTTGGGTTTCTCGTCGACGCGCTCGTGGTCCAGCAGTATGCGTACGTTGGGATGTTGATTGTCGTGATCTGGGCTTCGCTCGGCCATCAAGCAGCATGGTATCTCATGTTCCCGATATCGTTCCTCGTGCTGGCGGTACCCGTGGGCGAAGGGCTTGTGCAGCCAATGATGAACTTTACTGCCGATTTTACGGTTGGCGCACTGAAATTGATTGGGATGCCGGTATACAGGGAGGGAAATTTCTTTACGATTCCGAGCGGCCGGTGGTCTGTCGTGTCCGCATGCAGCGGAATGCGGTACCTGATCGCTTCGGTGACATTGGGCGTACTCTTTGCCTACCTCACCTATAGTAAAACGTGGAAGCGCCTGTTGTTCGTCCTCGCGGCTACCATTATACCGATCATAGCCAATGGCTTAAGAGCCTTTATGATCGTAATGATTGGTCACTGGAGCGGAATGAAGCTGGCGGTCGGCGTCGATCATCTGATCTACGGCTGGGTTTTCTTCGGGATCATAGTCACGATTATGTTTGTGGTGGGTAGTTTCTGGCGCGACCCGCCGCAAGAGCTACCGGCGCCGACCCCGTCCGACGGGGAGCGCGCGGGGGCCCGGCGATCCGGGCTGGTACTCGGCGGAACGATGTTGCTTGCCTGCATATGGCCACTGCTGGCACATGGCGTCGTTGCCGAACGCAGCGAACCGGTGGCGGTTGATGTTTCAGCTCCTTCGGGACAGGCTGGGTGGAGCGCGACGAACGAGTCCTTCTGGGACTGGCGGCCGCGGGTTGTTGGGGCTGACGGCAGTAAGTACGCGTTTTATGTCCGGGACGGCGACGACAGCGGGCGCGCTCGGTCTGTCGCAGGTCTCTACCTCGGTGTCTACGGGCGACAGCGGCCGGGGGCGGAACTGGTTACGTCTGTAAACGTAATGGTTAAGGAGAAAGACCCGACGTGGAGCGAGTACAAAGTGCTTCCCCGCGAACTCGCGTTGGCTTCGGGCCGGTTCGAGGTGATCGAACATCGACTGGTGTCTGCGTCCGGCCAACGCCTTCTCGTCTGGACATGGTATCGCGTCTCCGGGCACGACACCGCGAACCCATACGTGGCCAAGATTCTGGAGGCGCTTGGTTGGTTTCGGGGGAGAGGCGGACCCGATGCTTTGGTAGCGATCGCAGCTCCATATGTGGAACAGCCGAGCGAGGCTACTTCTACGCTCACCGAATTTCTTCGGGTGATGATCGGCCCGATTGGTCGGGCGGTCGATCTCAGTGTCGAGCCCGTGCGGCTGCAAGGGGCGAGTTAAGGGTCGGCCGTCGGCCGACGTGTCGGGACGCTTCGCGCGGCAGTCCGCTCTGCTTGCGACAGAGGGCGTGGGGAGACGCGCCGCGGTCTCGACGGGAAGAGTACCTTCACAAGCCCGCGGCACGCTTGTGGGTGAGCGTAGGTAAATGCGTGTGCCCGGAACGCCCGACGTGTCTTGGTGGTTGTTACTATGTGCGCAATTGCGGGGATTCTCGCGGCTACAGCGAGCGGAGCGGTGCCGCTCTCGCTGCTGAAAGAGATGACGAAGTGCCAGGCCCACCGAGGCCCGGACGGCGAAGGACATCACGTTGAACAAGGAATCGGTCTGGGCCACCGAAGGCTTGCCATCATAGACCTATCCGGTGGTGCCCAGCCGCAATACAACGAAACGGGCGACGTGGTCGTCGTTTTCAACGGGGAGATCTACAACTTTCCCGATTTGGCGAAGGAACTGTCAGGCAAAGGACATCGGTTTTCTACCCACTCCGATACCGAGGTGATTGTCCATGGATGGGAAGAATGGGGCCCACAATGCGTGGACCGCTTCCGCGGAATGTTTGCTTTCGCCGTATGGGATCGGCGCGAGCACACGCTTTTTCTGGCACGAGACCGATTGGGGATCAAGCCTCTTTTCTATGCCGATCTGCCAGATGGCAGCTTTATTTTTGCTTCCGAACTCAAAGCGCTTTTGCTGTATCCGGGACTGTCTGAGGCACTCGATCCTTACGCGATCGACGAGTACTTTGCATACGGGTATGTTCCTGAGCCTCGGACGATCTTCAAAGCGATCAAGAAGCTCCCGGCAGGTTGCACGCTGCATCGCCGGCCTGGAAGTAGAGCCGCAGCGCCGGTCGCCTATTGGGACGTGCCGTTTTCTGACGTCCTTCCGGCTGAAGGAAATACGCTCGACGAGCAACTGCTCGAACGATTGCGCGAAGCGGTGCGGTTGCGAATGATCTCCGATGTGCCGCTCGGCGCCTTCCTCTCCGGGGGAGTGGATTCAAGTGCCGTGGTAGCGATGTTGGCGCAGAGCCGGGGCGACGGTTCGCCGATAAACACCTGCTCGATCGCTTTTGCCGACAAGGACTTTGATGAACGCCGGTACGCAGACATGGTTGCCGAAAGGTATGGCACCAACCATCGCGTGGAGGTCGTCGACGCGGACCAAAGCGGATTGATCGATCGCGTGCTCGCCTTGTATGACGAGCCCTTTGCCGACAGCTCAGCGCTCCCTACGTACGTGGTTTGCGGTTTGGCACGAAAGCATGTCACCGTCGCTTTGTCGGGGGACGGCGGTGATGAGACCTTGGCAGGCTACCGGCGATACCAGTGGCAGCAAAGCGAGGACCGGCTGAGGGGCCTTCTGCCACTTGGTCTAAGGCGGGTGCTATTTGGCGCGGCAGCAAGGATCTACCCG
>Ga0316593_10000078_pt1 | contig 11839 bp, 11 predicted proteins | sample S5NA_3_FD_204564 | JGI IMG/M metagenome (GOLD analysis project Ga0316593, IMG submission 204564) | Metatranscriptome of rhizosphere microbial communities from salt marsh grasses in Alabama, United States - S5-7_160517rA (Metagenome... | ecosystem: Host-associated > Plants > Roots > Rhizosphere ... | reverse complement strand
GGCGTAACGAAACCCTTCGTAATTGATGAGCTTGGAATAGTGAAATTCGTGAGCGGGAAACTCAGCAAGCGTTCCCTCTCCCGTACGCAGTGGCCAAAGCCCTTCCCCCGTTTCGCGCAATCGCACGTAGCCCCGACCCTGGGGGCGATTACACATCTCAGTGTCGGCTGGAATGGCACCAACCATCTCGCAGCGTTGGTCAAACCATCGAATACTGCGTGACAGATACATTAGGCCTCCGCACTCAGCATATACGGGTAAACCGCCTTCAACCGCCGCTCTGATGGCCCGCCGCAGTGCTTGATTCGCCTCCAGTGCTTGCATTTGGGTCTCCGGAAACCCACCGCCAATGAACAAGCCATCAAGCGGTGGAAGCTCGCTGTCGTGCAACGTATTTATGGGCAGCAACTCGGCCCCCGCTGCACTTAATGCTTCCAGATCACCAGGATAATAGAAACCAAAGGCGGCATCACGGGCAACGCCGATGCGCACCTTGGGTCTCGACGTCGGCGGCAGTGTGCGTTCGGCATCGACTCCTATCCAGCCACCGCAGCTCTTCCGTTTAGCCACCGCTTGCAGCGCATTCAGATCCACCTGTTGGCCGACGGCGGCGGCAATCCCCTCAATGAAGCTTTCGGCACTGCCTACTTCGTTGCCCGGTATCAAACCGAGGTGGCGCTCGGCAATTTCCATGTGCCGATCGCGGCCAACAGCACCCAGCACCCGAAAATTTGTATAGTGTTCGATAGCGGCACGCAGCTTTCCTTCATGGCGCGAACCCGCGACCCGGTTCAGAATCACCCCGGCAAACGGCAACTCCGTATCAAACTGTTGATAACCAATTAACAACGGAGCAATGCCGCGGGTGATGCCTGAGCAATCGACCACCAGCACCACCGGGACACCAAGGAGCTTGGCCAAAGCAGCGTTGCTGTCACTGCCCCGGGTATCCATGCCATCATACAATCCCTTGTTACCCTCCACCAATGATACATCTGCTGTTCCTGAGTAGCGCACAAAACTCCGCTGGATCTCCGGTCGAGCCATGGTATGAAAGTCAAGGTTGTGGCAATCGCGGCGCGAGGCCATGCCAAGCCAGATGGGGTCAATATAGTCAGGACCCTTTTTAAATGGCTGGACGCTAACCCCCATCTTTACCAATGCTCGACAAAGGCCGATAGCAACCACGGTCTTTCCCGAAGATTTGTGGGTAGCCGTCAGATAGACCGAAACCATATGCTGAGCGACCTTGGGGTGTGCCAAAGATCTGTTGGCGCCCCTGCGAGCGCCGGGGCGCGAAGGTGAACCGCCAAGGCTAAGTCATCAACCAGTAGCCCTTAAGGCGCTTCCATCAGAAGCTGACGCCATGCTGGCTTCGGGTGCGACGATGTCATCAGTGAGGCTAGCTGGCAAAAAGCGCAGCACTTTCACTGCTAACGCCACAATCATGAAAGCGAGCGCCGTACCACCGAGGCCTAGCAATATTTCCCAAATGCTCGGACTATACTGAGCGATGACACCATCATAAAAACTGCTCGTCAACACCTCCTTACCAGGAAAGATGACGAGTGGATAGGCTTGGCCACCAATGATGGTGACATACATCTGGGCAAATCCTCCCAGGATGACCAAAACCGCGCCCGCGGCCATCCAGGTTCTCGAATTACCCGTTGCCGGGTGATAAAAAATGGCCAGGGGCAGCAGGGAACCAACAATAATTTGGCCTAGCCAGAACGCCACGGTAAATGGTCCACCGCTGGTGAGGATGAAGTCTTCGACGCCGTGATGTTCGGTGATATAGAGATTGGTCAGATGGTAAGCCAACACGAAATAAAGAACAGCGGCAACGAAAACACCCAACAAGTTTTTGAGACGCCTTAAGATCGCATCCCCCAAAGGCCGACCAGTGCCCCAGTAACTCGCCATGAGTACCAAGAGAAAGATCGCCAGTCCATAGGAAAATGACATCACGATAAACATGGGCGCCATGATCGCCGCATCATAGGCTTGCCTAGCCACGAGAAACCCGAATATCGAGCCAGTACCGGTGGTGAGTATAAGTCGCCAGACAAAAGCAAACAGTCCTACGGACTTGCTGTAGGCATTCATGCGCCGTTCCATCATCATCCACAAGTACACGACGACGATAGCCATAAAGCCTGTGTAGAGAAAAATATTCCATGCAAAAATGGACTTGAAATTATAGGTGGTCATGGCCACGATCAATCGATCGGGCCGCCCCAAGTCGAGCACCAGGATGGCTAATCCACCCACCAGCAACGCTACGGCCAAAAGGCCAGAAAGCCGTGACAGCGGTTTATAAGGTGTGCGCCCAAAAACCGAAGCGACTGACGCTACATTCAGAGCCCCCGAGGCAGCCACAATGAGAAAAACAGCGAAAATATGGGGTGTGCCCCAGATAATCTGATTGGTCATCCCGGTAACATAGTGACCGTGATGTTCCATGTAGTAGGCAGCCCCCAAGCCGATTAAGACAAACAGCCCGAGAACAGCAAGCAGTCCGTAGTAGCCTGGACTTCTGCCATCGATCTCAAGGTAATCGGTTCTTTCCATTTCGGTCACACTTTAGCTAGTCGATCCCGTCGAGATCCTGCAGGAACGATGATGCTCCTAGCCCCTCACCCTCAATCACCATTAAAGCCCACGGTAACGCACACCGAGGTTCAGCCCAAGATCTGAGCGCAATTCCTCGCTCGCATACTGGGCAAGCGACTGGGACAGCTCACTTTCGGGATCGTTAAGATCCCCGAACAGCATGGCACGATGCCCTTCGGCATTACAGGCTTCGGCGCAGGCAGGAATACGTTCGCCCCCAGCATCCACCCGATGAACGCATAGGGTACAACTTTCAACTGTTCCCTTCCCCCGGGGGGCATAGGGCTTTTGCTCCTCAAGCGCCTCATGGACAAAGGAGCGCGCTTTATAGGGACAGGCCATCATACAATAGCGACAACCAATGCAGATATGCTTGTCCACTAGCACTATCCCATCTGCACGCCGGAAGGACGCCCCCGTTGGGCAGACATCGACGCAGGGAGGGTGTTTACAGTGCTGAATGAGGGGCAACGAGGCGACGTGTCCGGTTTGCTTGTCGCGCACGGTCACCTTGCGGATCCACTGCGCATCAGTCTCGGGTCGTCCGTGGCCCCAAAGGCCATGTTCCTCCACACAGCCACGCACGCAGGCATCGCAACCTTGTGCACACTTGTTCGCATCGATGAGCATCCCCCAGCGATGCTCATCGCTGACCGGTTGATAGGGTGGCCGCGCACCAGCCAAGCTGACAAAGGCCACTCCGGGAACGAGTGTTAACGCCGCTGCCGAAGCTGCACCGCCAAGAAAACGGCGGCGCTCGGGACTGTGGTATTCGCCCGAGCGAGACTTCCGGCCGCTATTGCATGCTTTGGTCATTGACTACCTTCCCCTGCACTCACCATTTCGGCTCCTCTTGTCGCAGCGCCAGGCACCGATTGTAGCCCATGGCCCTGCGTTTTCGACCAAGCGTGTACCGTAGCTGGCGGCGGTCGGCTACCACTATCCGGCGTCGTCGCATGACATTGGAAGCAATCGATGCTCACGCCGGCATAGCTATGGCAAGTGGAACAGAACTGCCCCGGTGCATTGATAGGGATGCTGCGGCCAGCCGAGTCAACGGACACGTGACAGTCGACGCACTCGTTGAGACTGTGCCGCTTAGTCCGCACCCCTGCGTGCATGGTTTCATCACGTTGATGCATCAGAAAAACCATGTGGTCACGCCGTATTACCGGTGTTGGCTCCACACATTGCGTCCCCTTTCCCTTTGGGATTAGGGGCAGTGGAACCCCACCCGAATCCGCCGGGACGGCGCCTGCCAGCAAAAGCAGGGTTACCGCCAGCAGCAATCGCCTTTGCAAAGCCGCTATGGCATGCATGCTACACCTATTCTCCGAGACCCATATCGATATACCCAGTCGGGCAGACATCGGCACAAATATGACAGCCGATACACCGTGTGTAGTCCGTATCTACATAACGCCCTGTCGTGCTCTCAGACTTCTTGACCCGAAACACGGCATCCTGCGGACAGAAGATGACGCAATTGTCACACTCAAAGCACATGCCGCAGCTCATGCAGCGTTTGGCTTCTTCCACCGCTTGCTCTTCGGAGAGCCCAATCACCCGCTCCTCGAAGTGGCCAAGCACTTCTTCCGAGGTTGGGACCTTCTCTCCTCGCTTGTTGCGGGGCGTGTAGGGAAAGTGACCTAAAAACAGCTCATCAGCATGCACAATCTCGTGGGCCGAGCGGTCTTCGAAATTATGTACCGCAAATTTCCCGGAGGATGTCCCCCACTTCTGCTGGTGATCGTACTCTTCGGGCTCCAAATTGCTCTCGCGGAGCTTGTTCAGCAGGTCGAAATGATGCACGTCGACCTTGGGACGCCGCTTCTGTTGCTCGCCCTTGAAATAGTGGTCGATGCTTTCCGATGCAATGGAAGCTTGACCGATAGCGGTAGTCAGTAGATGAGGGCGGATAATGTCGCCGGCCACAAAATGACCCGGCTTTCCCGGCACCTGGTAGAAATTATCCGCATCGATGAGACCGCGACCGTTATCCATCACTTCAACACCGACCAGATCACCCCCTTGCCCGATGGCCGAAACGATGAGATCACACTCCAGCTGAAATTCAGTGCCTTCTTTCGGCACCGGCCTACCGTCGATCATTTCGCACTCGGCCATCTTCAGCCCGCAGGCGCGGCCGTCTTCGTTGAGAATCACCTCAACGGGCAGCACGCCGTTGATGATGGTCACGCCCTCCTTCAAGGCATCATTGACCTCGTGCTCGGCTGCCGTCATTTCTTCCCGCTTGAACAGCGCAGTGAGCGTCACATGAGCTCCTTCACGGGCGGCCACTTGCGCTGCATCATGTGCGGTGAAGCCATGCACCACGAGCTCTGGGCGCTCCTTAGGGTTGTTGCTCTTGATATGCCCAAGGCGCCGGGCCACCGACACGACGTCGATGGAGGTATCACCGCCGCCTACACAGACCACTTTTCCTGCGGTCACTCTGAGACGACCCGTGTTGAAGGCTTCCAGAAACTTGACACCACTGACGCAGTTTGGCGCATCTCCACCCGGCACCGGCAACGCCCGACCGCTCTGGCAGCCCACTGACCACAGAATGGCGTCATAGCTATTCTCCAATTCATCGATACTGATGTCGCGACCGATGCGCGTACTGGTACGCACCTCGATGTCACCCATATCGAGAATACGGTTGATTTCGGCATCCAAATAATCTCGCGGCGTCCGATAGCCGGGAATGCCGTAGCGCATCATACCGCCCAACTCTTCGTGCTCTTCAAAGATCGTGCTCGCATGGCCCTTACGGCGCAGCTGATAGGCAGCGGCAAGTCCCGCGGGGCCGCCGCCAATGATCGCAACCCGCTTACCCGAAAGCTGGCTTGGCGCTTCGAATCTAAACCCTTGGCTGGTGGCATAGTCGCCGATAAACTGCTCGACGGAGTTAATACCAACGAAATCCTCGACTTCGTTCCGGTTGCACCCGTCTTCACATGGTGCCGGGCAGACCCGACCCATCTGGGAAGGAAAGGGATTAGCATCGGTGGAGCGCCGAAACGCATACTCCTGCCAGCTCATATCCGCTGGGGGCTTTTCAATTCCGCGAACAATCTGCAACCAGCCGCGGATGTCTTCGCCCGAGGGGCAGCTTCCCTGACAAGGAGGCGTGCGGTGTACATAGGTGGGGCACTTGTGGCTATGATCGCCCTCGAAGATTTGCGCTTCTAAATTCGACCAAACATGATCTCCTTCCTTGAATTTTCGAAAGGTATGCCCTTCACCCTTGTATGTTTTACTCCACGGCGTCGCCATGCTGAAGTCTCCTATTGACGAATCGATATCAAATCCTATAAGTGCGCTGAGCCTGTTGGCATGCGGAGCACGAGCCCTTCTACTGCTTGCTCTCTAGCACGATAGCGTTACTCACTAATTGATGGACGCTGACAATCTGATCCATGGTAAATCCGTAGTAGGGCAAAATCTTTGAGAACTGGCTCTTGCAAATGGCACAAATCGCCGCCATATGCGTCACGCCATGTTTTTCCACCACCTCTTTTAGCGCCTGCATGCGTGGCATGCCCCCTTTTACCCGCAACTCCATGAGGTCATCGGTAAGCAGACCGCCACCACCGCCGCAACAAAACGTGCTTTCATGAATGGTGTCAGGAGCCATATCATAAAAATGATTGCAGCAAGCCCTGATAACTTCTCGCGGTAACACGAACTGCCCACCGGGCATGGTCCCCATGCGCGACGCGCGCGCCACATTACAGGAGTCGTGATAGGTCACACGAAGGTCGTCGTTAGCGGATTTGTCCAGCGTTAGCGCACCCCGCTGAATGAGGTCGTGGGTCACCTCGATGATGTGTTGCGGTACGGGATAACGAGGATCGAGAAAATCAAAGGGTCCAGCCAGCGTGTTGAGGAAACTATAGGCAACGCGCCAGGCATGTCCGCACTCACCGAACACAATGCGCTTGACACCAAGGTCCAAAGCTGCCTTGCGTATGCGTTGGGCCACCCTACGCATGTTTTCGTAACTGCCAATGAAAAGACCGAAGTTAGCGGCTTCAGAGGCGTACGAACTCAACGTCCAACTGATACCGGCTTGGTGAAAAACCTTGCCATAGCCGATCAGGCCGTCAACATGGGGCTCGGCAAAAAAGTCCGCGGACGGAGTGATCAACAGAACTTCAGCACCTTCTTCATCGAGAGGATAGCGTACCCGAACCCCGGTATCGTCTTCGACATCCTCTTCTAAGCCCTCTAGCGTGTCCTCAAGGGCGGGACCGGGTAAGCCCAAGTTGTTACCAATTTTGAATACCTTACCAATGATTTCGTTGGAATACTTTTGCCCCTGTCCTACGCTGTCGAGAATATCACGGGCCGCCATAGTAATCTCGGCAGTATCGATTCCATAAGGACAAAAGACCGAACAACGGCGGCACTCTGAGCATTGATGGTAATAGCTGTACCAATCGTCGAGCACCTCTTTGGTGAGATCGACCGCTCCCACTAACTTGGGAAAGTGCTTGCCCGCAAAGGTGAAATAACGTCGGTAAACCTTGCGCAGTAAATCCTGGCGAGCGACGGGCATATTCTTCGGATCACCGGTGCCAAGAAAATAATGGCATTTGTCCGTGCAAGCACCGCACTTCACGCAGGAATCCAAAAACACCTGCAGCGAACGATACTTACCAAGCAACTCCCCCATCTTGGCTATGGCCGTCTCTTGCCAATTATCGAGGAGATCTCCAGGAAATCCGAGCGGTGCCTGATGTTCAGGCGCAGCAACGAATGGCCGACTGTGCGCCATGGTTCCAGGTTGAACGACAGGTATTTCGGGATATTCTTTGAGCGGAGGCGTTTCGAATTTTGCTGCCATTCCTTACTCCTCGCCTAACTGAACCGAAGGCTTCGCGGACATGCTTGTTAGGTTGCCTCGCCTATAAGCCATCAAAACGCTAGACCTTAGTGCATGCTTTAAAAACCACTGCGCTTGCCTGAGCGGCGTTGCGCGGCGGCTCGCACTCCTCATGTACTCCCATGTACACTCCGGTTGTTACTCACCCCATCCCTGGGGCTCGCCCCTACGGGGCCAGCTTGCAGCTGTTCAAAATCGTTCCCGACGATTTTGTCGCCCCCGTGCCCCTTGCTCTGCCATCGCTCGCGACATTTTTAAAACACACTCTTAGATAGAAGCTGTGCGAAAACAACTGTAATTCAAGCGGCTACGCACGGTAGCAACGGAATAATGTTGCATGCTGCTATCGGAACCCGCTTCGTTTGGACCAATAATAAACAGCCTTAAAACAGCTTCCTAAGGTTGGGTCGGTGACGACTCCAGCTGGCTTGCCCACGGGGCAACATGACGCTGTTCCCTCGGGTTGTCCACTTGGTTTCGGGTCGGACTAAAAAACACGCCCGGCGCATGCAAGAGCTTGCTAAAGGGGAAGATCATCATCAGCAGAATGACCAACCCAAGATGCAACAGCAATAGGCCATCCGTCGGCAGCGGCTGCCAATCGAAATACAGCAACCCCAACATAAACGCCTTCAGCCCTACGATGTCCGTGTGATCGACATAGGTCATGAGAAGACCCGTGCCAGTGATAGCGATCAACAAGACTAACATCAGATGATCCGACGGCGCCGAAATATACCGCACGCGATCAACCAGAAAACGCCGGGCCCACAGGCCGCCAAGGCCCACCAGCATAATAAAACCAGCATACGCAAGCGGTTGTAGATAGGCGAAACCGCTCCACAGGGTGACATAGCGCAGGTGGCGTATGAACTCGAGCAAGAGCGCGAGATGAAATAGCCAACCGAAGAGCCATGTCCACTTCGTGCCCTTAAATAGGCTTTCGAAAAAAACGACCTCGCGGAACATGCGCAAAGCGACACCACCCTTCGTCGTCGGGGCTGGCGTCGTTGGAATCTTCAACGGTGCCGGGGTACGGGCGTATTGCCAAATCTTGTAGGCGAGCCCTCCGACAAATACGAGGGTCGCCACATAAAACAAGACAGCATAGACGACGGTCAGCAATGACATGCTTATGCGTCCTTCGAAGTGACCTCAAGTCTATGAATACTTATTGGTGGGGGGTGAGCAAAACGCACTCACCATCCCCATCACCATAATTGCAGCGCCTATTGCCACATAATTATTTATACGCAGCTACTTACACGCAGCCGGTTGGCTTTGGCAGACCAGCGTATTTGCAGGCCTGTTTGGCCGGACCGTAGGGAAAGAGCTCATATAGGTATTTACTGTTACCTTTGTCTTTTCCAAGCTTCTTTCCGATGGCTTTGGTCAGCACGCGGACTGCTGGCGCAATCTGATATTCCTCATAGTACTCCCGCAGGAAATTAATCACCTCCCAGTGATTCTCCGTCAGATCATACCCATCCGCTTTCGCCATGATCTCAGCCACGCCTGGCTCCCAATCACTCAAATTAGACAGATAACCCTCTTCGTCCGTTTGAAGCGTTTTACCGTTCACCTCAATGCTCATTTGCACATCACCTCATCTACTCGTAACCAAGATAAGTCGATAGACCTATAACCACGATTGCACAATATCGTGCGCCACTGTCAAATCAACGAAGCCACCGTAATCCACCAGTTCTACGCCGTTCAGCAACTTGGACTGATCCATACCTCGAGTTCTCAGATCAGGCTCAAGTACATACACCTTGAGCGTTTCTAAAGCATCGCGCATCTTTTCCGATACGCTCGTGCCCTGCAGCGCGGCATAGACCCCATCCTCTATGAGTAGGACAGCGGAACCCTCCTGCGCATAGCAAAGACAGCTGTCCAATGTGGTCTTCTCAAACGGTGACTTGTTTACAATATGCAGCATGGTCATTGTCGCATTCCTAAAAGCTTAAGACCACGTCCTGCTGCGCCATAAGATCCTTGATCTCATCTCGGCTCAGAACCTCCACCGGCACAATCAGGTCATCTTCGGTCATTCCGCGCTGCTCGAGGGACTCCTTGTCAGCATATAGTTTTTCCACATCGTACATCTCAAGCGCTCGATAGGTAGGAGAAAAATTCTTCATGTCCGACATGGCGGTATCTTGCCCCTTCTTCAGCTGAAATACCCCGTCATCCAGGAACAGCAAACTCACATCCTGCTCAAAAGCGGCGCCAATTAACACCACCTCCAAAGACTCCAAAGCATAGATGCTGCCGTAGGGTGCCCGGCGGTTGACATAAAGAAATTTCTTGACGACCCCCCCCGAATACTCACCTTCTCCTTCCAGCATGGTTTCGTCTGTCATTGCCACTCCACTTGCGTTATGTGCAAACCGGCAGTTCAACGGTCGGTTGATCTTCTTTTAGAAGCCATTTCAAACACGACTGTGGTTGCTATGCTCAAAACAGCTTCTCAGTCCCGCGAACCGACGACACTGGGGTAACGCTTCAATCTCCAAACGTTACCAATCGGTCGGCCTGAATACCGGCCTCGATGAGCTGCCCAAGCCCGGAGATGCGAAACCCCGGCGCGATATTATTTGCATCCTTGCCGTGACGTTTCATTTCATCCGCGTCCACAATTCCCCGGCGCTGTGCGGCAGCGACGCACACAACGAGATCGAGATTATACTGCTCCGCCAGGGCTGACCAGCGCTGGGTAATATTGCGGTCGTCTTGCGGCGGCGTCGCCAACCGAGTGCCATTGTTAACGCCATCGTGGTAGAAGAAGACACGAAAAATTTCGTGCCCCTTCTCCAATGCAGCCTTGGTGAAATGGTAGGCCGAATCAGCCGCCTCATGCTGATAAGGACCTTCGTTAACCAGTACGCTGAACTTCATCCCCTGCTCCGCTTTGGTTGGCCGACAGTTAAAGCCGAATGTAAGAGGAGGAATTTAAGCTCTTACGGGCGCCGCGCCAGTTATCGATATGAAATTTTGTAAACGGCAGCTCAGTCAGCTCAAAAAACCGAGGCCAACCGATGCGGTCGATCCAGTCATTGACTCGCTCCCAGTCACGCGCATCCTGCTTGTAAGCGCGCAGAATACGCTTCACGATTGCCGTCGCCTCGGGCCACCTGGGTGGATTATTCGGTACACCTGCGGCAACGAGCTTTTGGAAAGAAGGCTTGCTGCGTGCATTGGAATGATTACCGCCGACCCAGATCGCCAGCTTGGAGTTCTCTGGATCATTAATTTGCATGGGTGGACAGGGAGGATAACAAGCACCGCAACAGATGCATTTCTTTTCATCCACCTCCAGCGAAGGCTTACCGCCCACCATGGCGGGCCGAATCGCCGCTACTGGACAGCGCGCCACAACGGAAGGTCGCTCGCAAACATTGGCCACGAGGTCATGATTTATTTTTGGAGGCTTGGTGTGCTGTATATTAATCGCGATATCGCCTTGCCCTCCGCAATTGATTTGGCAACAGGACGTGGTGACATGTACGCGATTCGGCATATTCCACGTTTTAAACTCCTCGTGGAGTTCGTCCATCATTGCCTTAACTACCCCAGAGGCATCGGTTCCCGGAATGTCACAATGCAACCACCCTTGAGTGTGGGAGATCATGGCGACGGAATTTCGCGTGCCACCGACCACAAAACCCGCTTCCTCCAAGGCGTTGATCAACGGCTCCACCTTAGCGCCGTCGGCCACCATGAACTCCATGTTGCTGCGGATGGTAAACCGTACGTGCCCATCGGCATACTTGTCCCCGATCTCGCAAAGCTTACGCAGGGTAAAGACATCAAGAATACGCTGCGTGCCCGCCCGCACGGTCCAAATCTCTTCGCCGCTATGCGCCACATGGCGCAGCACGCCAGGACGAGGATCTTCGTGGTACTTCCATTGCCCGAAGTTCTTCAACATCACCGGATGCATGTACTGAAAGCCGTCCGGACACCCGCTTTCAATCGGCGTCCGCTGCTGCATTTGGGCCATACTCCTAACCTCCAAAATTCACCTGAAATCGCTGTGCTAATTCCTGAGGAGGATCACCGTCATGCGGCGACGCCCCCCCATCATCTTCATGTGTTCAGGAAACCAATCCCGTACGGCCATCATGCGCCGGCGGCTTGCTTCTCCTCAGCCTTGCGCTCAAACCATTTTTCGGCTTCCTCGTCCCACGTATCCATACGTACATAGGAACTCTCGCGCGGATGCGCCACCATGTTGGGATCGACCTCAATCCCGATGCCCTCAAGGAAGTTAACTAGCCCAATACGCTCAATAGTTTCACCGATTCTCTCGTGTTCGAGCGCATT
>Ga0316593_10000076_pt1 | contig 11926 bp, 4 predicted proteins | sample S5NA_3_FD_204564 | JGI IMG/M metagenome (GOLD analysis project Ga0316593, IMG submission 204564) | Metatranscriptome of rhizosphere microbial communities from salt marsh grasses in Alabama, United States - S5-7_160517rA (Metagenome... | ecosystem: Host-associated > Plants > Roots > Rhizosphere ... | reverse complement strand
GCCTTTTATAAATAATAAATGCGAAAAAGCAATGAGCAAAATTAAGGTTAGTAAAACCCCGCCAAGGGAATTCGGCGGTTTGTGCGTAGAATGAATTAGGCGAGCTGTATGCCGGGCTATATAGCGCCTGGCAACACCTCGTCAGGAAAATGGCAAAGACTCACAACGGCTATATAGGTGAGTCGCCATAATTTAGAAACTAAGCGTAAATGCGCTTGGTGTAAAAGAAGCAGTGAAATGCAAAGTGCGAATATATCATTTGCGAGCTGCAGAAGGTGTAGTGACGGTTGGAGGAACCGTGGTCGCTGGCATAGGACTTTCTGCTAAGTAACCCAGCCATACCCAGGCGAAAGAGACCGCCAACAGCATGGTTCTGAAAGTGACGTCAGGAACTTGGAAGTACAGTACGAGAGCCGTACCCGCTAGTAGATACAAGTATGATTCAACAGGAGGCAGAATGAAAATTATGAGAGAGACGATGGCTATAGAAAGGAGACGTCTATTGATAGGGACCATGTACAAGCCAGGAGCCATGATGACGATACCCGCAACGCGGGTAGCATTCTCAGCCACCCAAGATCCCAGTACCGCGGTAGAGGGACGCTGAGACAGCCAAGTATGGAATCGCGCGATGTGAGTGACGTCATAGAAAATGAACAGGGCCACCACAATCAGTGCTAACAGCTCCGGCTTGTTGGCGATACCTTTCACCCCTTTGACGAACTTCTCAAAGACGTCCATCTGTTGCGGTGCCGGTTTCTGCTTCTTGGGCTTTGAGGGCACGGAGGGTGGTGGCACACTGGTATCTGTGGAGACAGCAGCGTTCATGCTCGTCCAACGGTTCCCGCCTCCAGGAAATTTACGAGCAAGGAAACGTGGTCGACCTCTGCCGCGTCCGCGCGACAGCAGTGATGCCATAGTACAGTGCCGATACAAAAATAAAAACATTTATGCTACCTCAGAAGTCTCGTCCTAGTCATCAGTGGTCTCGTCATCAGGAGTGGGGATCTCATATACTATACTAGTGATTTCGTCAGCCACATCACTGCGTGTAATGGAATGAATGTGAGCCTTTAGCTGATCAAAATCAGTAAAATAGTACACCTGTCCGGTACCACTAGAGGTGGGGAGACTTCTATAAACCATAGCAAAAGCAAAATAAGATGGTTTACTTTTGAAGTGCAGTACAAAATGAGCAAAATCAGGAGCCTCGCACAGATCATCAGTCGGACGCCAAGCATCGCAATAGATCACCTCGGATATCGTTCGAGGATACACCACAAATAATCGATCGCGATTCTCGTGATGTTCTGCACTAGAGATGTCCGGCAGGTTGTCGACTTGCTTGACAAAATAGTCGGCGCGCGTCCAGGCATCTCTAAGAAGGCTCTTGGCCCACGTGGGAGGCATCGGGTTACCCATCCTTACAAAATAAAAATCTGTTACTTCAATTAAAAATTATGATCATAATACCCATGATAAACGCGGTCAGGTAGACATCGTGCCACTGGAGTTGGGCTAGCAGAGCTAAGATAGAGGCCTCAATAAGATGGAATTTCAGAATAAAAGTGGAAAAAGCCGATAGTGACTCGTAAATAGTAGTTAGTAAAAATCCAAAAACCTCGGTAAGAACTCGAGCAAGAAGACGCTCCAGTTCAACGAGAAATTTCAGACCGAGGCCCTCGATCCAATTAATGTCTGAGAGAGAACGCAGGTTGCGCACGCACTCCTCAGACACAGTAGAGGGAGCAGAGAAACCCAAGGCCTGAGGGTCAAAAATATACCATTTCAGAATAAAAGATGGAGAATCGAGGCTAAAACTTCCTCTGCCAACGAGCAGTTGATCACACAAGTGCCACGATGTCTGACCTACAGAGTCTAAATACATACGACCTGGCTGCAGGGATGGTACCTGAGCATGTAAAATCAAAACGCCTTCATGCGATACGAGCACATCGCCGAGCACAATCTCAACAGCCAGGGCCGTATACTTGTGGAAAAACAATCTTAAAGGTGAAGAATCGTATACATTAGAACATTGTTGAATATTAGAGTACAGGTTATTAATACTAAGGCGAATCCATAGATCGCAATTAGGGTCCGTAGTCTTAAATATAATGCGGACCTCATCATTAGAAGCTACAACAAAACGCAGAGAGTCGTCATGCACCACATGTCCGTCAGCCACAGCAGTATAATCAGTACATACACTATGAGCAAGATGCGTAGATACATAGTGTACAGATGAATAATTGCCGGATCTGTCATCGACTGTGACGTGCATACTGCCCTCAGCAGTATAATCCAATAAACGGGTGAAGTGCTGGATAAATCCATGCGTGGTGACAGGCTGATCTATCAAAGTATAAGTAATATTAACCTGGGATAAAAATGCATCTCTGGCATGATAGTTAGCCACAACAGTGCCAGAGGGCAGATGATCCCAAAGGCCATTGCAATTAACATAATCAAAAGCCGGTGTGGTGTTAACCCAGTGACATTCCTTTTCAATGTTAAATACAGAATCATGGAAGAAAAGATCAGTCTGATCACCACTAGTCCTAACATGCAATGCATGTTTAGCAGTGGAAGTGCGATATATACCACATACATTATCAGGTGCATCAACAGCAAAGAGAGGCATTGAAGTGACATCAGGAGAAAAGGACCCATAGGGCGGAATAAGCACTACTGGTGGTAGTCCCCCAGACCACTGAAAAACCGTGAAGAATCTACTCACAGGAGGAGAACGGAAGCAAATATCTTTCTCACCAAAGAAACCTCCGCCTGGCAGATCTTGTTTGGTCAACATCGAACCACACGTCTCGGGAAGTTCACACTCAGCAGGCCAAATACTATTGGTGGTAAGGATGTAGGCACACTCAGGTCTCAAGCTAGTGTATGGAAAAGCTATGCCTGAGTCTCTAGTGTGAACCGGCGTCAGGCCCGAAGCCTGCAACGGACGAACGTAGCCAGCGGAGGCAGAAAAAGATTGAGCGTTGACAATTGATAAAATAACAGATATCAGTATGAGTAAAGGACTGCGAAAGATTAAAGTAGCGGCTGAACATGTATATATAAAATCAAAGCCGCATGAAGCTGAAGTAGGAATAGTGTCTACACGCAATGTCTCACCCCTGGCGAAGCAGTTGGTTTGCCATAAAGTGTGAGTAATTTGCTGCTCTGAATCCTGAGGCACGCAATTATAACACTGCGACTGGCCACCATACTGCACGTCAAGGATGTGCCCATGCGTACAGTTGTCACGCAGGTGTGAGCAGGGATGATCTTGAAAACAGTGTGAAAAAGAAGATCTTTTTGCTGGGGGACCCTGTGACAACAGAGCAGAGGTGGAGAAAAGGTTGTTAGAAACATTATAGAAAGCATAAGTGGTGTAAAGATATATAAATTCTGAGACATACATGTTCAAACCTACTCTAGTTTCGGTCGTGACGGATCAGCTTTCAATATCACTGGGCGATTTTCTACAAAGTCCACTATCTCAACCAAATGATCCGATACAAAAGAATTAGTCAAATCCAGCATTAATACATCACCTGTATGACCTTTTCTTACGTCTTTAGTCCACGACCAAGGAGCTTCAGGGCATTTCGATTTCATTCTGGTCCAAATAATCTCAGGAGATGCAAGACAGTATATGAGAGCATATCGCTCGCAATGCTTGTCCAGCAACTCGTGACGATTAGTGATCAACAATTTAGTTTTTCTACTGAGCTCATAAAGCTCGCCAGCCGACGACACAGGAATGTCGTCCGTGTCCAGAGACTCAAAAGGTAAACAGGCAGCGGCGGTGGTTTTCCCGAACCCAGGAGGCGCGTAAAGCACCACACAGGACGCGGGAGCCCGTGGCTCAGGGCCGGGTATGGTGTACAATTTCGAAAACTCATTCGGATCCTTTACGATGTGATACAGCATAGTCATGACCGCGGAGGAATCCATGGTGCCCCCGTAGCGCTCCAGGAGCCCCTTGGAGATAGCCTCATGCACCTCCGGGATAGCAAAACGCTGCGTCAAATCTAGCATGGATCTGCGATACTCTTCCAAGTGCTTTTCATTGACAATGTCGTGACGTCCCAACTTGATAACCACTTTCAGTGGGTCGGGCACAAACTCCCACCCTCCTTGAATCGGGACCAAAAATTTTGAACAAAACAACGTGCTGGTGTATCTAAAAATTTTTACCTCCAAATTTAATGCTTGAGAAAAGATAGCGGACGCATCCCCAGCGACATCCCCACCTATTATCATAGAGTCATCACCCGCAAAGCACATCAGTCTGGCCAATCTAAGATTGTACGCAAGGGAACAAGCGGCCATGTTAAACATTGTATTTCCAATCAATGTGAAAGCATCGCCTGACTTCCTCTGGTACATTATATTGGCTTTCACACCATGTGCTCTGTCAACTAGCATAGTGTCAGTGTGCATATGTCGCCAGATATTAAGCAACTCATCAGACAATCCAAAGTGCTCGAGCACCAGAAGCTCAAACTCAAGAGCCAGCTCACCTTGAGATTTGTCAAACTTCGATATGTCAAACTCAACTACCAGCTCATGAGCTATGTCTTCAGGCGTCACGATACTTGTGACCTTCTTTGCAAAATCTTCCGGCGAAATGTCTGTGAATATGCACACATTGGAACGAACGCTAGCGAGTAATCTCTCCTTGATTATGCGTGACAGTGGACAAAAAATGGCATTAATAAATTTAGTTTGGGCTGCGATAGTCTGCAGCGCCGGTATGACACTAGTAGCATCACGACTCATTGAGGGTTTCACAGTAGGCTTTATAGAAAAATCATAAGTGCTGGATTTCAGAGACAGCAAGTTCAGTTCGGGGTCAATCAAACGCAAGGTCTCTTCCGGCTGGGTCTGCAGCCATTCTCGCAACGACTGCTGAGTAGGTCCAATCGGCGGGAAAGGCTTGTCATTCGCCAAGTACGTTTGCTTGAACCCAAAGAACATAGCTCTCGCCGTATCTTTAGTTGCCATTAGTGTTTGTAGATCCGGAACATTCAGGTTACGTTTTGCAAGTGCTAATAGGGTTTCGCGCTGTGTGCGCAGTCTGGGACGGTAACAGCTTGTGCGTAGGACAGGTTCGAGGCGGGGATAGTCTTCATATTTCGGGGACTCGCCCAATACAATAGAGCCCGGCGCAGCCGGTATGCTCAAATCGCAATGAGCGACACCTTCAGCGTCAAATGAAGTGTCTTCCCAGCCACAACCTCCTGTAAAATCATCAACCCAGTCCTGGATGTGCTGTATATTAGGCTCACAATACTCGGGTTCGCTATTCAAAGATTCAGGCCACGTCTGATCAGCATATGAAACCACTCTATCATTCCACGCCTCCTCCTGACACGATGCCTCTATAATATCCGCAAGTGCAGGTGAGTACGAGTAGTCTTCAGGTTCCAAACACAAGTCATCAGGGCTTGCACTTATTTCATAGCGAGTAGCGATCTCTCGTTTCGTGAGCGCTCCACCCGACAGGGTAGATCTCTGTATGTGTTGTGATGTGATGTCGTGCGGTACAACAGTGGCATAAATTAGACGTTGTGTATGTCTCGTCAGTGCAACTAAAACATGACTCGGAGAGTTATAAATAGTTTTCCCCAGGGAGTAATCCAGTCTTACTAGGACCACCTCACGGGCCTGGCTACCCTGATACTCATGCACCGTGTTAACAGCCGGCGTAGGCCTACTCTTACCACGTTCACGAGTTTTCACCCAGTCGCCATACCCCTCTCTGATCAATTCTTCCTTCTCACTCTGTGTAAAAGTGAGATACTGGTACTCTCCCTTAGGGACCGTAGCGATGCCACTGATGTGCTCAAGATATAAGCTTCGCTTCACAGTAGAGGTAGTCCCGAACGTATGACCAGCCTTCGTTCGGTACTCCTCAGAGAATAGCGCCGCCACATCTTGAGGACATCGATGGCTAACATCTAAGGTGGCAGTTACCGTGAAATTCAAAATGCTATGTTGAGGTTGTATGTGCGGTACTCTTTCTATGTATGGTATTTGCAGTGCGTCACCTAAACAAACTACCATCCTAGCCTTGGCCTTGAGAGCCACTGCATGTATGACGCCAGCATGACGCATCCTGGCTTCATCAACAAAGACTCGGTCATGCTGTGTCTTCCCATGCATAAGAAAACTATCAATGGTGAAAACATGCTTGTATTCAGGAATCCTTTCCCCGGCACGTCTGGCGAGGTCAGATGCAGCGGTCCTGGTTGTGGTCAAGAGCAGATCCCCATCCTGGAAATTCTTTACTATGTACTGCGTCTTACCACATCCAGGGACGCCCTGTATCAATTGCGGCATGTATTCATCATCAAAGTCCTCATCAAGCTGAGAAACAGCGTCATACAAGTAGTGTTCTGTGGCCACGGCCAAACTATCATCTACCATGGTCAAGGACATACTAGCATCAAAGGGTATTACTTCGTGACCATCGAAACAAGTCATATACTGCGTTTTATTGCGAGGTGTGAGAAGCCAGGCGCCGTGCCTCCTCAAGCCTATGTCAGGATAACGCTTAGCGAGGAAGTTCAAGGTGTTCGTATTCAAGGCCTGCGTGGCCTCTGTCCAACGGTCTTTACAGCTTGTCAATCTCACTGCAGAGGCAGTTTTCCAAATGGCCAACTGCTCCCTGAGGGCATTCTTCAAACCTCTAATCCTATCATCAGCATCGGTGGCATGCTCAAAGTGAAAGTGAGTAGCTGCCGCCACATGCTTCATATAGCGATTCGCAGGCGATATCCAAGTAGGCTTGACATCATCCACAGCGTCTGGCTTGTTTACAGGTGCAGTGTCAGGTTTCACATCATTAAGGGAAGTGGTGTCGGTTTGCGGGTGTGTTTCACTAAAGCAATCCTGTTGGGAGTGCGTGCTACGAATAGGACTAGGTCCCGCAGTTAAGTTCCTGCTCTGAGTCTTCGGCCTGGTGCTAAGTGCCAATTTCATTACATTTTCTCTAATCAAGTTATCTATCGGTGCAGAATCAAGCACCAAAGGCTCAGGCAGGGGTGATAATAAAGGTTTAGGTGCAAGTACTGGCATCGGCCTTGGTCTAGGACTATGGTAGCTCTCGTTATAGCCTCGGCACACAATACGATCATGAGTGCGCTGATAGTGCAATTCACTACGCACAAACATCAAAATGCTGCCGAGCATATTGCGACCGCCACCATCCTTCCCGCGACCCCAGAAGCTATCTGATGTAGCCTCAACCAAAACGCTGCCTCCCGTGTTAAGCAGTTTTTGAGCCAGAGAAGCATCGCCAAATTTATCTATCACTAGTTTAGTCATGCAATCCACATTATCTTTAAACCACAGGGCAGCCGCGGTGATCTTCATTTGCGTAAGTTTGGCGCTGCGTCTCTTCGCTTGAACAGCAGACAGGTTCTGCAGTTGTTCTGGTTTTTCGCCATGATAGACAAGCTTCTTGGCCTGATAGGCGTGCTCAAGGCTAGGCCAACCGTTGACAGAACTTTCACTCATGTTTGACAGCCAAGAATTCTTGCTCTTATTGAATTCAATAGTGTGTCCTCCCGTGCCAAGGGCCTTTAGGATGGCTCTCTTATTCTCAGCACCATCAGATGATTTACCCGAGCAAAGACGGATCTCGACACCCGGTTTGACTTGTTTAGCCATCTGATATAACTCGTAAGCAATCCAACCCTTATCACCTCCGTAAATACCAGCCCCAAGCAAGGGAATACCCACTACTGATCCCATCGGACAGTCATTCAGGGCACGTGCCAACGCCTCAAGCATATCCCGATACTGTTTTGCATAAGCTGGACCAGATACGACACGCCTGTCCGGCGCCACGGCATGGATTATGCGATCATAGGGAGGCCAAGCGGTAGAGACGCGCAGCGCCTTACAGACGTAAGGGCGCGAGTCGTAAACTGTATAATTCATAACATGTGCAGCAGCAGTGGCCATCTTATGAATCATACCATCCACACCCCCACCGCCTGAAAAATCCTTGTTCGCAGCATTCACCATGACCGTGGTGCCGGCAGTCATGTCGTCGGCCCACCTGATAGCTACCTTAGTGGGCGGTACAACCTTCATGGTCCGCGGCAGGACGGGCACCGTTATAATGCTCTCTGTTCCCGCAGACTCGTCTGGCTCGGCGACCACCAACGGAGCCACCTCAACGGGATCCTCCGCAACAGACTCCTCAGATTCAGTAACAGAATCCTCCTCAACAGACGGCCCCACTACAGGTGCAGGGGCAGTCGGGTTTTTCAAATAAGTGGGTCGATGTTCATACAAGACATTAAAAGCAAGATCAGACATACGTACCCACTGCTCATCAGAAAAGGTTTTTACAGAAAACTTCCTAAAAAATATAACACATTCACAGCTAGGGTGCGCGGCATCTACTAGCTTAGCATCAACCATCCACTCCAACTGAGGTCTTTCAACATCACAAAAATACTTGCAGCGCAGCTCTGGGGAGGGAGATGCCATCCACTTGGCGTGTATGCTATGCAATAGCTCCCTATTATGATCGCCCTGTATATCGGCAACGCCTGTGTCAGCGAGGGCCGCATCCGATATCCAAGGGCGAGCATCAGTGGAGGGCATATCGTCCACAGAGCGATATGTGACATCAGGTGTTAATCCAGTAAACATCGTGCAATCACCTATAGAAAAGTGAACATTGTACATGTGCCGATAGGCCATAAAATGACCCGGTGCGCAGGCTAAGTTGACCACTAGTTGATCACTTGAAAGACCGGAACAGAGGAGATCCAGCTTGCGTTTCATATGACCTAGGCGCTTACGCACGGGTTTAGTGCCTATGTAACATGATCTCATCAGAGGTATCCACACATATCCCGGTCCTTCCACTTGCTTCTTCACATCATTAAGATCTGCCACAGTGCCACTGACATCTTCGACTATTACGTCATTCTCATCAGTTTTCGCCAAATCCATGTCCGAATCCCACTCGTTCGTGGTTGAGTGGGACGACCACCTACTGCACTCACTATCCGACTCCTCGCTTCCGGTGCTCACACGCAACTCATTCAACCACGACTGTGCATTCAAAGCCAACGACGCTGAAAAATCTCTGTCGACTTCAGGCATGGTAGTACGAGACATACCACGATAACGACGACAGACGATATGCATCATTTCGCTTCCAGCAGGTCGAGATCTGAGCCTCACGAGTTCCGCCACATGAAAGTCGTTATACAGCACACAGAGTATGGCCGAGCTCTCTTCAGTAAGGGGTGGTGTTTCGATGACAAGATTTGCCATCGGCGCCAGTGACTCCATGGCAGATAATATGACAGGCCATGTAGTGATCCATTTACGTTCCCTTCTAGATAGTGGTGTGGTGATGACAGAGTGATCTAATCCTATATACAAAAGAGACAAAGTGCCTGGTCTTGGCTTACTAGGTGCTGAAGGTATTACAAAATCTCCGGATCTACTCTCTCCACACTTAGTGCAATAAACAAAAGGCATGACAGCTCCAGTAGTAGACGTGAGGTGCTGGCCGCACAGACTGGCAACGTCATCAATCGCGAACTTCGAGCACAGCTCTTCGTAAATACGGACGGGAGTGAGAGGCGTCCACGAAGCTGCCTTACGAGTTCGCAAAGATGACAACAGATCCGGCGCATCACCAACGCCCGGCTCGAGACGAACGGAGCGAGGCCCCGGTTTGGTCTCGAGCACGGGCTCGTAGTGAGAGCCAGACCAGTACAGTGTGATGGCGGAATCACCAAAATCTTGCCTGTCTATACCGCCTACTGGCTCCGAAAAATCCACGTGCACCCCTAATCCAAACATTTCAACAAAAGTTTCTATATCTTCCTTATTGCCCCATTCATTAAAACTTAACTCCAGTGTTTGCGTGTCCGGGCGTAACAAGTGCTGTAAGGTGTCAGGTGACATGTGCAATCCACTAGCTATACGTAGTGCGTAAAAAAGACATCTACCATCACCAGGCACAGGTATGATATATTGCGTGCCAACAGAAGTCATAGTCAGGGAGGCAATAGACTCAGTATCGTCACGCTCCCCCAAAGGTGGTGGTACCTCAGGATCAGGGTCACTCACGATTAAAGACTTGTCCGTTGTTATTTCTACCTTGGCAAAAGGCTCATAGGACTTGATCTTGAAATCCACCAGTTCATACTTATCTGTAGCCTCCATCAGGTACTGGTCATAGGTCTTATCTGCATTCACCAAAGTAGCTCCATGGACATACTCATAGTCACGAGCCACCAAAGCATGGGCCATGGTTATGTCCGGTATGTCATTAGTAACATGCAGAGAATCACCGACAACATTCACAACCTGTCGGAGAGTCCTCCAGATAGCCGACTGGTAGCGTCTCTGTCTTCTGGTCTTCTCATGAGTGGTGACGATACGCACTGTCTGAGTCATCTCATAGCGATGCCTGAAAGCCATGAGATAAGCCGCGACGGCTGCATTTTCTACAATATGAGGTTGAAGAGGTTTCTTGAGGCCTGATACTTCTTTGCCGTTAATGACAATTCTGGCTTCTTGTGCAGTGGCGTACTTCATGAGTGCAGTAAGGGTGAACTGGCCTTCCTTCATAGTGTCAGCGTGTTTCTTTATCCTATCAAACCAAGCGACAGGTACTAAAAATTTAATCCTAACTAACTGAAACATAGAATCTTCACTGGAGTTCCAGGGAAAAGTGTCAACCCAAGGAATGTTGGGGTCCCTGTCTAGACATAGTCTAAAGCTAGAAACAACATAAAACTGTGAAGTAAGGTCAGGCCTGACAGACAGAGTGCACACTTGCGGTCTATCTATCGCCGTAGGGATGAGCTCAAAAAACTGAATCCCGTTGCAATTCGCCCTCTTTGCAACCACATACGCGTTCCTGCCATCTGTAGTTCTAATGACAGTGCTGTAGGTGAACCTCCTGTACTCTGTTAAATTATGAACATAATCCTCATCATCAAAAAAAGTAAATCTAATAGTGTTGTCCTTTTCATTTGCATAAAAGTGAGTGCCAAGAATAGGTATAGTGCCGCACGCTTGAAAAGCCATAAGTGGGGAAAAGATATAAGTGCCAGCGCCGCGTACGGCGCGAGAAGCAGCCATAGAATCTGCTATATCCTCACATGTCATGTCATAAGTGGAATGTATGTATATATTATAAATGCTAGTCAAGGAACAGTGTTGTGCTTTGTTACGACACATCCTTCTGGCATCCAAGTTGATCTTCTGGCGAAGAGCTCTCTCATGTGTGACAGAGGCTCTCGCGAAATCGCGCGCACTCAGGCGTGGATTGCAACAGTGGATGTTAGGTCTGTCAAAGTGTCTCCATGCAGCTCCTCCTATGTCTTTAATAAAAACATCTGTAGATGGTTTGGCGTGCGGTTCATAGTTGACCATTCTGAGAACCTCCTCCACTTCTAAGAGACGCGAAGCTGCAGCATAAGGGTGAACAGACTGAGCAACTCCCGCAAATCTGAGGGAGTACCCAGGGTAAGCCGACTGCAAGGCTCTCTCCTGATCAGACGGTAGAGACTGTGGAATGGTAAACAAACGTGCTTGCCTCTGTGCCTGGTAGTTGACCGTAGCTCGAAGCTTGTCACCGAGCAGGTTCACCAAGGGACTAGCGGGCGACGCCAAAGAGGACATAAGAATATCCTTGTAGGTAGTGTCCGAGTCTAGTCCTAGGTTTTCTAGGCAAACAGATAGTGCAGCATTTGGAAAATGCGCAGCAACAGCGGCGTCAGCCATCATGGAACGCAGTATGAGCTCCAGACGGATTAGCCGCTAAAAGTCCTCTAGGGACTAATTGCTTTACGCAGCAACAGCGGCGTCAGCCATCATGGAACGCAGTATGAGCTCCAGACGGATTAGCCGCTAAAAGTCCTCTAGG
>Ga0316593_10000075_pt1 | contig 11935 bp, 3 predicted proteins | sample S5NA_3_FD_204564 | JGI IMG/M metagenome (GOLD analysis project Ga0316593, IMG submission 204564) | Metatranscriptome of rhizosphere microbial communities from salt marsh grasses in Alabama, United States - S5-7_160517rA (Metagenome... | ecosystem: Host-associated > Plants > Roots > Rhizosphere ... | reverse complement strand
CGGCCCCGGTAAGGGCCTACGGGCACTTGAAGCTTCGTCAGGAGCAGCTCGGTGCCGACCGATTCGGCACCCTCGATACCTTCGTTTACCGTTTGTCCAGCGTCTACGGATACATTCGACCGGGAAAGCGCCTCGGATTGGTGACCACCTTGCTCGGCAATACCCTCAGGCAACAAACGACCGTCATCAGCGGCCAGCTCGATACCCTGAGGGACTACCTATGGATCGACGACGCCGCAGAGTACATCGGACGCAGAATTCTCTCTGATGACGACTCGACCGGTAGTCCCTGCGTGCTCGCCTCGTCCCGTCCTTCGTCCATTTACGAAATCCGTTCAATCGTCCAGAGCGTCACCAAACGCCCATCGTACATTCATTGTGCAAAAGCCGAGAACGCCGAGCACATCACCTTCGCCCGCTCGGCTCTGCCGGCAGGCTTCGCCCCATCGATGATCGAGACCTGCATCAGCCGGATTCTGGTAGACACTATGACCAGGGGTGGTGTTTGGCCCAGCGAAACCTCGCGGCTCAGCTGATCGAGCCCTCGGCTTTTCCCGTCGGAATCGGAATGGAAGTCGGCGTCTTCAGCAAAAGGGAGTAATCCTAGGATAATTGGTTACTCGCCTTATTTTCAGGTTGTGTTCCCGGTTGGCAGCTTCTTAGGCGCCACCATCCGCGAAGCCTGTCGATCTGCATGGTAGGACGAGCGCACCATGGACCCGCTGGCCACGTGGGCGAAGCCCATGGCCTCGCCCGCCAGGCGCAGGGCCTCGAATTCCTCGGGCGCCCAATAGCGCAGGACCGGCAAATGCGCGCGGCTGGGCTGCAGGTATTGTCCCAGCGTCAGCATGTCGCACCCTTGGGCGCGCAGGTCCGCCATGACCTCCAAGACCTCCGCCTGCTCCTCTCCGAGACCCAGAATCAGACCCGACTTGGTGGGCACTCCCGGGTAGCGCTCTTTGAAATCCCGGAGCAACCCTAGCGAGCCCCGATAGTCGGCACCGGGACGCGTACCGCGGTAGAGCCTGGGAACCGTCTCCAAATTGTGGTTGAAGACATCGGGTATCGCCTCCCCGGCGAAGGCGTCCAGCGCTACCGCCTCTCGCCCCCGGAAGTCCGGTACCAACACCTCCAGCCTGGTCTTCGGGGACCTGGCGCGCACTGCCCGCAGACAGGCCACGAAGTGACCGGCCCCACCGTCACGTAGGTCATCCCGGTCTACGGAGGTAATGACCAGGTATTCGAGCCCCATGGCGGCGATCGAACGGGCCAGATGCTCCGGCTCCGCCGGGTCGGGAGCTTGCGGCTTTCCGTGGGCTACGTCGCAAAAGGGGCAGCGTCGGGTGCAAATATCACCGAGAATCAGGAAGGTGGCGGTCCCCTTTTCGAAACACTCTCCGAGATTCGGGCACTGGGCCTCCTCGCACACCGTGGCAATCCTGTTCTCGCGCAACAGCCGCTTGATGCGCGCGACACCGGGGCCGATCGGCGCCTTGGCGCGAATCCAGAACGGCTTGCGCAAGGGCGCCTCGTCTTTCTCGACCTGGACCGGAATGCGTGAGACCTTATCCCAGCCCCGCTGGTGGGTCTCGGGGCTGGAGCGGGAAGGGGCGGTGAGTCGATCGCGGTAGATCATGAGCTTCTGGTGTTTTGACGGGAAGTGAGCCACGAAAAACAGGGAGGCGGGCTCGGGTCCACCGTTGGCAGAAATGAATCCCGAATATTGGACAAGATCATAACCTATTAATTTTAATCAATATACAGTTGCTACCTAATGTCGGAGATCTCGGCAGAGCAATCAGCTATCCCGCACCGCTTTGGACACAGAATGTACATTTCAGGACATGCTCGACATCGGGGTATGATTCCGTTGGCCAACCGGACCTACACAAGTCCCTCGTGCAGGCCGGATTAGCGAGCTTTTACGTCAGCCCGCAGGCTGATAGGAGAACCCTCCCTTATCCTCGCCGAGGCGGGCTTGCGTATCGGGATCCTCCCGTAGCTGGATGCGGTCCTCCTCGCCCTCGACCCATTTCCAGCGCGTGAAGTCCACCTCTTCGCCGCTGTCGTTCCAGCGCCAGCGCAAAGTATAGGAACGGAAGATCTCCCGCTGCGAGGCGTTGAGCCGCCCCAATTCCTCGGCCCGGCGTAGCACACCATCGTAGATCTTGGCCGTGGCGGCGTCCACCAGGCCGCGTACCGGTTGCTCCAGGAGGTAGGTGAACTCGTAAGGAATGGCGCCCACGTGCTCGATGCGCTCGGCCTTGTAGTAGCGTTCCACCAGGGTGGCGGCCTCGGCTACCAGGTCTGCCGGTGGCAAGTAGGCCTCGGCGAGACCGGAGACCTCTCCGGGTTGGTCCGTGACCTGGCCACGGAATCCCATGTGGGCGGCCCGAAACGCGCGTTTCCGACGGCTTGCCTCGTCGTCCTCGGTATCGATGCCCTGTAAGGCGTCGATACCGAGGGCAGTAGCCGTGGCCAGCAGGTCTCCCGAGGTCATCCAGTGATCGGATCGAGCCAGTGCGTGGATGAGTCCGATTACCTGGGGGCAGCCTTCCACCAAGGCGAAGGCTTGCCGCAGCTCGTCTTCCCGGGTGATCTCCAGTTGGATCGCACCGCCGAAGTGCTCCGCTACCCGCTGGACGTCGGCTATCGTCAAAGGTTCATCGGCAGCCCGCAGGACCAGGGTGGAGGACAGGTCCGTCAGGACCTTCAAACGCTCCGAATCTTCTTGGGGAGAGACCACGACAGCGCTCCGTTCCCCCAGGGACCGTAAGCGTTCCGTCAACTCTTGGGTCAGCTCGGCCCCCTGCAGGTCGACTTGGACCAGGGCGGCCTCATGACTCACTTCGCCGAGGCCTTCGGCAGTCACCCTCAGCAGGGCGCGGAGGTCGGCCGGTCGGGGCCGTTCCGCCGGCAGCTCACCAGGTACCAGGGGCGCTCCGGCCTTGGCCAGCTCGGCCAGCTTGTCCAACGGGAATACTCCTTCTCCGAATTGGCTGGCGCCGGGATGGTCTTGAAGGGCAAGCTTCGGCGGTGGGAAGGTCACCTGGCGGATGCCGGCGATATGGTCCAGATGGATCGACCACTTACCGTCGAAGCCCAGCTCCACCGCCCGCTCGGCGTCGATCTTCGCGGCATCGGCTGCGATCGTGGGGGTGATAGCATCGATGGCGATCTGACCGTTGGCGTGGGCGGCTCTCACCGTCGCGGCCTTGGGGTAGCGTTGAAATTCGAACTGGAAGTTCTGGTCCCAGCCGCCGGTGGCTGCCACGTAGTCCACGTGTCCGTAGATCAGGGCGATGGTCCGCGGACTCGCGGCCGCAATCGCGTCCACCTGGGCTACCGCCAGGGGGTGCTCGATCAGCAGCTCCAGCTTCAGCCGGCCGATGGGCCAACCGTTCTCCAATTCGATGGCGGTGAGCACCCGGTCGATGGTGACGATTTCCTCCGGGGAACGGGTCTTTGGAATGGTCAACGCATCAATGCGGTGGCCGATGTGGCGCACCACTTCGAAGTAGTCGGCAGCCGCGGCGTCGGTGCGCACGTTGTTGGGACGGAGCTTCAGCACCTTGCCGCCATAATCCAAATGATTCGCCGATTCCACCAAGACTTGGCGGGTTCCGCTGTTGGCGAGGTAGGATTTGAGCAGCCGCTGTTGGGGTCGGCGCATGGCCTTGCGGAATTCCTCCGCACCCCGCTTGCGGAACTCCAGCCGCTCCACCAGGGTTTCCATGTCGCCTACCCCGGGGTCGAGCAGAGCCTCGGCCAGGTTGGGTCGCTTGAGCCGCGAACGGGCGGTCTGCAACGCCGCCACCAGGGCCTTCTTGGCTGCCGGGGTGTCGCGGCGCACGCGCCGCATCAGGTCCACGGCGCGGGGGCGCGCCTCGTGGCGCATGGTAGGCGAGACGGCGTCTTCCAGGTCCACCAGGGCGGCGTTGACCGAGGGGTCGGCGGAGCTGTTTTCGGCGTCCCGGGGCCGGGTAACAGGGAAGACGTTGATGATCTTCTGTTGCACCAGGTTGGCGGCCAATTGCTCCTCGGCCGAGAGCGGGGCCTCGGTCGCTTCCTGGGGAGGCGCTTCGTTCTTGGTGACGCCCCCTCGGTACAAGAGCCGTCCTTCGGCGTCCAGGACGTCCATGGCGATGGAAATGCTGCGATTGGGGGCTGCGCCTTCCAGTTGTTCCAGGATCACCTGGACCGTCAGCTCGCCGGGGGTGAGAGGCTCGTCCGCCCGCGGCCAGGTAACCGCCAGCCGTGCCTTACCCGAATCGTCGGCCAAAAGTTGCTCCAGCATGAAGCCCAGGGTTTGGGGTAATTGCTTGCGGAATTGCCGCCCGGCCCGACTGGTAAGGGGCAGGGCATCGAACAGGGCGTCCGGTGTATCGGCGTCGCGAAGCACTTCGAGGAAAACGCCGTCGTTTACTCCGGCCCGGGAGAGGCCTTCCCGCAGGCTCGACACGGCCCGTCGTACGTCCAGCAGGCGGGTGCCGGTGAGGACATAGCCGGGGGCGAAGCTCGCCGAGGCGAAGCTCAGAAGCTCGATCCCCAAGGCGCCGGCGAAGCTGGCGTCACCGCCGGGGAACAACTGGTGGGTGGCGGCAATGCGGGTTTCATCGAGCTCGAAGGCGAAGCTTGCGGTCTGGCCCATGGTGAAGTCGGGCACCGGGCGCTCGGCGAAGGGTTCTACGTCGGCGCCGTAGGCTTGGAGGTCGATGGGGGCGGCCTGGGGCGCCGAACGATGGCGTGGCGACAACCAGGCCTCGCCGTCCAGAAGCAAATCTCCCCACCCGTTGGCAGCGGTGAAAGTCACATGCAACTCTTCCGGACTCTGTTCCACGACAGCGAGGATCGGCCGCACTGCATCGCCCACCTTGACCGCCTGTTTGAAGGAGGCCACTTGGGCGCGGGTTACCTCGAGACTGGGGAACAAACGCGCCATCTCCGCCAGCACCAGGCCTTCGCTGCCCACACCGTGGAGGATGACGGAACCGTAGTTGGTGCGGGCCGCGTAGTCATCGTCCAGGTGATAGCTGTTGCGATCGCCGCTGGCAACGGCGAGGGCGCGGATGCGGATGCGGTCCACATGCACTTCTTGTCCGATCCAGCAGCGCCCGGGGAGGGCGTCCAGGGTTTCCAGTGCCGCCAGGGTACCCAGGGACTCGATCCGCAGGTGGGCCAAAGCAGGTTGTTGCTGTTGCAGGGTCTCCAATGCGTAGGCACGACTCTGGGTGCCGAGCTGTACCAGCGCCGTGATGTTGGGCGCTTCCCCGTCCGCCGGGGCTCGGCAAAGCCTTTCCACCGCAGCGCCCCACCGCACGGGGTGGCTCACGGTTGCCCAGAGGTTCTCCCGCAGCCGGTCGCCGGTCAGTCCCTCTCCCGGCTCCAGGGTAGAGAGCAGGGACGTATGAGGGGCATGGAATTCCAGAGCGTCCAGCCAGGCCCGGTATTCGGCCCATAGGTCGTATTCTGTCGCCAGGCGCGGGTCGTGGGCGGCGCAGGGATTATTGGAGACCAGCACCCGTCCGCCCAGCTCGCCGGCGACGCGCTCCAGCTCCACAAGCTGCGCCGCGGGCAGTGCGACCACGTGCAGACCGGCGGCCTCCTGGACCACGATGTTGACTTCCAGCCCTTCGCCAAGGCGCTCCATCTGTTCGTGGTCCAAGTTCTCCACCACCGCCATGCGCAATTTCCCGAGACGGTCGGAGGCCTGTTGCAATGCATTGGCCCAGCGCCATGCGGTCACCAGCGTGTCTTCCAGGGAAAGGACGCCCGCTGTGCAGTAGGCCGCCATTTCCCCCATGCTTTCGCCCATGATGGCAGCGGGTTGTCCGTAACGGGCAATGAATGCCTGACCGAGGGAGATGCTTACCAGGGTTTGGGCGGCCACACTGAGTGGAAAGTCGCCGCCCCAGGTCCAGCCATCCGCCGTCTGCCAGCGCTCCGCCTGGTCCTTGCCCGCCATGATCTCCCCGATGGATCCAGGAGCAACTCCGAGGGATTGCAAGGCATTCTCCGCCCGTTCGAGCAGGGCGCGTCCCGACTCGGACAGCCACAGGTCTTTGCCCATGCCGGCCCAGTGTGTGCCACCGGTGGGGAACGCCAGTACGGTCTTAGCAGCTTCCAGCTCCGGAGGTGGTGTGGGGAAGACTTCGTGGCGCGCTGCCTCGCGAGTTTCTTCCCGGGTCTGTTCCTGTTTGCGCAGTTCGGCGCGGGCGAGCTTGTCGAAGTTGCTCTTGCTCAGGGCGTCGACGATCTCCACCAGGGTGGGGGTCTCGTGGGCCTCCAACAGCCCGCGGGCCGCCTCCATGACGGATTCCGGGGTGATGTCGCTGCCGGCCGCGGGCACGATCATGGCCTTGACGCGGTTGGTTTGGAGGTTCTCGTCGTAGACGCCGATGACCCCGCATTCGGCCACGCCTTCGAGGGTGATCAAGGCCTGTTCCACCACCTCGGGATAGACGTTCAGCTCGTTGACGGTGAACATGTCGTCCGCCCGGCCGCAGAACAGGAAGTAGCCGTCCCGGTCCATGCGAAAGATGTCGTCTTTCTCCCACCAGCCGCCAGGCTTTTTCACCTTGGCATCCGCTTCGGGACGATGGGCGTATCCCTGGCTCACATGGGGACCACGGATCTGCAGGAGTCCCTCCCGTCCCGGCGGCAGCACCCGGCCGCTCTCGGGGTCTACGATGCGGGCCTCCACGTTGGGGGCGGGGATGCCTTCCGTGCCGCCCCGATTGGTGCGCACCGGATTCATGAGGCTGGAGGGGGTTTCGGTGCTGCCGTAACCACTGCAGGGAGTCACGCTGAAGCGTTCCTGCCAGGCGGCCACCACGGCCGGCGTCAGGGTGTCTCCGGAGCTGGCGATGCGTTGCAAGGCGCCGAGATCCGCGGTCTCCGGAACGAGCCGCACCAGGGTAGCCAGGGCACTGCGGGAGGAAAAGAGCACGCTGGCCCTTTCCTCCATCAGGGCCTCGGCCACCATGGAAAGGAAGCGCGGCCCGTTGTTGGGGATTACCAAGGCCGAGGCGCCGGCGAGCACCGGTGTCAGCACCCCGGTGGCAAAGCCGTAAGTGTGGGTGAAGGGCAGGGTGGTGGCCACCAGGTGGCGCTTCACGTGACCGTCCGGGATCATGGAGTATCCACGCTGCAGACCCAGGGCCAGGAGGCTGCGGTGGGTATGCACCACCGCCTTGCTGACCCCTGAGGTGGTGCCTCCCGTGTAGGGCCAGGCCAGAGCGTCATCGGGACCCACCCGGCTCTCCACCGGATCGTCGGAGACGCCGTCCAGGTGCTCGCCCAGCCAGGCGACCTGCACGCCCGTGCCGAGCGCCTCCCGTAATGCGTCAAGGGAGGTGACGCGGTGGTTCCCGGCTTGCGGTACCAGATCGGTAACCTGACTCACCAACACGGTGCCCAGGGAAGGCACCCGCGCCAAGGTCTCGGAAAACTTGCGCACGGGGGTCAACCGGTCTCGCCAGAGGGCCGAGAAACGCCCTTGTTCTTCCCGGGGCAGGAGGTCCAGCAGGGTTTCCAGGGCGGCCTCGGATGCCTCGCCGCCCAACTGCCGCCAGGCCTTGCGTAGCCCGTCCATCAAAAGTGGGTCGGCGTCCAGACCCTCTTCGCGCAGCCAGGCCGTGATGCGCGCGCGGTGCAGCTCGGTATCGTCCTGATCCATGCCCGGATCGAAGACCAGCAGCTTGATCTCGGCGTCGTTGAAGAAGCGGTCCGCCAGATGGGCCTTGGTGGGATCCAGGGGCACGACCACGGCGCCCAACAGGCAGGCCCCCTGGAACAGTGCCACGTAGGCCAAGGTGTTGCTGGTGGAAAGAGCAATACGATCGCCCTTGCGGATACCGAGTCCTTGGAGAACCCGGGCGACCCGGAACGAGGTCGAGCCCAACAGCTCGACGAAAGGGATGTTCGCGGCGACGACGCCGCGGCTGCCATCTGCGCGCTCCACCTCCGTACGGTAATGAAAGGAACGCGCGGGGTTTTTCTCGGCCGCTGCCAGCAGTGCCCGCGGCAGGCTGGTTTGCGGGATCTCGATGCGCGGCGGTACCCCCTCATCATAGAGCAAGGCCCACTTGGCCCGCCAATAGCGCTCCCGTTCTGCCTCGTCCAGTCCGGAACGAGCCACTGCCGAATCCAATACCCGCAGATCTTCCTCCAGGCGCATCTCTCCCGCGGGATCCAGGAGGGGCTTGTTGAAGGCTGCGGCCTCCAGGCTCTCCAGGCGCGCCGCGTAGGGCATGGGGGCGGGCGCCAAACGCTGGGCCATGGCGCTCCCCACCAACCGCAGGCCGTTGTAGTCCGCTGTCAGCCGGGCGATCCGCGCATCGCTCGAGGTCTCGAAGAAGGGCACCGGTCCGCGCAGCAAGGGGATGCCGTGGGAGCGGCACTCCGGAAGCACACGCAGGCGGGCTGCCGTGATTGCCTGCTCTGCCTCCTCCAGGCGGCGGTCGCGCCCCTGGGCTTTGCCCTCATCCCTTCGGGGGACGAAGACCCAACCGAGCTGGGCGGGCAAGGTCCCACCGAGCTCCAGGGCACAGATGCGTGGGCTGCTGGCTACCAGGCGGCCGGCATTCACTACCGCTGCGGGCGATTCCAGGGTGAGCTGCAGACCGATGCTGCCGGCTTCCCTCCCCAGGAGTTGCTCCAATTCGAACAGGGTATCGTCGATCTGCCAGACCTGTTCCGGCGTCTCGACCTCCGCGACCACGCTTGCGAGCCGCGCTCCCAGCGCCGGCACGAAGCGGCGCAGCTCGTCCTGGGCGGTATCCTGGGCGCGGGATAGGCGAATGCCGAGAAGGAATGCAGCCTCTTGTCCGGCAAGTTGCTCCCCTATCGTCTGCAACTCGTCCAGGACCTTTTCGCGGGTCTCGCTGGAGACCCGTTCGGTGCGCAAGTCCAGGAGGAATTCGTCTACCCGGTCCTGCACCCGTTGAAGGCCCTCCAGGGTCTCCGTGCGGCCGATCACCAGGCTCGTCCGGCGGGCCTGCAGGCGCGTGGAGGTCACGGGTGCCCGAGCAAAACGGGTCCCGCTTTTCTGAACGAAGGGGTCCACGGGGGCCCCGACTGCGGTTGGCTCCGCCGGGGCCTCCTCTTCACCGATGGGCGCAGCTTCGACCGCTGGTGCCGGGAAGTCCGGCTCCTGTTCCCCGGAAAGCAGCTTTTCGACTCGTTCCAGGACCTCCCGCACCTGGGTTATCGCACCCGCCGGCACCAGCAATTCCCGAAGCTCCACGCCCATCTCCCGTTTTACGGGTTGGCGCAAGTCCCGATCCTGAGCGGTGGCGAATCGCAGCAATACTTCCAGGCCCTTGTCCGTGAAGCTGGCGGCCTCGTGTTGGTAAAGGCTCGCATCCCCCAGAAAGCGCTCCACCTGGCGGAACAGTGCCGGGTTCATGCCGTCCGGCGTCAGAGTGCCGAAAGTGCGTTGCAGCTCCGAGAGCTCCATCTCCAACACCAGGAAGGTCTTGGAGGCGATGCGTCGGCTGGTACCGTCGCCCAGCTCCAGATCGAAGGAGGCGCGTATGGGATTTCCCTCCAGGGAATCCGTAACCAGCCCTTCGGCTCGCCGGCGCAGGGTTTCCTCTGCCTGGGCGAGTTGGTTGAGCTGGCGCGCCAGGCCGGCGGTCTCCTGGAGCCACTCCTTTTGCAGACCGTCCCCGCTGCCTTCGAAGCGGGGGTCCTCGAAATGCACGGCCTCGTGGATCAGCTCGCTCTTGAGGAGCAGGTCCCGCGCATCGCTCAATTCCTCGGGGCCCTCCAGCAGACCGCTGTTCACCAGTACGGCTCCGCGAGCCCCCGGAGAAAGCGGCGCGTTCCCGCCCAGGGAGCCGTAAGTCTCGGCGTCCACCGTGAGTGCCAGGAAATGCAACTGAGCATAGGGCGCGAGCTTGCGGAAGTCATTGGATTCTTCCGCGTTGTCGAGGTTCTCGTAGGCTTCGGGATGTACCGCCGCCACCCGGAATTCGATCCCGCAACGGAGCGCCAGGGCGAAGATGGGCCCCAGGTCCGGGTCATCGGCCTTGGTCATTAGCCGGGAGATCCGTTCTCCGGTGTCCTCGAAGCCGGGAGGTGGTGGCGCTTCGGCAGCGCTTGCGCCACGGAGGAGTTCGAGGATATCGCCCCGGCTCTTTTCGTAGTTCTTGATGCCGCCGGTCTTGCCCATGGTGGCGGGCAGGAGCTGCGTTCCCTCCGGCAGCGCCACCACGGCGGCGGCCATGGAGCCGCTATGGCTGATGGACAGGGAGATCCGACCGGCGTCGACGCCGATCCGTCGACGCACCTGCGGATCGAAATTAAATGTCGGTCGGCCATCGGTGTTGTGCGTCACCACCAGTTCGTGGGGACGGATGACCCCTCCGGCAATACCGCTTCCGAGGGCCTTGTGCAAGGCTTCCTTGGCCGCCCATATGCCGGCGAGACTGGCCGCCGGGTTCGGACGTGCGTCGGCGTAAGCGATCTCCTCCGGGGCGAAGTTCTCCCGCAGTGCCAGGTGCGATACGTGTTCGAAGGCGTCGCTGGCCACCACGTCGATGCCCACCGGGGCGGAGGACATGGGAATGTGCGAAAAAGAAAGGGACGAATCCGGGGTGCTCATAAAGGGGCTCCGTGATGGGGCGATAATTTCGTTTCGAGGTTTGGCGCTGGGATCGAGCGCTTCAACTGACAGCAAGGGGTCGGCTGGCTGCCGCCGGAGAACCTCGAGCGGCGCATAATCCGAAGCGCAACGCCTTGCTACAGAATGACGTTGTAGGGCCAGTTCTCCCGTACGGCGAAGTCCGGCATCACGTCCACGACCTGTTGGGTAAAGGTGGTCTCCGTTTCGCTCAAGGCGCCCAGGGCTGCGGCCCGAAGCAAGGTTTGGAGCGCCTTGCCGAACATCGGGGGATCCAGCATCTCGCCCTTGTAGAGAATGGCACCACCAATCAGCGCATCTGCATCCATGGCCCGTTTCAATAGCTCGATCTCGTCGGCGATCTTCGATAGCGAAGGGATGAAGGCGCCGCGACACAAGGGAATGTGATAGGGATGGATGACCTGCTTGCCGGTCAGGCCGAACTGGGCCTCCTCGCAGGCGTGCTCGTAGACCACCCGGGATTCCTCATCGCCCTCGGTTTCGATCCAGCGACAGATCTCTTCTTCTTCGCGTAGGTCCGGCATCAGTGCTTGGCCTACCAGGGGGTCTACGCCCCCCACCACCCCCTTGCCTTGCAGGCGTGCCTCCATCAACAGCAGATCGCGCCAGATGCGGAGCTCCTCCAGCCAGCGGCGCGGCGTGATCTGTACCCCCATGGCCTTGGAAAAGTCATGGATGCCGAACACTACGTGGCACACCGAGTCGTAACTGAGAAGATCCTCGACGATCTTGAGGCTCTTGGGATGTTCGATGATCGGCTCGACGGCGAGCGGAGCGCTGAGCTTGACCAGCCAGGAGGAAAGGTCCCGGATCTCGGCGGGCCCGTACTCCTCACCGGCCTTGGCGAGCACAACCACATGGAGGTAGTCCTGGAGATCGGCGATCACCTGCAGATCTTTCTCGTACTCCTCGGTGCGAAACTGGTTGATTCGCAAGGCCACCATCAGGTCGTCTCGCTGGAGATTCGGAAGAACCTTACGCAGCAGCTTTCGGCTTTCGTCCTTCAGATGGCAACCGTCCTCCAGGTCGAAAATGATGGTATTGGCCTTGGTGGTAGCGCCCCAACGCCAGAATCGGGTTTCCGCCTCCTCGAAGCTCTCGTAGCCGTTGTGCTTCGGGTCGAACTTGATGGGCGGATAGTAGAGCTCGACGCCCGGCCAATGGCCGCGCTCATGTCGAGAGCCTGTACCCGAGGTACTGGTGCCGAAGCGCTGGCGCGTCGCATGCACGTGCTTGAATCGGATCAAGATGAGTTATCTCCGTATTGTGGATTCAGGGCAATCTATT
>Ga0316593_10000074_pt1 | contig 12104 bp, 22 predicted proteins | sample S5NA_3_FD_204564 | JGI IMG/M metagenome (GOLD analysis project Ga0316593, IMG submission 204564) | Metatranscriptome of rhizosphere microbial communities from salt marsh grasses in Alabama, United States - S5-7_160517rA (Metagenome... | ecosystem: Host-associated > Plants > Roots > Rhizosphere ... | reverse complement strand
GTCTGAATAGCTGCTGAGATATCACCCAGGTGATTTCCAGGCCGCATTTGTTGGATACCCTCATAGAGCGACTGTTTGGTCACTTCCAGCAATTTCTGCGCTTCCGAAGTTATTTCTCCTACACCTGCAGAAAAAGCAGAATCAGCGATAAAACCATCGTAGGTGGAACCGCAATCAACCGAAACGATATCGCCCTCTTTGAGTTCCCGTTTTCCTGGGATACCGTGCACCAACTCATCGTTAATGCTGACTGTCAGGGTAGCCGGATAAGGGTAGGGGCCGGGATATCCCATAAAAGTTGGAACCGCATGATGGTCACGGATAACCTGTTCAGCCGCGGCATCCAACGCTGCGGTGGTGATCCCGGGCCGGATCATCTGACGGACAGTTTCAAGTGCCAGAGCATTGATGCGTCCAGCCGCCCGCATGATTTCAATTTCCTCTGCCGTCTTGATAACGACACCACGCTCCCAAACCATCGAATTACTCCTGAGGCAAAGCCGCCAACAACGCAGATGAGACCGCGTCAATACTCTGAGCGCCATCGATCTCTAACAAAACACCCTTTTTCCGATAATAATCAATCAGAGGTTGGGTCTGTTCAAGATAAACCCGGATGCGGCGGGTGACGGTTTCGGCTTTATCATCATCACGCTGATAAAGTTCAGCTTGATCGTAGTCGCAGATACCGGGTTTTTGCGGCGGATTGAACTTTTCGTGGTATACCCGGCTGCAAGTTGGACAAGTCCAGCGTCCGGTTAGACGTTCGATAAGCACATCTTCGGCAACCTTGATATACGGAACAGCTACGACTTCGCCATCCAGTTCCTGAAGCATGCCATCCAAGGCTTCGGCCTGGGGGGCAGTCCGAGGGAAGCCATCCAACAATGCGCCTTGTGCGCAATCGGAGCGGGTAAGGCGATCTTTGATCATAGCGATGGTGACATCGTCCGGCACCAGCTCGCCGCGATTGATATAGCCTTCAGCCAGTTTTCCCAATTCAGTTTTATTTTTCAGGTTTTCTCGGAAAATATCGCCCGACGAAATGTGGGGCATATTCAACTTTCCGGAAACCAATTTGGCCTGCGTACCCTTTCCAGCACCGGGAGGGCCTAATAACACAATGTAACGGGACATATCCACTCGTCCTTAGCGCACTAACAAAGTGTCATCATAACCGTGCAGTTTGAGTTCGGCATTGATGTTGAAGAATACATCACGCACGACACCAACCACGATTAGCAAACCAGAAGAAGAAACCAACAAGATATTCGTGTTAGCACCCAGGTTAAAGATCAGCCCAATAATAAAGGGCGTGATTGCCACGAAACCCAAGAAGAGGGCACCTGGCAAGGTGATGCGGCGCAGCACGCGTGTCAGGTAGCGCTGAGTTGGGGCACCCGGGCTAACCCCAGGAATACGCGCCCCGGCCCGCTTGAGGTTCTCACCATAGTTCTGTTGAGCAAACAGCACATCAGTATAGAAGAATGTGAACCCAACTACCATCAAAAAGTAGAAAATCCAATACCAATTGCTGTTACCGCCAAAGACATTCTGGAGGGTGGTGGCCAAATTAGCCACCCAGGCTGTCTGGCTGGTCACAAAGAAGCTGGCGAGAATCGCCGGGAAAGTCAGCAAGGATTGGGCAAAGATGATGGGGATCATGCCTGCCATATTGACACGCAGAGGAAGAGTTCCTTTGACCGGCATCGACATGCGGTTACCCATCCGTTTTCCAGGATACATCACCGGAACATTGCGCTGCCCTTGCTGGACATAAACGATGGAAAAGATGATCAAAATCGTGAACACGATCAAGGTGACTAACACGATCCAACGCTTGTTGGGATCATCGGGAAAAGCCGCGGGGTTAAGCAAGCGAGCAAAGTTGCGCGGGATGTTCGAAACAATCCCTGCAAAGATCAACAGCGAAAGACCCTGGTTCCGAATACCAAATTCAGAAATCAGCTCACCCAACCAGATGGCAAACATAGTACCAGCCGTCATACTCAAGATGATGGAGGTGGATGAGATCGCTAATGGTAAAGTGCTAAAACCGAACCCCGGAATGATAGGCTGACCGGCAAAGGTACCGAAAATCTTGATTTGCCCAATGGCCTGTAAAGCAGCCATTGGAACCGCCAAGATATAGGTCCACTTTTCCATCCATTTCTGGCCTTCACGCGGGTCCTCTTCCATTCTGCGCTGCAATTGAGGCACTACCGGTACCAGCAATTGCAGGATGATCTGGGCAGTAATGTAGGGGTAAACACCCATTGCCAGAACGGAGAAGTTGGAAACCGTACCACCAGAAAGCATATCCATAATGCCCAAAAGGGTCGATTGGGCCCCGGTTCCACCCATCATGGCAGCAATTGCTGCCCGATTGGCACCTGGCACGGGAACATGAGCAGCCAGGCGGTAGATCACCAGAATAGCCAGGGTGATCAAGAGTTTGCGGCGAATATCACGTGCTGTCCATAGGTAACGCCAGGCAGACCGCTTCATAATAGCTCCTTATTCGATGATCTCGACACTGCCGCCAGCGGCTTCAATTTTCGATTGAGCCCCTTTGGTCACGCGCTGAACGCGCACCTTCAAGGCCACTTTTAGATCACCGCGTCCCAAAATAACCACTGGTTTTTCATTATTACGCAAGAGACGGGCGTTTGCCAGGGTGTCAGGGTTCACTTCTTGGTTTGCGCCAAACGCACTCAATTGATCGAGGTTGACCTCATTGTATTCAATCTGGTTGATCGGCGTAAAACCACGCTTGAACGGTAGACGGCGATAAAAAGGCAGATTACCACCTTGATGGTAAAGGCGAGTACCGCCTCCCGCACGCGCGCCCTGGCCTTTGGTACCACGGCCAGCAGTTTTTCCCTGACCCGCAGAAATTCCACGACCAACGCGTTTGCGATTCTTGGTCTTGCCTTCGTTTGGCTGTAATTCATGCAGTTTCATGATACTTCCTACTCTTCAACCCGTAACAAATGGCTGATCTTGGCCACCATTCCACGCACCGCGGGCGAATCTTCATGCTCGACAGTCTGGTTCATGCGGCGTAGGCCCAATGCACGGACAGTTTCTTTTTTGGCGTTTGGTATACCCAATCGGGCTTTTTACCAAAGTGATGCGAAGTACTTTGGGGGTCGATTTCTTAGCCATTGTTCTTCCTTCGCTCCCAATACGGCAAAACCTTTTCCACAGGGACGCCGCGCTCCGAGGCCAATTGCTTAGGCGACTTGAGTTGATCAAGCGCTTCCATCGTAGCAGAGACCACATTGAGCATATTTGCACTTCCCAGGGATTTGGTCAGGATATCGTGGATCCCGGCCGCTTCCAAAACAGCACGCACACCACCGGCGGCGATCACACCCGTACCGGGAGAGGCGGGTTTGAGTAGCACTCTAGCGCCACTGACCTCACCGGTTACTTCATGCGGTATGGTCGAGCCAAAGACCGAAACCCGGTGCATATTTTTGCGTGCCTTCTCGGTGGCTTTACGCATGGCATCGGGCACTGCATTAGCTTTGCCAACGCCCATGCCGACACTACCGCTATTGTCACCTACTACCACGGTGACGCGGAATGCAAAACGACGACCACCTTTGACAACCTTGGCAACGCGATTGATCTCAATCACGCGCTCGTCAAGTTCTCTTTCAAATTCCGAAGATGCTTGATAGTTCGACATATTTTTCTCCTATGCAGTACTAGAACTGCAAGCCACCTTCGCGGGCGCCATCAGCCAAGGCTTTCACACGCCCAATGTAACGATAGCCACCACGGTCAAAGACGACTGTTTCAATACCTTTTGCTTTCGCACGCTCTGCAACTGCTAATCCAACTTGCTTAGCCTGTTCAGTCTTCGATAGACCACTCACCTTGGAACGCAATTCACCATCGAGGGTGGAAGCAGAAACCAAAGTATGACCGGCCTCATCATCGATAACCTGTGCATACATTTCGTTTAAGCTTCGGAAAACATTCAAGCGAGGCCGCTCGGGGGTTCCCGAAATATGCTTGCGAACCCGGCTGTGACGCCGAACACGCGCAACGGAACGAGATTTATTCTTAGCCATAGACTACACCTTACCAGCTTTACCAGCCTTGCGGCGGATGCGTTCATCTAAGTATTTGATGCCCTTCCCTTTATAGGGTTCGGGCGGACGGATTGCACGGATATTCGCGGCAACCTGCCCAACTTCCACTTTATCGTAACCCTGAACTTTGATCTGGCGAGTACGGGTATCGACATCAAAAGCGATCCCATCAGGGGGCTCAACTTCGACGGGATGCGAGTATCCCACATTCAGAACCAGGTTCTTTCCGCTCATTTCGGCGCGATAACCGACACCATTGACTTCCAAAACCTTTTCAAAGCCCTGGCTAACGCCAACAACCATATTATTAATCAGAGCACGGGTCATGCCATGCAAGGCGCGATGTGTACGCTCGTCTGAGGGACGCTTAACGGCGATTTGCCCATCTTCCATGGAAATTTCCATATCGGCAGGGAAAGTGTGCTGCAACTGACCTTTAGGGCCTTTGACACGCACAAACGATCCCTTGATTTCCACATCTACTCCCTGCGGCACTACCACTGGCATGCGACCAATTCGTGACACAGTCAACCTCCTAAGCGACTAAAGACTGGGGGATCAGCGGGGTCCCACTGATCGATTCATCTCTAATCCCTAATATTTTCTACCAAACTTTGCAGACGATTTCGCCACCGACGCCCAACTTACGAGCTTTTTGGCCTGTCATCATACCTTTAGGTGTGGAGATAATCGCAACGCCCATTCCAGATAATACCCAGGGGATATCTTTTTTGCCGGTATAAACCCGGCGACCAGGGCGGCTCACTCGCTCCAAACCAGTCAACACAGGACGGCGTTGCCGACGATCGCCCACATATTTCAGGCGGACGCGCAACACTTTTTGTCCAGGACCTTCACCATCCACAACTTCAAAATCTTCGATAAAACCCTCTTCTTTGAGGATTTTTGCAATCGCTGCTTTCATCTTCGAACTGGGCATAGCGGTCAACACATGTCCAGCCATGGCAGCATTACGGATGCGGGTCAGCATATCGGCAATCGGATCAGTAACACTCATTCGTATACCTCCGTCCGGCCTACCAGGAAGATTTCACAACGCCAGGGATTTGACCCTGGAGTGCTAATTCACGGAAACAAATGCGGCACAGGCCAAAGCGGCGCATATAGCCACGCGGGCGGCCACACTTCTGACAGCGGTTGCGCACGCGGGTGCGATATTTCCGCCGCTCTTCACGGATGATCATACTTGTTTTCGCCATTTTTAACCTTCCTTCTGAAACGGCATACCGAGCATTCTCAGCAATTCACGGCCTTCTTCATCCGTTCGGGCCGAGGTAACAATGCTCACTTCCAAACCGCGGATCTTGTCGATTTTATCGTAATCAATTTCCGGGAAAACCAACTGCTCACGTAGGCCCAAGGTGTAATTCCCACGGCCATCGAAGGAATCCGGAGAAATGCCCCGGAAGTCACGCACACGCGGCAAGGCAACGTTCATCAAGCGATCCAAGAAGGACCACATGCGTTCGCCACGCAAGGTAACTTTGACACCAATCGCACGCCCTTCGCGCAGTTTGAAGTTCGCAATGCTTTTTCGGGCTAACGAGATGACCGGTTTCTGACCCGCAATCTTGGTCAGATCTTCCACCGCTGCATCCAGCGCCTTGGCATTATCGAGGGCTTCACCAACGCCGATATTGAGTACGACCTTATTTACACGCGGCACCTGCATAATATTCTCAAGATGGAGAGAATCCATCAGGGCCGGTACAATTTCGCTTTGATAACGATCTTTCAACCAATGACTCATGATTCACTCTCACCGAACTAGTCGAACAACGCGCCGCACTGCTTGCAAACTCGTTTGGCACTTCCATCATCGTTGTGTTGCACACCGACGCGCGTGGGTTCATCACATTTTGGACAAACCAACATTACATTCGAGATGTCAATCGAGCCTTCAAATTCGATAATTCCGGGTGTAAAGCTGCGGCCCTGGGTTTGAACCTGGCTTTGATGCTTTTTCCGGATACTGACACCTTGCACGGTGACTCGCCCTTCTTGGGGCTGCACTTTGATGACTTCACCACGCTTGCCTTTATCTTCATAGCGGCCGCTGATGACTTCAACCGTATCGCCTTTCTTAATCTTCGCTTTCACAATACTCGCTCCTGCTGGCATCACTGGCGCTAGAGAGCCTCAGGCGCCAACGAGACGATTTTCATAAAACCTTTTTCACGGAGTTCGCGGGCAACCGGGCCGAAAATGCGCGTTCCTCTCGGGTTGACACCATCATTATCCAAAATGACGGCGGCATTATCATCGAAACGAATGTAGGAACCATCTTCACGACGCCATTCCTTGCTCGTTCGCACGATGACGGCCTTGACCACATCACTCTTCTTGACCGAACCATGTGGGGTGGCTGCTTTGATCGTACCAACAACCACATCACCCACGTGAGCGTAACGGCGCTTCGATCCACCCAAAACATGGATAACCAGAAGCTCGCGTCCGCCGGTGTTATCCGCTATTTTTACACGGGTCTCTTGCTGGATCATGCCTCTATTTCCTCTACCACTTCGGGTTCCTGAGCGCTGATATCACTCGACAAAATTTTCTCAACCACCCAGCGTTTATTCTTCGACAGCGGCTGGCTTTCCACGATCACAACCTGATCACCAAGCTGGCAACCAAGTTCATCGTGGGCCATATAACGCTTATGGCTGGAGACAACTTTCTTATAAAGACGATGACGATAAGTGCGATTTACTTCTACGATAACCGTCTTTTGCATCTTGTTACTTGTTACAACACCGGTCAATCGACGACGATTGTTCATGCTTCACCTTCCAGTGCCTCTCCGCGTCGCCGTTCATTGACAATCGTTTCAAAACGAGCAATCAATCGCCGGGTTTCACGAAGCCGGGTATAGTCCACCAATTCACCTGTGGCCTGTTGAAAACGGAGCTTCATCAGCTCTTCGCGAGTTTCATCCAGCCGACTGCGAATCTGGTCAGTAGATAATTTGCGAATCTCTGCCGATTTCATGCTTCCTCTCCTACGACTTCGCGCTGGACGATCTTGGTTTTGATCGCTAACTTATAAGAAGCCAGGCGCAAAGCTTCTCTAGCCACATCATCGGGAACACCGCCACCGATTTCGAACATAATTCGACCGGGTTTAACAACGGCTACCCAATATTCCACGCTTCCCTTGCCTTTACCCATGCGGCTTTCAGCAGCACGCTTGGTAATTGGTTTATCAGGGAAAATGCGGATCCACACTTTTCCACGACGGCGCATATGGCGTACCATCACACGACGGGCAGCCTCGATCTGGCGAGCACTGACCCACGCTGGTTCCACGGCTTGAAGTCCAAAATCACCGAAATGGACTTCAGCGCCACGGCTGGCCATACCCCGCATGCGACCGCGCATTTGTTTACGATATTTGATACGCTTTGGCATCAACATAGTTGAAAACCTCTTTTCTTCTATCTATTTTCAGCTACCGCTTCGATGAGCCTACTCACTGACGTAAACGCCCTCGGTAGCTTGCGGTTTTTCTTCTACCTGGGGTAAAACTTCACCGTTATAAACCCATACTTTGACACCGATGCGGCCATAGGTGGTCAGGGCTTCTGCCAGGGCATAATCAATATCTGCCCGTAAAGTCTGGCGGGGAACCCGGCCTTCGCGCATATGCACGGTGCGAGCCATTTCGGCTCCGGCCAAACGGCCTGATACCTGCACGCGGATACCTTCGGCACCCTGGCGCATCGCTTGTTGGATGGCTCGTTTCATCACCCGTGAAAAGCTGATGCGGCGCTCTAACTGCCCGGCGATATTCTCAGCAACCAAGTAAGCATCCAGATCGGGAGATTTGATCTCCTTGATTTCAAGATCGATCTTTTTGCCCACCAAAGCTTCTAGCTTGGTGCGGATGACTTTGACATTCTCGCCTTTGCGGCCGATGAGCACACCCGGTTTGGCAGTGTGCACAATCACCTTGACTTTACCCGGGAAGCGTTCAACTTCTACTCGGGAAACACCGGCCCGGGAGGCTTCTACGCGCATCATTTTGCGAATTTCAAAATCTTGCTGAAGCTGCTGAACATAGTTATCGCCTTCGGCGTACCAGCGACCATCCCATGTCTTGTTAACTTTCAGACGAAAACCAATTGGATTAACTTTGCGACCCATAATTTCTCCTGGCGTCTTTCACTACAGACTAGAAATCCTCATCCCGTTCCCGAAGAATGACGGTAATATGTGAGGAACGGCGCAGCCACGGCTTGAAACGGCCACGAGCACCGAAGCGGCGCCACTTGCGGGTAGGGCCTTCATCGGCAAAGATGCGATAGATATATAAATCATCGCGGCTGACGCCAAAGTTTTCCTCTGCATTCGCCATGGCGGATGCAATCACCTTCGATACAGGTTGAGCGGCCTGGTTGGGCATAAACTTGAGGGTGTTGAGGGCTTCCTGAACATCCTTCCCGCGTACCGTATCGACAACCAGGCGGACTTTCTGAGAAGAAATCGGGATATGGCGTGCATAGGCACGAATATCTTCAGCCATGGCCTATTTTCTCCTCTTCTTTTCGACAACATGACCACGGAACGTGCGTGTGGGGGCAAATTCACCCAGACGATGTCCGACCATATTTTCGGTAATATAGATCGGTACATGGCGGCGGCCATCGTGGACGGCAATCGTGTGTCCCACCATTTGGGGGAAGATCACACTAGCCCGGCTCCAGGTGCGAACCACTGTCTTTTCACCACGTTCATTCATGGTTTCAACTTTCTTGAGCAGTTTTGGGCTTACAAACGGCCCTTTCTTCAGAGATCGTGACATCTTTCTGTCTCCTAAATATTCGCTCTACAATCGCAGATTAGCGGCGCTTCCGGCCACGGCGGCGGATAATGTACTTATCCGTCTCTTTATTGCGGCGGGTTTTGGCACCGAGGGTTGGTTTACCCCAGGGGCTTTTCGGCCCGGGCATACCGATGGGCTGACGGCCCTCACCACCACCATGCGGATGGTCGCGGGGGGTCATTGCAGAACCACGTACGGTCGGGCGAATACCCAGATGCCGCTTGCGGCCCGCTTTCCCTAGCTTGATATTGCCGTGATCCAGATTGCCGACCTGGCCAATCGTGGCATAACATACCTGGCGAACCAAACGCACTTCGCCCGATGGCATGCGGACCTGGGCATAATCGCCCTCTTTTGCCAACAACTGGGCAGCGCTGCCTGCAGAACGGACCAATTGGCCACCACGGCCTTCCTTGAGCTCGATGTTATGAATCATCGTACCGGTTGGAATGTTGCTGATCGGCAAGCTATTGCCCACGCGCACTTCAGCCTTATCACCAGACATGACGGTATCGCCAACCTGTAATCCTAAAGGAGCCAGGATATAACGCTTTTCGCCGTCGATATAACTGAGCAGTGCCAGGCGAGCAGTGCGGTTGGGATCATATTCGATCGAGGCAACGCGCGCCGGAATATCGTGTTTATTGCGCTTGAAATCAACCAAGCGGATCTTTTGGCGATGACCACCTCCACGATGCCGAACAGTTACCCGGCCATAAGCGTTTCGACCACCGCGCTTTCGTTTTTCGATAACCAATGAGCGCTCAGGCTTTTCTTTGGTTATTTCTTCGAAGGTATGCCCTGTGCGATCACGCATACCCGGAGTTGTCGGTTTATACTTTTTGACTGCCATTACCGTACTCCCTCAAAGGCGTCAATCGTATCGCTCGAAGCCAGGGTAACAATCGCTTTCTTGTAACCGCTGCGGCGGACAGCCAATCGCCGGCTACGGGCACGGCGGGTTCGTTTGGCAGGCATATTCATCACGTTGACGCGTTCCACTGATACATCAAACAGAGTTTCCACTGCATCTTTAATCATGCTCTTGGTTGCATCCGAAGAGACTTCAAAAGCATACTGGTGCAGTTTTGCATATTGATGGCTCGATTTCTCGGTCAGCAAAGGGCGTCGAAGTACATCATAAATTGTAGTCATGATTACCTCTCCTCTATCCCAGGTGCTCTGAAATCACATCCAAAGCCTCGAGCGGCAGGATGATCTTATCGTATCCCAGCAAATCCCGAATGTTCAGGTAATTCACCAATAGCGTTTTAGCTTCTGGTAAATTCCGGGTCGAGATTTCTACCACGTTGTAGGCGTTATTTTTCTCTGGAATTAAAATCAGAGCGCTGGCATCGCCAACTAAGCGTTCAAGTGCTTTAGCCATCAAACGGGTTTTGATCTCCGGCAGGGTTAATTCATCCAAAACTACGATTGATTCGGCAGCAGCTTTGCTTGAAAGCGCAGAGCGCAATGCGGCCTGGCGCATCTTGCGGGGCATTTTCTTGCCGTAATCACGCGGTTTGGGGGTGTGGATCTTGCCACCGCCGACCCATTGGGCCGCGCGGGTTGAACCTTGGCGAGCACGACCGGTGCCCTTTTGACGCCACGGTTTACGACCACCACCTGAAACCTCATGACGGGTTTTGGTGCTGTGCGTCCCCAGGCGAGCATTCGCCATTTGGCGAACATAAGCCTGGTGCATCAGATCGACATTGACGGGGGCTTCGAAGATTTCCGCAGGCAAATCCACTGCTTTTACCTTCTTACCATCCATATTGAAGACATCTACATTCATGATCAATTAGCTCCAAACGCTATTGTTTGCGCGCTTCCTTGATAACCAACAAGCCACCTTTGGGACCAGGGACTGCACCGCGCACTCCAATCAAGTTGCGTTCGGTGTCAATCAGCACGATTTTCAAATTCTGGGAGGTCACACGCTGGTTGCCCATATGACCGGGCATGCGCTTCCCTTTGAAAACACGCGCAGTTCCTGAAGTGGCACCAATCGAACCGGTAGCACGCTGGCGATCAGACTGGCCATGGGTTTTGGGACCACCCGCAAATCCATGGCGTTTAACCACGCCGGCGAAACCACGGCCTTTGCTGGTACCGGTGATATCTACATGATCACCCGTTTCAAACACACTCACGGTCAACTGGTCACCCGTACTGAGATCCGCGTCTTTCGTGCGAAACTCACGCAAATAGCGCAACGGAGCGATATCGTTACGCTTGAGGTGCCCGAGTTGTCCGCCTGTGAGGCGCTTGGGTTTAGCTTCTTCGAAACCCAGTTGCACCGCAGAATATCCATCGGTTTCTACTTCGCGAATTTGGGTAACATAGCAAGGCCCAGCTTCAATGATCGTTACGGGAATAGCCGCACCATTCTCATCGAAAATCTGGGTCATGCCGATTTTCTTACCAAGTAGCCCTTTTAACATGCTCAATTTTCTCCTGAAATTCTATAGATTTCTAGGGACTGCTGGTCTGGGCTTGACCGCATCATCCCCGGATAGGGCAGTCAGTCACTTCGGTCGCAACACAAGATATGGAGGGTTGCGGACCCGGAATGCTCTTACACTATCCTGATCAAACTAATTTTGATCCCTGACCCAATCCTGCCATCTCGAAAGAGGACAGGACGATCGTATCTGGGTTCAGGGTTGTGTACCCTCCCCGAGAGGAGCATACACCTTCAAGCAAACCTGCTAAATCTTAATCTCGATATCAACACCCGCCGGTAAGTTCAAGCGCATTAACATGTCAATCGTCTTGGAATCAGGATCCAGAACATCAATCAGACGGTTGTGCGTGCGAACTTCGAAATGCTCGTGCGAGTCCTTATCAATGAACGTTGAACGGCGAACCGTGAAGCGTTCAAGCTTGGTGGGCAGCGGGACCGGGCCAACAACCCGGGCACCAGTGCGTTCAGCGGTGTCAACAATGCGTTTGGCCGATTGGTCTAAAACGCGATGGTCGTATGCTTTCAAGCGGATGCGAATCTTCTGCTTTGCCATAATTTACCTATTTGATAATCTTGGTGATGACGCCTGCGCCAACGGTCAGGCCACCTTCGCGGATCGCAAAGTTGTGCCCTTGCTCCATCGCCACCGGCACGATCAACTCCACTTCCATCTCGATGCGGTC
>Ga0316593_10000073_pt1 | contig 12190 bp, 10 predicted proteins | sample S5NA_3_FD_204564 | JGI IMG/M metagenome (GOLD analysis project Ga0316593, IMG submission 204564) | Metatranscriptome of rhizosphere microbial communities from salt marsh grasses in Alabama, United States - S5-7_160517rA (Metagenome... | ecosystem: Host-associated > Plants > Roots > Rhizosphere ... | reverse complement strand
GTCGACGTGGCACGCCAGGAGGCCAATGTCTATCGAATGCGTCTGCTGGGGGCCGAGGTGGTTCCTGTGCGCTCCGGCTCGCGCACCCTCAAGGATGCGCTCAACGAGGCGATGCGCGACTGGGTCACCAATGTGGACGACACCTTTTACATCATCGGCACCGTCGCCGGTCCCCATCCCTATCCGGCCATGGTGCGCGATTTCCAGGCGATCATCGGCCGCGAGGCCAGGGCGCAGATCCAGGACCAGGCCGGCCGCCTGCCCGACGCCCTGGTGGCTTGCGTCGGCGGCGGTTCCAACGCCATGGGGTTGTTCTACCCGTTCCTGGAAGATCAGGACGTTGCGCTGTACGGTGTGGAGGCAGCCGGTGACGGCCTGCCGAGCGGCCATCATGCCGCGCCGCTCTGTGCAGGTCGTCCGGGCGTTCTGCACGGCAACCGCACCTATCTGATGGAGGATGCGGACGGCCAGATCATCGAAACCCACTCCATTTCCGCCGGCCTCGACTATCCCGGCGTCGGCCCCGAGCACGCGTGGCTAAAGGACAGCGGCCGCGCCCGCTACGAGGCGATCACTGACGACGAGGCGCTGGCGGCGTTTCATCAGTTGACCCGGGTGGAGGGCATTATCCCGGCATTGGAGTCCAGTCATGCCCTGGCTTATGCCGCCAAATTGGCGCCGACCATGGCTCCGGACCAGATCATCATCGTCAATCTCTCCGGCCGCGGCGACAAGGACATTCATACCGTGGCGGAACGGGAAGGCATCCGAGTGTGAGGAGCGCGGGACACGTCGGTGCGTGGGGACATGTGCCCCTGGACCGAATGATCACGTGCTGCGGCAGAGCAAATAGACAATGAGTCGAATTCCAGACAAGTTTGCGCAACTCAAGGCACAGGGCCGCACGGCGCTGATTGCCTACGTCACCGCGGGCGATCCGCAGCCGGACGTCACCGTGCCGCTCATGCATTCGATGGTGGAGGCGGGTGCGGACGTCATCGAACTCGGGGTACCGTTTTCCGATCCCATGGCCGACGGTCCGGTGATTCAGGCTGCCAGCGAGCGCGCCCTCAAGCACCACGTCAGCCTGCGCCAGGTGATGGAGATGGTGCGCAGCTTTCGTAGCCGCGATACCGATACGCCGGTGGTGCTCATGGGATACCTCAATCCCATCGAGGTGCTGGGCTATGCCGAATTCACCCGCACCGCTGCCGACGCCGGCGTGGACGGCGTGCTGACGGTGGACCTGCCGCCGGAGGAGGCCGACGATTTCCTGGACGCCATGCGCGCCAACCGCCTGGATCCCATTTTCCTGCTGTCGCCCACCAGCACCGCCGAGCGCATCGGGCGCATCTGCGCGGCGGCTTCGGGTTTTGTGTACTACGTTTCACTGAAGGGCGTGACCGGTGCCAGCAGTCTCGATGTGGGCGCAGTGACCGAGAAGTTGCAGCAAATCCGCAAACTGACCCCGCTGCCCATCGGTGTCGGTTTTGGCATCAAGGATGCCGACAGCGCGGCCCGCGTGGCAGCTGTGGCCGACGCCGTCATCGTCGGCAGCGCGGTGGTCAATCTGGTGGCCGCTAATGCCGAACGGCCCGAAGCCATCGCCGGCGAGGTGGCCGAACTTCTGGCCGGCATGCGCCGGGCCATGAATGATGTGCCCGGCGCAGCCGCGGCAAGTTGAATACTCGCGCCCGGGCGCCGCATAGCAACCGAGAGAGCAGGCAAGCATGAGTTGGTTCCAGAAATTGATGCCGTCGCGCATCCGCACCGAAGCCGGTGCGGCGAAACGCAGCATTCCCGAGGGATTGTGGACCAAGTGTCCGGCCTGCAGCGCCATCCTGTATCGCGCCGAACTCGAGCGCAACATGGACGTCTGTCCCAAGTGTTCGCATCACATGCGCATCGGCGCGCGTCGGCGCCTGGACGTGTTTCTGGACACGGATCCGCGCACGGAGATCGGCGCTGAGCTGGAGCCCGTGGACTCGCTCAAGTTCCGTGACAGCAAGAAGTACAAGGACCGGCTGGTCCAGGCGCAGAAGAATACGGGCGAAAAGGATGCGCTGGTAGTCATGGAGGGCGCGATCAAGGGCCTTCCGCTGGTGGCCGCGGCATTCGAGTTCGGATTCATGGGCGGCTCCATGGGTTCGGTGGTCGGCGAGCGCTTTGTGCGCGGCGTGAACTTGTGCCTGGAGCGCAATATTCCGCTGGTGTGCTTCTCTGCCAGCGGTGGCGCGCGCATGCAGGAGGCGCTGATCTCGCTCATGCAAATGGCGAAGACCAGTGCGGCATTGAGCCGCATGGCCAAGCGCGGGATCCCGTTTATTTCGGTGCTTACCGATCCCACCATGGGTGGCGTGTCCGCCAGCCTCGCCATGCTCGGCGACGTCAATGTCGGCGAGCCCAATGCACTCATCGGTTTCGCCGGCCCGCGGGTGATCGAGCAGACGGTGCGCGAGACACTGCCGGAAGGTTTTCAGCGCAGTGAGTTTCTGCTGGAGCACGGCGCTATCGACATGATCGTCGACCGTCGCGATATGCGTGATCGCATTGCTTCCATGCTGGCGATTCTGACCCACCGCCCGACGCCCTGAGGGCCTTCGGCCCCGGGCGGCTGTCCGCCGGTTGGGTCCCATCGATGCGCTTTTCCAACCTCGCCGACTGGCTCCTCTGGCAGGAGTCGCTCAATCCCAAGGAAATCGACCTGGGTCTCGACCGCGTGCGCCAGGTGTGGGCGCGCCTTGCTCCCGAGCCGCCGCGGTTTGCGGTGGTGACCGTCGCCGGCACCAACGGCAAGGGCTCCAGCGTCGCCATGCTGGAGAGCATCCTGCGGTGCGCCGGCTACTCCGTCGGTGCCTACACTTCGCCACACTTGCTGCGCTACAACGAGCGCGTGCGCCTGGAGGGGCGGGATGTCAGTGATGCCGCGCTGGTCGCCGCGTTCGACGCCGTGGACCGGGCCCGGGGGGACGTGGCGCTGACATATTTCGAGTTTGGTACCCTGGCGGCGCTGGTCCTGTTCCGGGATGCCGGGATCGATATCGCCGTGCTGGAAGTGGGTTTGGGCGGGCGCCTGGATGCGGTCAATATCGTCGACGCCGACGTCGCCCTGGTGACGTCCATCGGCATCGATCACGTGGACTGGCTCGGCCCCGACCGGGAGAGCATCGGCCGGGAGAAGGCCGGCATCTTCCGCGCGGGCCGGCCCGCGGTGTGCGCGGATCCAGAGCCGCCTGCCAGCGTGGCAGCGTATGCGGCGCAGATCGGCGCGCGGCTCTACCGGCTCGGTCCAGACTTCAACTATGGTCTGGAGGCTGGCGGGTGGCGCTGGGACGGACTGGGCCGATCAAGGGCGGCGTTGCCGCTGCCTGCCTTGCGCGGCGGCGTGCAGCTGCAGAACGCGGCGGCGGTGCTGGCGGTGCTGGAATTGTTGGCCGAGCGGTTTCCCGTGGATCAGAATGCGGTGCGCCGCGGCCTGCTGGAGCTGGTTCTGCCCGGGCGCTTCCAGGTCCTGCCCGGACCGGTGGAGTGGATTCTTGACGTCACCCACAATCCGGATGGGGCCAAGGTGCTGGCGGACAATCTTCGCCAGCACCCCTGCGGAGGCCGAACGCTGGCCGTTGTAGGCATGCTGGAGGACAAGGATGTGGAAGGCGTCGCCCGGGTGCTTGGCCGGCACGTGGACGAATGGTATGCCGCGGGACTGTCGGGTTCGCGGGGAATGCCGGGAGGGCGCCTGGCGGAGCGGCTGCGGGCGGCCGGTATGACGATGGTGCGGCCGTGTGACGATGTGGCCACGGCGTGTGCCCAGGCTGCCACTGCCGCATCGGCCGGCGACCGCGTGTTGGTGTTCGGATCGTTCCACACCGTGGCGGAGGCCATGCAGGCGCGCGTATAATGGCCGTCGGGAGTCGCTCGGCTCCAGACGCAACCACCGAATCAAGGGGGTGCATGTGGAATTCCCGTTGAAACAGCGATTGATTGGCGCGGCGGTCATCATTGCCCTGGCGGTGGTGATCATCCCCATGCTCCTGAAAGGCTCCGGCCACAAGGGCGTGCAGGAGATTCCTCCGCCGCCTCAGCCCAACGCCGCGGTAACCAATGGCGCCGTGCGCGAGGAGTCGGTGCCGCTGCCTCCGGCGGATTCCAGCGGGCAAGTGGTTGAAGCGCCTGCCGTCCCCGAATCTGCGGCACCGGCCACGTCCGAGTCGGCGTCGCCCGCCGAGTCGACGCCGGAGTCCGCAGCTACGCCGGCACCGACCACGACCCCGGCACCGGTCGCCACGGGCACGCCGGCAGCCAGCACGCCACCTCCGGCGGCCGCGCCCGCCGCTCCCGCCGCGGCCACCGAACCGCAGGCCTGGGTGGTCCAGGTGGGCAGTTTCGGTGAGGAATCCAAGGCCATGGCCTTGCGTGACCGGCTGCGCAAGGACAAGTTCAACGCCTTCGTGGAGCGCTACGCCAGCGCCGACCATCACACCATGTTTCGGGTGCGCGTCGGTCCGGAGCTCGAGCGCACTCGTGCCGAGGCCTTGCAGAAACGCCTGGCCGAGCAAGAAAAGCTCAAGGGCTTCGTGACCCATCATCCCTAATGAGTTCGTTTCCGTGGCACTGGAGGTTTGGTAAAATGAGCCGATGCTGATCGTGACATCCATCTGCGCCGTAACCGCTCCCGTTCTCTGGGACCCGCGCCGATGAACTGGGTGGATATTGCGATCCTGTTCGTCATCCTGCTGTCGGCGATGATCAGCCTGATGCGGGGCTTCGTGCGCGAGGCGCTGTCCCTGGCGGTGTGGATATTGGCCTTCTGGATCGCGCTGTCCTTTGGCCACAAGCTTGCAGCCCTTCAGTGGATGGTGGACTTGGTTCATTCGCCTACCGCGCGGATCGTGACGGCATTCGGTTCGCTGTTCGTGCTGACACTCGTGGTCGGTGCGCTAGTCAATTACATCGTCGGCCAGCTGGTCAAGAAGAGCGGACTTAGCGGCACGGATCGCATGGTCGGGATGGTGTTTGGTATCGGTCGCGGCATTGCCCTTGTTGGCGTGCTGGTGCTGTTGGCGGGTTTGACGGAGCTGCCGAAGGAGACCTGGTGGCAGCAGTCGGTGCTGATCAAGAACTTCGAGACCCTGGCGGTGTGGATGAAGGACTATCTGCCCGCGGACGTCCAGAGCAATTTCAAATTTCGCTGAACCGTTTGCGGCAAATCGGTTTCCCAATTTCGTTTGGTGTGGCGCCTCAGTGATCCCCAGGCTCCGCGAGGAATGACCCATGTGCGGCATCGCCGGTATCGTTTCCCATAGCCCGGTCAATCAGGCCATTTATGAGGCCCTGACCATGCTGCAGCATCGCGGCCAGGACGCTGCGGGCATTATTACCTGCGGAGAGAACGGCAGGCTGCATCTGCGCAAAGACAACGGCCTGGTGCGCGATGTCTTCCATACGCGCCATATGCTGAAACTGGAAGGCAACATGGGCATCGGGCACGTCCGCTATCCTACGGCCGGCTGCTCCAGTTCGGCCGAAGCGCAGCCGTTTTACGTCAACTCGCCGTTCGGCATCTCCCTGGCCCACAACGGCAACCTGACCAATGCCGAAGACTTGAAACGGGATCTGTTTCGCGAAGACTTGCGCCACATCAATACGGACTCCGACTCCGAGATACTGCTCAACGTATTCGCCCATGAACTGCAGCGCCAGGGCCGGCTGCAGATCACCGAGGAGGATATCTTCAATGCCGTGGCGGGCGTACACCGCCGTTGCCGTGGCGCTTATGCCGCCGTGACGATGATCAACGGCTACGGCATCGTCGGTTTCCGCGACCCGTACGGGATTCGTCCGGCGGTGTTCGGTGAGCGCCGCACCGACAAAGGCATGGAATATATGATTGCCTCCGAAAGCGTGGCCCTGGATGCGCTTGGATTCGACTTGGTGCGCGATATCGAGCCCGGTGAGGCGGTGTTCATCGACCTGCACGGAAGGCTGCACACGCGTCAATGCGCCGAGAATCCGGTGCATGCGCCCTGCCTGTTCGAGTACGTTTATCTGGCGCGGCCGGACTCCATCATCGACGACGTATCAGTTTACAAGGCCCGCCTGCGCATGGGGGAGACGCTGGCGGACAAGATTCTCAAGCTGCGCCCGGACCATGACATCGATGTCGTGATCCCGATCCCGGACACCAGTCGCACGGCCGCGCTGCAATTGGCTTACAAGCTCGGCGTGAAATTCCGCGAAGGCTTCATCAAGAACCGCTACATCGGCCGCACCTTCATCATGCCGGGCCAGAAGATGCGCAAGAAGTCCGTGCGCCAGAAGCTCAATGCCATCGAGCTCGAGTTCAAGGGCAAGAACGTGCTGCTGGTGGATGACTCTATCGTGCGCGGCACGACTTCGGAACAGATCATCCAGATGGCGCGCGACGCGGGCGCGGCCAAGGTCTATTTCGCATCGGCCGCTCCGCCGGTGCGTTATCCGAATGTCTACGGTATCGACATGCCCAGCGCCGAAGAGCTGATTGGCCACGGCCGCAGCGTCGAGGAAATCAGCGAGTGCATCGGTGCCGATTGGCTGGTGTTTCAAGACCTTGAGGATCTCGTGTTCTCGGTGAACAAGGGCAATAAGAAACTGAAGAAATTCGATGCCTCTGTGTTCACCGGCGAATACATTACCGGCGATATCAGCGAGAGCTATCTGCAGCATCTGGAGCGGCTTCGCAGCGACGGCGCCAAGCAGAAACAGGCCGGGGGAGGTACGGCGGATTCGGCTCTGATCGACATGCACAACAGCCGTTGATGGCAGGGCCGTGGTCCTGTTGACACGACGGCCCGGCTATTCTAGGCTCTTCCCATCGCGCCGATTTGAACCGTTCAGCTTGCGGGCGCGTAATAAATGCAGCTAAAGCGAGGGTGAGCCTGCTTTAGCCTATGCGTGAAGCGGGTTTTTTTGTGCCCGCTGAAATCCTGATGGCCCTGGAGAGGAAGCGGGTATGACTGATTTCGATCCTGATGACTACGGCTTTGACACTTTGGCCGTGCGTGCCGGTCAGGTGCGCACCGCGGAAGGTGAGCATTCCGAGCCGATTTTTCCCACGTCCAGCTATGTCTTTGGCAGTGCGGCCGAGGCCGCTGCGCGCTTCGCCGGGGAGCAGCCGGGCAACATCTACTCACGCTTTACCAATCCCACCGTGCGCACGTTCGAACAGCGTCTGGCGGCCCTGGAGGGCGCGGAACGCTGTGTGGCGACCTCGTCGGGCATGGCGGCGATCCTCTCCACCTGCATGGGATTGCTGCGCCATGGCGACCACATCGTTTCCTCACGTGCCATCTTCGGCAGCACGGTGGTGTTGTTCAATAATTTCATGGGCCGCTTCGGGGTGGATACGACCTACGTCGCGGTGGACGATCTGGCGGCCTGGGAGCAGGCCATACGTCCCAATACGCGCCTGCTGTTTCTGGAGACGCCTTCAAACCCGTTGACGGAAGTGGCGGACGTTGGGGCCCTGGCGGAACTGGCCCATTCGCGCGGTTGCGTGCTGGTGGTGGACAACTGTTTTTGCACCCCGGCGTTGCAGCGTCCTCTGCAATTGGGTGCCGACGTCGTGGTGCATTCGGCCACCAAGTATCTCGATGGGCAGGGGCGCTGTGTCGGCGGCGCGGTGTTGGGCAGCGAGGAACTGGTGGGCTCAGAGGTTTATGGTTTTCTGCGCACCGCCGGCCCGACCATGAGCCCCTTCAATGCCTGGGTGTTCCTCAAGGGTCTGGAGACGCTGCGCCTGCGCATGCAGGCGCATTCCGCCAACGCGGCCAAGCTGGCGCAGTGGCTGGAGCAGGAGCCGGCGGTGGCCCGGGTGTTTTACCCGGGACTGGCCTCCCATCCGCAGCACGAGCTGGCGGTACGGCAGATGAGCGACTTCGGTGGCATCGTCTCGTTTGAACTCAAGGGCGGGAAGGAGGCGGCTTGGAAGCTTATCGATGCCACCCGGCTGCTCTCCATCACGGCCAACCTGGGTGATACCAAGACCACCATCACCCACCCGGCTTCGACGACCCATGGCCGTCTGACGCCGGAGGCGCGGGCCGAAGCGGGGATCGGGGATGGACTGATCCGCATCGCCGTGGGTCTGGAGGATGTCGCCGACATCCAGGCCGATCTGAGCCGGGGCATGTAAGCCGTCGCGGACGGTGTCGGACGCATGCATCGCAACGGTCACATGCTGTCGGGTATACTCTGGTGATCATCTGAGCCCGAGTAATCCGACGGAGAATTCTTGCCATGGCCTGGCCGAAGACGGCATATTCGCCCGCCCGTAGCACCCAGCGCCTGATGGCCCTGCTGCCGTGGCTGGTCACTGCGGCGTTGGTGGCGTTGATGGCGTACCGTGTGGTGCTGGTGTCGGGGCTGCTGCCTGAGCAATCAGGTCAGGGTCCAACCGGCGCGGGCACTGCATTGGGGACAAAGGCCACGGTGTCTGCCGATGTGCGCTCTCTGGACCTGAACGCGCTGCCCGGCCTGCACCTGTTCGGTCGGTCTGCCGTGACGGGCCAGACGGCAGGGGTGCCGCTCAGTGCGCCGGATACCCGGCTCAATCTCACTCTGCATGGGGTGCTGGTGGACGCCGCTCCGGCGGATCGGGGTGCAATCATTGGTAAGTCGGGAGGTGAACAGCGCTTCTTCCGCGTGGGTGAGTCCGTGTTCGGTAGCGCGAAGCTGGCAGAGGTGCGCACCGATCACGTCATCCTTTCACGCCAGGGCAAGTACGAGGCGCTGCGGTTTCCGAGCACTCCCAATCTCATTGATCCTCACAGTCGGCCGTTGCCCCGGGCGGCCGGCGTGCCGGTACGGTCTGCTGTCGCTCCGCGGTAGCAGGGCAGACCGCTCGCCAGCTCTATGGGAAGGCCGGGCCGAGCGAAGTTGCTGCGCCTGCCCCTCCGCCTTTGGGGTCACCAAGCTCTGCGGTGATCACTGTTCCTGAACGCTTTGCATGCCCGGGTGGTTTCTACGCCGTTGCTGGAGGGCGTGCGTGAAGGCGTTCAGTGCACGAGCTGGTTGAGGTCGAAGATGGGCAGCAGAATGGCCAGCACAATGATCAGGACGATCCCACCCATGAGCAGGATCAATATGGGCTCGAGCAGGCCCATGATTGCGGCGAGGGTGGTCTCCACTTCCCGTTCCTGCATGTCGGCGGCACGTTCGAGCATGCCTTCCAGATTGCCGCTGGCTTCGCCGCTGGCGATGAGGCTCAGAGTCATGGGGGGAAAGTAGCCGGTACGTTCCAGGGCATTCTTCAGCGTGCTGCCTTCACGCACTTTGGCCGCGGCGTCTTCCACCGCGTCGCGCATGGGTAGGTTGGTGAGCACCTGTGACGAAACGCGCAGGGCATCGAGGATGGAGACGCTGCTGGAGGTGAGAATACCCAGAGTACGGGCAAAGCGCGCGGCGTTTACCGAGCGCGCCATACGACCCGCCAGGGGCAGGCGCAGGATCACGTGATGCCAGCGCCGCCGTGGTCCAGGCCGCTTGAGCATCTGCACGGTCAGGACGACGGCGATCAACAATGCCACAACCCCATAGAGGCCGTAGGCGCGCGCGGCGGCACTGGTAGCGATCAGGGCGCGGGTAATCCACGGCAACTGCTGATGCATATTGTCGAACACATGCACGATCTGCGGCACCACATAGGTCAGCAGGCCGCTGACGATGGCGATGGACAGAATGGTGAGCAGGGCAGGGTAGAACAGCGCCAGCATCGTCTTCTGGCGCAGCTGTTGCTGATTCTCCGTGTAGTCGGCCAGGCGGTCGAGCACAGGCTCCAGATAACCGGATTGTTCGCCGGCGGCGACGGTCTTGCGGTACATCTCGGGAAACACGCCTGGGAAGTCTGACAGGCCGGCGGCGAGACTGTGGCCCTCGCGTACCCGTGAACGCACCGCCAGCATGATGCGTTCGACGCGTGGTTTGCCGCTTTGGCGGGCGACATCAGCCAGCACTTGCTCCAGCGGCAGCCCGGCGCGCAACAAGGTGGCGGTCTGCCGCGTGACGATGGCCAGTTCCAGGGGGCTGAGGTGGCGGCGCAGACCCACCTTGCGCTGGCCCGCATCCCGTTCCGCCACCGCTTCCACGTCGAGAGGCGTCCAGCCCTGATCGCGCAGTTGTTGGCGCACTTGGCGCGCCGTATCGCCCTCCAGGACGCCGCGTTTGCGGCGGCCTTGCACGTCCAGCGCGCTGTATTCGAATGCCCCCACCGCGCGGCTACTCCTCGTCCTCGGTCACCCGGAGGACTTCGTCAATGGTGGTTTCGCCGGCGAGTACGCGGCGCATGCCGTCGCTGCGCAGGCTCTGCGTGTGCAGGCGAGCCTCCTGGCGCATGGCCTGCTCGCCGGCACCGGTCTGGATCAGACTGCGCTGGGCGTCGTTGATGGGGACCAGTTCGTAGATGCCGGTGCGGCCGTGGTAGCCGAGCTGGTGGCAGCTGGGGCAACCCACTGGAGAGTACAGCGTGGGCGGATTGTCCGAGGGGACACCCAGGACCTTGCAGTCGGTCTCGCTCGCGGTATGCGGCTGTTTGCAGTGCGGGCACAGAAGGCGGACCAAGCGCTGGGCCAGCACGCCTACCAGGCTCGAGGACAGCAGGAACGGTTCGATCCCCATGTCGCGCAGGCGCGTCAGTGCACCGACGGCGCTGTTGGTGTGCAGGGTGGACAGCACGAGGTGGCCGGTGAGACTGGCCTGGACGGCGACCCGCGCCGTTTCCAGGTCGCGGATCTCGCCCACCATCACCACATCCGGGTCCTGGCGCAGGATAGCGCGCAGGCCGCGAGCGAAGGTGAGATCCACCTTGGTGTTGACCTGGGTTTGGCTGATGCCCTCCAGGTAGTACTCGATGGGATCTTCGACCGTCACGATGTTGCGGCTGCGGTCGTTGAGCGCGGTGAGCGCTGCATACAGCGTGGTGGTCTTGCCCGATCCCGTGGGGCCGGTGACCAGCAGGATGCCGTGGGGGCGGTGGATCAGATCGTGCGTCATGCGCAGATCCTTTTCCGCCATGCCCAGGTGCTGCAGGTCCAGGCGCCCCGCCTGTTTGTCGAGCAGTCGCAGCACCACGCGTTCGCCGGCGCTGGAGGGCAGGGTCGACACGCGCACGTCCACCGGGCGTCCCGCCACGCGCAGGGAGATGCGTCCGTCCTGCGGCAGGCGTTTCTCGGCGATGTCCAGGTTGGCCATGACCTTGATGCGCGAAACCAGCAGCGGTGCGATCTGCGGTTGGGGTTGCAGCACTTCCCGCAGCACGCCATCCACCCGGAAACGCACCACGAGGCGCTTCTCGAACGGCTCGATATGCACATCGGAGGCGTTTTCCTTGACCGCTTCGGTGAGCAGGGCGTTGATGAGGCGGATGATCGGCGCGTCGTCCTCGCTCTCCAGCAGGTCTTCCGGCTCCGCCAGTTCGCGGGCGACGTGATCCAGGTCCAGATCACCATTCATGTCTTCCATGACCTGCATGGATTGGGAGGTGCCGGATTCGTAATGCTGGCTGAGCAGGCGCTCGAACTCCTCGGCGCTCACGGGCTCGAGGTCCATCGGCACGCCCAAGTGGCGGCGCAGCTCCGCCAGGGTCGCGACCTGCAGGTGGCTGCGGTGGGTAATACGGGCGCGGCCATCGACGCTGCCGGTCACCAGCACGCCGTGTCGGCGTGCGAATCCGTAGGGCAGACGAGCGGAGGGCGCGGCAACGCCCGCGGCGACCGCGTCGTCAGCCACTGATGTCGTTGAAGAAGGCGAACTCATCGCGTGTCCCGGTCCGTCTGGAGTCCGAAGGTGCCTTGTCCTTGGGCTTGGGCTTGGGCGGTGCGGATTGGGCCGGAGCCTTGGTCGGTGCCAGCTTATGGTTGTCTTCGTAGGGCAGATGCCCCTGGGTCAGATCGGCCGGCAGCACCGGCACGGCACTCTTGTCCAGCAGCTGCACGCCGTGCTCGCGGCTCATGAGTTGTTGTTCGCGCACGTAGCTGTATTTGCTGTCCAGGATGCGCGCGGCGGTAGCGGGGTCGCGCAGGATGATCGGACGCAGGAAGACCACTAGATTGCGTTTGACCTTGTTGGTCTTGTCGTACCGGAACAGGCGTCCGAGCAGGGGCACGTCGCCCAGGAGCGGCACCTTCTCCTTGGTCTGCTGCAGCTGATCGTCGATCAG
>Ga0316593_10000072_pt1 | contig 12236 bp, 22 predicted proteins | sample S5NA_3_FD_204564 | JGI IMG/M metagenome (GOLD analysis project Ga0316593, IMG submission 204564) | Metatranscriptome of rhizosphere microbial communities from salt marsh grasses in Alabama, United States - S5-7_160517rA (Metagenome... | ecosystem: Host-associated > Plants > Roots > Rhizosphere ... | reverse complement strand
CTCATCGTCATCCAAATCGATAAACGGAACTACATCGACACCGCCGGTTGGTTCAATGAGCTCATCCAAAGCCACCGCCTGGTTAAGATCGCGCGGGAAACCATCAAATATGGCGCCACGGGTGCAATCATCCTCATGGAGCCGTTGCCTCACCATGCCAATCGTGACTTCATCAGGCACGAGATCACCTGCGTCAATATATGATTTAGCCAGCCTGCCCAGGTCAGTCGCATTTGAGATGTTGTATCGGAACAGGTCACCCGTAGAAATCTGTGGAATCCCCAACTCCTCCTCAATTACCCGCGCTTGCGTGCCCTTTCCTGCGCCGGGCACGCCCAGCATCACCACATAGACGCACTTATTGTCCGAGAACATCATCGACCCTCATTTCGGTGAAGCGCATGCGAACGGCAGAATGCACGCGCCGATGTGAATAATGAAGTGCAGGCATCAATGACTCGGTCCCAACGTCGTGACAACCACAATCCATTCGGACACAGGTGCGGCATGAAGACGCATGATGCGCCCCGATGTTCGTCGGTGCACTATTCCAGGCACCTGCCATGCGAGTTACCGAATGAATCCCTCGTAGTTGCGCATCATCAACTGAGCCTCAATTTGTTTCATCGTATCCAACACCACGCCTACTACGATTAGGAGGCCTGCGCTACTGATAATCAGCGACCGGTAGCCCGTAAGCACACCCGCCCCGCCGAACATACCGTCGGCGATTACGCCAACAAGGTAGGGCAGAACTGCGATGAAGCCAAGGAACAGAGCGCCCACCAGCGTAATACGTGACAGCACGCCGTTCAAGTATGCCTCCGTCCTCGGTCCCGGACGAATACCGGGAATGAAGCCCCCTTGCTTCTGCAGCGACTCGGGCAGATTCTGCTGCCGGAACATGACATCCGTATAGAAATACGTGAACGCGACTGTGAATAAGAAGTACAGCAGCCAGTACAGGAAATTGGTCGGGCTGAAAGCGTCGGCTATCCACGTGGCCACAGATCCTGTCCACCCCGAACGTACCACGAAGTAACTGGCTACGGTGCTCGGTAGAATCAACAAGCTCTGAGCGAAAATCAGCGGGATCATGCCCGCAGTGTTCACACGTAGCGGTACATATGTGCTCTGACCGCCGACCATCATCATGCGATTACCTCGCATGGTGCGCACTCGCTTGCCGTACTGGACGGGGATCCGCCGCTGCCCCTCCTGCACCCACACGATCAACGTAACAGTTGCGACTGTGATGAAGATAAAGACGACTAGCAGAACCGGCTGTTGCCAGAGCCTCATAATCTGGAACGGAACCGACGACAGGATGCCGGCAAAAATGATTAGCGAAACGCCGTTGCCTATACCCTGTTCGGTGATGAGCTGACCAAGCCACACGCCAAACATGGTGCCCGCGGTCATGCCGACGATGATCGTCATTGTCGGAAGCAGATTCTCGGGGCTGAATCCCCAATTCGGCAATACTACAAGCCCTGTACCAACGTCTCGACTCAACAATGTGGCCTGCGCAATGGACTGCAACACCGCGAGCGGTACTGTCATCCAAAGCGTGTACTGATTCAGCCTCGTCCTGCCTTGCTCACCCTCTTTACTGAGCTCTTCCAATTGAGGAATGATGGGGGTGAGCAACTGCATGATAATTGAGGCCGTGATATAGGGATAGACACCGAGTGCCATGACGCCCATTTGAGCGAGCCCGCCTCCGCTGAAAAAATTCAGCAGATTCAGCAGCATGTTCGCGTCGTCACCACGGAACAGCGAATCCAGCGCTGTGCGATCTACGCCAGGCAGCGGTATATGCGCGGCAAAGCGATAAAGAAGAATAATGCCAGTCGTAATCAGCAACTTCTCTCGAAGGTCTGGTAGGCGAAAGGCATTTCGTACGGCGTCAAGCATCGAATAAGTCTCCCTCACGATAACCCGCGCCCGCGAAGGGCATCCCCCGGTGCGGAGCGCGGGTCATGTCGCCGGCCCTATGAACGGGGCAGACGCTTGTCCACTTCGTATGGCAGAATTTCCACCGATCCACCAGCCGCTTCGATCTTCTCGCGTGCGCCGGCACTGATTCGGTGTACTTGGATCGACAAGGGCTTGCTGATTTCGCCGCGGCCAAGAACGACCACCGGCTCCTCAGCACCGGTCAGACCGGCAGCCGCCAAACTCTCGAGCGACACGGACGCGCCTGAATCGAAGATGCGGTCCAGCGAATCAAGGTTCACTGGCGTATAAACCACCTTGAACTTGTTGTTGAAGCCACGCATCTTCGGCAATCGCTTCACAAGCGGAAGCTGACCGCCTTCGAACGTCAGGGGGACGCCGCCGCCGGATCGCGAGTTCTGTCCCTTAATGCCGCGGGTACTGGTTTTTCCCTTACCGGAACCTGTACCACGACCTACTCGCTTGCGCTTTTTCGTCGAACCTTCTGCAGGGCGCAGGTCATGCAATTTCATTGTGCAATTTCCTTAGCTACGATTTGCGCAGTTCCGTTTTGAGCGCCAGCATTTGGCGCAATCCAAAAAAGGCGCGCTATGCTTCTTCCACCTCAAGCAAGTGTGAAACCTTGTTGATCATGCCTCGAATCGCAGGCGAGTCTTCTTGCTCGACCGTCTGATTCAGCTTGCTGATGCCCAGCGCACGAACAGTCGCCTTTTGGGACTTCTGTTTTCCGATCGGGCTACGCACAAGCGTGATCTTCAGCGTCGCCTTCTTCTTGCTAGGCATACTTCTCCTCCTTGTGCCAGAACGGAGCCAACTGGGCGGAGTCCACGCCTCGGCGTTCGGCTTCGACTTTGTAATCCTGCAATTCCTGGAGGCCGGCGAAAGTGGCCTGCACAACATTCAGGATATTGTCGCTACCGAGCGACTTGCTCAAAATGTCCTTAACGCCGCAGGCTTCGACGACGGCGCGCACGCCTCCTCCGGCGATCACACCTGTGCCGGGGCTCGCGGGTTTTAGCAGCACTTTGCCGGCACCGAAGCTGGTCTCGACAGAATGCGGGATCGTCGTGCCCAGCAGCGAGATCTCCACCATACTCTTGCGAGCACGGTCAGCAGCCTTGCGGATTGCTTCAGGAACGCCGCGCGCCTTACCGACACCGACACCAACTTTGCCCTTCTGATCACCTACAACGACGACGGCTCGGAAGGCAAAGCGCCGCCCGCCCTTCACAACCTTAGCCGTGCGAGCGATATGCACGACTCGCTCATCGAACTCGTCGCGCTCTTCCCGTTCTCGCCGATCTCGTCTGTCATCACGTGCCATGAATACTCTCCTGATCGTGCCTAGAATTCGAGTCCGGCTTCGCGCGATGCTTCTGCCAGAACCTTCACGCGGCCGTGATACGGATAACCGCCGCGATCGAACACAACCGTTTGGATCCCCTGGGAGGAAGCACGCTCAGCGACGACACGGCCGACTGCCTTCGCGCGATCCTCGGCCGACATTTCGACCAAAACAGCGCGCAGATCCTTGTCGAGTGTGGACGCAGAAACTAGTGTCCGTCCAGATACGTCGTCGATTACCTGGGCATAAATATGCTGGTTGCTTCGATATACGTTTAGCCGCGGTCGCTCGGCGGTTCCTGACACCTTACGGCGTACGCGAGCATGACGGCGGTCGCGCGACTGTGTGCGGTTCAATTTCGCCATCTTCTAATCTCCTACCTTGCTTTAAGCGGACGCCTTGCCCGTCTTGCCGGCCTTCATGCGAACGTACTCGCCTGCATACCGAATGCCCTTGCCCTTATAGGGTTCGGGGGGGCGCGCCATACGCACTACCGCAGCCAGTTGTCCCACTTCCTCTTTGTCGATACCCGCGATAGTAAACGAGCGGCCGTCCTTCTCCACATTAAAGGAAATCTCCTTGCTGGTTGGCTCGAAGATGACCGGATGGCTCTTCCCCACCTGCAGAACCAGGTTGTCGCCCTGCTTCTCAGCGCGATAGCCAACGCCGTGCACTTCTAGTTTCTTCGAGAAACCATCTGTGACGCCAACCACCATGTTGTTCAGCAGCGCGCGGGTCAGCCCATGTTGTGCCCGATGCTCGCGTGAATCAGTTGGCCGTTTCACAACAATCTCGCCGTTTTCTTCGACGAGTTCCATCTCTGGATTCAACTTAGCTTCCAGCGTTCCTTTGGGCCCCTTAACCGTCACGCGATTGCCGCCGGCCACATTGATCGTCACGCTGGAAGGTACGGGTATCGGATTTCGTCCTACTCTTGACATGATGAACTCCTCTCGAATCTGGTCTTGTCTAGCTCAGCTCGACCCCGGAACTTGGGGCCTGCCGAATACCAGATTCCGACCTACCATACGTTGCAAACGACCTCGCCACCGACGCCCATCTTGCGCGCCTGTCGCCCGGTCATGATCCCCTGTGGCGTCGAAATTATGTTAATTCCGAGCCCGCTGCGCACCCATGGTATCTCGCGAAAACCTGTGTACTCACGCCGTCCTGGTTTGCTCACGCGTTCCAAATCAGTGATTACAGGACTGCCGTCTCTACTGTACTTGAGTCGGATGACCAGGTTAGGCTGTGGTTTGTCCTCAGTCACGCCGTAAGCGTCCACGAAGCCTTCTTCGGTCAAGATACGAGCAATGTCCGCTTTCATGCGCGAGCTAGGCATCACTACCTGATTATGTTTTGCGGTGGATGCATTTCGAATTCGCGTCAGCATATCCGCAACTGGATCACTCTGCATTTTCTTTCATTCCTCCGGCTACTCTTGCAAGCTCCTGCAAACTTATCTGACTGCCCAAGTCAGCATTAGCTGTTGGGCCCTGCCTTACCCACCATCGAGACGGGTAGATTGCAGAAAATCGTAGTTAGCAGCCGCCGCATATGTGATTGAGCGCACACGTCTGCGCGGGCGCCACCAACCAGCATGTACAGCTTATTGGCTTACCAGCTCGACTTCACTACACCTGGCAGGTTGCCGCGCAACGCCTCTTGCCGAAAACAGATACGGCACAGACCGAAGCGTCGCATATAGCCGCGCGGCCGCCCGCAAATCTTGCAACGGTTGCGAACTCGCACCGTATACTTGCGCTTGGTCTCGCGTGCAACCATAGATTTCTTTGCCACAGATATCTCTCCTGCTCTTTCCTACTCGGCCGTCAGTTGCACCTCAACGACGAACCACGGAAAACAGTTATGACCGCCGGAACGGCATATCCAACAATGCCAGCATGCGACGCGCTTCTTCGTCGGACTCAGCGGTCGTCACGATAGTGATCTCCATGCCCCGAACTTTGTCGATCGAGTCATAGTCGATCTCGGGGAACACCAACTGTTCGCGGAGACCGATGCTGTAGTTGCCGCGCCCATCAAAGGAATCGGGCGACACACCCTGGAAGTCTCGCTGGCGAGGCAACACGATATTGATCAAACGATCAAGAAAGTCCCACATTCGATTACCACGCAGCGTGACCTTTGCGCCGATGGGAACGCCCTCGCGCAACTTGTAGGTCGCGATGGACTTGCGTGCCCTTGTCACTACTGGACGCTGGCCCGTTATCGTAGCCATGTCGCCCGTGGCCGCTTCAATAGCTCGGCTGTTGGTCAACGCCTCGCCCAAACCAATGTTGACAGAGATTTTCGTGAAACGCGGCGCCTGCATGACGTTCGAATAACCGAATTCCTTCATCAGCGCCGGCAGGATTTCCTGCCGGTATCGTTCCTTCAAGCGAGGAACCGGTCGCGGTTCCGTGCCATTTTCACTCATACAGAATCACTCCTCGTCCGCAAGCGCCGACGTGTCCGGCGCCAGGTCAGACAGATTGCCCACAGGCTCTATTCTTTGGCTCTGGGCAGCGGTTCGCCGCTGCGGCTGTCCATCCGATGCTTTGCGCCATCCGGATCGACCTCGTAGGTCGCTCGCGTCGGCTTGCCGTCACTCCCAACTAACATCACATTACTGATGTGAATGGGTGCTTCCATTTCGATGCGACCGGTCTGTGTGCGAACTCGTCCGGTACGGCCCTGATGTTTGATCACCAGGTTAGCTCCGGCGACTAACACGTAGACGCGATTCGGATCGTATGTGCCGTCTTTGTTCTTCTTTTTGATAACACGCTGAACTTCACCACGATGACCCTTGTCGTCGCCGCAGGTAATTTCAACGGTATCGCCTTTCACGATCTTGACGCTCATATCGCCAACCTTCTCCGTCCTCTACTCCACAAACAAAAACGTTTCGGAGAACTGCTTTGTGCTACCTTCAATCGCATCCAGTCCGCTGGGACCAGATGCCGGAACTTGCCTGCTAGAGCACCTCGGGCGCCAGCGACACGATGCGCATATAGCCGTGCTCTCGAAGCTCCCGCGCCACCGGTCCGAAAATGCGTGTGCCACGTGGAAGGCGATGGTCGTCCACGATAACGGCTGCGTTCTCGTCAAAACGAATGAGGCTACCATCCGCACGCTGAATAGGACGCCGCGTACGCACGATAACGGCGCGGACAATATCACCCTTCTTCACGCTTCCCGTCGGTGTCGCCGACTTCACAGTGGCAACGACCTCATCCCCGACTGCCGCGTATCGGCGCGTACTCCCGCCCTTGACACGAATCGTCAGCAGTTCTCGGGCCCCAGTATTGTCTGCCACCTTGAGGCGGCTTTCCTGTTGTATCATGACTGTACCCTTGCCCTAGACTATGACGGCTCGCTCAAGGATATCTTGAACGAAATACGTCTTTGTCTTGCTGATCGGTCGACACTCACAGATACGCACGACGTCGCCTTCCTTGGCTTCGTTGTTCTCATCGTGCGCCTTGTACTTCTTGTACACCTTCACAACCTTGCCGTACAGAGGATGGCGAGTTGTGCGCTCCACTGTGACGACTACAGTTTTGTCCATTTTGTCACTAGTCACGGTACCGACCAATTGTTTTCGTCGAGCACGCATCTCCCCGCTCCTTACTCTGCGGCCAATTCACGTTCGCGCAGCACAGTTTTAACTCTAGCGATATCCCGCCGCACCTCGTTTAGGCGCGCTGGATTCGCCAACTGGCCGGTCGTCCTTTGGAAACGCAGGTTGAACTGCTCCTGGTACAGGTCGTCCAGGTCGCCCTCAAGCTCTGCGTCTGTTTTGGATCGCAATTCACTAGCTTTCATGTCGATCTTTCCTCAGTCAATTTATCTGCCGCAGGACTTACGCGCCCTGGCTTATTCCTCACGCATTATGAACTGCGTCTTCATAGGCAGCTTATGCGCGGCCAGACGCAGCGCCTCGCGCGCTTGGTCTTCGGGGACGCCTGCCATCTCCATCACTACGCGGCCAGGCTTCACAACGGCGACCCAGTGCTCGACGTTGCCCTTACCGGAACCCATTCGGGTTTCGGCCGCGCGCTTGGTGTACGGCTTATCCGGAAACACGCGGATCCATAGTTTGCCGCCACGCCGAATATAGCGAACCACGGCACGGCGCGCCGCTTCTATCTGCCTGCTGGTGAGATAGGTCGGCTCCAATGACTGCAGCGCATAAGTGCCGAAAGCCACGGTACTGCCTCGATAGGCCTTGCCACGCATGCGGCCGCGCATTTGCTTTCGATATTTGACACGTTTCGGCATTAACATTTCATACTCTCCGTATTTCGATCTGGCCCGCGACTTGCGGTGCACGCAGTCCTATCGCCTTACACCGGCACGACGGTCGCGCGGTTGCACACGCAGGCGCGTCTACTGTGATCGCCTGCCCTAGCTGGCTTCGACGCTATACCGAGCGTGGAACTCCTCGCCTGGCATGACCTCACCGTGGTAGACCCATACCTTGACGCCAATCACACCAAATGTCGTGTTGGCGCGAGCGGTGCCGTAGTCGATATCGGCGCGCAGCGTGTGTCGAGGAATCTGTCCCTCGCGCACAGTATCCACGCGTCCCATTTCGCTGCCGCCCAAACGCCCGCCTACGGTGATCATGATTCCTTCGGCGCCTGCACGCATGGTCTTCTGCACCGACTGGCGCATCGCGCGCTTCCAACTGATACGTCGCTCAAGCTGCTCGGCGACGCTTTCCGCAACCAGGCGTGCATCCAACTCCGGACGTGCGATCTCGCGCACATCAATCTTGACCTTCTTGCTGGTCATGTCCTGTAGCTTCGTGCGCAACGCGTTGACGCTCACGCCCTTGCGTCCGATAATCACGCCGGGCCGGGCCGTGTCAATGATCAGGTGAATCTGATTCGGTTGGCGCTCGATTTCGATGCCGCTGATTCCGGCCCGGGGAAGATCGGTCCGCACAGTCTTGCGAATATCCCTATCTTCAGAGACCTGATCCGTGTAGGTCTCGCCGTCGGCATACCATCGGCTATTATGTTCCTTAATTATTCCCAGTCGAAAACCTTCTGGATGTACTTTGCGACCCAACTGGCGCCTCCTCTTGTAGCTACCTGACTCGTGCTATTTCACTTCAGCTACGTGACCGTAGCTACTTTCTCGCCACAGCGAAAATCGCTATTTGATCGCTTCGCCGTGCAATTCGTGACCTGATTCCTTGCCTAACGCGCTAACGACCGTGTATATCACGTTCTTCCAACACCACTGTGATGTGGGACGAACGACGAATCCAGGGCTTGAACCGCCCGCGGGCGCCAAATCTGCGCCACCGCCGGTTGGGAGCCTCATCGGCTACGATCTTGCTGACATACATGTCACTCGATTCGAGCCCAAAATTTTCAGTGGCATTGGCCAGGGCGCTCTTAATCGTCTTCTGCACTTCACGGGCGGACGACTGCGGCATATACTGAAGTATAGCGATTGCCTCTTCCGCCTGCTTACCACGCACAACGTCTACAACCAGACGCGCCTTCTGTGCGCTGATCCCCGTGTATTTATTGACCGCCTGTACTTCCATCGTTGCTTATCTCCGTTCCTTGTGCGCTCGAAGTGTTCGCTATCGCCTAGGCCCGCGCACGGGTCGATCGCTCGGATCGGATATGACCACGGAAGAAACGCGTCGGCGCAAACTCGCCCAACTTATGGCCTACCATGTTCTCTGTAATATACACAGGCACATGGCGGCGGCCGTCATGGACCGCAATGGTATGCCCCACGAACTGGGGAAAGACCGTCGACGCTCGCGACCACGTCTTGATCACGCGTCGCTCACCACTGCGATTCAACTGCTCTACCTTCTTGAGCAGTTTCGGACTTACGTATGGTCCCTTCTTCAATGACCGAGACATCTTTGCTCCCTACCTTCCTCGATCTGATTTCGAGCGCTACTTGCCGCCGCGGCGAACGATAAAGCGTGACGTGCGCTTGTTGCGGCGCGTCTTCCTACCCATTGCCTTCTGACCCCAAGGAGTCTTCGGGCTAGCCATGCCAACGGGCGAACGGCCTTCTCCACCGCCGTGGGGATGAGACGAGGGGTCCATTGCCACACCGCGCACCGTGGGGCGTTTGCCGATCCAGCGGTTGCGGCCTGCCTTGCCCACCGTCACCTGGCCATGTTCGGAGTTGGATACCTGTCCAATTGTCGCCAGGCTATTCATATCGATGTAGCGAACTTCGCCACTCGGCAGGCGAACCTGCGCCATAGCGCCTTCCTTTGCCACAAGTTGGGCCGCGTTTCCGGCGCTGCGAACGAGCTGCCCGCCGCGCCCCGGATACAGCTCGATATTGTGGATCATCGTGCCCAGAGGAATCGCGCGAATCGGCAACGCGTTGCCAGGATGCACTTCTGCATTCGGTCCCGACATCACTGTGTCGCCCACGCTGACCCCCGCCGGCGCCAGAATAGCGGCGCTCACCATCCTCGTACACGATTAGGGCGATGCGGGCACTTCGATTCGGATCATATTCGATGGTTGCAACTCGCCCGACGATGTCGAACTTGTCACGTCGAAAATCTATGACTCGATATCGGCGCTTATGACCGCCGCCACGATGACGAACCGTCAGGCGTCCTTTGTTGTTGCGACCACCCTTCTGGTTCAGCGGCGCGACCAGCGAACGCTCCGGCTTTGTCTTGGTAAGCCCATCAAAGGAGGCTACAGACATATTCCGGCGGCCGGGCGAAGTCGGTTTGTAATTCTTAATCGCCATCTTTGCTCAACTCCTCCTAGACGCCTTCAAAAAGCTGAATGCTGTCGCCGGGCGCCAAAGTCACAACCGCCTTCTTCCACTTAGGTTTGCGGATCCTGACGTTATTTCCTCGGCGAGTCGTCTTGGCGGGCATCACCATCATATTTACCCGCACCACATCGACGTCGAATGCGGTCTCGACAGCCTCTTTTACCTGAAACTTATTGGCGCGAGCGTCCACCTCGAACGCGTATTGATTTTCCTCGTCGGCAGCGATCACGCTCTTCTCGGTGACCACGGGCCGTCGCAACACTTGATATACATGCATGACGACTACTCCTCCGCCTCGCCGGCAAGTGAAGTCTCCGGCTCAGTCTCGGTTTCGACTGTTTCGGCAACCATGTTCTCGGATCCCGCAGCGTCTACATCCAGCCAGCTTACCACGGGCTCGATCGCGGCCCGCGAGAACAACACCGTGTCATAGCTCAACAGGTCGTGAATGTTCAGAAATCCGCCGTGCAGTGTCTTCACTTTGGGTAGATTTGAGAAACTTCGTTCGACAGCCATGTTGGACTCACCAAGTATGACCAGAACGCTCCGTTCTTCGAACCCCAGATTGCCCAGGAACTCCAGCGCTCGCTTGGTTTTGGGTTCATCCATCACCAGGTCATCAACGACGACAATTTGGCCCGCTTGCGCCTTACTCGATAGCGCGCTGCGCAAGGCGGCACGGCGCATCTTCTTCGGCATCGCCTTGGCATAACTGCGCGGCATCGGCCCGAAAACGGTACCGCCGCCCTTCCATTGCGGTGCACGGATGGAACCCTGTCGCGCACGGCCGGTGCCCTTCTGGCGCCAGGGCTTGCGCCCCCCGCCGCGGACCTCACCGCGTGTCTTCGTCTTGTGTGTGCCTGCACGGGCGTTCGCCAACTGGCGAATCAGCGCTTGGTGCATTAAGTCCTGTCGAATCGGCCCATTGAAGACCGCATCACTTACTTCGATTTCGCCAGTCTGTTTCCCGGCCATATCCATCAAAGGCAACAACATCGTACCTGTCTCCTTGCTGTTAGCACATTGTCTCGGAAACTGTGCCGAACCCTTTTATCCTGGCGCGGCCCCTTCCGTGACTTACTTGTGCGAACTTACTTTTTTACAGCCTCGCGCACAAGAACGAGACCACCCTTGGGGCCGGGAACGGCGCCCTTGACTGCGATCAGATTTCGCTCCGCGTCCACCAGCGCAATTGTCACATTCTGTACTGTAACGCGCTGATTACCCATCTGGCCGGGCGCCTTGGAACCTGGAAAAGTATGTCCCGGCGTAGTGCCCGCACCGCGGGAACCAGTCGCACGATGACGATCCGATTGGCCGTGCGTCTTGGGCCCACCGCCAAAGCCGTGGCGTTTGACTGCGCCGGCAAAGCCACGACCTTTGGCCTGGCCCACGACGTCGACGCGTTCGCCATCTTCGAAGATATTGGCTTTGATTACATCGCCCGGGGAGAGCTGGGATGCTTCGCTGGAACGGAACTCACGCAACCTGCGCAATGTGGGGACATCAGACTTAGCTAGATGCCCTTTTTCGCCTTTGGTTAGCTTTCGTTCAGCTACTTCCTCGAAACCAAGCTGGACGGCGTTGTACCCGTCCGTTTCCACCGTTTTGACCTGGGTCACATAACAGGGACCCGCTTCTATTACGGTGACCGGAATGACCGCCCCGCTGTCGTCGAACAACTGGGTCATACCGACTTTTCTGCCAATGATGCCCTTCATCATACCTCCCGGGACTGACGGCTACGCAGTCATAAATGTAAACCACATCATCCCAGACCGGAGCGCATCGCCCCGATCAATCGATTATATAGTTTCGCTACAGTTTGATTTCGATATCCACGCCCGCCGGCAAGTTTAATCTAGTCAAGTTCTCAATTGTCTTGCTACCGGGATCCACAACGTCAATCAGACGCTTGTGCGTGCGGATCTCAAACTGCTCTCGGCTATCTTTGTCAATAAAGGTAGACCGCATAACGGTGAACTTTTCCTTGCGCGTCGGCAACGGCACCGGGCCTACAACCTGGGCGCCTGTTTGCTCTGCGGCATCCACGATCTGCCGGACGGAAGCATCCAACACTCGATGGTCGTATGCTTTCAGTTTGATCCGAATTCGCTGCTTTGCCATTCTACTCTCTCCT
>Ga0316593_10000071_pt1 | contig 12266 bp, 21 predicted proteins | sample S5NA_3_FD_204564 | JGI IMG/M metagenome (GOLD analysis project Ga0316593, IMG submission 204564) | Metatranscriptome of rhizosphere microbial communities from salt marsh grasses in Alabama, United States - S5-7_160517rA (Metagenome... | ecosystem: Host-associated > Plants > Roots > Rhizosphere ... | reverse complement strand
TTCCAAGAGACCACTCGAGTATTGACCGAGGCGTCGGTTAACGGTCGGGCAGATGAGCTTCGTGGGCTCAAAGAGAACGTGATTGTCGGGCGCCTCATCCCTGCTGGCAGTGGCTTTGCCTATCATGAGGAGCGCCGCCGCAAGCGCGGTGTTCCCGAGCGCGAAATCACGGAAAGGACGGCAATGCGCTCATTGGCTGATATGGTCTCTGAAGAAATGAGCAGCCAGTTTGGCGTGGATTCCAGTTCTTAGCCTTGGAGTAGCGCCAAAGGGTAGCGCAGGCGCTGTTAAGGACAGTAAGCTGTTGACATAGTGAGACTAAGTGCCTAAAATCCGAATGCTTTAAGCAGGCAGGGTGAAGCCCTGCCTGTCTTTTTTCACTGTCTATCCCCTTTACCGCGTGCCTAATACCCGGGGCAATGCCGAGCGGGCCAGTAGTCCGTGATTGGCGGCCGGGGATAAGCTTTTTTGACTGGAGCGAGGTCATGGCCACGATTAATCAGCTGGTGCGTAAGCCGCGCAAGCGCCAGCAGAAGAAAAGTACAGTGCCAGCGCTGCAGGGTTGTCCCCAGCGCCGCGGAGTGTGTACCCGCGTCTACACCACGACCCCGAAGAAGCCGAATTCGGCACTGCGAAAGGTGGCTCGAGTACGGCTCACCAATGGTATGGAGGTGACGACGTATATTGGTGGTGAGGGGCATAACCTGCAAGAGCACTCGGTTGTTTTGATCCGCGGCGGGCGCGTCAAGGACCTTCCCGGTGTTCGCTATCATACCGTGAGAGGTAGCTTGGATACCGGTGGGGTCAGTGCGAGGCGCCAGGGTCGCTCCAAATACGGAGCCAAACGTCCCAAAGGTTGACGTTTCCCAGAGGTGAAGCATGTCGAGAAGGCGAGTCATCGCGAAGAGGACGATTCTTCCGGATCCCAAGTATGGGAACCAAACGCTGGCGAAATTTATCAATGTGCTGATGTTGAACGGAAAAAAGTCAGTCGCCGAGCGCATCGTTTATGGAGCATTGGGTCACGTTGCCAACAAGAGCAAAGGCGATCCCATCGAGGTGTTTACCAGGGCACTGGACAACGTCAGGCCAGTCGTCGAAGTCAAGTCGCGGCGAGTTGGCGGTGCCACCTATCAGGTGCCGGTTGAAGTGAGGCCGCTACGGCGTACCGCGCTCGGTATGCGGTGGCTGGTGGACGCGGCGCGTAAGCGGGGGGAGAAATCCATGGGGCTTCGGTTGGCCAACGAATTCATGGATGCTGCGGAAAGTCGAGGAAATGCGGTGAAAAAGCGTGAGGATACGCACCGCATGGCAGAAGCCAACAAGGCGTTCTCTCATTACCGGTGGTGATGAGAATCAGCTGGTTTATGTAACGACCTGGTTTAAGTAAGTCGTTTTTTTACGTGTAATTAGAGGAATCCGAGCAGTGCCACGAAAGACCCTCATCGAGCGCTACCGGAACATCGGTATCATGGCCCACATTGATGCGGGAAAAACCACGACTACCGAGCGCATACTCTATTACACAGGCATTTCCCATAAGATGGGAGAAGTGCACGACGGTGCGGCGGTGATGGACTGGATGGTCCAAGAGCAAGAGCGAGGCATCACCATTACCTCGGCGGCGACCACGTGCTTCTGGCTTGGTATGGATGGTCAATACCCCGAGCACCGCATCAACATCATCGATACCCCTGGGCACGTGGACTTTACGATTGAGGTTGAGCGATCGTTGCGCGTGCTGGACGGGGCGTGCGCCGTATTCTGCGCCGTTGGGGGGGTGGAACCGCAATCCGAGACCGTTTGGCGTCAGGCCAACCGATACCGTGTGCCGCGGCTTGGTTTTGTCAATAAGATGGATCGGCCGGGAGCTAATTTCGCCCGCGTGGTAGAGCAGATTCGCGGGCGGCTGAAGGCAAATCCAGTTCCGGTGCAGCTTCCGGTGGGTGCCGAGGATAGCTTCGAAGGGGTGGTGGATCTGCTTACCATGCGTGCAATTTACTGGGATGAGACGACTTTCGGTATGAGTTACGAAGCACGCGAGATCCCCACGGCGATGCAAGAGGAGTGCGTGCAATGGCGCGAGCGCCTGGTGGAGGCCGCGGCCGAAGCCAATGAAGAGTTGATGGAACACTATCTGGAAGAAGGTGAGCTAAGCATTGAGGAAATCAAACAGGGGTTACGCCAACGCACCCTGAATAACGAGGTGGTGCCGATTCTGTGTGGCTCCGCGTTTAAGAATAAGGGAGTGCAGGCTTTGCTCGATGCGGTTATCGACTATTTGCCCTCGCCGGTGGACGTGCCGCCGGTCAAGGGGGTGGCCGAGACCGCTGAGGGTGACAGCGCCGATGAGCGGCCTCCCTCGGACGATGCCCCCTTTGCAGCGCTTGCCTTTAAGATCGCCACCGATCCCTTTGTTGGATCGCTCACCTTTTTTCGGGTCTATTCAGGTACTTTGGCGGCGGGTGACACGGTTTATAACCCGCTCAAACAAAAGAAGGAGCGCATCGGCCGTATTCTGCAGATGCATGCCAACAGCCGAGAGGAGCTGAAGGAAGTTCGTGCTGGGGATATCGCCGCCGGTGTGGGGTTAAAGGACGTCACCACGGGCGATACGTTGAGCGATCTGCGAGACGTGATTACCCTGGAACGTATGGAGTTTCCGGAGCCTGTCATATCGGTGGCGGTCGAGCCCAAGACTAAGGTGGATCAGGAGAAGATGGGCATGGCGCTCAGTAAGCTTGCCCACGAGGATCCCTCGTTCCGAGTCATGACCGACCAGGAGTCTGGGCAAACCATTATTTCTGGGATGGGCGAGCTGCATCTAGAAATTATCGTCGACCGGCTGCGGCGCGAGTTCAAGGTGGATGCGAACGTGGGTAAGCCCCAGGTGGCCTACCGAGAGACGATTCGCTCAACGGTGGAGCAAGAAGGGAAGTTCGTCCGACAAAGCGGCGGCCGAGGGCAATATGGCCATGTGTGGTTGCGTTTGGAGCCACTGGAGGCGGGCTCTGGCTACGAATTCGTTGATGCCATCGTCGGCGGACATATTCCGCGGGAGTACATTCCGGCGGTGGATAAGGGTGTACGCGAGCAGATGGAAAACGGCGTACTAGCCGGTTATCCGGTGGTCGATGTGCGAGTGACCCTTTTTGAAGGTTCTTATCACGACGTGGATTCCAGCGAGATGGCTTTCAAGGTGGCCGGATCGATGGCTTTCAGGGAAGGGGCACGGCGCGCCAAAGCGACGCTTTTGGAACCCATCATGAACGTCGAGGCGGTCACTCCGGATGAATACATGGGCGATGTGATGGGCGATCTAAACCGTCGGCGGGGCACCATTCTGGGCATGGACGACACTCCGGCGGGAAAAGCCGTTCGAGCTGAGGTACCGCTCGGGGAGATGTTTGGGTATGCCACCCAGCTGCGGTCGATGACCCAGGGGCGCGCTACCTACACCATGGAATTCATCAAGTATACGGAAGCGCCCGCGAGCATCGCGGAATCTGTCATCAAGAAGCAGCAATAATGCATCGGCTGCCTTTCTGATAGCGAAGACGGCTTAACTGGGATAGCGATGGACAAACAGCGCATTCGAATTCGCCTAAAGGCCTTTGATCATCGGTTGATCGATCAGTCGGCTCAAGAAATCGTTGATACGGCCAGGCGCACGGGTGCTCAGGTGCGGGGACCCATTCCCCTGCCGACACGCAATGAGCGTTTCACGGTGCTGATATCGCCCCACGTGAACAAGGATGCCCGGGATCAGTATGAGATCCGCACCCATAAGCGCCTGCTTGATATCGTGAATCCGACTGACAAGACGGTGGATGCGTTGATGAAGCTCGATTTGGCCGCGGGCGTGGATGTGCAGATCAAATTGACCTAAGAGCATGTTTTAAAAATGTCACGAGCGGCGGCAGAGCAAGGCGCACGGGGGCGACAAAATCGTCGGGAACGATTTTGAACAGCTGCAAGCTGGCCTCGAAGTGGCGAGTCCCAGGGATGGGGTGAGTAACAACCGGAGTGTACGTGGGAGTACATGATGATGGCGAGCCGCCGCGCAACGCCGCTATGACAAGCGCAGTAATTTTTAAAACATGCTCTACAAGCCCTTTGGGCTGGTGAGGAGGAACGCTGAGATGCCAATCGGTGTGGTCGGAAGGAAGTGCGGTATGACGCGAATATTCACAGAGGATGGTTTTTCCATACCGGTGACCGTCATCCATGTGGAGTCCAACCGCATCAGTCAAGTTAAGAGCGTGGATCGTGATGGCTACCGGGCTGTCCAGGTGACCACCGGCAAGCGGCGCGCGACCCGTGTTGGCAAACCCCTGGCGGGGCATTTTGCCAAGGCGGGCGTTGCAGCGGGGCGAGGGCTTTGGGAATTTCGCCTCGCCGATGGCGAAGGTATGGATCTCGCGGCAGGCCAGGAGTTGGGGGTGAGTCTGTTCGCGCCTGGCCAGAAGGTTGACGCCCGCGGGGTCACCGTGGGCAAGGGATTTGCGGGTACTGTTAAGCGCCACCATTTCAGGACGCAGGACGCCACGCACGGTAACTCGCTGTCCCATCGTGCGCCGGGCTCCATTGGGCAGAACCAGACGCCGGGGCGTGTCTTTAAGGGTAAACGCATGGCGGGCCAGTTGGGAAATGAGCAGCGCACGGTGCATAACTTGGAAGTAATCCGGGTCGACGAAGCTCGGGAGCTGATTCTTGTTAGGGGTGCAGTACCTGGGCCGAAGGGCGGTGACGTTATTCTCAGGCCAGCCGTGAAGTCGAACCAGGAGAAGGGCTGATGGAGCTTGCGGTACGAAGTGAAACGGGTGGCGACGTTTCGGCGATCGAGGTCAGCGATGCGGTTTTCGGTTACCGTTTCAACGAGGCGCTCATTCATCAGGTGATAACCGCCTATCTGGCGGCGGGTCGCGCCGGCACCCGGGCGCAGAAGAGCCGCGCCGAAGTCAGTGGGGGGGGGCGCAAGCCGTGGCGTCAAAAGGGCCTTGGCCGCGCGCGGGCCGGAAGTATTCGAAGTCCGCTATGGCGCGGTGGCGGCGTCACCTTTGCTGCCCGCCCGACGCGTTATGAGCAGAAGGTTAATCGCAAGATGTATCGTTCGGCGTTACGGTCGATCCTGTCGGAACTCGTGCGCCAGCAGCGTTTGCTCATCCTGGAGACGTTTTCCATTGCGGTGCCGAAGACCAAGGAGTTGGTTGGACGTCTCAAGAAGCTGGAATTGGGCAAGGTTCTTATCTTGGTCGAGCGCGCTGACGAAAATTTGCAGCTGGCGGCGCGGAACCTTGATGGGGTTGAGGTTTGTGAAGCCTCACGGGTGGATCCCGTGAGGCTCATTGCCTTTGATCAGGTGCTGCTTACGGTGTCCGCCCTGAAGCAACTAGAGGAGCGGGTTGGATGAACGAGCGGCGTTTGATGCAACTGTTGTTGGCACCGCATATTTCAGAAAAGAGCACCCGAATCGCGGATGCCTATCGGCAAGTGGCTTTCAAAGTGATGGGCTCGGCGCGCAAGCCCGAGATTAAGCGGGCGGTTGAGAAGATGTTTAACGTCGAGGTAGAGCGTGTTCAGGTCATTAACATGAAGGGTAAGCGGAAATCGTTTGCCAGAAGGCCAGGGCGTCGTCCGGACTGGAAAAAGGCGTACGTCACGCTAAAGCCTGGCCACGACATCGATTTCCTGGGTGGCGATTAGAGGAGCGGGTAGGTTATGGCGCTCGTTAAGGCAAAACCAACATCGCCTGGTCGTCGGGGCGTTGTTAAGGTGGTGACCCCGGGGTTGCACCGCGGCGATCCGCACCGTGCGTTGCTCGATAAGAAAACAAAGAGCGGCGGACGTAACAGCGGCGGGCGCATCACTGTGCGCCACCGAGGCGGCGGCCATAAACAGCGTTACCGCATCATTGATTTTAAGCGCACTAAAGATGGCGTTCCGGGACGCGTCAAACGCATCGAGTACGATCCTAACCGCACTGCCCACATCGCCTTGGTTGCTTACGCTGACGGCGAATATTCGTACATGATCGCGGCGAAAGGGCTCGCCCCAGGAAGTGAAGTGATGTCGGGCACAGGGGCACCGATTCGGGAAGGCAATTGCCTGCCGTTGCGCAACATTCCCGTTGGCAGCACCGTTCACTGTGTGGAGATGCAGCCGGGAAAGGGAGCGCAGTTGGCCCGTAGCGCCGGTGCCAGCGTGCAAATCGTGGCCCGTGAAGGTGCCTTCGCAAGTCTTCGTCTGCGCTCCGGCGAGTTACGGAAGGTGCCGATCGACTGTCGGGCGACGATCGGCGAGGTGAGCAATGCGGAGCATGGGCTGCGTTCCCTAGGAAAGGCGGGTGCTAAGCGCTGGCGTGGAATTCGACCCACGGTGCGCGGAGTTGCCATGAATCCGGTCGATCATCCCCACGGTGGCGGCGAGGGCAGAACTTCCGGTGGACGCCACCCTGTTTCCCCCTGGGGCGTGCCTACCAAGGGTCACAAGACGAGGCGGAATAAGCGCACCGATAACTTCATTGTGCGTCGAGGCAAGCGACGTTAGTTATATAGTAGACGGGATGGGAGTGAGCAATGCCGCGTTCAGTGAAGAAGGGCCCATTCGTCGATAATCATCTGGCGAAGAAGATCGACGAAGCGCGCGTTTCGAACAGTAAACGGCCAATCAAGACGTGGTCGCGCCGATCCATGATTGTGCCTGACATGATTGGTTTCACCATTGCGGTTCACAATGGGCGACAGCATGTTCCTGTTCTGATCACGGAAAACATGGTGGGCCATAAACTGGGAGAATTTGCTCCGACGCGCACCTTCCGAAGTCATGTTGGGGATCGGAAGACAAAACGATAGGTCAGCTTTCAAGGACAGCTTTCATGGAAACTCGGGCAAGGCTCAGATACGCCAGGCTATCGGCTCAGAAGGCGCGGCTGGTCGCTGACCAAGTTCGTGGGCTGCCAGTGGCAAAAGCCGTCAGCTTGTTGCGGTTCAGCAACAAAAAGGCCGCCGGCATCATCCGCAAGGTGCTGGAGTCAGCCATTGCCAATGCGGAACATAACGAGGGTGCTGATATCGACGAGTTACGGGTCACTGGTGTTCAGGTCGATCAGGGACCTATGTATAAGCGGCTTCATGCCCGTGCGCGCGGACGGGCTAGCCGCATTCGGAAACGGACCAGCCACATTACAATCCGCGTGTCGGATAACTGATCGAGGCCAAGATGGGTCAAAAAGTACATCCAGTGGGCATGCGCTTGGGGGTCGTTAAGGACTGGAGCTCCATCTGGTATGCCGATCGTAAAGACTACGCGGAATATCTGAATACGGATCTGACCATCCGGGACTTCTTGCGCAGGAAACTTGCGCACGCCTCAGTGAGCCGCATCGAAGTACAAAGGCCGGCCAAGAATGTTCGAATTATCATTCACACGGCCCGCCCTGGCATTGTCATTGGCAAAAAGGGTCAGGACATCGAGGTGCTGCGAAAGGAGATCGCTGAGATGGTAGGTCTGCCGGTCCATATCGGAGTGGAGGAGATCCGCAAGCCCGAGTTGGATGCGCTCTTAGTGGCGGAAAGCGTGGCCAATCAGCTCAAGCGCCGAATTATGTTCCGCCGGGCTATGAAACGCGCCGTCAGCAACGCCATGCGTCTCGGAGCACAAGGCATTAAGGTGCAAGTTGCTGGGCGGTTGGGGGGTGCTGAGATTGCCCGTTCGGAGTGGTACCGAGAGGGACGCGTGCCTTTGCACACCTTACGCGCCGATATCGATTACGGTTTTGCAGAAGCAAATACAACTTACGGCGTGATCGGTGTCAAGGTATGGATTTTTAGGGGCGAAATTTTTGACCGCGAAGAGCGGGTGGAAGGCGCCGAGAGCGAGAAAGCGCAGGCGAGCTAATGAGGCCAAATCATGCTTCAGCCGAAACGTACTAGATATCGCAAACAGCAGAAGGGCAAGAATCGCGGGCTTGCCACGGTTGGAAACAAAGTAAGCTTTGGCGAATACGGGCTCAAAGCGGTGACACGGGGGCGTATTACCTCCCGGCAGATCGAAGCGGCGCGAAGAGCGATTACGCGCGAGGTCAAGCGTGGCGCCAAGATTTGGATAAGAATCTTTCCGCATAAACCGATTACCAAGAAACCGCTCGAAGTGCGACAAGGCAAAGGCAAGGGGAATGTGGAATATTGGGTTGCTCTCATTCAGCCCGGTCGCATGCTGTACGAGATTCAGGGTGTCGACGAGAGCTTGGCGCGGGAAGCGTTTCGCTTGGCGGCAGCAAAACTTCCGGTGTTGACTACCTTTGAACGACGCTCGGTGATGTGATGAAAGCAAAGGACTTACGGCAAAAAAGCGCTGAGGAGTTACGCCAGGAGCTGTTGGATCTCACCCGCGAGGCGTTCAACTTACGCATGCAAAGAGCGACGGGGCAACAGCCGCGTCCTAGTCAATTTAAAGCCGTACGCCGCGACATCGCCCGGGTCCAGACCGTGCTTGCCGAGCGTAGCGAGGGACGCTCATGAACGAGACCGAGGGTAAACGCACGTTAATCGGGCGCGTGATCAGCAGTCGTATGGATAAGACCGTAACCGTCTTGGTTGAACGCAGGGTTAAGCACCCGGTTTACAAGAAGTACCTCCGGCGTTCGACAAAATTGCATGTTCACGATGAAAACAACGTTTGCAACGACGGAGACGTCGTTAGCGTGGAGCCATGTCGGCCGTTGTCTAAAACCAAAGCATGGCGTCTGCATGAGATTGTAGAGCGGGCGCGTTGAGCGCTGGGAAGCTGTTTCAAAAATGCCGCTGTGGCAAGCGCAGTAGTTTTTGCAGCAGCTTCTGAGGTTTCCCGCTGCGGTGATGGGCGGTGGCTTGACTACGGTGCGGTGCCCGGAGCTGGTGGAGATCGACAATGATTCAAATGCAGACTATGTTGGATGCGGCGGATAACAGCGGTGCGCGTCGGCTAATGTGTATTAAGGTTCTCGGTGGTTCGCGGCGCCGCTTTGCAAGCATTGGAGACGTGATCCGGGTGACAGTGAAGGAAGCCATTCCCCGTGGTAAGGTGAAAAAGGGTGAAGTTTACAACGCGGTTGTGGTACGTACCCGTAAGGGGGTCAGACGATCGGACGGGTCGTTGGTGCGCTTCGATCGTAATGCAGCTGTATTGCTCAACAATCAGCTGCAGCCCATCGGCACCCGTATTTTCGGACCTGTGACCCGGGAGCTTCGTGGGGATCAGTTTATGAAAATCATCTCGTTGGCGCCTGAGGTATTGTAGCGATGGCTATGGCGAGAATACGTAAGGGTGACGAGGTCCTAGTGACGGCTGGCAAAGACAAGGGCAGACGCGGTGTGGTCGCTCAGGTCAAGCCCGATGGCCGGCTGGTGGTGGAGGGGGTTAACCTCGTTAAGCGTCATACCAAACCTAATCCACGTAGTGGTGCCTCCGGCGGTATTATATCAATGGAAAAGCCCATCCATGTCTCTAATGTAAGGCTTTATAATGCGGCGACGGGAAAAGGCGAACGCGTGGGATTTCGTTATTTGGAGGATGGACGGAAAGTCCGTTATTTCAAATCGACCGGCGAGGTTGTGGACATCTATTAGACGGATTGAATATGACAAGGCTGCAGGAGTTTTACCGCGATACCATCGTTGCGCAGCTAATGGAGCAGTTTGGCTACTCGAGCGTTATGCAGGTGCCAGCGGTAACGAAGATTACTTTGAATATGGGCGTCGGCGAAGCGATCAGCGATAAGAAAGTACTCGATAATGCCGTGGATGATCTCGCTCGAATTACTGGGCAGAAAGCGATCATCACCAAAGCGCGCAAATCCGTAGCTGCGTTCAAGATCCGCCAGGGGTGGGCCATTGGTTGCAAGGTGACGCTGCGCCGGGATCGGATGTACGAGTTTTTGGAGCGTCTAATCAATATCGCAATTCCACGTATTAGGGATTTTCGGGGCTTGAGTCCCCGGTCGTTTGATGGGCGAGGAAATTATAGCCTCGGAGTTCGGGAACAAATCATCTTTCCGGAAATCGATTATGATCACGTTGACGCAATTCGTGGATTGGATGTTGCGATAACCACGAGCGCGAAATCGGACGATGAAGCCCGCGCCTTGCTTGAAGCGTTTAATTTCCCTTTCCGACGATCCTAAGAAGCTGTTTTAAAGGTGAAGCATGGCGAAACTCTCTTTAATCAACCGAGAGGAGAAACGGATAAAGCTCGTGAAACGCTATCAAGAACAGCGGGCTTTATTGAAAAAGAGATCCTTAGATCCCAGCTTGAGTTTGGAAGAACGGTGGGCGGCTCGGCGCAAGTTAAATGATTTGCCGCGCAATTCATCTCCCGTGAGATTGCGCAATCGGTGCCGGCTGACGGGCCGGCCAAGGGGCTACTATCGCAAGTTTGGTTTAGCGCGCAATATGCTGAGGGAAAAAGCGATGCAGGGCGATGTGCCGGGGTTAGTGAAAGGAAGTTGGTAAAGTATTTGTACACATGTCATGAGCCTACAAGATCCCGTTGCAGATATGCTGACTCGGATCCGGAACGGTCAACGGGCCGGGAAAGTGGTTGTTATCGTCCCTTCATCATCGGAGAAGGTGGCGATAGCACAAGTCCTTAAGGACGAAGGGTATATAAAAGATTTCACGGTGGATGAAGCCACCGGAAAAGCGCAGCTTTCGATTGTGCTGCGTTATCACAATGGCCTGCCGGTCATCGACCGTATTGAGCGGGTCAGCCGACCCGGGCTGCGGGTCTACAAGGGCAAGGATGAACTGCCCACGGTCATGGGAGGGCTAGGGATTGCCATTGTATCGACCCCCCGCGGCGTTATGACGGAACGTGCGGCGCGCGCGGTCGGGCACGGTGGTGAAGTGGTCTGTATCGTCGCGTAAGCAGCAGGTAGCGGGTAATGTCCAGAATTGCCAAATATCCCGTTAGCATCCCTGAAGGTGTTCAGGTGAGCCTTGATCAGCAATCGATCAGCGTACAGGGTAGCAAGGGCACCTTGCAGCATCATATTCATCGCGGAGTGCATGTCAGCAAGCGGGATGACAACGTACTGACCTTTGCGCCGCGGACAGAGGTTCCCAATGCTGAGGCGTTGGCCGGTACCACCCGTGCGGTGATACAAAACATGGTCACAGGAGTGAGTCAGGGATTCGAGAGAAAACTTGAGTTGGTGGGGGTAGGCTATCGAGCGCAAGTCAAGGGCGACGTATTGGTGCTGTCTCTCGGTTATTCTCATCCTATTGAGTTTCGGCCACCTCAAGGAGTCGTCATCGAGGCGCCGACGCAAACAGAAGTGCTGGTCAAAGGTATCGATAAACAGCAGGTTGGGCAAATCGCCGCCGTCATTCGCAGCTTTCGTCCTCCGGAGCCGTATAAGGGCAAAGGCATTCGCTTCGCCGGAGAGGTGATCGTGCGTAAGGTGGCTAAGAAGAAATAGGGCGGGTTCATGGACAATAAGACGATGCGCTTGCGCCGGGCGCAGCGTACCCGGGCGAAGCTCAGGCTGCTGGGACGTCCGCGCCTGTGTGTACACAGAACGCCTCGCCACGTGTACGCGCAGATCATCGCCCCCGAGGGCGACCGGGTGTTGGCTAGTGCGTCGACCCTTGATCCGGATATCAAAGCGCGGATCAAGAGCGGGGGCAATGTGGAGGCTGCCGCAGTGGTGGGCGAAGCCATCGCCGAGCGGGCGCGGCTCGTGGGTGTCACCCGGGTGGGGTTCGATCGATCGGGTTTTAAGTATCACGGACGAGTCAAGGCTCTCGCCGAGGCAGGCCGCGCTCACGGATTGGAATTCTGATCACGAGCGCATTCTGAAGCAGATGTTGCTTTCGAAGTTAAATTGCGTGTGCCCGAGGATTCTCTGGGTAGCTGTCATTAGGAAGGGCAAAGATGGCGAACGGTGTGGAACGTATTGAGCAAAGTGAGCTGATTGAAAAGCTGGTCGCTGTCAATAGGGTTGCCAAGGTGGTCAAAGGTGGTCGGCAATTCGGTTTTACGGCGTTAACGGTTGTGGGTGACGGCAGCGGACGTGTGGGGTTTGGTCGCGGCAAGGCCCGCGAAGTGCCCGCTGCCATTCAAAAGGCGATGGAGAGCGGACGCAGAAATCTGGTCCGGGTGCCGCTGAGGGGTTCGACATTGCAGTATGCCATTACCGCGCGTCATGGTGCTGCCACGGTATACATGCAGCCCGCTTCCGAAGGGACAGGCATCATCGCGGGGGGCGCCATGCGCGCCGTATTCGA
>Ga0316593_10000070_pt1 | contig 12367 bp, 10 predicted proteins | sample S5NA_3_FD_204564 | JGI IMG/M metagenome (GOLD analysis project Ga0316593, IMG submission 204564) | Metatranscriptome of rhizosphere microbial communities from salt marsh grasses in Alabama, United States - S5-7_160517rA (Metagenome... | ecosystem: Host-associated > Plants > Roots > Rhizosphere ... | reverse complement strand
TCGTGCTCTTCGTGTTCTTCGTGGTGAAATACAAGCCGGTCCTTCATCACGTCACTTGAATCATAAATAACTCTTTTACCGTTAGTGTAAAAACCCTTGCAACTTAGTCTCTATATTGCGTGGATTCTCCCCCTCTGCGATGGAAATAACACCTTCGACCATCATTTCATGCATTTTCGAACGCTCATGCACCTGGCTTTTTAACTTGTTCGCCATGGGTAAAAATAGCATGTTCGCCAACCCCACCCCATAAATGGTGGCCACGAACGCAGTGGCGATTCCGGCGCCAAGCTTACTGGGATCGGCCAGGTTTTCCATCACGTGAATCAATCCCATAACCGCACCGATGATGCCTATGGTGGGGCTGTACCCGCCCATGCCTTCAAACACCTTGGCCGCCTGGGTTTCAAAGTGCTCTTTCACATCCATTTCCACTTCCAACACGCGGCGAATAACTTCCGGTTCACTGCCATCGACCAATAACTGCAGACCTTTGCGCGCAAAGGTATCGGTTTCCGTTTCGGCGATGGTTTCCAATCCCAACAATCCTTCTTTGCGAGCGATATTACTCCAGTCCATGATTTTTTTAATCATGGAATCGCCCGCCAATTTGGGAGGGAAAAACACCCATACCATCATCTTCATGGATTGCATAAAAACGGCCATGGGCGTTTGCAACATGGATGCCCCCACAGTACCGCCAAATACAATTAACACCGCCGGCATGTTTGCCAAAGAACTGGCATGCCCGCCCTCCAGCGCTTGACCCACCAAAATGGCGCCTAGACCGAATACAAATCCTATGATACTTAGCAAATCCATTTTTTATTCCTGAAGTCAGGCTCGCTGCGCCAGATTCAATCCGATGTCATCGATGGCCAGCACGCTATCGGCGACACCCGCTTCCACCACGGCGGCCGGCATGCCGTAAACCACACTGGTTTGTTCATTTTGGGCCCACACGGTGGCGCCGCCCGCTTTCAATGCTTTGCAGCCCTCACATCCATCGGCTCCCATACCGGTGAGAATAATCGCCAGTGTTTTCAACGGCTCGATTTTTACAGCCGAGCGGAACGTAATATCGACGCAAGGTTTATAATTTTGCCCGGCTTGGGCTTCCTTGATCCTAACTATCATTTTACCTACGCGGCGCTCCACCTCCATCTGCATGCCGCCTGGGGCCAACAGCGCCAAACCCGGCTTTAATTCATCGCCGTCTTGGGCTTCTCTAACCTCAATGCCGCACATCGAATTCAAGCGTTGTGCAAATGCCGTGGTAAAACTTCCCGGCATATGTTGTACCAATACAATAGGTGCCGCAAAGTCCTTGGGCACTTGTGTCAACACTTTTTGAAGAGCGACAGGCCCGCCGGTGGATGTACCGATTAACACCAGTTTAAACTGGCCTTTTTTGGTAGTGACGTGGCCATGTTGACTGACAGTCGGCCGGGCACCCGGGTTCAAGCGTGTCTGACCAGTTTGACCAGCAGGTTGGCCGGATATGCGCGACTGAGACCAATGTCCAGCAGGAGGATGGTAACCCATGCGTTTGGCCATTTGCCGCGCGACGGTAATGACTTTTTCGCACAACTGGCGTTTGGCGACTTCCTTATCGGTGGAGATATCCTCGAAACGTTTGGGCAGGAAATCCACCGCGCCGGCTTCCAGGGCATCAAGCGTCGCCTGGGCACCCTCGGTGGTCAATGAGGAGAACATCAGGATTGATACGTGTTGCGCGGCTAAAATTCTTTTGGTCGCCGTAATGCCGTCCATCATGGGCATCTCGATATCCATGGTAACAACATCGGGTTTCAAACGGCTGGATTTTTGTACGGCCTCGGATCCGTTCTCCGCGGTGCCGATCACCTTAATACGCGGATCCGATTCCAGCATTTCGGTAACGCGCCGCCGAAAAAAGGAGGAATCATCGACGACTAAAACCCGAACAACCATGAACTGGCCCCTTATATCCGCCGCGCATACCTTTGCATTAAACCAGGAATATCCAATATCAGTGATATGCGACCATCGCCTGTAATTGTGGCCCCTGCCAGCCCTTTCATGCCGTGCAACAAGGCACCCAGTGGTTTAATAACAACTTCTTCTTGCCCAATCAATGTATCGACGACAAACCCGATTCGTTGCACTCCCATACTGACTACAACCACATGCCCTTCTGTGGGCAGCGGCTGGTCGAAGCCTTCCCTGACCAACCAATGCCGAAGATAAAACAACGGTAAGGCCTTATCACGCACCATAACCACTAGCTGGCCATCGACTACGTTTGTGCGCGTAAGATCCAAGTGAAAAATTTCATTAACGCTGGCCAGGGGTAAAGCGAAAATTTGCCGCTCCAACATCACCATCAAGGTTGGCATGATGGCCAGGGTCAGCGGCACTTTAATGATAATGATACTGCCTTTGCCCTTTCTGGAATCGATCTCAACACTTCCATTGAGTTGCACGATGCGGGTTTTAACCACATCCATACCCACTCCGCGGCCGGACACATCGGAGATTTCTTTTTTAGTGGAAAAGCCCGGCGCGAATATCAAGTTGTAACAATCTTTCTCTTCCAACCGGGAGGCGGATTCCTCGTCCAATATGCCTTTTTCCACAGCGGCGCGGCGTAGTTGCTCGGCATCCATGCCTTTGCCGTCGTCCTCGATGGTCAGTAGAATATGATCGCCTTCCTGTTCCGCCGTTAAAATCACTGTGCCGACGCGCGGTTTACCGGCCTTAACGCGATCTTCAGGGGTTTCTATACCGTGATCCACGGCGTTTCGCACCAAATGCACCAAAGGATCGGCTAGAGCTTCCACTAAATTTTTATCCAGATCGGTATCTTCGCCTTGCAACTCCAGATTAACTTCCTTGTGTAGATTGCGCGCCAAATCGCGCACCACGCGCGGGAAACGCCCGAAGACCTTTTTAATGGGCTGCATGCGGGTTTTCATTACCGATGCTTGCAAATCCGCCGTGACCACATCCAAGTTGGCAACGACTTTGGTCATCTCTTCATCGCTTTTTATCGAATCCAGTGTCGCCAAGCGATTACGCACCAGTACCAACTCGCCCACCAGGTTCATAATATCGTCCAGGCGCTTGGTATCCACGCGTACGGTGGTTTCCCCTTGGGCTGCAACCTCTTTGGTTTTAGCCATGGCTTTGGCTTCCACGGCTCTGTTCGGTACCGCGACGGCAGGCATTGTGGTATCGCTGGCCGCAGGCGTAACCTTCGCCGCTGCAGGCTGAGGCTTGGTAGCCGCGGCAGGCTGCTGGTCCTTGCTGTGAATATGATCCAGTAAGGCGTCGAATTCTTCTTCGGTGATGAGTTCGTCTTTGGCCGCATCGGCATGAACACTGGGCTGATCGCGCCCACTGTCCTCACCATTTTTGTGTGGTTGCTGTTCACTGGCAACCGCCGGCGCGGTAGTGGATTTACGCTGCGAATCCAGTTGATCCAGTAAGGCTTCGAATTCTTCCTCGGTGATTTCATCTCCAGCGGTTATCGGTTGTGCTTCGGTTTGCGGCGCTTGGGATTGAGGGGCTTGCGGCTCTTTTGCAGCTGCTTTTACGGGAACGGAATGACCTGAGGCCAGCGAATCCAGCAGTTGTTCAAATTCTTCTTCGGTAATCTCATCAGAAGCCGCTTCAGAAGCGGGTGTTTCGGCGGGCGCTGGTTTCGCAACTGGTTCCACAACCGGCGGTTGCGATGGAGGGGATACAGCGGGTTGCATCAGCGCTTCCAGCCTGGCTAACAAACCGGGATCAGCGTGAGCCGGTTCTTCGCCGGAGCGCAATGTTTCGAATTGCTCGTTCAAGACATCCAGCACCGGCAGAATGACGTCCATGACTTCCGAGTTGACAAGACGCTCGCCGTTGCGCAACACGTTGAACACATCCTCGGCACGGTGACAGACATTGACTAATGCGTCCAGGCTGAGGAAACTCGCACCGCCTTTAATGGTGTGAAAACCGCGGAATACGGCATTGAGCAAGTCTTTGTCCTGGGGGCGATTTTCCAAATCAACCAATTGCTCTCCCAGTTGTTCCAGGATTTCACCTGCCTCAACTAAAAAGTCCTGCAATAATTCAGCGTCTTCTTCCATCGCCATGTTACTTACCTTAGAGATCGATTAACCTTAGCGAATACCTTAGCAAAAGCACCTTAGAGAAACCGAGGCTTTGCACATCTAAAAACCCAAGCTGGACAGCAAATCGTCCACATCGTCCTGGTTAGCCACAACATCTTTGGCTCCAACACCCGGGACATGCGGTCCTTCGGCAACCGTGTCCAGCCCCTGTTCTTCAGCCGGTTTGGCAAAACGGTCACCGGTTAGCCGGATTAATTCAACTAAGTTGCCTTCGACTTCTTCCACTAATGTAATTACCCGTGTGATGATTTGTCCGGTTAAATCCTGGAAATCCTGGGCCATCAAAACATCGTTCAAGTTGTCTTTCATAACGGAGGAGTCGCGTTCGATATCGGTCAAAAACGTTTCTATGTCCGCACTAAGTTCCCGAAACTGTTCCACGGACAATTCACGGTTACGAAACTTTTTCCAGGTCTGGCTGAGATTGCCCGCTTGTTCGGCGATCTTTTCCGCCATGGGCATGGTTTCTTCCACCGCACTCAAAGTACGGTCGGCCGACTTTTGAGTCATTTCGATGACATACGACAGTCGTTGCCGGGCGTCGGGGATATCGTGTTCGGCCAACGAATCTATTCTGGAATCCCGTCTAAAGCTTTCCAGTGCATCGTGTAATTGGCGTGTCATCTTGCCCACTTCCTGGAACAAGAGGTTTTCCTTGGCCGTGTGCACATAGTCGAGTAGTTGGGCCGCGGTTTGCTCATTGCCCTTTTGCATCTCTTTTATGAGTTCTTCGGCTCGCGCCAGTACTTCTTCTTCAGTGGCTTTAGCAGGTTCCATCGGATTTCCTAAACTTTTTCATTATCATCAGGCGGCTTCGATACGTTCCCAAATTTTGTCGATCTTTTCTTTTAGAGTTTGGGCTGTAAACGGTTTGACGATATAGCCATTGACGCCTGCTTGCGCGGCTTCCACGATTTGGTCTCGCTTGGATTCTGCGGTTACCATCAGTACCGGCAGACTTGCCAGCTTAGCGTCCGCACGGACCGCTTTGAGCAAGTCAATACCTTGCATACCGGGCATGTTCCAGTCGGTCACTAGAAAATCAAAGTCACCGCTTTTCAACATGGGCAGCGCCGTCGCACCATCGTCTGCTTCGTGCGTATTGCTGAATCCCAAATCTCGGAGCAAGTTTTTGATGATCCGGCGCATTGTGGAGAAGTCGTCCACAATAAGGATTTTCATGTTCTTGTCCAAGTTAACCTCCGACGTTGTTGTACAATAATCAATTGCACAATTAATAGTTGCACACAAAAATAAACAAATTGAGCGTACGTCGATGAACACACGCAATGAACCCGCTGCATTTATTTGCCACCCCGGTTATTTACCAACCCAGTGCGCCATGCGGGATTGCAAACGGATGACCGCCTGGCTGTGAATCTGACAAACACGCGACTCGCTCACCCCTATAACGGCACCAATCTCCCGTAAATTTAGTTCTTCGTCATAATAAAGCGACATCACCAATCGTTCGCGTTCCGGGAGTCCCGCGATCGCCTCCGCCAATCCTTTTTTGAAATCTTCGCGCTGCAAACCTTCCAGCGGACCTTTGTCGCGATCGGCTACACACGCTAAAGTGCCGTGTCCATCGGGATCCAAATCGTCAAAACTGAAAACTCTGTGGCCGCTGGCGTCCTGCAGCAATTGATGATATTCGTCCAGGGAAATATCCAATTGTTTGGCAATCTCATGGTCCCTGGCATCGCGGCCGGTCCGGTTTTCGATTTCCCTCACGACCTCCGCCACCATTCTAGCTTTGCGGTGCACCGAGCGGGGTGCCCAGTCATTTTTGCGGATTTCATCCAACATGGCACCGCGAATCCGAATCCGGGCATAAGTTTGAAAACTAGCCCCTTGGGTGGCGTCGTAATTGCGTAAGGCTTCCAATAAGCCAATCATGCCGGCTTGAATCAAATCATCTTGTTGTACGCTGGGCGGCAAACGCGACATCAAGTGATAGGCTATACGTTTTACCAGGGGCAGATATTGCTCGATCTGTTGATCGAGTGTAAGGCCGTAATCCGGCGCATCCATTGTATTAGCCGTAGTACCAGCTGTAGTGCCAACTGTAGTATCAGCTCTAGTCTCGGCTGCGGTTTCCTCGGCGGTTTCTGCGTAGGCGGCTACTCCATTCATACTGAAACTCCTGTTTCCGGTTGACTTGCCATAATTAGCCGTTCGACAAAAAACTCCAGTCGTCCTCCTGCGGTCGACGGCATAGGCCATCTATCGGCTTTCTCGGCTAATTTCTTAAATGCAATTGATGATTTGCAGCGTGGATACACCTGGGTAACGGCCCGCTGCTTTTGGATGGCTTTGCGTAAATACTCGTCGTGGGGAATCATGCCCATAAAATCTATGGCCACATCCAGATAACGGTCGGTGACTGTGACAATCTTGCGGAATAAATCCCGGCCGGTTTGTACATTGGGCACCATATTAGCCAACACTCGGAAACGGTGTACGCCATAGTCTCTGCTTAGCAATTTAATCAAGGCATACGCATCGGTAATGGAAGCCGGTTCGTCGCAGATAACCACCACGACTTCCTGAGCGGCACGTGTGAAACTGGTCACACTATCGGAAACCCCAGCGGCGGTATCGATAATCAGTACATCCAAAGGAAAGCTCAGCTCGCTGAACGCCCTTATTACGCCGGCGTGTTGCGAGGTAGGCAGTTCCGCCATGGCTTGAATGCCGGAGGCCGCAGGGACCACTCTTATGCCTTCGGGACCATTGACCACGATCTCATCGAGGCGGCGTTCGCCTGAGATCACATGAGAAAGATTGTATTTGGGATGCAGTCCCAGCATCACATCGATATTGGCCAGTCCAAGGTCCGCGTCCATTAACATGACTTCCTTACCGCACTGCGCCATGGCAATGCCCAGGTTGACCGACACATTGGTTTTGCCGACGCCGCCTTTGCCGCTGGTCACGGCGATAACTTTAACGGGACGGGATTTGGCGATGCGGCGCAAACCCGCAGCTTGATCGAATGAATTAGGCGCTAACATGTGATGGCATCCTACTATAGGCGAGTTCTAATGAGTCGTTATCCAGGGGTTGGTTGGCGCGACGCGCTATGGACACACAGCGATTAATTAATGTGTGAGCACGTGCCAAATGCAAATCTTCCGGTACCCTCTGGCCATCACTGATGTACGCAACTCTCAATTGATGCTCCGTCACCACGGACAGTGCAGCGCCTAAGTTCGTCGTTTCATCCAGCTTGGTAAGAATACAACCATTGATTTCCACATTGCTAAAGCTTCTGACTGTTTCGTCCAACGCAGCGCGGTGAGTGGTTGAAGATAACACCAGCAGCGTTTTTAGCCCCATTGCACAGTCGTTAATTACGGAAAATTGTTCCATCAATCGAATATCCCTTTGCCCCATTCCGGCGGTGTCAATTAATACCAGTTTTTTCTCGGACAGCATTTTCAGCAAGTCTTGAAGTTGTTTTTTGTTATGCGCGATCTTCACGGGTATGCCCAATATCCGCCCGTAGGTGCGCAGCTGTTCCAAGGCACCGATGCGGTAGGTATCGGTGGTGATCAAAACAATACTGTTGCGTCCATGGCGCAGCGCGTATCGCGCCGCCAGTTTGGCTATTGTCGTCGTTTTACCCACGCCGGTGGCCCCTACTAAAGCGACCACCCCACCGGACAACGCCACGTCATCGTCCTGTATGGGTAACTTCTCCGCCAGCGAGGATAAAGTCATTTGCCAAGCCTTGCGATAATCATCGCTTTGGCCCTCGGAACTTTGTATGACTTGATTGGCCAACTCCGGACCAAAACCCAGTTCCAATAACTGCTTAATGAGCTTGGCTCTGAGGGGATTATTTTTTTTCAGGTCGTTCCAGGCCAGACCCGTGAGCTGTTGTTCCAGCATACCTCGCAAGTTGGTAATCTCATTGCGCATGGCCACTAAGGTGGGTTCTTGCGACCACACAGAGTAAGAACCGTCGCCATCGGCATTTTTACCGTTTACCAACTCGTGGGGAAATTTCTGTGCTTGCTCGGTGTCGTACAAAGTGTCATTGACTTTAACCTCTTCAGGCAAAGCTTCATCCAACGTGTAAAACTCAGCCGACGCGTTTGTCTGGTGGTCGTTTTGATTGCGCAAATAGGGTGATTCCTTCTTAGCGGCAGGCTTAAACGCCGATTCAATTCTATTGTGTAAACTGCTGTTAAGATGCTGGTTACCGTAATCCCCGATTTCACCTGCCTCGATATTCCCTGTTCCGGTATCACCCGTTCCGATATCAGCCAAGTATTCATCGGCATCCAGAAATTCTTCATCATTCAGCAACTCATCGCTGAAATCCTCGAAACCCGACTGCTTTTCCGTGGACGCATAATCAGCAGCACGTTGTGTTTTATGAGATTCAGTTCGTGACGGATGCTGATTTACCCTTGATGCGGATTGTGCCGGCGCTTGGCGGGCGGTGTTATTGCTACCACGATCGTTTTCAGCCGCACGCTGGTTATTGCGTTGACTATTGCGGGCGTTGCTGTTTACTGTGGCATGCGGATTATTCCTTCTGGCTTGTTCAGCGCCGACCGCTTTATTGCTATGGGAATTGGAATTAGGTTCAGCCTGTGAGAAATGTCTTTCGGTGGAAGCGGCGGAAGGCTCTAAAATAGCTTCGTCATAATCCACAGCGGCAACAATTTCCACGCCACCGTTAACTCTGTCGTTGGACAGTATAACGGCATCTGCGCCCAGTTCTTCGCGCACTAGGCGAATGGCGGAACGCATGTCTTGTGAAAAAAATCTTTTGATCTTCATCCTTCACGCCTCAAACGCTTGCTGTGACTGATATGGCAGTACAGTCTGACTGCCGCTTTGACTAAGCGGCATTGCTGGTTACGCCCACAGTTGCAGTGATCTTAATTTGCTTGTTATCTGGTATTTCGTTAAACGACAGAACATGCAAGTTTGGTATGCTTGGCCGTACAAACCGTGACAACAGAGCTCTAACAGACGCTGCGACTAACAGGATAGGAGTCTGGCCGGAGGCTTCTTGTCTATGTGTGTTATCAGCCAAGGATTGTAATAAACGGTCCGCCAAACCGGGCTCAAATCCTGCTGCTTGTTCAGCGTTGCCCGAGACCGACTGATGCAACAAATGTTCCAGAGCAGGGTCTAGTGTCATGACCGGAATTTCTTGAGCCGTTCCAGTGATTTGCTGCACGATGGATCGACCCAATGCCACGCGTACTGCAGCTGTCAAAATACCGGCGTCTTGCGTGCCGGGTGCATGCTCGGCCAGGGTTTCCGCAATAGTCCTGATATCTCTTATCGGTACTCCTTCGCGTAACAAGCTTTGCAATACTTTTAACACTGTACCCACAGGCAATTGCTTAGGCACTAGATTTTCCACTAGCTTGGGCGCAACCTTGGCCAAATTATCCAACAAGTGTTGTACTTCTTCATGGCCCAACAGTTCATCGGCATGTTTTTGCAACAAGTGACTCAAATGAGTGGCCGCGACGGTGCTGGCATCCACCACGGTATATCCCAGGCTTTGGGCATGCTCACGCTGCGCAGCCTCTATCCATACCGCCTCCAGACCAAAAGCCGGATCACGGCCGGCAATGCCTTGCACAGTTCCAAACACTTGCCCCGGATTGATGGCCATGTCCCGTTCGGGATGCAGTTCCGCTTCCCCTACGATGACACCCATCAAAGTGATGCGGTAGGCATTGGGCGAAAGGTCCAGATTATCGCGAATGTGCACCGGTGGAATAAGAAAACCCAACTCCTGAGACAATTTCTTGCGCACGCCTTTTATCCGCGCCATTAATTGGCCGCCCTGATTTTTATCAACCAACGGTATGATTCGGTAGCCAACTTCCAAACCGATCAAATCCACTGGCTGCACATCATCCCAACTAAGCTCTTTAGGCTCGGGAGGCTTTTCCACCGGAACCGGGGCCGCCGCTTGCACCGCTTGCAAGCGCTTGCGTTTGGACAACCAATACGCCCCCCACCCCGCTGCTGAAGCGATGAGGATAAAAGAAAAATTGGGCATGCCGGGAATTAAACCCATAGCGCCCACAACCCCTGCGGTCACCGCCAATGCTTTGGGATTGTCAAATAATTGGGCAAGCACATCCACGCCCATGTCGTTTTCCGATGACACACGGGTGACCATCAAACCGGCGGCCGTGGACAACAACAGCGAAGGAATCTGTGCCACCAAACCATCGCCTATGGTCAACAAGGTGTAGTTTTGCAAAGCATCGGTTAAGCGCATGTCGTGTTGCAACATGCCTACAGCGAGTCCGCCGATGATAGTAATGACTAAAATCAATATGCCTGCCACGGCATCGCCACGGACAAACTTGCCGGCACCGTCCATAGAGCCGTAAAAATCCGCTTCGCGACTGATTTCTTCGCGTCGGGTCTTGGCTTCTTCCTGGGTAATAATGCCAGCATTGAGATCGGCATCAATAGCCATCTGCTTGCCCGGCATGGAATCCAAAGTGAAGCGGGCGCTGACTTCGGCCACGCGCGTGGCGCCTTTGGTCACCACGACGAAGTTGATAATCACCAGGATTAAAAAGATCACCAGACCCACGGCGGTATTTCCGCCAATGACAAATTCGCCGAATGCCTGGATAACTTTACCCGCGGCATCGGTGCCGGTATGACCTTGCAGCAATACCACACGCGTCGAGGCAATGTTCAAACTCAGACGTAACAAGGTCGACACTAACAGTACGGTGGGAAATACCGCAAACTGCAGCGGCCGTTTGACATACACCCCCGCCAGCAACACCACCATGGCCAGGGATATATTGAAGGTAAATAATATGTCTAGTATGAAAGGCGGTAACGGCACTACCATCATGGCCAGAATGACCATGACCAGCAGCGGTGCTCCCAGGCCGCTGCGGATTAATTGTCGGAAAATAGCGCTAACACTGCTCATAGCGCTAGTCCCGTCTTAAATCATCGGGAATGGGAAGATCAACCAGAGGTTGCGGTTGCACACCACCATGAGTTTGGTATTGTTTCAATTGATAAATGTATGCAAGTACTTGTGCCACAGCCAAATATAGTCCCGCCGGAATTTCCTGATCTATTTTTGTACTGTGATACAAGGCACGTGCCAACGGCGGTGCTTCGAGAATAGGCACTTCATGAGCCTGGGCAATACGGCGGATTTGCAGCGCGACCAAATCAACACCGGAAGCCACTACAATGGGCGCACTCATGTTGATCTGGTTATAGCGTAATGCTACCGAATAATGGCTGGGGTTGGTGATCACCACATCGGCCTGGGGCACCTTTTCCATCATGCGGCGCATGGCGATTTCCCGTTGTGTACTGCGCACTTTACTCTTTAACTCGGGACTGCCCTCCGTGTCTTTGTGCTCATCTTTGATTTCCTGGCGTGTCATACGCTGTTGGCGATGGTAATCCCAAAGTTGAAAGGGGACATCCACAATCGCCACCACAATCAGGGTGCAACTCAACAACAAAAACACCCAGATTAGCTCGCTGCCGACTTGGCTCAAGCCTTCGCCAACGGTATGATTGCCCAAGCTTAAAAAACCTGGCAACTTTTCCATTAGTAAAAACCAACCCGCGCTGGCTACAATCAGGAATTTAACCAACGCTTTGCTTAATTCAACCAAGCCTTTCCAGGCGAACAAGCGTCCTAATCCTTTGATGGGATTGAGACGTTCGAATTTTGGCGCCAATGCCTTGGTGCTAAAATTCCATCCTCCCATGGGCAATGGCGCGATTACCGCCGCTACCACCAAAACGAAAAAGAACGGCATTAAAATGGAAATGCCTTGGTTTACGGCTCGCCAAAACAACTCCGGTATAATAGCCGTGTTGAACAACATCTCCCTTTCGATCACGAAGTTGCTCCGCAGCAAATCCAGCAGCCCGCCGACTATCCGTTCGCCCAACATCAAAAACGCTATGGCGGATACCAGCAACATAATGAGCGTATCCAACTCGCGCGAGCGGGGTATCTGCCCCTCCTCTCGGGCATCTTGTAATTTTTTGGCTGTAGCCTCTTCTGTTTTTTCCTGGCCGCTGCCGCTTTCCGCCATGGATTAAGCTCCCGCGACCAACAGTTTCACCAGGCTAAATGCGGCGGAAAGCTGTTTGGTGATGTGAGGCAAGATGGTGGTTAGCGTCGCCATGATGATGAAAAATCCCATTATCATGGTGATGGG